>Ga0163150_10006414_pt1 | contig 14413 bp, 13 predicted proteins | sample OliLakLV19P2IB_FD_148628 | JGI IMG/M metagenome (GOLD analysis project Ga0163150, IMG submission 148628) | Freshwater microbial mat bacterial communities from Lake Vanda, McMurdo Dry Valleys, Antarctica - Oligotrophic Lake LV.19.P2.IB | ecosystem: Environmental > Aquatic > Freshwater > Lake >...
TCGCCGATCTCGAACGGGCCGCGCGTGCATACGGCGATCGCGGATACCGCTATGCCCACCTTGAAGCCGGCGCGATCGGACAACGCCTGTACATCGCCGCTGAAGCACTGGGTTTCCAGGCCACCGGCATCGGCGCCTTCTTTGACAGTCAGGTGCAACAGTATCTTCAACTAACTCCGGAGCGCGGCTATGTCATCTACCACTTCGCCATTGGGCACGCGGTGGCTGACCTGCGCCTTGAAGCCTGACCCCGGACCACCGAAATCCTAGCGAAACCCTGAAATTTCCGACCGAGGTTCGAGAGGCGCTCGGTGGGGTAGCCAGAGATCGTGAGCACACGGCCCGTATCGTGATCGGTACAGGTGAAGGCAACATCACCGTCGATTCGATAGTTACCCGTCCACGCGCACCGCAGAGCCAGCATCGGTTTCCCCTTGAAGTAAATATCCTCCGAATTGCCGTCTCGAGCCAAACGAGTTGACAGCCGGTCCGCGGGATCGAGCAACCAGGCATCGCTGGTATCGGTGGAGAAACAACCAACGGTCCAATGGCAACCATGCGACCATCGTGTTCAGCCGCCCTGGCGGCTCATCAGTCGACAAGGCCGAACAAGTAATACCGCCTCGTTCTGATATCGGAACGGAGATTTCGACCCGCGGGTTTGTGATAAACTCCTCTGACCATGAGTGCCTGCCCGCGCCTCATCTCCATTCTTCTGACGGTTGCCGCCGCATCGGCCGAGACGGTGGTGCTCCGCAACTTCACCCTCATCGATGGCACGGGCAAACCGCCTGTTCCCAATGCGGCGATGGTGGTGACGGATGGCCGCATCCGCTACGCTGGTCCGATGGCCAAGCTTCCCGCGTCACCGGGCGCGGCCATGATCCCCCTGAACGGCAAGTACGTGATGCCGGGAATTATCAACCTGCACGGTCATCTCGGGAACGTGAAAGGGCTGGTGCAGGACCCGAAGAATTACACTCCCGAGAACCTGGACGCGAACCTGAAGACATACGCCAGCTACGGCGTAACCACTGTGGTGAGCATGGGCAGCGATCAGGACCTGGTGCTTCAGCGCCGTGCGGAACAGCGCGCGAGTGGGCGTCCGAAAACGACTCGGATCTACACCGCGTACCGGGGATTCACCGGGATGGGTGGCTACCCCACGTCGGCCCCAGGCATGAAGGGCGTGCCTTTCGAAGTTACATCCCGCGAGGAGATCGGGAGAGACGTCCGGATCCTCGCGGACAAAAAAGTCGACCTCGTCAAAATTTGGGTGGATGACCACTTTGGCAAGGATCGCAAGATACCGTTTGACCTGTCAGCCGCCATCATCGAGGAAGCTCACAAGCACGGGTTAAAGGTCGGCGCCCATATCTTCTACTACGATGACGCAAAGAACCTGGTGGAACGCGGCTTAAATGCCCTGCTCCACAGCGTCCGCGACAAAGATGTGGACGACGCGTTCATCGCGACGATGAAGAAGCGGGATGCCTGGATGGCCGCGGCCACCCTGACTCGTGAACTGTCGGCGTTTGTCTATGCAAAGCCTCCCGTTTGGCTGAACGATTCCTTCTTTTCGCGGTCCGTGTCGCCGGATGTTGTGAAGACGCTGGGCGCGCCCGGGCAGAAAGCAGTCGCGTCCGATCCGCGCTTTGAGACAGGGCTACAGGTTGCCAAGCGCAATCTGAAACGGCTTGTCGATGCCGGAGTAAAGTATGGTTTCGGCACAGATACCGGACCCCCGGGCCGCTTCCCCGGTTACTTCGAGCACGTCGAAATGCAGATGATGGCTGAAGCCGGCCTGACACCGTCGCAGATTATTCAGGCCGCGTCCAGAAATTCAGCGGAATTCCTCGGCGCCGGCAAAGATCTTGGCACGTTGGAGGTGGGCAAGTGGGCCGACCTGATCGTGCTCGGCCGCAATCCGCTCGATGATATCCGGAATACGCGATCCATCGAGACCGTCATGATCGCAGGACAAAAGGTGAACTAACATGCGTACAGCAGTGTTGCCGACTGGGTTGCTTGCCGCCGTCATTTGTGCGTCCGGCTGGCAGCAGCCAAAAGAAGAGGCCTCCTGGGCGCCGAAATACGAGCCTGCCAAATACCCCGCCGGCCACCGTCCCCACACAAAGCTCATCGATCTGAAAGCGCTTCACAAAGGCCACTCGGACTGGCGGGAAGTGATCGTCGATGACGCTCATCTGAAAGCCGAATACATTCAAATGAAGCCCGGCACAAAGGTCGAGAGTCGATTTCATCCCGACACGCGAGCCTGGTGGGTGGTCATGGATGGCGAGATCCGGTTCAAAATCGAAGGGCAAGATTCACTGACTGCGCGCAAGGGATCGATGGTCCAGGTGCCGATGCAGACCATTTACTCGATGGAGTCGGTGGGCGACAAACCTTCGCTGCGATTTGAAGTCAACATTGCCAAAGCCAAGACCTTGTATCCTCGCGACGTGAAGCCGCCCGAGATGCCTGGCGCGACGTGGATTCCGGTGGTGCTCGGCCGCAAACCGCAGCCTTACGGTTACGAAAACAAGCCCCACATCAACTTGTATGACCTGCAAAAGGACTCCAACTACAAGGGAGGCCGCTTCGTGCACGACGACCGTGCGGTCTCGAACATCATCTATGGATATGCAAAGAATCTGCCGCCGCTGAACGAAAAAGACAAGGGCCACTACCATCCCGAGTGTGCGGAATTCTGGCTCGTCATGCAGGGTCAGATCCGCTATCCGATCGAGAACGTTGGAGTAGTGATCGCGAATGAGGGCGATATCGTGTATGTCCCGCCGTTTACGTTCCACGCTCCGCGCTTTTGGGGCGAGGGCCCAAGTACACGGCTCGCGCTGAACGGGTATCCGAATATCGCTCACCTCCGCGAGGCGCGTTAGGGTGTCTCCAGCGGCACAGCGTCCTGCCGCGGAAGTTCTGTCCTCACGGCCCACCCGTGTGCGGCACGCGGTCCTGTGGCTCACCGTGTCCGCCTACATGATCACCTATATGGACCGCGTGGTGATCTCGTCCGCCGTGCCGATGATCCAAAGCGAATTCGCATTCAGCCTGGTGACGGTTGGCTGGATCTTGTCTTCTTTCCGGTGGGGCTACGCGTTGTTCCAGATCCCCGGGGGGTGGCTCGGCGACCGCATCGGCCCGCGCAAGGCGCTGACGCTGATCGTTTGCTGGTGGAGTATTTTCACGTGCGCCACAGCGTTCTGCTGGAGTGCGGCATCAATGGCCGCAACTCGTTTTTTGTTTGGCGTGGGTGAAGCCGGAGCGTTCCCCATCGCGACGCGTTCGCTCTCGCGATGGATGCTGCCGTCGGAGCGCGGCTATGCGCAGGGAGTGACTCATGCCGGCTCGAGGCTTGGCGCGGCTCTCACGCCCCCGCTGGTCGTGTGGCTGATGGCGTCGTACGGTTGGCGATTGCCATTTTTGCTATTCGGCGCGCTCGGCGTCGGCTGGGCCGCCGTGTGGTTTTACTGGTACCGCGACACGCCCCGCGAACACCGGTCGGTGAACGCCTCCGAACTTGCGCTGATTCACGCGGCTACCGGGGAACGTTCTCGCACGACGACGTCGGTTCCATGGGGAGCTATTCTTCGCTGCCGGACTGTCTGGTATTTATCCGCGATGTATTTCTGCTATGGATATTGCCTTTCCGTATATCTCGACTGGTTTCCGACATACCTCAAGGAAAGCCGTGGATTTAATCTGAAGCAGATGGGATTGTATGCTTCCCTGCCGCTGTTTGCCGGTACCATCGGCGACCTTGCCGGCGGATGGTTCTCGGATGTATGGCTAAAGCGGACAGGAAACATCAGGCGCGCGCGGCAAGTGATCGGTTTCGCCGGATTCGCTCTCGCGGGAGCTGCTATTTTGCCGGCGGCCCTTACGGACGCCCCGCTTACGAGTGTCTGGTTCAGTTGCCTCGCGTTCTTCGGTCTCGAACTGACCGTTGGTGTGAGTTGGGCCGTGCCTCTCGACATTGGCGCCGATTATGCGGGGTCGGTCTCCGCGGTGATGAATACCTGCGGCAACATTGGCGGAGCGATCTCGCCGGCAATCCTCGGGTACCTCGTGCATAACATAGGATGGAAAGAGCCGTTTCTCGTGGCCTCCGTCATGTGCATGATCGGAGCCGTGCTGTATCTCAAGATCGATGCCGGTCGTCGAGTAGGATTCGTGGAGTCGTAATGTTTATCAACCCCGACAAATGTGTAGCGTGCGGCAACTGCACGTATGTATGCCCCATGGGCGCCATTTATATCGATCCGCAGGTGAGGCGTGCAACTGTTAACCGCGCTGAATGCGTCGAATGCTACGCATGCTTCAACGGCCTCAGTCAGGAACACCTGAATCCAACGATTGTGCGCACCATGCGCAAGGTTTTCCAGATGCTGCGCCTGCGTTTCGACCCCGAGCCGGATGTCTGTCCCACCGCCGCGTTTGAGCCGGATGAACTCGTGTGGCCGCGTGTCGTGCGTCGCGCGTTCTCAGATCCGCGAGTGCCGCATGAGTCCACCGGCGTTGAGGGTCGCGGCACGGAAGAGGTTAAGACCAACGACGTTTCAGGCCGCGTGCAGGTTGGCGAGGTCGGCTTCACAATCGAGTTCGGCCGCCCGGGCGTCGGAGTCTGGTTTCGCGAAATTCAGACGGCCTGCCACGCTCTTGCCCGTGCCGGAGTTTCCTTCGAGAAAAAGAATCCGATTACTTCTCTGATGACGGACGAGAGCACAGGTACGCTCCGCGAGGACATCATGAACGAGAAGCTCATGTCGGCGATCGTCGAGATCAAAGTGCCGGTGCATCGCACCGAGGAAATCGTGCGGCTCGTCTGGGAGATCGAGAAACAAGTGGATACCGTGGTGGCGCTTGGTGTCGGAACCCGTTGCGAGGATACCGGCGATGAGACCGTGGTCGCCTCGATTCTGGAGCGCCTCGGATATACGCTGCATAGGGCGAAGACAAACACGGGCCTCGGGCGTATCACCAATATGCTCGAGGAAGCAAAGCCCGAAAGTGTAGGAGCGGGACAATGACGAATACGCTGCACCGTTTCGGGACCGCGGACAGCTTTCGCGACGACTTCGTTATCTTTGCGATAGCGAGCCGGGGTAAGAATGAGCAGGGAGCGCTGGACAAATTGCGAGAGTTCCTGCGCCTTGCCGTGAAGTTCGGCCCGGTGAACCTCGGCGATGCACGGCACGGCGGTGCTCTCCGCCCATGCAGGAACATGGTTCCGACGTCGCACTGGAAAAGGGACATGAAGCCGGATTTCAACGCGGTCATTGATGGACTGGATCACATCACGACCGTAGCGGCCGTGTTCGACGACAGGGTTAAGGCGGAGGACTTTCTCAAGGCTGTCAAGGCCCGTGACTTCGGCCTGAGTATTAACATCTCGACCAGTGTGGACGGCGCCGACCAGTGCTGTCACGCCGCCGGTATTCCGCGGCACAGCGTCGGCTACTCGCTCGGCTTCGAAGGTAAGACCGAGCATCTGCCCAACAGCCACGTTCTCATGCTCTCGACGATGTGCGGTCACGGCATGGTGGCGAACTCGCTGGCCAAAAAGATGATTGACTGGGTGAAAGAAGGCCGCCGTACGCCGGAGCAAGCCGTGACATACCTCGCCCGCTTCTGCTCTTGCGGCGTGTTTAATCCGAGCCGCGCCAAGCGCATTCTCGAAGAAGCGCGCGTCAGCACGAAGTAGGCCGATGCTGTGCCCGCATCCTTGGTCCCATGATCGCCTGGCTTTGGGCGAGTACGGCCCCTCCCGTTGTGCATGTGATGCAACGGGTGAGCGCCGATGCGGAAGACGGCGGTTCGGCTTCGGAAGGGGCCATCGGAGGGATGGTGGCCCGCGCCGGCGAAAATCGCACAAGAGCTTAGTTAGCGACTGGCCATTCAGTTTTGGTCGAGCCATCTGGCCGGATGCGACCGACGCTCCCGTGGATTCACGCAATCTAATCTGCGCCGCCTGGCGGCTCGGACTCGCGCGCACCGGATCCACGGTTCAAACGGAAGCGGCGACTACGGAATTGCGTTCTCCACCCAGCGCAAACCCGCGAAGCTTCTTACGAATGATGACATGTCGCCCCTGTTTCAAGCCGTAGTCGAAGCCACCGAAGAAGCTATCTACAACTCCATGCTAAAAGCCGTTTCGATGACCGGCAATGGCCGCACGGTTGAATCTCTCCCGGTTGAAAAAGTGCGGGCACTATTTTCCACCCGGAAGTAAAACGTTCGGGCTTACATCGTGGCAACGTTCGTGCACTACGCGCGGGCAGGTGGAGGACCTGGGTTAGATCTAGAATTAATCTGAAACAAGTGAGATATGTGCTCCGATCCCATTCGTGGTGACACCACGGTCCTATCCAGTGATTCCAGAACCCGAGCGGAGCTTGCAGCAATCCGTTCCACTGCGGATCGCCAGGTGGAATGGTTACCCGATCCAAAGCCATCCGCAGGATTTCCGGGTCGCCGCCCGCGCGCAGCCGCACCCAGTAATTGCTCCGCCACCGGGCCGCTCGAGAATCCATCGTCCGGCAACCTCTCATTCCCGAACTGCTCCAGAAGTTGCCGCGCCAGATCCGCGCGCCGGCAGAGGCCCGCCATTGAAGCGTTCGGCTTGCCTCCAAAGCGCTCCAATAGAGCGATCATCTTTTGGCGGTCCGACCTCACGCCGCTTTTCCTCCTCGCGGATACTGCCGACGATCTCTTGATAACCTCGTTCCCGCGCCATTAAGAGAGGGGATGCCGCGTCCCGAAGCGAATAAATCCCGGCGGTGCGGGCGCGCGGACCGGCGCCTCCCTGCATCAACGCCTGAACCAGTTCCGGCATGCGCCCTTGCACGGCAAGGTGCAAAAGCGTTTCACCATCGCTTGACGGCATCGCACGGTTAACCAACTCCGGACGGAGACGGATCAACGCACGAACCTGCTTCACGTCGCCCCCACGCACGGCCGCAATTAACCGCTCCATCGTCACTCCATCGACATATGCTTTCAGCTTCGGCCAACTCTCGAAGCCATAGCTCCGGGCCAAAACGAGCTGGGCGTGGTGCAACGCCAACTGGTCCGCCGCGCGGCCTGGGTAGAATGCGTCCACCTGAGCGAAGGCAACCGGTTCGCCCGCGAGGCAGCCTGCCAACAATTCTTTCGCCTGACGCCTGAACTGGTCCAAGGCCGGGCGTTCGGGTAATTTCCGCAAGGGTACCGAGTGCTTCACAAATGAGCCTCCCTTCCTGGTTGCGCCTTCGCATCAACCGTTGCGCCCGGTGTCCGCTTGCTCGGGCAAGAAAAGAGTTCACTACGAGAAAGTGTGAAGAACAAAATTCAGGGGGACTCGGTCCCTTTCCGCGGACACGGTGGCGTCCTGTTGCGCCAGTGCCAGAATCGCATCGGATCGCCCGATTTGCTCGCGCTGTTGGCTCTCAGCTAAGACGACGCGCGCTTGAATACCTCGTGGGTGTACAAGCCGGCCGCAGTCGCTCCGCCATCGAGAAACAGGGTCTGGCCGGTTATGTACGACGCTCCCGGCGAAACGAGAAATCGCGCCAGTTCGGCCACTTCTTCCGGCTGCGCCAGACGCCCCGCTGGAATGGTGCGGCATCGTTCGCTGAGACGCTCGGGACCCCATAGCTGGTCCATCATCTCGTTCTGCACGGGCCCCGGCGCGATGGCGTTCACCATGATGTCGTGAGCCGCAAGCTCGATGGCCGCTACACGCGTGAGCGCCATCACCGCACTCTTGGCCGCGCAGTACGGCGCGTAGCCGTACATCGCGTGAATCCCCGCGACGCTCGCCACATACAGGATTCGACCGCCGCTCCCCTGCTCCACCATGAGCCGCGCCGCCGCCTGCGAGGTTGTAAACGCGCCGGTGACGTGAACGTCCATGAAGCGCCGGAAAGTCTCGCCGGTCATCTCGAGAAACGGCTCAAACGAAACCATCCCGGCGTTGGCGACGAAGATGTCGAGAGTCTTGAAATGCTCGATGGCGAAGTGGGCAAGTTCAATGGCGAACGCGTCGTTGGCAACGTCACCCAGGCAGGCAGCCGCGCGACCGCCGGCGTGCGTGATCTCTTCCACCACCGCGGCCGCCCGCGCCGGGTTGGTGCCGTGAATCACTACCGACGCGCCTTCGCCGGCGAACATCCTCGCCATCGCGCGACCGATGCCGCGCGTTGAACCCGTGATTACGGCAGTCTTGCCGTCAAGCGAACCCACAGTCACTCCCTAGGAGAACTGCCAACCCTTGCGGAACTTCGGCTTGATGTACTCGTTGGCAGCCTTGTTATTGGTCACCACCATCTTCGCACTGTCCCACTCGAGCTTGCCTTCAAACCGCAGCGCGAGCACGCCCAGCAGAATCCATTCCGTGAACGGACCGGCAATGCTGAAGTCGGAACAGGAGCGCTCGCCACCCTTGCAGGCGCGGATCCAATCGCGATAGTGGCCCGGCGAACGAGTGAGCATCTGCGATGGAAACGTGTAGTCCTTCATCTTCGCGGCCGGCAGCAGGCGGGTTCCTTCGCCATAGGTGCCGGTGGTGATGTAGCCCTTTTCGCCGACGAACAGGCTGCCGTTGCTGCCGCGTGAAGCCGCCCGCGCGACGCCCGTGTCGAGCCGCGCATTCGCATCTTGGGCCGATGTTGCGGGTGGAGGTAAAGGTGCGTTCCGTGCACCCGCCGCCTGCTGACGATTTCCGGCAGCGCCGGTCGCCGGCACACGCGGAAGATCGCCCAGCAGCTCAGCTTCGCCAAGATCCTTAGGACGGTACGGCGCCTCCATGCAGCCGTCGTACCACGTGATTCTTACGGGCGGCATCGAGCCCCGCGCCGGAAACTCGAAGCGGATCACGGAACGCTTGGGATAGGTGATGTCGCTCTTGCCTTCCTGCTTCAGGCACTCCGCGCTGGTGGGCGAACCGAGCATCAGCGCCATGTTGGGAGCGCCCAGAATGTGACACGCCATGTCGCCGAGTGCACCGCAGCCGAAGTCGAAGAAGCCGCGCCAGTTGAACGGTGCATAGGCCGGACTGTACGGGCGCATCGAAGCGACGCCGATCCACGACTCCCAATCCATCGTATCCGGTACGGCTGCCTCTTTCGGCACTTCCTGAAGACCCTGCGGCCACACGGGACGATTGGTCCAGGCGTGGACCTCGGTCACCGGACCGATCTCGCCGGCCCAGATCATCTCAGCGCACTGGCGCGAGCCGTCGTTGGAGTAACCCTGGTTGCCCATCTGCGTCGCCACTTTGTACTTTGCGGCGGCCTGCGAAAGCATCCGCGCTTCCCAGATGGTGCGGGTGAGCGGCTTCTGGCAGAACACGTGTTTGCCGCGCTCCATGGCCCACATGGCCGCGGCGCCGTGCATGTGATCCGGGATGGCGACGATCACCGCGTCGATGTTGCGGTCTTCCTTGTCGAGCATCTTGCGGAAGTCCGTATAGCGCGGCGCCTTGTCGTGCAGCTTAAACATACGTTCAGCGCGCTTGGCGTCGGGATCGGCGAGGGCGACGATGTTCTCCGTCGAGCAGCCGGTGATGTCGCCGGCGGCCTTACCACCGGCGCCGATGGAGGCGATATTCAGCTTCTCGTTGGGTGACCGGTAGCCCATCGATCGCAGCGACGGGACGGCTCCAAAGCCTCCGGTTGGAACGGCGCCCGCGAGGAGGGTGCCGAAAAAGAAGTGGCGGCGGTTGAACGTGTTTTCAGACATGGAACGGGTAATTCTATCAGGAGATAGGCGCTTTCCACAGGCTGGCTGGTTACGTCCGGGCAGCGTTATTGCGGCGTGTTCATCTCAAGGCTCCATGACCCGAGATTGATATTGCCCGCCGACCTTGGCGCCGATGTGAGGATGGCCTCCACGCCCGCAAGGAGCGTGATGGCGCTCACACGGCTGCTGCCCGCACCGGCTGTACTTGAAATGATCAGCGCGTCGCCCGGCTTCAGATCGGCGATGTTGAACGCCGGCAGCCGCTCCAGCATCGACGCGAGATCTCCACCTCCTCGCGGTCCACCGGGTCCTCCGCCCATCCCACCGGGGAAGCCTCCGGGTCCACCAGCGCCGCCGGGTCCGCGCATCCCTTGACCGGGCGCACCTTGTCCGGGCGCACTTTGTGGCGCACCGCCTTGTGGACCACCGCCTCGTGGAGCGCCGCCTTGAGCAGCGCCGCCGCCCGGTCCACGCATTCCTTGCGCCGGCGCACCTTGCCCGGGCGCAGTTTGTGGATCGCCACCTTGTGGAGCACCGCCCCGTGGAGTGCCACCTTGTGGAACACCGCCGGGACGGGCGCCCATCGCACCGCCACCCGGGAATCCGCCAGCCGCACCAGCAGCAGTGCCGTTCACCTGCATCGCGATCATGCGCGCCATCATCTCCGGCAGCTTCTTCACCTGCGAGTCGGGCGTCACCAGCACGATCATCGGCTTCTTGCTATCGAGATCGGTGACCTTCACCTCGCCGGTGGCCGCATCCACCGAGAGCACCGTCGCCGGGATCGTCCGGAAGGTGCCGAACACGATCTCTTCAGCCGTGATCTTGGCGCCGTCTTCATTCTTTTCACCGATGACGCGGAGCTGGTCGCCAGTCTTGATCTCAGCCGCGGTGCTCGACTTGGCATCGTTGAAGCGGATGGAATCCGGCGCGTATCGCCGGACGTTCGTCTTCGGCGTCACGGCCAGCAGGATTGGCTTCGTTTCGTTAGCCACCCGCGTCGTGATCGTGATGGCTTCGGGCGTAACAACGGACACTGTGCCGGCCGCGCCGCGCCGCTGCCACTCGCCGCGTTCGCGCGCCTGTTTCCGATCGAGATCGGTCTTCGTGATCACGACGATCATCGTCGCCGGGAGCGCCTTCGCCGCTTCGTCGATCTTGCCCCGCGCCATCACGCGATCGCCCACGTTCACATCGGCCGCCGTGATCTTCGTGCCCTTTCGAATGTCGGTCTCGCCCGGTGGAATGCGTATGAACGACGTCGTCTCACTCAGCGAAATGGCGTAGTTTTCGGCGGGGCTGTCGGCCTTCACGGTCAGCTTGCCGGCCTCCTTCGCCTTCACTTCGCCGATAATCCGGTTCGCCGCCGGCTTGGCCGCTTGTGGGGCATCCTGGGCCAAGACGGCAAGCGACGACAACATCACCACAAAAATCTTCCGCATGTCGTATATGTAGGCGCGAACGGCCGCAAGGCTGTTACCCGCAGCCGTGTCAAGAATCGTAAGTGATTCAGTGTGCTACTTGGGTTTATAGGCGACGCAGTCGATCTCCACCTTCATGCGTGGATTCGCGAACTTCGCCTCCACCGTGGTCCTGGCCGGCTTCGCTTCTCCGAAAAACTCGGCGTAAACCTCGTTCATCGCGCCGAAGTCGCCGCCATCCAAAAGGAAGACCGAGCACTTCACCACGTCCTGCATGGTGGCGCCACAGCCTTCCAGGATCAGCTTTATATTGTTGAGGACAATCCGTGTCTCGTGCTGAATGTCGCCGTACGAAAAGTCGTTGGTAACCGGGTCAACCGGCCCCTGCCCCGATACATAAAGGAAGTCGCCCGCGCGGACCGCGGGTGAGTACGGTCCGCGAGGCGTCGGGAGTCCTGGAGGTGTAATTCGTTCGATCATAGGCGGCTAGTCCGTCTTCTTCCGGCGAGGCCGGCGCTGCGTCTGGCTGTCGCCTGTTGCCTTTTTTGGACGAGGCGAGCGCAGTTTCTTCACCGGCTTGGGAGGCGGCTGCGGCGGATTGGGTTCGAAGATCGTCGGCTGACCCTCGACAAACGGCTGTGGTTCGTCTTCCTCAACCTCCTCATCCACCTCAGGCTCGGGCGGCGCCGGTGGCGGGGCCGGCGGATAGAACTCGGCGCCAAGGTAAACCACGAGGCCGCGTTCCTCATCCGGCTCCACACGCACGATCAGCTTGTCCTGAGCGTAGTTGAGGAAGTGAGCGAACTCCTGGAACCCGAACTGCTTCCAGTCGAGATGCGGCGCCTCCTCGGCAACCCATCCCGACAACTCGTCGGCGGATGCGCCCTCTTCCAGTTCGAGGCGGTGCGTCTCGAGCACATCCCTCAGTGACGGCAGCGCCTCTTGCGGCTGCGGCATCGGCCGGTCGGGCTGAGCCAGGCCCTTCCGCTCGATCAACACACGGCCGCCATGGCCGCTGACATTCACGAGTTCAGACTTCTTCATCCGATCGACAAACTCGGAGAAACTGCCCACGCCGAAAGCGCGTTCGCTAAAGGTGGAGTCGAGCTGCAGCATCGTCGACTTGAGCAAGCCCAACTGCGGCTGCACTCCCCGGCGTTCGAGCACTTGAAGAGCGCGCTCTACCAGCGGCATCGCCTGTTCAAGCGGCAATGGAGCGGGACGCTGGCGCTTCTCCTTCGGTAAAAACTCCTGCCGGTCTTTGCGGAATTCCTTCATCGCGGGCGCGCCTGTCCCCAGTAGGGAGGTAGGCAAAGGAGGTGAATTCTGCCCGACAATCGCCACCTTGTCGTGCGAGACCATCAGCAATGATTCGTAGCTGATGAACTCATGGCAATTCTGCTGAAGGATCGTCGATGTAAACGCTTTGCCGCCGACCACGAATACGGTCTTGCCGTACTCCTTCAGCTTGTTCACCAGCGGGATAAAGTCGCTGTCGCCGCTGATGATCGCAAATGCGTTCACGTGTGAATGGGTGAAGGCCATCTCGAGCGCATCGAGGGCCAGGTTGATATCCGCACCGTTCTTGTCGCCGCGTGGTGAAGGGATGCGCTGCACCATCTGCACCGCGTTCTCGGCCATCTCACGCGTCGCGCCTTCCTGCCGGCCCCAGTTGGCGTATGCAAACTTGGCAACGATGTCGCCACGCTCTTTCAAGGCGTCGAGTGCGAGCGAAACGTCAAATTCACGACGCAGCGTGGACTTGACGCCTATCTCGATGTTGTCGTAATCGACAAACACCGCAATATTCAATTTTTCCTGCATCTTCTGTTCTTCTTTCAACACCGGTAGATTCATCATGCCGGCTGCTTTACCGACTCGCGAATGAATTCCACAATCTGGTCGAGCGACGCGCCTGGCTGGTACACGGCGGCCACTCCCTGCGCTTTCAACTTCTGAGCGTCTCGATCGGGGATTGTCCCGCCGACGATAACGCACACGTCTGTCATTTGTTTCTCCCGCAACAGTTCCATGACACGCGGAACGATTGCATTGTGCGCACCCGACAAGATGGAGAGCCCGATCACCTGGACGTCCTCCTGAAGGGCAGCGCTGACGATCATCTCAGGCGTCTGCCGGAGGCCGGTGTAGATAACTTCCATACCGGCATCGCGCAATGCTCGAGCGATTACCTTGGCGCCGCGGTCGTGGCCGTCGAGTCCTGGTTTGGCCACGAGCACTCGGATTCGATGATCCATGCTTTGTTCGATAGGTGCGATCCCGCCAATTTGGCCGGGAGAGCACGCTGTCATTATAGACGATGCAGCGAACAACAATTCTACCCGTTGTTGTTTTGGGCTTTCCGCTGGTTTGCGGCTCCTGCCAAAGTCTTCGGCGCCACTCGCCGGTAGCTCTCGAATATGAGTTCCGCAACCTCGTCCCAGTCCACTTCTTCCCCATCCAGCCGGAGCCCGACCCAGCCTCTCGACCCGATGTATGCCGGCATGTAGAAGCGCTCCGGCTGCGACGCGATGAGCGCCGTGTTCTCACCGGCAGCCACTTTGCAGTTGACTGCGACGATGCCGCCGCCATGATGATCGTTGAGGAAATAAAATAAATGAACGTCTTCTTGCGAACTTAGTGAGCAAGGCGACGGACGCCTCTGAGTGGGCCAGAACAGCGCTTTGGCTGGGGATGAAGATTGATGCGCCGGGCCTTGCTGTCACTGCTTATGCTAACTAACGGGGCTTTGCTCCGCGCAAAAGCTCGTCCTCCGGCCTGAGGAGAACACGAATCGTTCTGCGTTTTGCTCAGTTAGTTAGCACAGAAAGAAGTCCCGGCTACGCTTCTCATCATGGATGCGGAGGCCGGCTTCGACTTTGAACGGCTCGAGGAGCGCGATGAGGGCGTTACGGTTGGCCAAGCCGTTCGAGCCCACGCGATTGGTGATGCAGGGGGCCAGGATCTGCTGGGCGCGGCGGCGGCCGATTCCGAGCAGAACTTCAATCGTCGCGCGGTCCACATAGGGGCGGGGATGACGGCGGAGCTCTTCTAGAATGAGCGGTAACTGACGGAACCAGCGAGGTTGAGCGGGCACGGTGCCGAGCTGATGTTAGTGCGCACCAGCTCAAGATGCAAGTTTAGGAAGGTAAAAATAGATCGTGAATGCAAACCATCTCGTGCTATCCACCCCTTTGACCCCCTCCCGCCAAAAAACCCTCTTCTGCCGGGCCTGTGGCGCCCCGCCGGCC
>Ga0163150_10006415_pt1 | contig 14411 bp, 13 predicted proteins | sample OliLakLV19P2IB_FD_148628 | JGI IMG/M metagenome (GOLD analysis project Ga0163150, IMG submission 148628) | Freshwater microbial mat bacterial communities from Lake Vanda, McMurdo Dry Valleys, Antarctica - Oligotrophic Lake LV.19.P2.IB | ecosystem: Environmental > Aquatic > Freshwater > Lake >...
ATCGAACCCCTTTCGATGGGTCATTGGGAAGTAGTCGATGTACGTGCTCAGCGTAAGAACGGCGGATGGAGGCGCGACAACGCCCGAGTGAACGAGAGGTAAACCCGACCGGAACGATCGATGACGCGAGCCGGCAGGTTCGGCGGATTCAGAGTTCGGCGGATTCAGAGTTCGGCGGATTCAGAGTTCGATCGTGTCGGAGGGTGCGGGTTCGCCGGGGAGTTCGCCCGTGACCATGAACGCGACCCAACGGCCGATCATGACCGAGTGGTCGGCCGCCCGTTCGTAGTCGCGGCCGACGAAGGCCATCTGCACGGCCATCTGGAGCGACGACTCGTCCGGGGCTCCGACCGCGAAGATCGCCCGGAACAGTTCCTTCTGGAGGTCGTCCATGACGTCGTCCATGTCGGGCAGGGCGGCCGCGACCCGGGCGTCGTTCTCGCTGAATGCGTCGACCGAGAGGTGCACCTGGACGCCGGCCTGCGCGCCCATGCGCTCGACGATGCCGCGAATGCGCGGGTCAAGGGCCCGCGGGTAGATGCGGCGGGTGGCGCGGGCCACGTTGCGCATGAGGCCGGCGGTCAGCTCGATCTCGTGCAGGATGCGCAGCACGGCGAGCAACTCGCGCAGGTCGGAGGCCATCGGTTGCTGTAGCGCGAAGAGCTGATACACCCGTTGCTCGACCCCCACGACCCGGTTCTCGATGTCGCGGTGGTCCTCGTAGATGCGGTCGACGAGGGCCAGGTCCCCGTCGAGCAGCGCCTGGGTGGCGCCTCCGATTTGCTCGCAGGTCTTGGCCGCGAGTTTCACGACGTCCTCGCGGATCTCGTGCAGCTGCTCGTGGTATGACCGTCTGATCTCGGCCATTTCGCCTCCTACCGATGCGGGTGAAGAGAGTTTGGCGTGCCGAGCGGAGGGCAACGGACAGCCCCGGGCCGTGTTCACCCCTCGTTCATGGGTTCGCTACCCCAAGGGTACGCAATAGCCAGGCACTATCCCTAGCCTGGCCACCGGGCTTGGCGACCGCCGGGGCCAGCCGCGATGCTGGAGCCACGTAATCGCCACAGCTTCCGGAAGGCCGACGACGTGTCGAGTGCAGGTGAGGGAATGCCGACGATCGCCATCAACCGAACGGAGACGGGTACGTCCTCACCCGAGCCGGAAGCGCCCGAGGAAATCGTCTTCGAGGTCAACGGTGTCGACGTTCGCTACTCGGGAGTGCCGGCGGTCGAGGGCGTTTCGCTCGACGTCGCCAAGCGGCGAATCACGGCCTTGATCGGGCCCTCGGGTTGCGGGAAGAGCACCTTGTTGCGGTCGTTCAACCGCATGAACGATCTCATTCCGGGCGCCAAGGTGAGCGGCCATCTCGCGTATCACGGCCAGGATCTCTACGCGCCGAACGTCGACCCGGTCGAGGTGCGCCGCCGCATCGGCATGGTGTTCCAGAAGCCGAACCCGTTTCCGAAGTCGATCTTCGACAACGTCGCATTCGGTCCGCGCATCATGGGCCGGCGCAAAGGTCTCAACGAGATCGTCGAGCAGGCTCTTACTCGCTCGGCGCTGTGGGACGAGGTCAAAGACAAGCTCAAGGAGCCGGCGTTCGCGCTCTCGGGCGGCCAGCAGCAACGGTTGTGCATCGCTCGGTGTCTCGCTGTCGAGCCCGACGTCATCCTGATGGACGAGCCGTGCTCGGCGCTCGACCCGATTGCGACCGCGCGCATCGAAGACCTCATGGGCGACCTCAAGCGCGAGTACACCATCGTTATCGTCACGCACAACATGCAGCAGGCGGCGCGCGTGTCCGACATGACGGCATTCATGACGACCGACATCGAACAGCACGGCCGGGTCGGTCACCTCGTCGAGTTCGACTCGACCGACAAGATTTTCACGAATCCATCCGACTCCCGGACCGAGGGCTACATCACCGGCCGGTTCGGGTGAGACGACAGCGCAGCCGGTCCGATGGAGGTGGGATGTCGTGTCGTCGAGGCGGAGCGTGGAGTCGACCCGGCAAGTGGTGAGACGACAGCGCAGCCGGTCCGATGGAGGTGGGATGTCGTGTCGTCGAGGCGGAGCGTGGAGTCGACCCGGCAAGTGATGAGACGACCGCGGGCGCGCCGAGCTTGAACGGCGCACTGTTGGTCGTCGCCATCGCCGGTTGGCTGGTCGTGATCGTGAGTGTCGTGCGACTGCAAACGCGAAGTCGAGAGCTGCTACGGGTGCGGAGCGCGCTTCACGCGCGGGCCGAGGATCCGATCGAGGTCGCGGTCGTCGAAGCGCTCGAGACCGCCGACGACCGTGTCGCGCAGGCCGAATCGATGCAGCACTGGCTGCTGGGCGCGCTCGACGAGTCATCTGACGCGATCATCGTGATCGACAGGCTTGGTCGCGAGGTCGTGCGCAACGCATCAGCCCGGCGATTCGAGGGTGCCCGGCACGGCGAGGTGCTCGCCGAGGACGCGCTGCGCGAGCTGTTGCGCGACGCGCTCGATGGCGGTCCGGCCGAACGAGAGATGCAGCTCTATGGTCCTCCCCGCCAGTCGTTGCACTTGCGCGCGTTTGCGTTGCGGAGCGAAGGCGAGGTCGTCGGCGCGGTTGGCTTCAGCCGCGATGTCACCGAGTCGCGGCGGGTGGAAAGTGTGCGGCGCGACTTCGTCGCGAACGTGAGCCACGAGTTGAAGACACCCATCGGAGCGCTCGCGTTGCTCGCCGAAACCATGGCTGCGAGCGACGACATGGTCGTGATGCTGCGGCTGGCCGAGCGCGTGGTGCGCGAAGCCGACCGGCTGGCGCAGATTGTCGACGACCTCCTCGATCTCAGTCTCATCGAAGCCCAGGAGTCGCCGACGCGCGAACCGTTGCCGGTGCCGGTGCTCGTCAACGATGCCGCCGAGGTCGTGCGTACGGCGGCCGAGACCGCCGGCGTTCCTCTGAACGTCACGCCCCGCCCGCCCGACGTCGACCTCGAATGCGATCACCGGCAACTCCGCAGCGCACTGGTCAACCTGCTCGACAACGCGATCAAGTACTCCGAGCCGGGCCAAGCCGTCGACGTCGGCGCGTGCGTGGAAGGTGACCGGGTTGCGCTCATCGTGCGCGACCACGGGATCGGGATCCCAACTCGCGACCTCGAACGGATCTTCGAACGGTTCTACCGCGTCGACCGGGCCCGCAGCCGCGAAACCGGTGGCACCGGTCTCGGACTTTCGATCGTGCGCCACGTCGCCCAGGCGCATGGCGGCGAAGTCACGGTGACTTCCCGCGAGGGCGAAGGCTCGACCTTCACGTTGTTCATCCCACTCGCGAACGGAGGGCCGCGCGCCCTCTGGGAGGCATCCTAAATGGCCGACCCGCCGCTCATTCTCGTTGTCGACGACGAACAGTCGTACCGCGACGCGCTCCAAGTCGCACTCCAGCGCGAGGGTTTCCTCGTCGACACCGCGGCCGATGGTGTCGAGGCACTCGCGCGCTTCGAGGCTTCGAAGCCCGCGCTTGTGCTCCTCGACGTGATGCTTCCGAAGATGACAGGCGTCGACGTGTGCCGCGAGATCCGCAGCCGTTCCCGCGTGCCCATCATCATGGTCACGGCGCGCAACTCCGAGATCGACGCGGTCGTGGGGCTCGAAGTCGGCGCTGACGACTACGTCACCAAGCCGTTCCGGCTGCGCGAACTGATCGCCCGTGTTCGAAGCGCGCTCCGGCGGGCGCCCGTCGCCGACGAGGATCCCGATCATCCCGACGTGCTCGAAGTCGGCGACGTTCGGCTCGACGCGGCGCGTCATGAGGTCTACGTGCGCAACATTCCGGTTGCGCTGCCGCTCAAGGAGTTCGAGCTCCTCGAGATCCTCATGGCCAACGCCGGACGTGTGCTCACGCGCGACGTGCTCATCGACCGCGTGTGGGGGCCGAACTACTACGGCGACACCAAGACCCTCGACGTGCACATCAAGCGCCTGCGGTCGAAGATCGAGAGCGAACCGGCCAAGCCCGGACGCATCGTCACGGTCCGAGGCGTCGGCTACCGCTACGAGCGACTGGCAACGGCGTCGGCCGAGTCGGCGTAGAAGACCGGCGTGCTAGGGCTCGTCGGGCGGCGGCGGGAGATAGCGCGCGGCGGCGATCTCGCCGGTCGTGTCGACGTCGAGCACCCACGTGCAGCCCTTCGGCCACGTTGGCGCGGAGTCGAACGGAACGCCGCGGTCCTCGTAGTACTCGAGCAGCATCGGCATCACGTCGCCATGCATGCACATCACCGCGTCGTGGTGCGCGTGCTTGCGCACCAACGCCAACGCACCGTCGAGGGTTGCGCCCTCGGTCAGTGCGTCGATCGGCTCGATCGCGAGACCGCGCATCCCCGCGAGCGGCACGAGGGTTTCCATGCACCGCACGTAGGGACTCGACAGCAGGCGGTCGATGTTCGCGTCGGCGAGAAGATCGAGGAGGCCGTCGGACTGGCGCTGACCCCGCCGCGAGAGCGGACGGAGCCGGTCGTCGCGGGTCCATTCGCTTCGGTTGCCGGCCTTGGCGTGGCGGACGAGATAGAGGGTCACGGGGGGAGACTCCGGAAGTGTTCGACAAGGCGCCGGTCGGCGTCGTAGGAGAGCATTGTGGTCGCGTCGGCGACCGCAATCCAGCGCACCTCGTCGACCTCGTCGTTGGGTTCGAACCCCATGAACTCGGTCGGTGTCATCAACCAGTAACGCACGGTCTTCGGGCGTCCGTGCCGGTCGACGTAGTGCACGCTGGGGAGCTCGACGCCCAGTTCACAGCGCCAGCCGGTCTCCTCTTCGACCTCCCGGCGGGCCGCGGTCTCCGACGATTCGCCCGGCTCGAGCTTGCCCTTGGGCAGGCTCCAGTCGTCGTAGCGGTCCCGGTGGATGGCGAGCAGTTCGACCTCGCCCGCGGGGCCGGTGCGGGTGACGATGCCTCCCGCGGCCTGGATCTCTACAGCCATGCCCGCAGGCCCGGGCGCGAGGCCTGCTTCCACACGCCGGGAAACTCGCGACGAGCGGCACGGGCTGCTTCCCACTCGACCGCGCCGAGCATCCCGATCGAGTACGCCTCGACCGCCGACACCTCGACCGCGGTCTCGGCGAGCCACTGGCGGGCGACGACCGCGTCCTGGTGTTCGCCGAGCACTTCTTGTACCTGCGCCATTGCGGCTGCGAACTTGCGGGCCTGGCCACCGAACAACGGTGCGACCGCTTCGGCCGCGTAGCGGGCGCGCTTGGCGCGGATGCGGATCTCGTGCAGTTGCTCGTCGGCGGGATCGTCGCCGAGCGCAGCGACTCCCGCCGCGAGTTTGCGCCACGGACGCTTCACGACGAGTGGGAGCGCCTTGCGCGCGGGCGCCGAGGCCGCTTCGGTGCATTTCGGGGTCGTGGCCGCGTCCTGCATTGCGGCGCGCAACGCGTGGTAGCGCGGGGTCGCAAGTGCGGCCAGCATCGCGGCGCGGGTGGTCTCCCAGTTGGTGACCAGCCGCTGCACGACCCGCGCCGCCGTGTCGCGCTCGGAGTCGGGGAGCCGGTCGATCTCGGCGCGGAGCCGTTCGAGGAGCACTTCGTGGTCGCGCACCGCCCCGAGTTCGGCGCCGAGCCAGCCGAGTTCGGTGCGGAGCGACTCGGCCCACTCCGGGTCGACGAACGCATCGAAGGTGCGCAGATCGGAGCGAAGGCGGCGGCACGCGACACGCGTTTGGTGCACGTCTTCGGCGTCGCCACCGGTTTGCACACCCGCTTCGTGGGCCAAGAATCGCTCCACGGACGCGGTAAGAGCAACGCGGAGCACGTGTTCGACGGACGCGGCCACGGTCAGGCTTCGGTCGTACGCGCTTTGGAACGAGCGATCGCAAGTTCCTGGAAACGAACGTGTTGTTCCGAGCCGTCGACGGTCGGCACCTTGCGCCACGTGCCGTCGGGGTCGAGCGCCCATGCGAGCTCGTCGTACGCGAGGTTGATCGCAAGAATCTCGTCGAGCCGGGCGCGCAGGCGCCGGTCGGCGACGCGCAGCATCGACTCGACCCGACGGTCGAGGTTGCGCGGCATCAAGTCGGCCGACCCTATGACGTACTCGGTGTCGTCGTCGCCGATCGGACCGAAACGGAAGATGCGCGAGTGCTCGAGGTACCGGCCGACGATGGAGCGCACGGTGATGTTCTCGGACAGGCCCGGGACTCCCGCCCGCAGGCAGCACATGCCGCGCACGACGAGGTCGATGCGCGCGCCCGCGGTCGACGCGGCGTACAGCTCGTCGATCATGTCGCTGTCGACGAGAGCGTTGACCTTCATCGTGATCTCGCCGCCCGGTCGGGCCTGGCTGCGAATGAGCTTGCGCAGCTCCTCGCGCAGGTGCGTGGGCGCGACCAGGAGCCGGCGGTACTGGCCGGGCCGGCTGTAGCCGGTGAGGTGGTTGAACAACTCGGTGAGGTCGGCGCCCAGTTCGGGGTCGGCCGAGAGCACACCGATGTCCTCGTAGATCGTCGCGGTCTTCGGGTTGTAGTTGCCGGTGCCGACGTGGCAGTAGCGGCGAATCCCGTCGGACTCCTGGCGGACGACAAGAATGATCTTCGCATGCGTCTTCAGGCCGACCAGTCCGTACACGACGTGCGCGCCCGCCTGCTCGAGCATGCGGGCGCGTTCGATGTTGGCCTGTTCGTCGCCGCGCGCTTTGAGCTCGACGAGCGCCACGACCTGCTTGCCCGCTTCGGCCGCTTGCACGAGCGAAGCCACGAGTCCGGCTTCGTCGCCGCCGGTCCGGTACATCGTCTGCTTGATGGCGAGCACACGCGGGTCGCGAGCGGCCTGGGCGACGAACGCCTCGATCGACGTCGCGAACGAGTCGTACGGGTGGTGCACGAACACGTCGGCGTTGCGCATCGCCCAGAACACGTCGGCCTCGTCGCCACCGGCGAGCGCGGGCGGAGTTTGCGGTGTGAACGACGGGAACTTCAGATCGGGACGCCGGATCGCGTACAGCGCGCTCAGGCCCGCGAGGTCGAGCGGCCCGTCGACGACGTACACGTCCTGTGGCGTGAGTTCGAGCTCGCGACACAGCAGGTCGAGCACGTCGGGTGTCATGCGAGTGTCGACCTCGAGGCGCACGGCCGTGCCAAACTTCGTGCGTTGCCGCAGCACGGTCTCCATCGCCGCGAGCAGGTCCTCGGCTTCGTCGGCGAGTTCGATGTCGGCATCACGCGTTACCCGGAACGGATGATGGGCGAGCACCTCCATGCCGGGGAACAACTTGGGCAGATGCGCCGCGATCAGCTGTTCGAGGGGAACGAAGCGGGTGCTGCCGGGCAGCGCGACGAAACGCGGGAGCAGGGGCGGGACCTTGATGCGGGCGAATCGCTCGTCGCCGCTCGCGGGATCCTGGACCGCGACCGCCAGGTTGAGCGACAGGTCGGAGATGTAGGGAAACGGATGCGCGGGGTCGACGGCGAGAGGGGTGAGGACCGGGAAGATGCGGTCGTCGAACTCGCGGGCGAGTTGCGATCGCTCGTCGTCGGTCAGCTCGGCCCAGTCGATGAACTCGACGCCGACGGCTTGCAGTTCGGGGGCCAGCTCCTTGGTGAACACCTGGCTCTGGCGGATCGCGAGGTCTTCGACGCGCGCGCGAATCGCACGGAGTTGTTCGACCTGGTCGAGACCGTCGGGCGATGTGCTGCGCACCCCGGCGACGAGTTGCTCCTTCAACCCCGAGACGCGGACCTGGAAGAACTCGTCGAGGTTCGAGTTGAAGATGGCGAGGAACTTGGCCCGCTCGAGCAGTGGGAGCGTGGCATCCTCGGCGAGCGCGAGTACCCGGGCGTTGAAGTCGAGCCACGAAAGCTCGCGATTGAGGTACCGGTCACTCATGCACCCATGGTAGATGCGATGCGGGTAGGCCCACACAGGGCTCCAACGGCGTACTGGGAGGGCGGCGGTAGCCTGCGATGACGGAGGAAGTACCCCGACTCCAGTCCACGACCTTCACGCCGTTCTCGCGCCTCGCGCTCGCGCACGCGATCGCGGTCTGCGGCGACGTGTTCATCACGGTGTCACTTGCCGGCACGCTGTTCTTCACCGAGCCGACCGACGCGGCGCGGCCGAAGGTGTTGCTGTACCTCGTCATCACGATGGCGCCGTTCGCCGTGATCGCCCCGTTCCTCGGACCGTTCCTCGACCGCAGCCGCGGTGGGCGGCGGGCGCTCATCGCCATCAGTTCCGGCGGGCGAGCCCTGCTCTGCTTTCTGATGGCGGGCGCGGTCGCGTCCGAATCCGTGTGGCTGTACCCACTCGCCTTTGGCGTGCTCGTGCTCTCGAAGAGTCACGCGATCGCCAAGAGCGCGCTCGTGCCCGGCCTCGTCGACCACCGCGACGAACTCGTTCTCGCCAATGCCCGGCTCGCGCTCATCGGTGTCCTCGGCGGGTTCATCGGCGCGCCGATCGCGGCTGCGATCTACAAGGTGGGTGGCGCTGACGCGAGTGCGGCGGGGTGGGTGCTGCGCGTCGGCGCCGTGGTCTTCTTCGTCGGGATGTTCGCCGCCTTCGCCATCCCGCGCGCGCGGCGCGCCGGGACTCCCGAGACGACCGAAGAACGCGCGCTGCTGAACGCGCCGAGCATCGTGTGGGCCGGTGCGGCAATGGGCATCGTGCGCCTCGTCGTCGGGTTCTTGTTGTTCTTCGCGGCGTTCGTGCTGAAGAAGGAGAACGAACCCGCGTGGATGTACGGCCTCGTGTTGGTGGGGAGCTCGCTCGGGAACGGCATCGGTACGTTGCTCGCGCCCGCGCTGCGCAACCGAATCCGTGAAGAGTGGATCCTGGCGGGCGCCCTCCTGGTGCCCGCGGTTCCGCTCATGCTCGCGGCCCGCTCGTACGGTCGGGCCGCGCTGATCTTTGCCGCGTTCATCGTCGCCATGTCGGCCGCGACGTCGCGTCTCGCGTTCGACAGCCTGCTCCAGCGCGACGGTCACGAGGCTGCCCGCGGCCGGGCGTTCGCGCGGTTCGAAACGCGCTTCCAGCTGCTCTGGGTCGGCGGCGGCGTGTTGGCCGTCGTGCTATCGCTCTGGGGCGGCCGGGTGGGCGTGTTCCTGATCGCGATGGCGCTGCTGTTCACCGGCCTGTGGTACCTCGCCGGGGTGCGGCGCGACTACGTGACGCGAAAATCGGCGCCGCCCGCCCCGGCGCCGGAGTAGAACGACACGATGCCTCTCACCGTTCGCGCCATCGCGTTCGACGAACTCCCCGACTTCTACCGGGTCGACCAGCGCGGGTTCGGCGTGGCGGGCCTCCCCGAGCGTGAGTCGAAGGCGTGGCCGGAAGCCGAACTCGACCGCACCCGCTGCGCGTTCGACGGCGACGAGATGGTCGGCTGTACCCGGCAGTACACATTCGAGCTGACGATGCCGGGCGGTACCCGCATTCCCGTCGCCGCGGTCTCGGCGGTCGCAGTGCAGCCGACGCACCGCCGCCAGGGTGTGCTCACACAAATGATCGGCGCGCTGCACGACGACGCCCGCGAGCGCGGTGAAATCGCCGCGGTCCTCACCGCTTCCGAAGGCGCCATCTACGGCCGCTTCGGGTACGGCATCGCCACCTGGCGCCTCGGCATGGAGGCCGAACGGCGGGCCGTGCGATTCGTCGCACCGTTCGCCGACGACGGGCGCATGCGCATGCCCGAGCAGGCCGAAGCCGAGAAGATCCTCCCCGGCCTGTATGAGCAGGCCCAGGCGCGGGCGGGCATGGTGTCGCGGCCGTCGTATTGGTGGCCCTCGGTGTTCTGGGGTTGGTCGCTGGGCGAAGAGAAAGCGTTCTTCGTCGCGGTGCACGAGGATGCGAGTGGAACCGCAGACGGCTACGTCGCGTACGAGATCACGGGCGAATGGAACGGTGGGTTGGGCGACCGACGGTTGCTCGTCTGGGACATCCAGTCGACATCGCGCGAAACCCACGCCGCGTTGTGGCAGTTCGTGTTCGGCATCGACCTCGTCGCCATCGTCGCGGCGACGAACATCGCCGTCGACGACCCGTTGCGGCTCATGGTTGCCGACCCGCGCCGCATCCGTGCCGACTTCGTGAACGATGGGCTGTGGGTGTACCCCCTCGATCCCGCCGCGTTCCTCGCGAGCCGCACGTACAGCACCGAGGGGTCATTGGTTGTCGAGGTACACGGGCCCGGGTCCGACGGTTTACGCCTCGCCGTCGACGGTGGTCCCGATGGCGCGACGGCGAAGGCGTCGACGGCGTCGCCCGATCTCACGTGCTCGGTCGCGACGTTGGGCGCGTGCGGGCTCGGCGGCAACGCGTGGTCGATCATGTACGCGGCCGGACTGGTCGAGGAGAACACCCCGGGCGCGCTCCGCCGCGCCGACGTGATGTTCTCGACCCAGCCCGCGCCCGCGATGCTGAGCGACTTCTAGCCGCGCTCATTCTTGCGTCGGACAGGTGTCGTGGAGACGCCTGTGTAACGCAAGAACGGACAGGTCAGGAGTCCAATTCGATGCGGGCGAGCCAGAGCCCGGGGGCTTCGAGTTCCGGCCGTGTCGGCACCATCGCCTCGCTCTCCCAGAGGCGGTTCAACCCCTCCATGCCCGCGCGCTCGACGACGCCGCGGCAGAACCCGACGCCTTCTTCGTAGTGGCGCCGGTCGAGTTCGAGGCCGAGCAGGCGGTCGACGAACGCGGTCGCTTCGCCCCGCTCGAGGCGGTGGCGGCGCACCGCCTCGTCGATGCGGACGTGCGACGGGACCATCTGCTGTCCGAGCGTGTCGACGACGACGTCGGTATAGCCCTCGAGCACCGACACGTACCGTTGCAGTTCTTCGAGCAGGGGCGCCTGGCGTTCGGATGCCATCGCGCCGAGTAACGCGCCGGGGTCGCCGAACGCGTTCGCCGTTTGCATCGCCTCGGGGTCGGTGAAGTCGATCTGCCCGAGCGCCTCTTCGAACGCGTCGGGCTGTACTTCGTACGCGCCGACGTACTCGGACGCGAGGCGCACGAGGCGACTCCGGACCCACGGCACCGAGCGCTGCGCGCCGTGCACGACCTCGCGGAGTGCGAGCGCGTAGTGCAGTTCGTCGGCCGGAACCTCCCACTGGCTCGCGAAGTTGTCGACGTTGCGCGTGACGAACAGCAGCCCGGGCGGGCCGTCGAGAGGAAGCGGCAGGTCGTACTGGCCGAGCGCGTGGTGCGACAGTTGGCCGATCATCCAGCCCGACCACACGCCGAGGAGCACCGGCATCAGCGTGCCCATCAGCATGCCGAACAGCGCGTCACCGGTCTGGGCGTCGCCGGTTTCGCCGGGGTCACTCGGTTCCTTGGGCGCGTCGGCTCCCGAAGATCCGAGCGCGCCGGCGAGTGACTCGAGGACGGGTGTCAAGGCGGTGAGGGTCGCATCGCTCCACTCGCGGCGGTCGGCGCAGCGGCACGGAACCGTCAGGGTCTGCGCGATGCCGGTGGCGTCGGCCACGGCGGTCTGCGCGGCGCGGACGACCTCGTCGAACGCGGTGCGGGTGCCGGATTCGATCGCCGGTTCGGTGCCGGGCTGACCGGTTTCCTCGTCGATCGTGGCGACAACCGACGAAATCTGGCGCGCGACGTCGAGATTCACCGGCCCCTGCGAGTGCAGCATCTTCATCAGTTCGTTGAAGTCGAAGCCGAACGGGTTGCCGGGACTGGGCCCCATTTGGGGAACGTCGCTCACCGCGCCAGTCTATGGAGCGATGGCCGGAACCAACATTGCGGTGACAGGGGTCTCGGGATTCCTCGGACAGCGGCTGCTCCCGTTGCTCGATGCCAACCCGGCGGTCGAGCGCATTGTGGGCATCGACGTCCGCGACCCGGCCCGGCGCGCCCGCAAGCTGACGTTCCACCGGGTCGACGTGCTGAACGCCGACCTGGCGGTCTTCCTGCGCGGCGTCGACACGATTGTGCACCTCGCGGCGGTCGTGTCACCCCTGCTCGACGACGCGCTGATGACGCGTGTGAACTGCGGCGGCACGCGCCGTGTGCTCGAAGCGGCGACGGCCACGAACGTGCGCAAGGTGATCCGGCCTTCGAGTGCGTCGATCTACGGCGCGTGGGTGAACAACCCGGTGCCGATCACCGAGGACGCGCCGCTGCGTCCGAACCCGGGGTTCCTCCCCGCCATTCTCGACGCCGAGAGCGAACGCCTGGTCGCGCAGTGGCACGACGAACGGGCCGGACGCATCGCGACCCGGCTGCGCATCGCGCCGGTCGTCGGTCCGGGCGCGCACTCGTTGTTCGCCGCGATCGTCACGGGCCAGGTGCCGCTGCACGTGCGCAACGTGGCACCGCCGGTGCAGGTCGTTCACGTCGAAGACGCGGCGAGCGCCATCGCGGCCGCGATCGAGCACGATCTCGACGGCGTGTACAACGCGGCCGCCGACGGCTGGATCTCGCACGAGGACTGGCAGGCGCTCCTGCCCCGCCGGCACCTGCCGGGTGTGCCGTACGAGGCGGCCGAACGCATGCTGCATGCGCTGTGGACCAGTGGGCTCGCCGACGTGCCGCCGACCGCGTTGCCCTACGTGTCGCACCCGTGGGTCGTTGCCAACGACCGGTTGAAGGACACGGGCTGGGCACCGCGTCACACGAACGAGGAAGCGATCCTGATGTCGGTTCCGGCGCCCACGCCGAGCCCGCTCCCGTGGATCGCGGCGGTGGTTGCGACACTCGTCGGCGCGGCCGGCGTGACCTGGTGGCTCAGCCGCCGGCGCCGATGAGGTTGCGCTTGCGCCACTCGTCCCACTCGTCGGTGAAGTAGCGCACCCGCACCTTCTTGTACTCTTTGATCGACCACAACAGCGCGTACTCGTCGACACCCGTCTCGGTGCGGATCGCTTCGATCGTTGCTTCGCAATCGCGCGCGGTGCGCCCGTGCACCATCGTGAAGACGCTGTACGGCCAGTCGTCGTAGGTCGGTCGCTTGTAACAGTGGCTCACCGCCGCGAACCGGGCCATCTGCGGGCCGATCGCGTCGAGTTGCTCGTCGGGGACCGCCCACACGCCCATCGCGTTCGCCTTGAAGCCCGCGCTGCGGTGGTTCATCACCGCGGCGAAGCGGCGCATCAACTTGCGTTCCTTGAACGACGCGATCAGCGCGAGCACGTCGCCTTCGCTGATGCCGAGCTGCTCGCCGAGCACGGCGAACGGGCGCTCGACGTTCGCGAGGTCGTCCTGCACGAGGCGAATCGCCGCGACCTCGAGTTCGGTGAGGTCGGGCGCGGCCATGAACTCCTTGCGTTCCGGCCGCTCGTGTTCGAGCACCTCGACCTTCGCATCGGCCGCGGTCTGGCCGGTCATGTCGAGCTTCACGCCGATCTTGTAGAGCTTCAGCGTCGGCAGCTTGCGTGTCACCAGCGAACCCGAGGTGCGGTGCAGTTCGTCGATGTGGTCGTCGAGCGAGTCGCCCGGCGGGACGGCGATCGTGTACCAGAGGTTGTAGTCGTGGTTGCGCTTGTAGTTGTGGCTCACGCCGGGGTGATCGTTGATGACGGCCGCGGCCTCGTCGACCCGGTCGGCGTCGACCTTGGCCGCAATGAGCGCCGACGTGTACCCGAGCGCTCGCGTGTCGAAGATCGCCGAGAGCTGGCGGAGCACGCCGCCGTCCTTGATGCGCTGCACACGAGCACGTACCTCGGGCTCGGTGATGCCGAGCCGCTCGCCGAGTGCGGCGTACGGCGCGGGCACGAGCGGAAAGTCCCACTGCACCGCGTTGAGCAGCTCGCGGTCGATGTCGTCGAGTGCTTCCGGGCCTGCGGGTTCCGTCATCCGCCCATGCTCGCGCGATCGACGGGAACCGACGTCATCGGCTCGGAAACCGTGCTTGCGAGGCGGACGTCGACTGCCACCTGCTCGCCGGCCCGGACGAGCGAGACCTCGACCGAGGTGTCCGGCCGGTAGCGGCGGATTCTCGCCGTGAGCTCGCCCATGTCGAGCACCGTTCGGCCTTCGACGGCCACGATCACGTCGCCGGGGAGGATCTCGATGTTCGACGGCCCGCCGACCTCGACCGTGGTGACGACCGGGCCGACCGGCGAGTCGGCGCCGACGAGTCCGAGTTCGCCGTGCGCCGCGATGCCGTCGTCGCGGAGGTCGGTCGCGATCGCGATCGCGACCGAGATCGGCAGCACGAAGGTCGTCGATCGGCCTTCAGCCGGTGCGAGGACGATGCCCGCGACGAGTCCGTCGCCGTCGACGAGCGCGCCACCGGCGGCGGCGGGCGAACTGGGTGCGTCGGTTTCGAGCAACCCCGAGAACGTCGGACCGGGACTTGCGACGACCATTGCGTCGGTCGTCGCGATGATCCCGCTCGTGCGCCAGGCATCGTCGGTGCCCGACATGGGTCCACCCAGGATCCACACGGCGGCGCCGATTTCGGGGGTGTCTTCGGCGACGGGCACCGACG
>Ga0163150_10006418_pt1 | contig 14402 bp, 14 predicted proteins | sample OliLakLV19P2IB_FD_148628 | JGI IMG/M metagenome (GOLD analysis project Ga0163150, IMG submission 148628) | Freshwater microbial mat bacterial communities from Lake Vanda, McMurdo Dry Valleys, Antarctica - Oligotrophic Lake LV.19.P2.IB | ecosystem: Environmental > Aquatic > Freshwater > Lake >...
CCTCGGTGGTCGTCGGGATCGCGGCATCCAGGACCGCGATCGGCGGGACGATCCCCCAGCGCCAGATTTGCTCCCAGTCATCGTTCGTCAGTTCCGCGATTGGCACCGCACCGACGAAACCCTCCGCATCGATCATCCGCGGATCCTCGCCGAACCAGTGCATGCGCGACAGCCGGGGAAGGGTCTTGCGCAGCCGTTCATCGGCGGCGAATTTGCTGCTGGCCGCCCGTGCAAGCCACGGATGCGCCGGATTGAGATGCCCGATGAACTGCCGGACCGAGTCGCGGGGTGAGTAGTAGAGATCCGAGAATTTCGTTTCCCAGGCCGCGACCTTCGCATCATCGAAGCGCGCCAGCATTTGCGACCGCGCAATCAGCAGCACCAGGCGGATCCCCTCATCGCGCAGAACAGGCTCGGTTTCGACCCAGTCCCATTCCGTGATCTCGGTAATGATCGGATCGACGCTCTCCCCGAGGGTCCCGCGGGTTTCGAGCATCTCGCGGAGAATCTCCAGGACTGTCTTGCGCAGTGCCGGATCGCCGGAGTCCCACCCCAGCTGCAAAAAGCCGCGCTCTTCCGGATCGGGCATCCGCGCGATCGCTTCGAGAATCTGCGGTCGCAGGTCGGGGTAGTCCTGCCACATGAATTCGAAGACGAGATCGGCGATGCCTTGCGGGACCGGCAGGTCGTAGCCGAGGCTCCAGTCGAAATTCCCCAGCGCCGTGTCGCGGAACGACTCCCACGCCTCTCTGTCGCCAGATTCTGCGCCGGTCGGAGCGGTCCCGCGAAGGAGCGGCATGTAGATGGTGGAACGATAGTCCTCGCGCAGATAGAGGGCATCGATGCCGTTGATCTGTCCGACCATGCGCCGTACGAAGGGATCCGTGTCGGCTTCCAGCCCTTTGATCACTTCATTGCGCTTTTCGAGATCGAGATCGGGGCCGAGTCGGACTGTCCAGAGCGCCATCGCCTTTGCCGCGCGCAGACGCACATACTCGTTGTCGTCTTCGGCCAAGCGACGGATCGTCGGCCACTCGACCCCGCTGCCGTAGCGCCCAAAGCCCTCGGCGACAATCGCGCGGACGGTCCGCTCATCATCGGTGAGGTACGGCACCAGGTCGGCCAAATGCTCCTCGCCGCCGAGACGATAGAGCGCATAGACCGCGACTTCGCGGGATTCCATGCGCGTGTTTTCCTGCTGTTCTTTCGACCAGGTGAGCACTTCATCCTGACGGTCGGGCGTCAGCGATTTCCAAAAGGCTGAATCCGCGAGGGTATCGATGAGCCACTGCTGCGTATCGAGCGATGCCTCGCCGGAGGCCATGCGCGCCAGGAGGGCATCGCCGATGGTTGCTTGCAACACTGGATCGGACGTCAGTCGCTCCGGGGGCAGCGCGAGAATGAGACTTGCGGAATCCTGCTGGATCGCGGTATCCGTCGAGGTCAATCCCGCGATGAGTACGGCAGCGGCACGTTGATCTAACGCTGATGAATCAATCGCAGCAGGCTTCGACCCCAGCTTGCCGGGGCATCCGACCAGCAGTGTGACCGCGAACAACAGTGGCATCCATGCGGCAGGTTTCCGGGTCATCTACAGCACATCCATGTCAGAAGTCAGGTGTTGATCGGGGTGCGATGCGGCTCCGTAGAGCCCGGCGCGACGGATGTAGTGTGCGACCGCTGGGGTCACCTGAGCAGGCCAGGCAGCATCATCGCGGGCGATCGCCTCCCGCAAAGCTCGCGAGGAGATGGGCATGTCGAACACGGGAAAGTGAATGACCCCGGGCAGGTCGGGGAAGGGATGATCCGGGCCTGGTGGATAGTCTTCTCGTCCGAACACCATGAAGCTGGTGAGCTTGGGAAACGCTTCAATTTCGTGCCAGGTGCCGAGGGTGAGCCAGGTGTCCTCGCCCATCAACAGGAACCATTCGGTATCGGAATGACGCCCGCGCAACTCGCGCAAGGTATCGACCGTGTAGCTGACGCCGCCGCGCTCAAGCTCGAGCGACTCGACCCGCATCTGTGCTTCGTCCTGAATGGTGAGGACCGCCATCGCGAAACGATCCCACATGTTGGCGCGTTCCTGCTCCAGCTTATGCGGCGGGGTTGCGGCAGGGATCCACCAGACTGCATCGAGGCCCCATCCGAGGGCGAGGCGCGCCATCGCGAGGTGCGCGATATGCGGCGGGTCGAACGAGCTGCCAAAGAGTCCGATGCGTGTCATGGACGTCGCGGGCTCCTGGTGGCTCCCTTCACAGGCGTGATCTCGCCCGCCTCGGTGCTGATGTAGCCCTCCGGTTCATCATCATCATCATCAGGATCACCGGCGGCCGAGAGTTCGCTCCCGAGATGTTCCTGTCCGGGGATCTGTTCCCACCATTTCTCGGAGCGTGTCGTATGCCGGATGTTCAGATGGGCTTCCGGCAATTCGTAGCGGATTTCCAGCTCATTGTGCGGATCGTCATCGGCATCCTCGATCTGCACCAGACGCAGGAGATCGAGGACCAGATCGCGCAATCCCGCGCCGCCCTCGGTGGAGGTGACATAGACCTCGGTAGTGCACCCGGTCGCGGCGATGAACGCCTCGCGGATCGCCTCGTGGGAGACATCGGGATCGAGGAGGTCGGCCTTGTTGAGGACAGTCAGTCGCGCGCGATCGATGAGGTTTTCGCCATACTCGGTAAGCTCGCCAAGGATCGTGTTGTACTCGTAGCGCATGGCCTCCATCGACTCGGGATTGTCGAGCATGTCAGGGCGAATCTCGACCAGATGGCACAGGATGCGGGTACGGGCGATGTGGCGCAGGAACTGCAGGCCCAATCCCTTGCCGAGATGCGCCTCCTCGATGATGCCGGGGATGTCCGCCATCGTGAAGGAATAGAAATCGCCGACCCGTACGAGGCCGATGCTGGGACGCAGGGTCGTGAAGGGGTAGTTGGCGATCCGTGGCTTGGCATTGGAGACGTGATTGAGAAAAGTGCTCTTGCCGGCATTGGGGAATCCGACCAGGCCGACATCGGCGAGCAGTCGCAGCTCCAGCAGGAGGGTCCGCTCCTGGCCTTCTTTGCCCGGAGTCGCGGTGGTCGGGACGCGATTCGTGGCGGTCGCGAAATGCTGATTGCCCAGGCCACCCTCGCCGCCGACCGCGATCAACACGCGCATCCCTTTCTTCGACAGATCCGCCACCAGCTGGCCTGATACGGCATCGACCACGATGGTCCCCGGCGGTACGAGAATAGTCAGATCCTTCCCGCCCTTGCCGCCTTTGTTTTTCGATTGGCCATCGCCGCCACGCTGTGCTTTGAAGAACGTGGTCTGGTGGAAATCCTGGAGGGTGACCAGGCCGGTGGTGACTTTGAAGTAGATGTCGCCGCCCTTCCCACCATCGCCGCCTGCCGGTCCGCCCTTCGGACGGTATTTTTCGCGGAGGAAATTGACCATGCCATTGCCCCCATCCCCGGCTTTCACCCGGATGGTCGCTTCATCAATAAACGGTCGCGGTGCTGCCATACGTGTTAGACGGTATCACGGACGGGAGTCTGCCCTCTGCGGCACGAAACCTAATTGTTACATCAGCTATATGCAGCATGCGATGGAAGCACTATCATTCGTGGACTCAGGCGGCAGAAGGGACTCGTCTTATGGCCTCTCCTCCTCGGGCACACCGGCGTCGACTTCGAATCTATGCCCTCGACCCGTTGCATACCGCGTATGGGCAGCAGACGCTGACCATTGATGTTCCCAACGAGCCGTTAGCTCCGGGACCTGTCGGTCAGCACCTGGCGGTGGTGGACTACGACGGAGTCCGGAAGCGGTACTTCCAGCCGGTCGATCTGGAGGATCCAGAGTTATTGAAGTCTGACGGGTTGGAGCCATCGGAGTCGAATCCGCAGTTTCATCAGCAGATGGTTTACGCAGTCACGATGAAGGCAATCGAGGTATTCGAGAAGAGTTTGGGGAGACCGTTTGCGGGCTTCGGGCGCTTCTTCCACACTGATGCGCGGCAGTCTGTCCGACGGCTCCAGCTGGTGCCCCATGCATTTCGAGGGGCGAATGCCTTTTACGATCCAACCCATCATGCAGTCATGTATGGGTTCTTTCGAGTTGGGAAGGAACAGCACGGGTTCAATATGCCGGGGCAGGACATTTATTCCTGTCTGTCGCACGACATCATCGCCCATGAGAGTGCTCACGCGCTGGTCCATCGAGTCCGAGAGTATTACCTCTATCCCACCAACCATGATGTGCTGGCGTTCCATGAAGCCTTCTCGGATTTGGTGGCGCTGTTCCTCCATTTCTCCTATCCGGAGATCGTACGGCTGGCCCTTCGTCGAACGAAAGGCAATTTACGGCAGGCGAATCTGCTGATGCATCTGGCGGAGCAGTTCGGGCAGGCAATCGGATCGCAGAGCGCGCTGCGCTCGGCGATCAATCTGCAACCGGATCCGGCGCGGATTGGCTCCATCTTCGAGCCGCATGATCGGGGAGCAATTCTCGTAGCGGCGGTCATGCATGGCTTTATCGAGACGTACCAACGACGGATCGAGCCATTGCTACTGTTGGCGACCGATGGCTCGGGAATCCTGCCGGATGGCGAATTGCGACCGCAGTTCCTGGATGTCATCGCAGTGGAAGTCGCCAAGGTCGCCGAGCACTTTCTCACCATGATTGTCCGGGCGCTCGACTACATGCCCCCCGTGGATCCGACGTTCGGCGACTTCCTCCGCGCGATGGTGACAGCCGACCTGGAAATCGTGCCCATCGACAAGGATCGGCAACGGCTGGCCACCATCCATGGTTTCCGGACGTACGGGATATTCCCGAGCGAAGTGCACTCGTTGTCGGAAGAGTCCCTGCGTTGGAAGCGGGCGACTGAGTTCAATCCTCTGCACTTCGAGGCACTGAAATTTAGGTTCGAGAAGACACCTGGTACAACGTGGGAAGAGAACGACCTGCAGGATTACCTCCTCCTGGCATTCCAGGCAAACCAGCCGGAGTTGAAAGACTTCGATTGGGGCGAGGGGATTCGCACGCGCTACCGCGCAGCGCAGAAGCAGGTTGCCATTGAGCTTCATAAGTATGCGACCCGCAACGCCCAAATCCTCGGGTTAGTTCCCGATGGAGGAAAAGCATTTCCATTGCGGGTCGCTGGATTCCATCCGGTGTTCCGAACCGGTCCTACGGGGACGCTGGAAATCGAGCTGATCGCCCAATTTGTACAGACCCAAAAGTCGGAACCCACTACCGATACCGGGGGTCTGGAATTCCGTGGCGGGGCGACGGTGATCTTCAAGAGCGATGGGCGGGCGAACTACGTGGTGAGCAAGCCCTTGCAGGGAGACACCGCGCACCTGGGGGGAACGACGAACGCGGCACAGCGGCAGGAGCGACAATCCGCGTTCCTGGCCGCGTGTGATGATCGCGACTCCACGTTGCCATGGCGGGATGCGAAGTGGGTCGCCACGAGGGGCCTGCGTCGCGCCACCTTTGCAGCACTTCATCGAGGGGGCCTGGAATGAGCGCTGGCCAAATCCGCATCAAGATGTTTGAGGTGGGACATGGTGATTCCTTCCTCATCACCTTTGAACAAGAGGGGGAAGCCCCACGTCACTTACTGCTGGATTGTGGCGGCAAGGATAGCCCTCACGGTCCGGGGATGAAGCACATCGTGGACGCGGTGAAGGAGGAGGTGCTGGATGCCGATGACAATCCGCATATTCATGTCGTGGTGTGCAGTCACATACATAACGATCATGTGTCCGGGTTTGGCTACGAATCCAAGTGGAAAGACGTGACAGTCGATGAGGTGTGGCTACCCTGGACGGAGGATCCGGACCTCCCGCTGGCGCGTCAAATCCGCGAAGACCAGAAGCGCCTCGCGCTGGCCCTCGTCGCGCGCCTTGAGAAGCGCGGTATCACCGGTTGGCCGGCCGCGTTGGCTCTGAATGCGATCCCGAATACCGCAGCCCTGAAAACGCTGCACACGGGATTCAGAGGGCCTCGCGTGAAGTTCTTCGGCCACGCTGAAGCTCCGCGCGCCACGCAAAGTTGGTATGGCTCTGACGCGCTCCCGGGAGTGGACATCTTCGTTCTGGGCCCCTCCATGAATCCCTCGACGATCGACACTTCAAAAATGGACCCTCCAGCCGGTCAAAGCTATCTGCGGTACTGGGCGGCGGAACTGGAACGCGATCCTTCTGATGCGCCCGGCTTCCTGGAGAGCTTCTATGAAGCTGGCGTACGTCCGTCAGAGCTGCAGCTGACCCCGCGACTGCTGAAAGCACTCGATGGAGCGGAGGGTGAACTCGAAGAGTTGTTAGCGGCAACTACAGAGAAAACGCTGAATAACACGAGCCTCGTGCTGCTGCTCCGATTTGGAAACCGGTCGCTTCTGCTTCCAGGCGATGCCCAATGGGGGGTTTGGGAGGAGATCATGGCCGATGATTCGGTGACGGATCTCCTGCGGGCGGTGGATTTTGTGAAAGTGGGACATCACGGGAGCCACAATGCCACCCCACGCGACCTGGTTGAGAAGCGATTAGGGGGATCCTATCGGGCGATGATCTCCGCAAAGCTGGGGGCGTACGGTCAAGGCGTACCGAAGGAAGAACTCTACAAGGCGATGCGGGCTCGTGGCGCAGACGTTGCGCTGAGCGATGTGACGATAGAGCCCCACCTTACGGCGGGGTTCCAGCGCGTAACAGGCAAGATGTATGTCGAGACAGTACTGAAAGTGAAATTCTAAGCCGCGACAGCTTCGACGACGGGGACATCGACTTTGCAGAACTTGCCGTGGCGTCCCTTGTCGATGAACCGGACAATGCCGGGTTCGAGAGCGAAGAGGGTGTGGTCGCGACCGACACCGACATTACGTCCGGCTTTGATCTTCGTGCCGCGCTGGCGGACGATGATGTTGCCGGCAATGACCACGGAGCCATCGGAGACTTTGACGCCGAGGTACTTCGGCTTGGAGTCACGTCCGTTGGAACTGGAGCCTTGTCCTTTTTTATGAGCCATTGCGGTGCCCTCCCCTTCGCTTTAACTAAGCCTTTGCTTTCGCCTGATTAAGCGGTAATCGATTCCACGAGCAGCCATGTGAAGGGCTGACGGTGGCCGATGATCTTGTGCATGGCCTTGCGCTTCTTAAAGCGGATGCTCTTCACCTTGCGATGCTTGCCGTGATCGAGCACCTTGAGGGTGACCGTCGCGCCAGCGACCGTCGGCTGCCCGATGGTCGCGCCGCTGGCCCCCACGATCGCGAGGACTTCCTCGGCCTGGAAGCTGGCTTTGAGCTCTTGTTCCTGGAGTTCGGCGAAGAAGGTCTGGCCCTCAGTGACCAGCAACTGCTTGCCGCCGATACGGATGACCGCCTGCATGGCGTGTTCTCCCCTTGGCAGGACGCCCGTTTGGAGGAGGCGTCGACAAACGATGAGCGGCCCGGTCAGGCCGCAGGGACAAGCGCAGAGTCTACCATCCCTATGAAACAGGTGCAAGACAGTTCCCGGACCGCGGCGTTGTACGCCGCCCGTGAGGCATCCTGTGCGCCATTATGACCTCCTCCCCCCGCCAACCGGTCCTGTTTCTGGGCCACGGATCGCCGATGAACGCGATTCTGGATACTCCGTGGAGCAGGGCGTGGCGGACCTTGGGCGCGGAATGGCCTCGACCCGACGCCATCCTGTGCGTCTCGGCCCACTGGTACATCCCGGACACGGCGGTCTGTGGGTTACCGAATCCGACGACCATTTACGACTTCGGCGGATTCCCCGATGCGTTGTTCGCCGTGAAGTACCCCGCTCCTGGATCGATCGCCCTGGCGGAGCGGACTGTGGCGCTGCTGGGGGATTCGGCGACGATCCGCGATGACTGGGGGCTGGATCATGGCGTGTGGTCGGTGCTGGTGCATTTGTATCCGCAGGCGGACATCCCGGTCGTGCAACTGAGCATCGACCGTCGACTGGGCGCGGCTGGGTGGTACGGGATCGGGCAGCGACTCGCCCCCTTGCGCGATGAAAGGACGCTGATTCTGGGAAGCGGGAATATCGTCCATAACCTGCGCGATGCCATCCCGCGACTGAATCAGCCGGGAGTCCCGACGCCCGACTGGGCGCTGGAGTGCGATCGCGTGGTTGCTGATGCGCTGCTTCGCCGGGATCCCGCGCCGATCCTGGGGTTGATGGACACGCCGCTGGGGCAACAGGGGCATCCGACCCCCGATCATTTCGCGCCGCTGGTCTATTGCCTGGGCGCGGCTGGGAAAGACATCGCAACATTCCCGGTCGAGGGATTCGAGGCCGGATCGCTGTCCATGCGCGCAGTCCGGTGGGATGCGGGGTAGGACCGTCGGCCGGTTGGCCTTGCACGCAGACCGTGCAGCGTGGTACATATCACTGCTCACGCCTGTGCCCAGGTGGTGAAATGGTATACACGCCAGGTTCAGGTCCTGGTGCTCGCAAGAGCGTGGAAGTTCGAATCTTCTCCTGGGCACCATCTAACACGAACCGCCCCCGGATTCCTCCGGGGGCGGTTGTTTTTTGGGGGTTTCGCGCAAGCGCGAGACTGAAGTCGCCCCTCCAGATCCAGGAAGGGCGTCCGATACTCCTTGCCTCTCCCTCTGGCTCCCCTCCACCACCTGGTGTGGGGAGGGGCGGGGGGAGGGGAAATCTAGCTACACCTTGTCGAGTTCGAGCTCGATCTCGATCATGACATCCTTGCCGATGGACATCTCGCCCATGCCCATCATCTGATCGGTGGAGACATCGAAGTCGAGGCGATTGATCTTGGTCTTCGCTGAGGCCGCGCGCTTGGTCGTCTTGAACTCCTCGATGTAGACCTCCGGGCCGAGTTCCGTGACTTCGAGATCGACCGGCTTGGTCACGCCGTGCATGGTCAGATCGCCAGAGACCGTCAGGGTGCCATCCTTGTGATCGGTAACCCCGGTCGATTTGAAGACGATGGTCGGATACTTCTCGGCATCGAAGAAATCCGCGGTCTTGAGGTGCTTATCGCGGGCATCGTTGTCGGTATCGATGCTCGCCACCTGGATCGTGACATTGATGACGGTGTCTTCCGGCTTTGCGGCGTCGTATTTGATGGTCCCTGCCATCTCCTTGAAGGTCCCCTTGGTCCAGCTGACGCCCATGTGGCGCAGCTTGAACGCGACGCTGGAGTGCGCGTTGTCGATCTTGTAATCGGCCGCCTGGGCGATGCCGAGCAGCAGGGTGAACATGAACGCGAGCAGACCGCCGCGAAGCAGAGATGTACGCATGGGTTGGGGCCTCCTTGAAGGCGAGGGAATGGAGTCGGTTGTGACACACAGGCGGGCTCCCGCCTGTGAACAGGACGGATAGCGGAGCCGAACACGGACAGGCTCTGCCGCGTATGACAACAGTATCCAAGAGAATGTTTGCGTCGCAAGGCACCAGATCGGGAGGATTTCCGCGATACCAGATAAACGCGCATCGATGCTGATAGTTTCCCAAACGATAGCGTGAATTCCCCCGGTTCATCCCGCGCCGCGCTTAGAGTTCCCCCACATAGACCTTTGCCCGCGATCGGGTCGTGTCCAGCTCGCCCTGCGCCCATTCCTCGGCGCTGAGGGTGTCGCGACGTCCATCATCGAACCGCACCACGACCAGGCCCGACAGCGGCAACTGCTGGGTCACCTCGCACGGCACCCCGCTGACTTCCTTGCGGCTGCCGATGATCGGGAGCAGCTTCGCGAGGTCCTCATAGACTTCGACTTCATAGCGCAGACAGCACTTGAGCCGTCCGCAGACCCCGCTGGTCTTGCCCGGATCGAGCGGCAGATTTTGCAGACGGGCCATCTTCACCGCGACTGTCGGGAACATATCGAGATGCTGATGGCAGCAAAGCTCGCGTCCGCAGGTCCCCATGCCGCTGTAGATCGCCGCCTCATCGCGGACTCCGATCTGGTGGAGCTCGATGCGGCACTTGAAGATCGCGGCGAGGTCGCGCACCAGCAGCCGGAAATCGACGCGATGTTCGGCGGAAAAGTGGAACGTGATTTTCTGGCGATCGAATCGCCAGTCGGCGCCCAGGAGCTTCATGGGCAGCGCATGGACCGCCACCCGCTCGCGGCACTTTGCCAACGCGGTCGTTTCCTGCTCTTTGAGTACACGGAGGGTCTCGAAATCGTCATCCGTGCAGAGTCGCAGGTAGTGGCCGTAGATTTCATCCCACTCTTCGCGCTCCAGATCCGCGAGGGTCAGGCGCGCCGCGACAATCCCCCATTCGATCCCCTGCTCTTCGTTGGACCAGAGGATCAATTCGCGGATCTGGACCGGATCGGGGGTGCCGACGACCATCCATTTTTCGCGGAGCATGCCCGTTTGCACGACCAGAATCGGTGTCGTCGTCGGCGCATTGGCCGGCACGAGCGGCGCTCGCAATTTGCGGAGGGATCCCGTAGGCATTCAGTCGCATTGTACGGGGGAATGTCAAGCTAATGAACGATGGTCGGGGGTATCCTGTGTGAATGACGGCCTCACCCTCTCTCACAAGGATGCGCTCGCGACTCCTTTGCCTGACCCTGATTTTGGCCTCCCTGGCTTCGGTGGCCTGTTTTCCTCGGAGGAACTCAGCTCCGGACAATCGACTCACCTTTGAATGGAGTCTCGATGCCACACCATCAGTCGCTGAGTCCCCGACGAGATTCACCTATGTGGTGTCGCATCTCGATGGCGCCAAACCGCGGTTGGTTGAATCACACACGAAGTACTCGCATCTCATCGTGGTGAGTCACGATTTGAGTTCAATTCAGCATGTGCATCCTGCGCAGATCAGCCCTGGAAGATTTGAGATCGACCTCGCGTGGCCATCAGGCGGTGACTATGTCCTTTTCGCTGACGCGACTCCCGCGGGCGGAGAGACACATGTCGAGCGCATTCCAGTGACAGTCACTGGCGAGGCTCCTCCCGCAGTCACGCTCGCGCCAACTCCACGGGAAATTGCGGTTGAGGGATATGACGTGCATCTGCAGACAGAGCCCGCCTCGCTGGTCGCAGGCGATGCGACCCTCACGTTCCATCTCTCAAAAGGTGGCCAGCCGCTGACGACGCTGGAGCCGTACCTCGGGGCGATGGGTCATCTGGTTGTCATCAGCGCCGACACCACGCAATTCCTCCACGCGCATCCGGCGGATCATGCGAGTCCGCAGGAGAAGAGCATGGCGACTGGCGAGCCATCGCATGGGCATGGGAGTGTCGACGACGTTCCAGTTCGGACCAGCTCACCTGTCGCTTTCGGGACATGGTTCCCTTCCGCCGGTCTCTACAAGGCATGGGGGCAATTCCAAATTGATGGCAAAATCGTGACTGCCCCATTTGTCGTGGAGGTGGGGTAGTTCCAAGTCTCGAAATGAAGCCCTCGATGGGTGGCAATCAAGCGGTCGGCGATACTTCGCCGCGACGAATCCGAAGCTCTCCATGACCAGCCCCTCCAGCACGAGCTGCCAGTTGGCGTTGTAGCGCATGCGCAACGGGGCGCGACGCAGCGCCTGCAATACATCGCCCATGCGCGGATCGTTGAGTGCGGGCGTCGTGTGCCACGCGGCGAGGGCGAGGCGTGCGATGGTCCGCAGGAACGCCTCCTGACGGACACCCGCGGGCGGCGCATCATCGGCGGGATGGAAATTGACGAACGCAGGCAGGTCATCCGGATTCTCGCGCCAGCGCTGGATGTCGCGCAGATCCCCGCCGACCGGTACCGGCTCACTTTCCGCGAGCGCTTCCCACTGTGACTGCAATTGATCAAGGGTTGCGACCAGCTCGTAGAAATCCATCTCGCTCGATTGCACCATTCGCTCCAGCCAGTGCAGCAGGGCTTGTCGGAAGGCGCGATGTCCGGGGAGCAATCCGAAGCGGATGACATCACCGACGCGTCCGCCCACGCTCAGCGCGACCTCGCGCGTGGAGGCGTGATCCTCCGGAGTCAGCCACGACCCCAACGCCTCGATCGCAGCCGCAGCGCTGGTCTCGCGGCACGGCACCGGCAAGGTGCGCGATCGAATAGTCGGCAGCAGCGATTCCGGCGAATCGGTGAGGAGCAGGAACTGTCCCCAGGGCGGCGGCTCTTCGAGGGTTTTCAGCAAGAGATTTGCGACCGTGGGATTGAACTGCTCCGCGGCATCGAGGATCACGACTTTGCGACGTCCCCGTTGCGGCGAGGTCATCATGCGCTCAAGCAATTCGCGCGCTTCTTCCGCGAGCAGTTCCCGGGGTCGCGAAAAGACAATGACATCGGGATGACTGCCGATACGAATGAGGTGGGCGTCAGGGGAAATGGGATCGTAAGTCGGACCTTCCGTCTCTTCACCGAACAGACCTGCGCCGGCTTCCATCGGCGCCTGCAATGCCCGGGCATAGACCAGCGCGAGGGCGAGCTTGCCGATGCCGGCGGGTCCATGGAGCAAAAGTGCGTGATGCCCGGTATCGCCCGCCGCCGCTCGAGCGAGATATTCGCGGGGGAGTTCCAGACCGGCGATGGTGGGAAAGGGCGCGGTCATGCGGAGAGGTCCAGGAGCATCCCGCGGATTTCATCGATGAGCGACAGCAGTTGCAGCTGATCGCCCTCCTGCCGAATGAACTGCGCGGAGAGATCTTCGAGGCGTCCATCGATCGTACGCACGAGCAACACCAGATCGTGCTCGGCTTGCGGATCGAAGGTCGCGAGACGTCGACGCTTGTGCGATCGCGCGAGGAAGTCTTCGAGGAACGCCCGTACCGCTTGCTTGTAGGCGATGAGCTGGTCTGCCGAGCCTTGCGCGCCGAATTTCGCGGAGGCATCCTCGATCGCGGTCAGATGCTGGGTCCAGTCGGGCTCATCGACCGGCGCGATTTGCGAGGCTTTCGCGAAGGACGCGGCGAAATCGCCGCCAGCGGGACGCGTCGCTTTGGGCGAGTGCTGGGGAGCGTTCAGATCAGCGCGTTGCGCCTTGCGGAGAGCGTCGAAGTCCATCGGGGAGATTGTACGGCGCGAAACTGCAGTTGCTTCATGGATAAAGGCTGTGATTGCGATCCAACCAGACTACGAAGAAAGTCCGGTCAATCAAGAAGCCATGCACCCGACCATATTCGGTCTGGGATACGGAGAATTGGTACGCTCGTTGCTGCCGCAGCGATTCAGGTAGCTGAGTAAAACCATTCACCTCAGACGTCTCATCCCAGTTGATCGGATGCCAGCGGACAGCAGTGGAGCCATCCAAATGCAACTCAATGGCGCGCCGCCCGCACAGATGCTTCAAACGCACAAGGAAGGAGATTAGATATCGGTCCGCCGATTGCGCGACAGGGAATTTCGGATGGGAGTCGTCGAAATACTTGAAAGAGACTACGAGAAATTCTTCAGCCTCTCCCTCCCGACCTGTCGCCTCTATTCTGGAGTCGCCGTGCCGCGGACGACGGGATTTAAGCTTCCCCATCAATCTGTGCCTTGTAATACTTGGCCATGGATGCGTGACTGATCTGAGCGGTGGACTCCACATCCATCGGGATCCGTCCCCGTGCGAATCTCCAGGGCTCTTCCTCATGAGAAAGGAGCTCGAGTTCATAGGCGGTTTTATAGCCGTACTCCCGGAGTAGATCCCCGAGAAACTCGCTCACGTTATCCTGGAACGTGGGGTATTCGGGATCTTCCTCAATCGGCTTCCAGGCCCAGCCTTTGAATCGACGGTAGACCTCCGGCACGACCGGGCCATGGACCCACGCCTCAATGCGATCAGGAAACAATGGCGCGTCAAACAGCGCCAGATGCCACGCCTGCGCGTAGTAGAGCAGCTTCTGGAGCTTGAGATTGGTGATTGGATCGCCGTGCTCATGCGAGAACGCGATGAAGTAGTCAGCGATCTGATTCGCGGTATACACGTGGCGATCCCTCCAGAAGGAGTATCGCACACACGTCGCCATAGCCAACGATTCCTCAAAAGCAAAACGCCGCCGGATGGAGATCCAGCGGCGTGGATGATGTGGATGAGGCCCGCCCGATTAGATCTCGGCGGCGTCGAAGACTTTCTTCCCGCGCATCTCGGCGACCATGTCCATCGCAATGTTGGAGAAGACATCGCTGATGCTGGAGCCCGAATTGCCGGCGTAGGTCGAGCGCGCAACAAAGCGCTGCATTTCGCCTTTGTTCTGCCAGTTGAACTTGCCGCCCGTGGTGTCGATCAGCGCGGCTTCCAGCTTGCCAATGATCTTCACCTGAGTATCGAGGCGCGAATCGCCGGTGGTTTCCAGCGCGGTGATGGTCCCCGTGAAGATCGCATCGCACCCGTACTTTTGGCCAATCTTCTTCGCGAAGCCCATGACATAGGTGCCCGACTGATCTTCTGGCGCCAACTCGAGAATCTTGACTTCGATGCCTTCGACTTTCGAAAGGGCATCGAG
>Ga0163150_10006419_pt1 | contig 14400 bp, 13 predicted proteins | sample OliLakLV19P2IB_FD_148628 | JGI IMG/M metagenome (GOLD analysis project Ga0163150, IMG submission 148628) | Freshwater microbial mat bacterial communities from Lake Vanda, McMurdo Dry Valleys, Antarctica - Oligotrophic Lake LV.19.P2.IB | ecosystem: Environmental > Aquatic > Freshwater > Lake >...
CAAGTTTTGGTTTATTGAGTATATAATAGGCGTTATGTTAGATCTAAAATTTATCCGGGAAAATAAAGAGTTGGTCGCAAAAGGTGCGACTGCAAAAAATATTACGGTTGATATCGACAAACTTTTATCAGTTGATGAGGAGTATCGAAAAGTTCTTTTGGAAGTAGAATCACTTCGTGCTGAGCGCAATACCAATGCAAAAGAACGCAATATTGAAAAGGGAAAAGAAATAAAAGCTCAACTTGAAGCTTTGGAAAAATCACTTAAAAGCCTTGAAGAAGAGCTTACGACACTTTCCTATACGATCCCGAATCTTCCAAAAGAAGATGTAAAGGTCGGTAAAAATGACACAGAAAATGATGTTTTGAGAACCTATTCCCATCCTACCACCTTTGATTTTCCGGTGAAAGATCATCTAGAGTTAGGAGTTGCTTTAGATATTATAGATATGGAACGTGCAGCAAAAGTTTCAGGTTCTAGATTTTATTATCTCAAAAATGAAGGAGCACTCCTTGAGATTGCATTGCTTCGTTTTGCACTTGATGTACTCATAAAAGAAGGATTTTCTTTTGTACTTCCTCCTGTTATGGTGACTCGTGAGACGATGAAAGCTTTGGGTTATATGGAAAATGGTGGAGATGAGGATATGTATCACCTGGAAAAAGATGATATGTACCTGGTAGGGACTGCTGAGCATGCATTGGTGCCAATGCATAAAGATGAAATTTTAAATAAAAAAGATTTACCAAAGCGCTATGTTGGGTTCTCACCCGCATTTCGTCGAGAGGCAGGCTCATACGGCAAGGATACTCGGGGGATTTTGAGAGTACATCAATTTGATAAAGTTGAGATGGTATCATTTGTCGCACAAGGCCAAGATGACCAAGAACATGAGTATTTATTATCACTTGAGGAAAAATTATTCCAAGCACTCGAAATCCCCTATCAGGTGGTTAAAATGTGTACTGGAGACCTCGGCTTCCCGGCTTCTCGCAAGTATGATATTGAGGCATGGATTCCATCACAAGAAAAGTATCGTGAAGTAACATCTGTATCGACAGTTGGTGACTTTCAGTCACGTCGGCTAAACATAAAGTACCGTGAGGCAGATAAAAAAGAATATGTAGAGATTCTCAATGGAACCGCATTTTCAATGGCACGACCAATTATTGCAATCCTTGAAAATTATCAACAAAAAGACGGTTCTGTTGTCATACCAAAAGCCTTAATTCCGTATACAAGTTTTGAGAAAATTGACATAAAAAAGTAGGGTTTTATAGTCATAAGATTTTAGGGTACCCGCGTTTGAGAATTTACATAATTTTTTCTGCTACTTTTTATATGTATCACTATTCCACTTCTATTCCCATCCCCAGATCTAAATTTTAAAATTCTGCAAGAAAAAAGTAAATAAAAGTTATGCTTAATTTGCTTGATAAAACAACCTAAATTGCACGTTTTAGCCTAAGAGTATTTTCTTGACATTTTTTTCAAAAAAATGCACCATAAAGTTATCCTAAAATTCAGTCTATTTCTAGATAGAAAATAGAAGAGAAGGGGGAGGTGATTCTGCCCATGCCAGTAAAGAAAAAGAAAGCCGCTAAAAAAGCTGTAAAAAAATCAGCAAAAAAAACAATGAAGAAAAAGAAGTAACTTAGTTTAAGTTATTCTCTAATTGGTTTCGCGCGTTATTTTGCGAATATCAATTGATCAATTTGTATTCAACCCCTCACCATTGTTGGTGGGGGGTTTTGTTTTTGCGCCTGGGTCAGTAAGGTTCGAGTGAAGAATAAGCTTCTTTGTTAGGAGGGCTTTTAGTGGTATAATATACCTTCAGATGTTTGGATTAGTCTGATTCATAGCGTATGCTCGGTGCTTTTACAAAATTATTCGACTCCAATGATCGAGAGATCAAAAAACTTGCCCCCATTATTGCTCAGATCAATGATTTCGGTGAAGCGTATAAAAAACTCAAAGATCGCGACTTTCCAAAAAAGACAGAGCAGTTAAAAAAACGCATCCAAGAAGACGGCGAGAGTATTTTTGTAGTGCTTCCAGAGGCATTTGCATTGGTTCGTGAAGCAGCGCATCGAAGTATTGGTCTTAGGCATTTTGATGTACAGCTTATGTCAGCGATTGTTCTTGCACAAGGGAAAATTTCAGAACAAAAGACCGGAGAAGGAAAGACTTTATCAGCAGTACCTGCGCTTTATCTTCAGGCACTGACCGGAAAGTCCGTACATCTTGTAACCGTCAATGATTATTTAGCTCGGCGTGATGCTGGTTGGATGGGCGACGTATTCGCATTCTTGGGCATGTCTGTTTCATCAATTATTAGCGGGCAAGCCTTTTTATACGATAAAGAATATATTGATGAGAATGCGAGTGATTATAGACTTGTCCATCTCAAAACGACTTCTCGAAGTGAAGCATACAAAGCTGATATTGTCTATGGAATTAATTCTGAATTTGGGTTTGACTATCTTCGGGATAATATGGCCCAAAGTAAAGAGGATTTAGTGCAACGAGGTCATTACTACGCTGTTATTGATGAAGTTGACTCAGTGCTCATTGACGAGGCACGTACACCACACATTATCTCAATGCCCGATGCCACTCCATCCAATAAATATATTGAATACGCCAAAGTTGTTGAAAACCTACAGTCAGAGACTGATTTTGTCGTTGATGAGAAGATGCGCACCGCTCATCTGACTGAACATGGACTCTTAAAGATTGAGAAAATGTATGGAATAACTGACATATATGAAAAAGATTTTGATACGGTTTTTCATGTAGAGGCAGCACTCAAAGCAAAGACGTTGTTTGCAGACAATAAAGATTATATTGTTCGGGACAATCAAGTAATTTTAGTTGACGAATTTACCGGAAGGCTTCTTGAAGGCAGACGTCTTTCAGAAGGGCTTCATCAAGCAATTGAAGCAAAAGAAAATGTACCGATCCAGCAAGAATCCAAGACGCTTGCTACAGTCTCACTACAAAATTATTTCCGTATGTATACACGTCTTGCTGGCATGACTGGAACTGCCGCCACTGAGGCTGAGGAATTTTACAAAATTTATGCGCTTGAAGTGATCACTATTCCAACACATCGCATTAATCAACGAACGGATGACTCAGACCAAATCTATAAAACGGTTCGGGCAAAAGTTGCTGCAGTTGTAGCAGAAGTGGAAGTTGCACACAAAAAGGGGCAACCCGTTTTGGTTGGTACTACCTCGATTGACAAAAATGAAATCATTTCAGAGTATTTGAAGCGCAAAAAAATTCCTCATGAAGTCCTCAACGCAAAAAATCACGTGCACGAAGCGATGATCATTCGTGACGCAGGACGACGTGGCGCGGTAACAGTTGCAACCAATATGGCAGGTCGCGGAGTTGATATCATATTAGGTGGTCAACCTCCCTCTGCCTACGAACTCGAGTATCAAAGTGAGGAAGGCAAGAAAAAACTTCAAAAAGAGATGGCTTCGTGGCAAAAAGAGCATGATGAGGTGGTTGCCTCAGGTGGACTCTATGTAATTGGTACTGAAAAGCATGAATCACGAAGAATAGATAACCAACTCAGAGGGCGCTCTGGTCGACAGGGAGATCCGGGACGCTCGATGTTTGTAATTTCACTGGAGGATGATCTCATGAGAGTCTTCGGTGGAGAATCAATCGCAAATCTGATGACAAGATTTAATTTTCCTGAAGAAGTTCCGCTTACGCACCCATTGGTAACTCGCGTCATAACGCAAGCACAGGTGAAAGTGGAAGGTTTTAACTTTGAGAATCGTAAACACGTACTTGAGTACGATGATGTATTAAATAAACAGCGTGAAATTATTTATACGACACGCCGCAAACTTCTTGAAGATGATCAAGATGCAGATACCTATGTCATGGAAAAAGTTAACTCTGAAATAAGTCGCATCGTAACAACCAATTTAGAACTTTTACCTCCAGATGAGGCTCACAAGAAAATAGTAGAAGATTTTATAGCGGTTATCCCATTTGATGAGCATTCCCAGTCCCACTTGACTGAAGAGATTGAAAAAAGAGGACAGTCGGGTGAGATCATTGAATTTATGACAAAAATTGCGACAGACTTGCAACAAAAGCGTGTTGAACAATTTGGTGAGGATACCATGAAGACTTTGAGCAAGCTTATAACTTTGAATGTTGTAGATAATTTATGGATGGAACATCTCACCACAATTGAGGATTTACGTACGGGTATTGGGCTTCGCGGATATGCGCAGCGAGATCCTTTGGTGGAGTACAAAAATGAAGCATTTACGATGTTTGAAAGCCTTATGCGAAGTCTGGATGATGCTGTTGTTAGCAGATTCTTTAGAGTGAACCCAGTGCAAGCTCCTCAACCAGTTGATTTACCACAAGATAGGCTTATAACTAATCAACCTGATTCAGAAGTAAGCGAGAAACCCAAAAAGAAAGTAGTATCAAAAGTCGCAGACAAAAAGTTAAGCCGAAATGATCCTTGTTGGTGTAAAAGTGGTAAAAAGTGGAAAAAATGCCACTATCCTAAGACTTCATAAAATCTTCGCTGAACATAAAGCGTAGTCTCTCCTCAAAGGATAATCTTTAAAACTTTATTACTTTTTATCAAACATAACAAGCTTGTCTGCTTTGAATTTATAGAGTTTTGCGGGTCGGTGGCTTCCTGCTTTCATTGTTTCATCCAACGGAGTTAGAAGGTCATAGGACTTCATTTTTTTGATAAAATTTCTTTTGTCAATTTTTTCGTCTCGTATTATTTCATATGTTTTTTGTAATTCGCTTAATCTAAACTTCTCGGGAAGTAAGTATTTGGCAATATTGCTATACTCTAACTTGCTGCATATCCGCTGCGTTGCATATTCAATGATAGTCTTATGGTCAAAAGCCATAGCGGGTAGACTATCTACACTAAACCAATCTGAAGGATGTGCAAGCTCTTTTATACATTTTATATCTTCTGAATTGAGGAGTGTGAAGTAGGTAACAGAAAGTACTCGTCCCCGTGGCTCACGATCTGGTTCTCCAAAAGTATAGAGTTGTTCCAAATACGTAGTATCTGTTTCAATATGTGTTTGCAAAGCCTTTTTTGCGGTATCTTCCAAAGATTCAGTCGCTTGAAGAACATCCCCTGGAAGTGACCACTTTCCTTGGAAAGGCTCTCTTGGTCTTTTTATCAACAGCACTTTAAATTTGTCTCGATCGATGACAAATATAAGTGTGCTTACCCAAACAATAAGGTGAAAAAACTGGGTCAAGTACTGCTCTTCTTTTTGTAATTTTTCAGAAATTTTCATTTATATCGTATACTACTTGTTTTTTTGGGATACTGCAAGATTAGTTGAAAATACTTCTTGACATTACTTAGTGTGTATTATACACTAACCATAGTGTAATTCATACACTAAGTCTATGGAAACTCTAAAAACATATTTTGATGTACAAACAATTTTCTTTACTATTTTTGGGTATGAAATGAGTTTTTTGGAATTTTTCGGTACGATTCTGAATATTATATCTGTTTGGTTGGTTATAAAAAATAAAATATGGACATGGCCGATTGGAAATGTAGCGGTTATTCTTTTTGCAATTCTTTTTTATCAAATTCAACTATATTCAGATTTGTTTGAACAAATATATTTTTTTATAGCAGGATTTTATGGATGGTTTGTCTGGCTCAAACTCAGGAGTGGAGAAAATAATAATTCTGAAGATTTAGGAATAACGAGTAGTTCCCCCAAAACTTTAGGTATTTATTTTGTAGCAATAGGTCTAGGCACTCTTTTAATGGGGCATTTGATGTCCAATATTCATCTGTATCTATCTACTTATTTTCCAGTTCCGGCAACTTTTGCCTATCTAGACGCGTTTACCACGGTCCTGAGCTTTGCTGCAACCATTCTCATGGCACATAAAAAAATCGAGTGCTGGTATTTGTGGATACTCGTAGACGTTATAGGAATTGGTTTGTACTTTTCAAAAGGTGTTATTTTTATCTCAATCCTTTACGTAATTTTCTTAGTGCTTGCTATTAGAGGGCTTCTCAGTTGGAATGAGCTTTATAAAAAAGGTGGAGTACTGTTAGGAGAAAGAAATATATGATAGAACATATGCAATATCAAGCCGAATTACTTCCAGGAAAAGAAAAAGTTGCAGATACAGGTCTTGTAATTGGTAAATTTTATCCTCCTCACAAAGGTCATAAATTTCTTATTGATACTGCTCGCGCCCAAGCAAATCACGTTAGTGTTATTGTGTGTGATAGGGAAGAGTATTCTATTCCAGGAGCACTACGTGCAGACTGGATTTCACAAATACATCCAGATGTGGATGTATTATTGCGAGATGACAAACTTCCAGGAGATGATAGTGCTCGTTGGGCAGAACAAACGTTATCATGGCTAGGACATACGCCGCAACTAGTTTTTTCCTCAGAAGACTATGGAATTCCATTTTCTGCATATCTTGGATCAAATCATGTATCTGTTGATCGAGCGCGAAAAAGATTACCAATTGCAGGAACTGCAGTACGGGAACATCCTCTTGATAACTTAGATTTTTTAGAACCCTGTGTTCGCGCATATTTTGTAAAACGAGTATGTGTTCTTGGTGCAGAATCAACAGGAACGACGACTATGGCACGGTCGCTTGCTCATCACTATGATACCTTGTGGGTGCCTGAATATGGTAGGTCATACGCAGAGCAAAAATTAGCTCATGCAAAAGATCAAGATTGGCAATCATGGGAATTTGAGCATATTGCGCGAGAACAAACTCACGTAGAAGAAAAAATGGCGGGAGTTGCCAATAAAGTTCTTATAGAAGATACCAATGCTTTTGCAACATCATTATGGCATGAGCGATATATGGGCAAATCCTCAAACACAGTAGATGAATTGGCAGATAATGCGAAAGCAGATCTATATCTTCTGACCTCTCCTGATATTCCTTTTGTCCAAGACGGAACAAGAGACGGAGAGCATCTTCGAAGATGGATGCATCAAAGATTTATAGATGAATTAAAAAATAGGAATCTTCCCTATGTTGTTTTATATGGAAGCCATAAAGAGAGGATGATGGAAGCAATACATGCAGTAGGTTACTTGATTCGGAATGAGTGAGTGCATACCCAGGTTTTTTAGAATATTGTTTTCTGCTCTTGACAATATGCTTCGCTTTTGAGTTAATGAAGATATGTTCTCAGAACAGTCAGTGTATCCACAGATAAAAGTTAGTAATAATCCTAATCCGCACAAAGGTTGGGCAATTCCAATTGTTGGCGGACTTGCAAAAGGTGTAACAATTTACGGGCAGATTTATGGGGTAATCATTTTTATGTTCTTAGTTTTGCCTATTCTTGGATTTATTAACTCATTTAATGTACTTCTTAATGGCCGATATTGGAGATTTTACTATGATCAAATAGCCAGTTTTACTCAATTTTATTCGGAGGTTATGTTTTTTGCATATGGAGTCACCGATAGATATCCAAGCTTTAGACCTAAAGACGTATCACAAATTGTTGCTACTGTTGTGTATCCTGAAAATCCAAATAGATTATTTGCAATTCCTCTTTTAGGAGGAATTGTTAGAATTATTCTTCTTATTCCCTTTTTTATATATCAATATGTCATTGGACTTGCGGCGGGAATTGCAGTTATGTTTTCATTTTTGGTGGTACTTATCGCTAATCGATATCCTGAAACAACGTTTGAGCTTGCGAGAGACTCCTTACGTCTTGGTTTCTCCGCGATGTTGTATATGTCGGGAATATCTGATAAATATCCGAGCTTTTGGATATCCTTAAATCACAAGGTTGCAAAGCTTCTTCTCATCGCGCTTTCTATATTGTATCTTGTACTTAATATGGGCCCAATGACTGCAGGATTCATGAGCGCGTTCAATGGTTTAGAAAAAAATACTGAAAAAGTCACTGAAGATGATTTTAATAAGATTATCCAAGATATGCCACAGTATAATGAGGATACGCAATATAATTATACAGAGACCTATGATGATACGACGACTGATACGTATCAAGAATCTACAACCGAAACATACCAAAATCCTACAAACTAGGCTACGCGATATAACTATTTTTAGTTACTACCTTTCTCTCTCAATATTCATCTTTGACAACCTGCAAGCAATTTGTTTATGATTGAATTGTATGAAAGATCTTCCTATTCGTGAGCTTCCTCCAGCTTTGCCACTCAAAAAAATGTTTGGGCCGAGTTTTATTTTGTTGGGTCTTGGGCTTGGGAGTGGTGAAGTAATTCTCTGGCCGTATTTGTCATCAAATTTTGGATTGGGAATTATTTGGGGAGCGCTTATAGGACTTACCTTCCAATTTTTTATCAATATGGAAATTGAGCGATATGCGTTGGCTCATGGAGAAAGTGTTTTTGTTGGATTTGCTCGAAAGCTCAAATTTTTGCCATTTTGGTTTATTCTCTCAACATTTTTGCCGTGGATTTGGCCAGGAATTGCCGCCTCATCTGCTACACTTTTGGGAAATGTATTTGGAATAAAGCAGACGAGTTATTTAGCAATAGGACTACTGGTTTTTATGGGGTTTATTTTGACGTTGGGACCGGTTCTTTACAAAACTGTCGAGCGAATGCAAAAGATATTGATCTCAATTGGCGTACCATCATTTTTTTTGCTTGCCATAATTCTTGCACAGCAAAGTGATTGGACAAATTTAGCACGAGGCGTAGTCGGTTTTGGTCCTGGTTATTGGTTGCTGCCGGCTGGTCTACCAATCGCATCATTTTTGGCAGCACTTGCATATGCAGGAGCAGGTGGAAATCTCAATTTGGCACAGAGCTTTTATGTAAAAGAAAAAGGATACGGGATGGGAAAATATGCTGGGCGAATTACAAGTATTTTGACCGGAAAAAAAGAAGATGTAAGTATAACCGGGGCGCGATTTGAGCCAACGGAGCAAAATATAAAAACATTTAATGCATGGTGGAAGACAGTCAATATTGAGCATTTTATAGTATTTTGGCTTACAGGATCGATTACCATTTTACTTCTTAGTCTTCTTGCGTATTCAACAACCTATGGTCAGGCAGCAAACATTACCGGGATTAGTTTTGTTATCAATGAAGCAACTGCAATTGGACAACGACTCATTCCCGCAGTTGGTGTATTTTTTCTTCTCATTGCAGCAATGACGCTTTTTGGTACTCAACTCACGGTATTTGATGCAACTAGCAGAATTTTGTCAGAAAATATTTTGCTTGCTTCAAATAATCGTCTCAAGGTCAGTCATATTCCTAAGCTCTATTATTTGGTCTTATGGGCTCAGATAGTAAGTGGAATTATCATTTTGTTGGTTGGGTTTACAGAACCACTGCAACTTGTGATAACTGCAGCAGTACTCAATGCATTTGCGATGTTTGTGCATAGTGGGCTGACATTGTGGCTCAACAAGACAAGTCTTGATAAAGCTATACGACCAAATCTTTTTCGTACAACTATGATGGTTGCCGCATTTCTTTTTTATGGTGGATTTAGTAGCTATGTTATCTATGATCGATTCTTCAAATCACTCTTTGGATAAATTCCTTGTTGACAGTTGATGCCATATGCTTTATAAAAAGTATATTATGAATGACAGAGTTGACGTTAACAATAATTTTTCTCCATCTTGCTCCTTCCTGCAGTAATTTGCTGGGAGAATAGTGGTTGAAAAAAATGAACGTTTGACCTCCCGGCAAGGGAGGTTTTTTTGTGGTTGAAAGAAGATTATAAAAATGAAAAAAGTATTATTACTAGAAAATATAGACAAAAGCGCTGGACTTGCTTTTCAAAATGCAGGGTATCAAGTAGAACATGTGTCGCATGCATTGTCCGAGAGCAATAATGAGTATTTATCCGATATCTCAATTCTTGGTATTCGCTCAAAAACTGCAATTACTCAAAAACTTCTCGACAAAGCGAGAAGACTTGAGGTAATTGGTGCATTTTGTATTGGAGCAGATCACATAGATATGACAACCTGCCGAGAAAAAAACATTACTGTTTTTAACGCACCTTTTAGTAATACGCGAAGTGTTGCAGAACTTGCACTTGGTGAGATGATTATGCTTTCGCGTCGGGTATTTGAGCGAAATCTCGAAATGCACAGTGGTCTGTGGAATAAAAGTGCGGTGGGCTCATATGAGCTTCGTGGTAAAACGCTCGGAATAATAGGATACGGAAATATAGGAACCCAAGTATCGGTTCTTGCCGAAAGTTTTGGAATGAAGGTTGTTTTTTTTGATATTTTTGAGAAAATTTGGTATGGAAATGCACAAAAATGCAAAACGCTTGATGAACTGCTCGCCATTTCTGATATTATAACGGTACATATTGATGGAAGAGGTACAAATAAAAAATTTATTGGTGCACAAGAATTTAAAAAAATGAAAGACGGTGTTTTATTTTTAAATCTCAGTCGAGGAGCGGTTGTTGACCTTGCTGCACTGTACAAGAGTTTGAAAAAAGGTAAAGTTGGAGGGGCTGCACTTGATGTTTTTCCAATAGAGCCTGAGAAAAATGGGTCCGCCTTTGTGAGTGAGTTGCAAAACTTACCAAATGTTATTTTAACGCCTCATATAGCAGGGAGTACTATGGAGGCACAAGCGAATATTGGCAAATACGTCAGTAACAAAATTATTTCATTTTTAGAAAAAGGAGACATATCACTTTCACTATGAAAAAAACATTTTTTACTGTAGGACCTTCACAGCTCTATCCAACTGTTGAAAAACATATGCTTCAGGCACTGGATGAGCAGATCGGATCATTGTCACATCGAGGAAGCGCATTTGCTGAGCTTTTTTTTCAGACAACTGAAGCGCTCAAAGATTTACTCGCAATTCCTAAAGAATATAAAATTTTTTTCCTGTCCTCAGCAACCGAAGGAATGGAGCGGATTGTACAAAATTGTGTTGAAAAAGAGAGCTTTCATTTTATAACCGGAGCTTTTTCAAAAAAGTTTTTTGAGATTTCTCAACAACATACTAAAAATGCACAAAAATATGAAGTAGAACTTGGTAAGTTTCAAGATTATTTTTCTGTCAAAATCCCAAAATCTGCCGAAGTAATCGCTATTACTCAAAACGAGACAAATAATGGTTGGACATTTTTAGAAAATGATATCGCACAGATCAAAAAAAGCCATCCCAAAAGTCTTGTTGCTGTTGATATTGTGTCGTCAATTCCCTATGTATCTCTTGACTTTGCAAAAGTAGATCTAGCGTTTTTTTCCGTCCAGAAAGGATTTGGTTTGCCTGCAGGCCTAGGAGTTCTGGTTGTAAGTCCTCAAGCATATGCAAAAGCAGAAAGTATGAAAAAGAAGAATACGTTGGTAGGAAGTTTTCATACTTTTTTATCACTTGATAAGTATGCCAGGGAAGGACAAACTCCAGAGACGCCAAATGTTTTGGGCATTTATTTATTGTCAAAAATTTTAGCTGACGTGAAGAAAAAAGGCCTTAAAAGTATCCGAAAAGAAATTGACGAGAGGGCTGCAAAGCTCTATGAAACATTAGACATAAGTCCAACTCTTCGGCCTCTTGTAACAGTGCCTCAACATCGTTCAAAAACTGTAATAGTTGCCAAAGGAGAAAATCTTGAAAATCTTCATAAAAATCTCGCCAAAAAAAATATAGTGATAGGAAAAGGATACGGAAAGTTTGAGGACACTCAAATTCGAATAGGAAATTTTCCCGCACACACAACCTCTCAGATAGAACAACTTGTTGGTATTCTCTCTCAAGAGTACGATTCTTAAATTTACAGAACCTTACTCTGATTACGAATTCTAGTTTTTGATTTTCAAAGCTTATCGTATTATAGAATTTTGTGGATAACTGCCTTCATATAGTATTACCCAATAAGATTTTTGGTAGCCATTCTATATTATCAGGCCACATAGTATGGTAAGGAATTTCGTCAAGGCTAAACCATTTATATTCCTTTATACTTTGATCAAGAAGTTTTAGTTCTCCTTGCCATGAATTGCACAGATATACGATAAGTTGTAGATTTTTTTCAGGATAATTAACCCTTTTTACTTCTTTAATATGCTGATTCTCCAATATAATATTTATTTCTTCTTTTGTTTCTCTAATCAATGATTCTTCGGGCGTTTCATTTCTGTCTACAAAACCTCCAATTCCATTCCATCGCTTCGTTCCATCAGGATATTTAATTAAAAAAAGCAAAACTTGATTTTTTTCCGCGATAAAACAAACTGTACCGACTCTCATATTAGGATGATTCAATTACTTTCTTCATATGCCACTCACCATCTTTATCATTTTCCGGAATATGTACAAAGCCATTTCGTATGTAGAAGTTCTTTCCCAGCTCATTATCTTGATGTACAAAGCAAAAATAGCTATCTGCTTTCTTAGATTTTATAAAGTTCTCTTCTTGAGCTATGAGTGATTTACCTACTCCTTTTCCAATATATGATGGTTCAATATAGATTCGAAAAAGTTCCATACCATTTCCTCGATCTCCTATATGGCAGAATCCAACAACTGTATTCTTATCAGTTGCTACTTGAAAAAAATGTTCACCTTGATCGACAAATGGTAAAACTGACAACAAAGCTTCTTTTCCATAATGAGTATCCACAAATTCTTGTATGAAAGCGTCGTCAAAAATATCTTTGTATGTTTTTTTCCAAGACTCAAGAGCAATCTGATGAATATCGTCTACATCTTCTTTTCGAAACTGTCTATTTTTTATATTTACCATAGTTTAATTAATGAGTCCTTTGCTAAGAGGTAGCAATTTTCGAATGGTTTCTATTACCTCATTAATTGATCCATTACTTTCTATTGTATACCCATACTCCTTTCGTAATTTTTTTATTTTTTCTTCTTGTTCATGAATGTCTTGAGAATCATTTGGTGGCAGTCTTTTACTATTTCTTTCTAAGCGATTAGTAAGATTTGTATCAAGCGTAAAGAGATAAATAGGAATATCAATGGTAATATATGTGGTGAATCCTTCGATTTCATCTGGAAAGTAAAAGGGGCCGGCAATAACTACTGTTTTGTGGCTTTTTAGGCTTTTTAGTGTTTGGAGTGCGATATTTTTTCGAGCATGGAGCCAAGTTTTAAGTCTCTCTTCATTCGATGCTGTAGAGTCATTAAGGTTTAGAGATAAAACTTCATCGTCTAGATCAAAAAAAACTGCTTTTTCTCCTGAGTTATTGAGGGCTTTTACAAGTTCTTTGCCAATTGTTGTTTTTCCACTCGCAATAAGTCCATTTAGTACAATAATTTTGCCCATGGATAGATTATACCAAATTATAAATTACTCATATAAACTCATGATATACTCAAACTATGAAATCGTATGATAAATTTGATAATTATCAAGACTTTTTAGACGCTACTCATGCGAAGAATATAACACCTGAAGAATTAATTAATAAAGTTGTACAAGAGGTACAGGACAATCAATTCTCTCCAGGAAAAGAATTGTCGCCGGAGAAGTAAATGAGGTTTATGATATTACACTTTCTGATAATCGAAATATTATTCTTCGTATTTCTCGCAACTTTCCAGACTTTGAGCGGGAAAGATGGGCTATAGAAAAATGTAAAGAAGTTGGCGTACCAGTACCTGAAATTCTCTTTATAACCCATGAAGATGATCATAAGCTATCGTTTTGTGCTCAAAAAAAAGTGCTTGGCACAGCACTCGAAAGAGGAGATGTTGATTTTCAATCCTTGCCAGAAGAAAAGCGTAAGCAATATATTAACCAGGCAGGAGAAATACTTTCCCAAATTCATTCAATTACAAGAAGTGGTTTCGGATGGATTAATGCAGAAGGAGAGTCAGAATTTTCTACAGCATATCCGATTTTTGATCATTTCAGGCAAAACCGAGAAGATATTTTTGCGTTACTAACAAAGCATGGGGTCAAAAACGGATCAGTAACAAAGGCTTTACATATTCTGGAAAGTTATAAACAAATATATGCAAAAAAATCTCCCGTTCTTAATCATGGAGATTTTGGACACAAACATATTATGGTTGAAAATAAAAAAATAAAGGGAATTCTTGATTGGGGATCTATACGAAGTGACATTCCAGAATACGACTTTGCTAATTGGGAGTATTGGTATGGAACATGTATTCCAACTATTTGGCTCAAGGAGGGATATCAGAATAAAGCACTATTTACCAAAGAATTTGATGAACTTACTCATGTAATAATGCTTATTAAAGGGATAGAGACTATATATTGGTATTCAAAAGAAGGGTACAACGAAATGATTGAGAGATGTAGTGCAAAATTTAACACTACGCTCAGCTACTTCGAATGATTGAGCCAAACGAGGTTTTGATATAGCTATAAGAG
>Ga0163150_10006421_pt1 | contig 14397 bp, 16 predicted proteins | sample OliLakLV19P2IB_FD_148628 | JGI IMG/M metagenome (GOLD analysis project Ga0163150, IMG submission 148628) | Freshwater microbial mat bacterial communities from Lake Vanda, McMurdo Dry Valleys, Antarctica - Oligotrophic Lake LV.19.P2.IB | ecosystem: Environmental > Aquatic > Freshwater > Lake >...
GTTTTACTTTGAAATGTGGTTTAGTTTCGCTACTCAGCATGGAGAAAGTGCGGTTGTTTTTGATCCAAGCGAGTTGTAATACCATATACTAGATAGTTTACCACCAAAAGCGTGTCCGAGGTGAGAAAGTCTCGGAGACTTTCGCAAGACCTTGAGTACCTCAGAGCGAAAGGTGTACCGCTCCCGTAGGGAGGATTGGGTTCGCATCACCACGCAATCAGAGCGTACGAGGCAGTTTCAAGCTACCACGCGCTCCGCGCGTGCGATTAGTAGCTCTCATCAGGATTTTGCTCGAAATAGTTTCGAACTTTGTCCCCTTTATCCAAGGTCCGACCTTGGATATATTCCAGTGTTGATTTTTGGTATACTAAAAGCATATGGAAAATATATCTACAAATAGTAAGACTACCGTACATTATATCTGTCTCGGTGGATGTAAGGGTGTATCAAAAATTCCTGGTGTGTGTGGCGCGCCTGATTGCGCCAACCATACACACGAGCTTGTTTCTTGCGACTGCACTGATGGGGAACACTATGACTTTAAAATTGTCACAAAGAATACTACTCCTGAAACCAATACACTATTAACTGAACAAAAATGTATGGCATGTGAAGGTGGTGTCATTCCTTTTTCAAAGGCAGAGGCAGATATACTGATCATGCAAATTCCAAGTTGGGATATTTCTTTTGATACCAAAAGTATATTCAGACGTTATAGTTTTAAAAACTTCAAAGAAGCTCTTGCTTTTGTAAACAAGATTGGTGCTCTGGCTGAATTGGAGGGGCATCATCCGGATATATATCTGAAAGATTATAAATTTGTAGAGCTAACACTTTCTACTCATGCGATCGGTGGACTATCTCAAAATGATTTTATTCTTGCTGCAAAAATAGACGCCTAAAGGGGTCAGTTATCTTTAACCGACATAGTCGAGTTTCTACTGTGATCAAATAGTTAAATTAACCAAAAAATATTAAAACAATTATAAAGAAAAGTTTTATATCACCAGATGAGACAAAGAAACCCTTTCCCAAGATGAAACTTTTGAAGAGTGGATGAATGCTCTCAAACCTCATTACGGTGAGGCTTATGCTGATGTCATGAAAAATAAAAAGCTGGCATTTATTAGTTGTCCAATTTGAGGTGTATGGATCATAAAAGTCGAAAGCTGTGTTTTTAGCCAGCTTCACTCTGCAAACGGATCTACTTTCTCATTATTTGGTGTAGGTTTGGTAAAAACTTTATCTTTTATGATAGTTTGTTGTGAACGATCTCCTCTGATATCTGCATAAGGGAAGCCGTCTTGTTTGTCAGTATTTAGTGTTTGATTTTCATCGTCAGGTTTTGTCCAATACAATTTGGATTGATCTAACCATACAGATAAATCAAAATCCCACGGATCTGTTATATAAGTGAAGCTTGGTTTTCCATTTACTTCAAAATTGCAACTGGTCATAGTCCAAGGATTAGCAAGTGCTGGTGAATGAGTAGGTTGTGATGAAAAGTAAGCTATAGGGTAGGCTATATATCCATTTTTCATAGAAATTGATGCTATTACAGCCGTCATTCCAGGCATGGAAAGCACTTTTGGTATGACGTATGGTGCAGGAGGGCCAATATGAGCCTCTTGGTCTCCACCGAGTGGTGGTTTATTGTTTAGATTCAAGGCTTCTGTAAGAACTTGAAAATGTTCACAGCCTTTTGGTTTACTTTTATATTCGGTCATCTTTTCTTGCCACCAAAAACCATCAATTCCACAACTATCAAAACTATAGAGTAATGGTTCTTTACATATGGGACATCTGCTAATGGTGATGATGGGCAAATTGTGAAAATAATTGGCTAAAACTACATTTCTTTTATCCATCAATACCATTCTCTCTTTCAAAGGTATACGAAGTTTTTCCGGAGAGGAACCTCGCATTTGAGAATTGATATCATTAACTTCTGATATCATTTTGATACGTTCTTCTGCAGTCATTGAGCCTATGGGTTGATTGTTTGGGTCATAATCTAACATTACGGTATTGTAGCATGGTGTTTATATTTATTATTCCTGAAATTGATGCGTAAAATTAACTTCTGAATTCAACTTCAAACGGATACATACCCATTCCACAGGTTCCTTGAAGAGTCGCTACCTGTTGAATGCCAATATCAATATCGGTCGATCCTGTCTGAGGAAGAATTTTGCTTATATTCATACTTGGAATACGTAATGATGATGAACAATCAAATGTTCCATTAGTATCAAATCGAATAATTGTAGGTATACCAGCTTTTGCAATACTCTTTCGTGGTTGATAACCACCTTTAGCATTGATAGTGATGATTTGCTTGCTATTCACGATGGTGACATTGTTTATTACAACCTGTGTATCTATTCGCGGTTGGGAATTTTTTGTCAGCATAAATGCTCCACCGATGAGGATAGTTGATGTGATGATTGATATAACGATTATTTTCATAACTGTTTATTATATTGGATTATACTATCAAAAATTAAAGATCGGTGGAATGACTCCGATTACCACCAAACTGTTAATTAAATTAAAAAGCGCAAATAAAATAACGATAAGCCCCGCACTCTTGAAGAAAATTCCAGCCTTTGAACTTTTCTTAATACTGAATGAGCTAAAACTAATCAATGCAAGTACTGGTAATGTGCCAAGTGCAAATGAGAACATGGTGAGACCTCCAGTAAGAAAACTTCCTGTGGTTAGAGTATAGAGTTGCATAGACTGCGTAAATCCGCATGGAAGAAAGAATGTGGCGATACCTACGAGTAATGGTGTAAGAGTATGGTTGAATTTTGAAACTCCGTGGGCATGATTGGCGATAAATTTAGGCATTGATGGCTGAAGTTTCTTGGCCCAATGGAATACATCAAGGAGATTGATTCCAAGAATAAGCATAACGATGCCTATGATTAGGCTAAGAATAAAATTGGCAGAAGTACTAAGAGTAAATACTGCACCAAGTGCACCGATAACTCCACCAAGAATAAAGAATGAAACTATACGGCCACCATGAAATAAAAGCTGTGGTTTTGCTTTGCTTGCCACGAGTTTATTCGAGGGGTCACCTTCTTTTGCAAAGGTTGCAGACATCGAGAGAAGAAGTCCACCGACTACAGCCATACAGGTTGAAAGTGAAGCAATGATACCGATCATGAATGCTGTGCCGTATGTGACGTTTCCTCCACCAACCAAATTAACAAGTCCAATTTTTTGTAGAATAATAAATAAGACTGCGAATCCGAGAGCGATTGGAATTGCAATTTTGAAATCAGACCATTTATTTGCTATAAGCTTGCCTGCGATAATCTTGTCGAATCTGTCAACGGAAACTGTATAACCAAGTGATTTAAGTGGAACTGTCAATTCTTCAGCAATCTGTTCTGGTGTTTTAATTCCAAAATCCCCGACAACTTCCACAGAATGGTTTTTGAGACTCGATTTGGCATGAGTGATATTCGGCAGATCTCCAAGTTCGCTTTCGGTCATAAGGACACACGCATTGCAGTGCATGCCGTGAACGTGGAAAATATATTTTTGAGTATTAGTTTTCATTTTTTGAAAAGTTTAGAGGTTATATAAAAAATTAAAGGAAGTATAATCATCATTTGCAATATAGGGAGTACCCCAATACCAGCTATGGTTGGCATCATATCTGAATATGCCCATCTGCCAGTGTTCAATGCAAACACTTCTATTGCGACCGAAATAACAGCACCTGAGAGCATCAACAATATTATTTTCATTACGTTCATGTTACTGAACCAATAGACGCTGCGATAAATCAATGCAAAACAGCCGAATATGAGCAATACCACGAGCACGTCACCGAGAGTAGCAATGAAACATGCAGGAAAATGTTGCCAGAAATCACTGTAGCCTAGATAAAGTGGAGCTTGTGCGTTTTCCCATATCACATTACTGAAAAAACCGATGCTAGCAATAAACAAAATAAGTTTAATTATTTTATTCATATCTTAATTCTATTTTATCTCCATCTATCATCTCATAATTCGCAAATTCTACATTTTCGATACCATTGACTGTCATTTTCATATTTTGACCAAAACTTCCAATATCCTTATTCCAAATATTGAAAAATTGACCAAGTCTAGTATCACTTTTCTTTACTAACCCACCAAACTCCATATGAATGACTCCCTGAGTAGAATCTTCATCGTGAGTATGGATAGGATTATGACCTCCCATCAAGCCAATATTAGCAGGAGTCTCGACCTTTTCTCCTTTCATATATATTTCAAGAGTTGAGTGCCAGTGTAATCCATTAGTAGCTAATGTATCTGGGTTTTTAGACACTAAAGACTTTGACCATACTGTCCACGTCAGAAGAATCAAAATTACAATACTTGTGATGATAAATAATTTTTTCATATATTTATATCCATTACTTATACCACTGCGTATACCAAGCTTGCATCTGCTGTATTTCCTTTGACTGTGATTCGATAATATTCTTTGCAAGTTGTTGCATTGGAGGACGATTTGTTCCGGACTGAAGCATGTTAGCCATCATAATTGCCAACTGGTGATGAGGGATCATCTCTTCGATGAATGCCTTATCAAAATCTGGTGCGTTTTCAAGTGCGGTCATATCTTCTTGTCCGCCCATGTGCATTCCACTCTGAGACATCATGCCTCCACCCATCATTCCAGTACTTACCTTCGGCACAGCGTTTCCAAACCAATCCTTATACCAACCATTCATACTTTGAATCTCTGTCGTCTGAGCCGCGATGATTGTCGTAGCCAAAGTTTTAATCTCCGGACGCTTAGCCTTTTGGAGTGCGAGGTTTGCCATAGCGATTGCTCCCTCGTGATGAGGAATCATTTGCTCGATGAAGTGCCTGTCGATTGTGCCAGCAACTTCCGTGTTGTTATTTCCCCAATTCATCATTCCATATCCACCGTTGCGAAACATAGGCGTGAATACTGCCGTAAGAATAATACCAACGACTATTCCACCAATTATGTATAAAGCTTTATTATTGTTATTCATATATTTTTTATTAATTGTTTATAATTTCATCGCCTTAATTCGCAGTGAATTTGATACTACTGATACCGAAGACATCGCCATAGCAAAGCCGGCAAATACAGGACTGAGGAGAATCGGATAGAACACTCCTGCAGCAAGAGGGATACCTACGATATTATAAATAAATGCCCAAAATAGATTTTGTTTGATGCCACGCATTGTCATTTTCGAAAGCCTGATTGCTTTAACTAGTTTTGAGATGTCTCCACCGAGAAGGGTGATACCAGCTGATTCTATTGCTACATCGGTTCCAGTTCCCATAGCAATACCTACATCAGCTTGAGCGAGTGCGGGAGCATCATTGACACCATCACCAGCCATTGCCACGATTCGTCCCTGTGACTGTAGCTCTTTTATTTTTGCCAATTTGTCCTGTGGTAGAACATTGGCCATCACATCATCTATACCGACAAGGGATCCAATATACTTTGCCGCTTTCTCATCGTCTCCAGTGAGCATGACTACTTTGATTCCGAGAGCGTGGAGATTTTTTACTGCTTCGAATGATTCCGCTTTTATCTCATCCGCCACCATTACAAAACCAATAACCTTATCTTTTGTTGCAAGAATAACCGGAGTTTTACCTTGAGAGGTAAATTCCTCAATTTTTGTAGCATCAAAAGAAATCTTGAGATCACTTATAAGTTTTGTATTACCAACAAAATATTCCGTACCATTAATCGATCCTTTAAGTCCCTTGCCTTGTATTCCTTCGAAGTTTGAGACATCGAATACAGAAATATTTTTCTCTTGTGCGTAGTTTACGATTGCATGAGCAATCGGATGCTCTGATTTTTTTTCAAGTGAAGCAAGTATCGATACTAATTCTTCATCTTTTTGATTTGAAAGATTAACGATGTCTACTAATGTCGGTTTTCCTTTGGTAATCGTACCTGTCTTATCCACTACTACTGTATTTACTTTGTGAAGTTTTTCGAGAGTGGCTGCATCTTTGATAAGTATTCCTTCTTTTGCTCCCTTGCCGACTCCAACGATGATAGCAGTGGGGGTTGCGAGTCCAAGCGCACAAGGGCAAGCGATAACTAGAACACCAACGAACGATACGAGCCCAAATGAGAGGGCTTGAGAAAATCCTAAATACTGGGAGCCGACGAGAAGCCACACTCCGAGCGAAAGAAATGCAATAATAAGCACAATTGGTACAAATACCGATGATATCTTATCAGCGAGCGCTTGTATTGGAGCTTTACTACCTTGCGCTTCTTCTACCATTTTTATAATTTGAGCGAGCAAGGTTTCGGATCCGACTTTAGTTGCCTTAAATGTAAACGATCCGCTCGTATTCATAGTTCCTGCAACAATCGAATCTCCAATTTTCTTTTTAGCAGGCATAGGTTCACCTGTAACCATTGATTCGTCAACGAATGATGATCCTTCAGTGATTACTCCGTCAACAGGAATCTTTGCTCCTGGTTTTATAATGATTAAGTCCCCATGTTTCACTTCATTCACCGAAATTTCTACTTCCTCATTTATCCCGAGCGTAGTCGAGTGGCGTATGACGAGTGCAGTCTTTGCCTGAAGGTTCAGAAGTTTTTCAATGGCATCTCCGGTCTTTATTTTTGATCGTGCTTCAAGATATTTGCCGAGAGTAATAAACGTAATAACTACGATAGTTACATCATAGTACTGATAGTCAACATTTATAAAAGGTCGTAACGCTTCTTCAAAAGCACTGACTGCAAAACTGTATAGATATGCGGCGACTGTGCCGATACCAATGAGCGTATCCATATTTGCTTTGCCATACCGCAGGAAGCGGTAGAAACCGAGGAGATAGGGTTTGCCGACAACAAAAAGTACATATGTTGCAAATAATGGCAGAAGATGATGAAAAAATTCTTTGAGCGTATAGCTCATTTCTGTCATAGCCCCATATTGAGCCAAGATGTCCCAAAGCATAACAAAACCAGCGAAAACAGCGAGCGGTATGGCTGAAAGTACTAGGAATTTTTGACTTGCAACTTCAGATAATTTTTCTTTTTTGGACTGATTGAATCCTAGATGTTCTGCATGTTCGTCAGGCGACATATTCATTTCATTTGCTTGTCCATATTGTTCTTGATGGTTACTTTCTCTAAGATCAAGAGAATACCCCAATGGCTCTATTTTCTTCGAAAGCTCTTGGGCATTTGTCTTTAACTCATCAAAGACTATCTTTACTTTTTCGGTCCCGTAATTCACTTCTGCAGACTGAACACCATCTGTTTTCTTGAACGTCTTCTCGATAATCGAGGAGCATGACGCACAGTGCATACCTTTTACTGTATATGTTTTGGTGTGGTCCATAGATTTTTTTAAGTTTATAACTACTAGGTATATTAGTCAAAACGGCTACATATCCCGAGGCTTCGCCTCGATGTGACGATGTAAATGACCAGATAAACATACTGAGCACTTGATGCTGGTTTTCATGCAGACAGTCGTAAAAAAAATAAATACGTGATATCTAGAAAAATGGTATAATGGCGAAACTTATGAAGATCATTACCGATGCAAAGAGAATAGAGGAAATGTGCGCACGAGGAACATTGGTGGAGGCATTCCCTTCGAAAAAAGAATTGATGGAAAAGCTTTTTTCTGGTGAACGCATAAAGATATACTATGGCCTCGATCCTACACATACATCGATTCATTTGGGTCATGCAAAGAACATTATTTTTCTTGAGGAATTACGTCAGTTGGGACATGAGGTTATTGTTCTATTTGGTGATTTTACTGCGCGGGTAGGAGACCCTGGTGGCAAAGGTATTGCGCGTAAACAGCTTTCAAGTGAAGAGATTGCGCACAATGTGTCTGATTGGATTAGACAGATCAAACCTTTGATTTCTTTTGACGATGCGGAAAATCCTGTCCAAATCAAATACAATTCGGAATGGTTATCAAAACTAACTATGGCAGAGGTTATAGAGTTATCAGCAAACTTTACTGTTCAACAAATGCTGGAGCGGGATATGTTTGAAAAACGTTTCGAAGTCGGAACACCTATATACCTTCATGAATTTTTATACCCACTCCTACAGGGATATGACAGTGTAGCTATGGATGTCGATGCCGAACTTTGCGGTACAGATCAAATTTTTAATGCTTTGGCTGGACGTACACTATTGAAGCGTATTAAGGATAAAGATAAATACGTTATTGCCCTCAATCTCATTGCAAATCCTGTAACGGGTGAATTGATGTCAAAATCAAATGGTACTGGTGTATTTATTGATCAAGATCCTGCACAACTCTTCGGAGCATTGATGGCATTACCAGATGCAATGATTGATCCACTTTTTACAAATTGTACACGTATTCCATTATTCGAAAAAGACGCGTTGATGGCACAAGGTCCTCGTGAAGCAAAAGCGCGGATTGCCAATGATATTGTAAAGCGATTGCATGGGGAAGTTGTAGCACAACAAGCCGAAGAGGAATTTATCAAAACATTTTCACGTAAAGGTATTCCTGAAGATATTCAAGAAATCACTCTTAGTCCAGGAGAATCTCTATCCGATGTATTGGTCAAAGCTGAAATTGTTCCTTCCAAAACCGAATGGCGTCGATTAGTACTTGATGGTGCTGTCAAAAATGATGATACAAAAATCACCGATCCAAACTTTATTCCTTCCGAAACAATGGTGCTCAAAGTAGGTAAGCGTCGTTTTATAAAAATAATTATCTAATGCGCCAACGATAATCCTCTGACATTCTCGCATCCGGCACGTCTGAGTGTTTCTATTGCTTCATTCATCGTACTTCCAGTAGTAATAACATCGTCGACGATGATGAAAATAGAACAAGAGTATTGTGACATGATCTCTTTGAGAATTTTTTCATTCACCAAAAAAATACCACGAGTGGATTCTAGTCTATGTGTACGATCCTTGAGTGTCTGACGTGAACTATGTTGTTTACGAATAAGTAAATCTGTTCGCACGCTGAACTGTTTATGAGTATCTAATCTCTCAATCTCTGCTATTAACAACTCGCACTGATTAAAACCACGTTCGCGACGACGTTTTGCTGTAATCGGAATCGAAATTATCACAATGTTTGAGTAAACTGAGTCTGCATTTAAAAGGTTTTGATACAAAGCATATCCGCCAATCTCTAGAGCAGGTTTTGATTTCTTATATTTTATATTCCAAATAAGTTTCACTACACGTTCGTCTTTATAGGCAAAAAGTGACTGAGTATTAGGTGTTATTGAATGAGGTGATCGAGGTAATTCTTGATAGGCTTTTTCGGGAGAATATGAAAAAAGAATTCGTTCCTCTGGTGATAAAGGAAAGAGTGCATCAAGTATTAAGGTATATAGGTTTCGTATAAACGACATATCTGTAGATTATAGTATATAATAACGTCATGTCTTCATTTTTCTCGTCTTTCTTCAAAGGGGAATCGAGTGTTCTTGGTATTGATATTGGTTCATCATCTATCAAGGTCATTCAATTGAAGAAAAAACACGGGCGCGCGGTGCTCGAAACATATGGTGAATTAGCATTAGGACCCTATGCAAACATGGAAATTGGACGTGCTGTAGGTCTTCCAAATGCTCAATTAATCATGGCATTGAAGGATTTACTTCGTGAATCAAAAACTACCACTACGTCGTGTGGTGCAACATTGCCGATGTCGGCCAGTCTCATTACTTTCCTGACTATTCCTCCAGTTCCTGAAAAGCAAATTGGTGATGTGGTAGCGATCGAAGCGCGCAAGTATATTCCCGTACCTCTCAATGAGGTATTACTCGATTACTCGATTATTCCAAAAGAAGAAGCATATGTAACCGATGATGAAAACAGTAAAGTAGAAAAAAAAGGTCATGACGTCCTTGTTGTCGCTATCCACAACGAGTATATAACTCGGTATCAAGAAATAATGGCCGGAAGTTCTCTTGAACCAACTTTTTATGAAATAGAAGTATTTAGCTCAATTCGTTCTGTCGTTGAGCAGGGTATGAATACCGTTATGATTATTGATATGGGTGCACGGTCTACCAAACTCTATATTGTAGAACGAGGTATGTTGCGTTCGAGTCATATTATCAATAAGGGGAGTCAGGATATTACCCTGACACTTTCAAAAGCCCTTTCTATTTCAGTCAGTCAAGCAGAAAATATGAAACGGATATACGGTCTCAAAGGTGGTCCAGAATACAAAGAATTGACCGAAATTATTACCGTAAATCTCGATTATACATTCTATGAAGCGAATGCGACTCTTTTGAATTATCAAAAAAAGTCAGGTAAAAATGTAAATAAGGTTATTTTGACTGGTGGAGGTGTATTACTTAAAGGTTTTACTGATTTGGCAAAAATAAGCTTCCAAATGGATGTATCATATGCCGATCCTTTTGGAAAATTAAAGACACCAGCCTTTTTTGCAGAAGAATTTATCCAAGCTGGTCCGGAATTCGCGGTGGCTATTGGTGTTGCACTTCGAAAATTGTCAGAAATCAAGTAATATCCCGAGGCCTCACCTCGAGGTGAGGCCTCGGGATACGCTTGGCTTATGCACAGATGTCGGTTTGTCTATTTACTGGTATAATTTCTAGGAATATGGAAACTAAATTTCAAACTTCATTTATTCCCAAGAAGTCAGTCAGTCCGACAGGCATGGCGGGAAATGCTCCGGTTATCCGTCGTGCTCCGTCGAGTATTGTGATGACATTGGCAACTATCATTTTTCTTACATCAATTGCTGCTGCTGGAGGTTTGTATGCATGGAAGTTTATTCTTGTTGAAGATCAAGAATCCTATAAAAAGCAATTGAGCCAAAGACAGGGACAATTTGATCTTGGTCTTATTCGTGATCTAAAACAAGTAAATATACAGATCAATACAGCACGTCAACTTATGGCCAGTCATCTGGCCATTTCTCAAGTATTCGACTCTATTGGCCGATTGACCTCTGAGAAAGTTAGATTTTCAAACATGGAACTTTCTACTGGAATTGGTGGAAATGTAGGTTCGGATATCAAAATAAGCATGAACGGTGTTGGTTTGGATCTCCCTACAGTTGCTTTTCAGTCTCAAATATTGGGTGAACTTGAACAATATGGGCTTCGTGATGTGATTAAAAATCCAATCCTCTCTGATCCAACCGAAGAAGATGTTAAGGGTACGGTTTTATTCAAATTTTCTGCATCAATGAATCCACAGACTCTATTATATTCAAAATCAGTTACTTCTTCTGTATTGCCAACAGATACTGTGCCTTTAACACCATAAATAGTATGAATAGAAACTCAACAGCCATTATTCTTATCATCCTTTCCATCGGTATTTATTTTACGTTTACCAGTGATCAATGGTTGCAAGCCAAGGCTATCAAAGCAGTCAATGATGAATATTCCAAAGCTATAGACAATGCAATTGCTTTGATAAAAGTGCGTGATAACCTTTTGGCTCAATATAAAGAAGTTTCAGAAATCGATCGAATCAATCTCGGCAAAATGATTCCAAGTACAGTCGATAATATCCGTTTAGTCATTGATCTCAAGGATATTGGTGCAAAACATGGCTTTGCACTTAAAAATATCAAAGCAAATACACCTCTGACACAACAAGGTACCATTCCTTCGGCTCCTCGGGCAATCAATACGTCTCAAATCGGAGCAAGTGATATAGCTACTCCTGTTTTAGACAATATCACTGTTTCATTTAATGTCACTGCACCATATTTTGAATTCATCAGTTTCCTCCAGGATCTCGAATCAAATTTGAGAATTATGGACATTACCAAACTCAATGTTTCAGCAAAGGAAAATGGGGTATATGACTTTAGTGTCGAACTTAAAACCTATTGGCTCCGCCAATAATCATATGAATAATAAAACCACAATTATTGTAATCATCGGAATAATAGTGCTCACCTTTGCGTATTTCTTTATGAAAGGAGGTTCTGTTGTCGATGATTCAGCCTTACTTCAAGGTGATGTTTCTGTCATATCAGACAATAGTGGTGCTCAAGTATTGGCACTTCTAAATCAGATCAATGCAATTGAGATCAATTCTACAATCTTCGATTCACCAGTTTATAAGACACTTCGTGATTTTTCAGTTTTTATTCCGCGTCAAAATGTTGGTCGTCCTAATCCGTTTGAACCAATTCGTTAATATATTATGTCAGTCCTCGACATCCTACTTCAAAAAAACCTACTTACGAGAGATACTATTCGCGAGGTTCGGAAACAAACCAGCGCAGGCACTAGTTTGGAGGAGGCATTGATATCTCAAGGGGTAAAACCCGAGGATATTATTGTTGCTCGTGGTGAATTTTTGAATATTCCAGTTCGTTCTTTGGCAGATGTAAGCATTCCTTTCGAAGCTCTCGATTATATTCCTGAAGAATCCGCTCTTACCTATGGTTTTGCACCGATTGGTCTCAAAGAAGGCGCACTCGAAGTTGGTGTTACTGATCCTGATAATATGGAGGCTCGCGATGCCTTAAATTTCTTGGCGGCACAGAAAAATATCCCATATAAGATTTTCCTGATCACACTGGATGATTTTAAAAAAGTTATTGATACCTATAAGGGTATGACTGGAGAGGTTTCCAAGGCTCTTTCCGAACTTGAGACGGAACTCTCAGTTGAGACCGAATCAGTAAAGCCAGAATCACAAGGAAAATCCCCCGAAAAATCAAGTGAAGAAAATACCCTGATTATTGAAGATGCTCCGGTAGTAAAAATCGTGGCTACTATTGTCCGTTACGCTGTTGAAGGTGATGCTTCCGATGTACATATTGAACATATGCGTGACAAAGTACGCGTTCGTTTTCGTGTGGATGGTGTTTTGAATACCAGTCTTGTTTTGCCTCCACAAGTTCATCCAGCTGTGGTTGCTCGTATCAAAGTACTTTCAAATATGCGTCTCGATGAAAAGCGTAAGCCTCAGGACGGACGTTTCTCGGCTCGTATCGATGGTCGTCGTATCGACTTCCGTGTATCAACATTTCCTGCATATCATGGGGAAAAGGTGGTTATGCGTATTCTCGACCAAGCCAAAGGCGTGCGAACTCTCGAACAGATTGGATTTTCCAAGAAAAATCTAGAAATTGTTCGTAAGGCTATTAACAAGCCTTATGGCATGATTTTGGTAACTGGTCCGACTGGTTCAGGAAAATCAACCACACTGTATTCACTTTTATCAGAAGTTGATCGTGAAAGTTACAATGTATTATCTTTGGAAGATCCAGTAGAATATTCGATGGAAGGTGTCAGTCAATCACAGGTTCGTCCAGAAATAGGATATACATTTGCTTCAGGTCTTCGTACAACATTGCGTCAGGATCCGGACATTATCATGGTTGGAGAAATCCGCGATAAGGAAACCGCTCAATTGGCTGTGCAGGCTGCTCTTACTGGTCACTTGGTATTTTCTACATTACATACGAACAGTGCCGCTGGAGTTATTCCACGTTTGATTGATATGGGAGTTGATCCGTATTTGATTGCGCCGACACTGATTCTTTCGATTGGTCAGCGTCTAGCCGGTATGCTTGTGCCTGGTGGTGGAGAACCTGTAAAAGTAGATGGAAGTATCAAAGCGATGATCGATGAACAGTTCAGAGATCTTCCGGAAGAATACAAAAAAGAGCTAACTTTTTCAGATACAGTATATAAGATCAAACCAACACCAGAATCTCCAAAAGGAGTTCGTGGACGTATGGCAGTATTTGAAATGTTCGAAATGGATAAACAGATCGAGCAAGCTATCCTTACTTCACCGACAGAAACAGAAATTATGAAAATTCTTCGAGCTAAGGGTATGATTACTATCAAAGAAGATGCGATAATAAAGGCATTCGAAAAAAAGATTCCATTCGAAGAGGTAAATAAACTGTAGTATACTTATAATATGAATGATACCAATATTACAATATCTAAAAGTACTGAACAGACCGTAATTCCTCCAGTTAAAAAGGTGATGCTTGTTGATGATGATGGATTTTTATTGGATATGTATACGCTCAAATTTAGCAAAGCCGGATACGATGTCAAAGCAATAGATTCAACCGAGGCAGCATTAAAATTGGTAATTACAGGATATCAACCTGATATTATGCTTGTGGATATCATAATTCCCGGTATGGATGGTTTGCAATTTGTCGAGCGAATTAGAAAAGAGAAATTAATACCAGAGACAACGGTCATAATGCTTACCAATCAAGGTTCATCCGAAGATATTGCTAGAGCCAAAAATCTCAATGTCGATGGATATATTGTAAAAGCAACGACTATCCCTTCAGAGGTATTAAAAGAAGCAGAGAAGATATGTGCGAATAAGAAAAAATAGATTATACTTTAT
>Ga0163150_10006426_pt1 | contig 14389 bp, 10 predicted proteins | sample OliLakLV19P2IB_FD_148628 | JGI IMG/M metagenome (GOLD analysis project Ga0163150, IMG submission 148628) | Freshwater microbial mat bacterial communities from Lake Vanda, McMurdo Dry Valleys, Antarctica - Oligotrophic Lake LV.19.P2.IB | ecosystem: Environmental > Aquatic > Freshwater > Lake >...
GTTTTTCTTCAACTTTGGACATCGGAGTGATGCCTCAAAAATCCAATGCGAAACGGGCATCCGTTGAAACTTCGGTTTTCTATTCGTAACGATAAATAGTTAATTTTGCCCCACAGATTCTGCGGAAGAGCCAAATATTTTAAATAGACCCTTGATGAACAAGACTTTTTATGGTGCGTCCAGCCGTTGCTGCCGCTTGATGATCGCGGTCATCGCTATTTATTTAGCGAGCGATTCCAGTTGTTTTGGAAAATCGTTCGCGGTCGAGAACCCAATGCTGCTACAAAAAGCGATGAAGGAAGCTCGACCTGGCGACGAAGTTGTGTTGGCGCAAGGCGAATGGCTTGATGCCGAACTTCGTATTGACGGGGAAGGAACGGCTTCGGCACCGATCGTCGTTCGTGCCGAAGTACCTGGGAAGACAATCCTCACCGGTTCTTCTCGCGTTCGATTGAGTGGCCAGCACGTTATCGTAAGTGGACTGTGGTTGCGAAACCCGACCAATAGCTCGGTCGATTGGTTCGAGTTTCGCTTTGATTCTAAACGACGTGCTTCGTATTGCACTGTGACGAACTGCGCTTTTACGGAAGATACGGATTTCAAACCGATCGAAAAAGAAAGCCGCTGGATCGGAATTTATGGCGAGCAGAACCAACTGACCGCCTGCCGCATCGAAGGGAAGAAGAACAAAGGTGCGACCGTCGTGATTTGGCTTGGCGAAGCCGATAAGGGATCGCACAAACTTGCATCCAATTATTTGGGACAACGTCCGTTGCTTGGAAAAAACGGCGGCGAGACGATCCGAATTGGCGATAGCGAATCATCTATGCAGTCGGCCAAATGCCTTGTTGAAAATAATCTTTTTGAAAATTGCGATGGTGAAACAGAATGTATCTCGAACAAGTCGTGTGAAAACATCTATCTTGGAAATACGTTTCGTGAAGTGAAAGGAACGCTCACTCTTCGACATGGAAACCAATGCCTTGTCGAGAACAACGTCTTCTTGGGCAACAAAGTAGCGCAAACCGGCGGCATTCGAGTGATCGGCGAAGATCATCGTGTACTCAATAATTACATGCAGGATTTAGAAGGCGATGGTTTTCGAAGCGCGCTCACGATCATGAACGGATACCCCGATAGCAAAATGAATGGCTATTTTCCGGTCAAGCGAGCAACGATCGAAGGAAACACGATGGTCAATTGCAAACATAGCTTGCTTCTGGGATACAACGATGAATCGAAAGCGAATGTTCCTCCGACCGATTGTGTTTTTGCTCGCAATTCAATTGTGGCAAGAAAAAATCAGTCGGCAATCGAGGTAGCGATGATGCCCGAGCGAAGTCAATTCGTTGGCAATCGCGTTCAAGCTGAGAAACTGGGAATGGATAAGATCGATGGAATCGACATTCTTCCATCGTTAGACATCAAGCCGCCAAAAGCATTGACAAAGCAAGACGTCGGACCGAAATGGAATTAGGCGACTCTTCACGTTCAGTTAAGGTTGCATCGCTAAGATTCAAGCGTGTTCGAAACTTGGCGAGTCTCATCGTCGTTCAATAGCACTTAGTTGCCCGTATCCTTTTCGGAGTAAAATTATGAAGAAATACGCATTTCGCCTTTCGTTGCTTGCGATATTGTCGGCAAGCACTGCGCTGGCGCAGCCACCCGGTCCGCCCAATCGTCCCGGTGACCGCGGCGGTCCAGGTGACGGACCTCGAGATGGTTTTAGACCACCGCCCAATCCAGTCATGGAAGCACTGGACGCAAATCACGATCAAATCATTTCCGCCGACGAGATACAAGCGGCTACAAAATCGCTCTTGACACTTGATAAGAACGGCGACGGAAAATTATCCTTCGAAGAATGTCAGCCGGCTTTTCCTCGCCCTGGAGACTTTCGCCCAGGTGAACAAGGACCAGGTGCCGGTCGACCCGGAGCTGATCGTGGACCAGGAGCTGATCGTGCACCCGGAGCAGATCGTGGACCGCGTGACGGAGAACGACCTTCCGGTCCTCCCGATAATTCGCGTCGACCTGGCGGCCCGGGAGGGCCTGATGGTCCGCCGCGCGATCAGGATTCGGCTTCTAGGCCTGGTGGCCCTGGTTTTCAAGGTCCCAATCCTGAACGCTTTGTAGCGATGGCGATGGAGTTTGACGCAGACAAAGACGGCAAACTCAATCGTGATGAACTGATGAAGTTCGCGCAAGAGATGCCCAATCGCCGCCCAGGCGGTGATGCTGGCGGCGATCGCGGACCAGGACGACCTGATGGCGGACGACCTGATGGCGGACGACCTGATGCTGGACGACCTGATGCTGGACGACCTGATGCTGGACGACCGGATCGGCCTGCTCGTCCAGAGTAAATCCATATCGAACGGTTGGCTGTGGCGGAGAATTCGACGCCACGGCTGATCCATTCGGAACGTTATTTTCTCGACGTTCCGAAATAGTCTTCGATGTATTGGCGGCGATTCTGCTTGCTCTGAGCATGACCAAAACGAGCATGCAGTATGTTTTCAGGCGACAGTCTCAACCTTTCTTTGCCTTTTCTTCCGCCAACTGCGCCAACTCGTCCGCTTTCTGTTTGTGTTTTCGAGACAGTTCAACTTTTCCGAGCGTCCCGTAGAGCTCGGCAAGTTTTCGATGAATGCTTGTTTTATCCGAGGCAATTCCGAGGATTGCTTCGAATTCAGCGATCGCTTCTTGAGTCTTTCCTTGTTTCATCAAAATGGTTGCATAGGTATCGCGAAATCGAGCATCGTTTGGCCATGCACGAACCGCGTTTAGCGACAGTTCATAAGCGCGCGGCAAATCCGGATTGTCGCTGTTAGCCATCACCCATGCGAGGTTGTTGGTGATGATAGGAAAGCTCGAATCCAAGCGATATGATTGAAATAGATGCCATTCGGTCTGCTTCGCGTTTCCTTGTATTTGGTAGATACTACTCAATGCAAAATGGGTGAGGGCAGGCGAGCTTCCTTCGACCAACGTCGTTTCGAGAATTTCTTGAACTCTTTTGGCTTCGGCATTTTCCTTACCACCTTTGCTCGATTTTTGGTAAAACGCGATCATGCGTTCGTAGGCATCGGCGAAGAAAAGATCGTACGAGAGAGCTTTTTCGAGAAACGCAAGCTGCAATTGCAAATCTTCTGGTTTTTCAATCACGGCACTATCGTAACGTGTTAGATAGAATTGCGCCGCCCTTCGCTTGACCGTTGAATCATTGTGAATCTCGACTCCTTTGAGCAACGTTTTCTCGGCTAAGTCTGCTTTGCCTAGTTGCAACTGAGCTTGAACCAACTGCATGCGGTCTTCTCGATTGAGTGGATCGTCCTCAAGTCGTCGCTTGAATACCGTTTCAGCGGATTGCAACGCTCGAGTCTCGCTGACCTTCTTCCCCGTCTGCTCATAGAGTTTAGCTAGAAAAATGAGCAAACGAGGCTCTAATTTGGCTGCGATTTCCATGTGCGGCAAGGCTTGTTCTGTTAGACCTACTTTCACATAGTAGGCCGTCCAAAGTTTTTCGATGGTCGCAAATTGTTCTTCGCCACTATTCTCAAGATGCCACCGAAGCTGCTCCAAAACGGATTCGCTGGAAGCCGTCTGAAGTTGAGCGGCAAATGTCATTGCGCGCATTCGATGAGCGGGTGCGAAACCAGGTTGATCGCTTGGCGCTAAGTCGGCTAAAATCGCATCGGCACGAGCTACTTCCCCCGATTGCCGAAGGGCTAGGGCATACGTAAATCGCGTTTGTGAATCCGATTCGGATTTGTCGGAAACAAGTCGCCCTCCAAGGATCGTCGCAAGTTTGAAATCGCTTTCCGACATCGCTCGCTTCATGGCAACGCGATATCTATTGTCGGTAATACGTGAGGTTGCAAGAGTGTGTAAGGTGGCGAAAAACGTCACCAATAAAAAAAAGATGGCCGGCATGCCCCAGTAAAGATTCTGTCGTCGCTCTTGTTCTAACTGGTTAATACTGAATGGGTAGGAAAGCAGCGTATAGCAAGCCACCCAAAGCCAATATGGGACGAGTAATGGCAGCATCAAAATGGTCTGCCACAACGGACGTCCAGAATTTCCGCTTAATGACAAGATAAGCCAATCCAATACCTCCGAAAGGCCTCGGACGAAACCTTCAATTCTTCTTCTTTGATCGGCTCAGTTGGCGTGTAAACCAATTGAACGGTTGAAACAGGTGCCACAAAAGTCGTTGCTCTCAAGCCAGCATCTGTTTGTTGCCCAACGGCGAATCGCAAGGCATGGACGATCGATTGTTTGACAAACAAAGTCGTTTCTTGGCCGAACTGCGGTGGAGGAACCACGACATCGCCGAGTTTATCGACTGCCGAAAATAATACTGTGCCGGTCTCCCCCGATAGTTTGTCGAGGTCCAATTGTGTCAGTTCGCTATCTGGCAATTGAATACCCTTTGCTCGCTCCTCTATCGTCGAATAAAAGCGATTCGAAATGCAACTCCAACCCAGAGCGGTATAACACCAAGAGAGATCATGGAAATCGTTGAACGATCCATCCAACGAAATTTTGATGCGTCGATCACCTTTTTTCAGGTCCCAAACATAGGAATCAGAACCTTGCAAGTCATGTTCTGGGCGATTGATGTGGCGAAAATGCTCGACACTCCAACCCTCAATTTCAGCGGGCAAAAACTCTCGCTCGGCCGCCATCAACGGTTCCGCAAAACTGATGGTGTAGTCTGGAACCATGAAAAGCATTCGAATCGATAATATCGTAATCACGCTGAATATTGCAGCCAACGCAACCGCCGAACCGGACGCTCCAGGCCAAACGAGCGCGTCGCTCCATCGTTTTGGCATCGTCTCCGGATCGTCGACATGGTCGTGGTTTCGCGGCAATACAATGGCTGCAAGCAATCGATCAGTGCTGAGGACTGTCCCGAAGATGACAAAAAATATTACGTAGCCGAACAATTCGTGCTTCCAACCTTCGGCAATCGAGAAATCGTATGCGGCTTCAATGTAGACGACGACTGCGATCCGAAAAGCATTGAAGACAACGACCCAAAGGATGGTTTGGAGGATATTGAGTACATGCCGTAGTAAGTGATACCGATTCATCAATCCCAAAAAGACGATAGCGACAATACTCGAAAACAACGAGCGAATACCGCTACAAGCCTCTTCGGCCATGAAAGACTTTCCAACCAAGACTAAAACGACTCCTTGCTGGAAATGCATGACGCCCAAAATATTCAACAAACTTCCAGCAAACAGGCTTGCAAATTTTTGCATTCCGATCGTCAGCGGATTTTCCAAAAAGGTAGGGAGCGGCTTGATAACTAACAGCATAATAAAAATAGGCAACGACGACCAAAGACCTCCGCTACCATAGCTGGCGTAGACCATGAGGGCAAGAAATGCGACGAAGCTAAGCCAGCCCGTCAACGCCAGCCCCAACAATGAGGCGACAAAAATCGTAGCGAAGACCACGGTCATGCCTCCCCAGACAACGATCGATCGGGGTATGGTCGCATTGCGAACGACATCGGCGCGGCGGCTATATGCCAAGATGCCGGTTGCAATTAAAGCGACCGGAAAAAACTGAAAATGCTCCGCATTCCACATTCTCGAAAAATGCAAACAGACCATCGAGGCATGGGCAGCCAAACCAGCAAAGAAAAGATACCAAACGAGGTGATTCACGGGATTTTCGGGATGGGTTGTGAGTAGTGTTCCGAGACCTACCTCTAGGATACCAACCCTGCGAAAAAATACCAATCTAACCCTGGTTCGAGATCGCTATCTTAGTTAGAAAGCGCAATTCATTCGAAACGCGCCGATTTCCGAAGCCCCCAATCGATAGATTCGGAATAATTGGCCAAAATCAAGTTAGAATCGCCATTCGAAGACGCTGAGCATGTTGGAATAGTCGTCTACCCAAACGCGTTGATCCGGGGCGTCTTTGAGTGGCCGTAAGCTTGGGTCGTGAGTCAGCGAACCAAGGTCCATTGCCGCGCTGGCCATCACAACCCAACTTGACGACGATTCGCCTGTTTTCTCGTCGAGCGCCGATCCGTCCTTCGAGGCGTCAAAATCGTATCGATAGCCAACCCATTGCGATTCTCGCGATAGGGCCGATAGAACCGGTTCGAGATTTAAAAAGCGATTGGAGATATGGAAGGAGACGACGCCGTTCGAATCGACCATCGATCGGTAGATATCAAAGGCTTCTTCGGTAATCAAATGGACCGGAATCGAGTCGCTGCTAAAGGCATCGACCAACAACAAATCATAGCGTGGCCGGTCTGCTTGCCGAAGTTCCGACTCGAGAATCAACCGAGCATCGCCTGTCCGAATTTCGACATGAACGCCGCGTTTTCGAGCATCGCTCAAGTAACTGAAGTATCGTTCTGCATGGTCGACGACCAATGCGTTTATCTCGTAGTAGACTATCGTATCGCCTGAGTTTAACCACGCAGCCAGCGATCCAGCTCCCAGTCCGACGGCTCCAACGCGAAGCGGCTTATCGCTCGCCGTTTGCCGAGCATGAATCAGGTGGCTAACGCCGCTATGTTCTCCGTAGTACATCAGCGGTACACCGCGACGGGCTTCATCGACCCATTGGCAGCCGTGAACCGTATTCCCATGAACCATTCGCAAGACTTCGTTGTCGCCCAAGCGGTTTTTCTTGGTCGCGAGCGTACCGTAGAAATTTCGGTTTTGTTCCAGTATGTGAGCATCCGTCGATCGATTCCAAACGCTGACCAATAACATGGCCGCCAGTCCCACCGAAAAGACTGCCCGCTTTTCCAGTTGCGAGAAGAGCAAGCATGCTGGTGGTCCAAAGCAAAGTAGCGTTTCAATCTGACCGGTCGGCAAGTTCAAGGCTGTCGATAGGGTGACAATCCAACGGACGGGTACGTAATGATCGACTAAGTGCATCAGCCCGAGCACCAAAACGAATACAAAAACGCCGAATCGTGCGACGCTCATCTTCGACGATAATTTTACGTTGTCTTCGGAACGCGTTTCACGGAAAAATGTGGCGATCAACATAACCAATGGATACTCGAAAATTGTTGAGAAGAGGACCGGCGCAAGGAGCGCGTTGCACAGGCCGCCGAGAACTCCACCGATCGACATCCACAAATAGAATTCGGTCAAATTGGACGACGCGGGGCGGTCAGCAGCCAGTCGCTGATGGCAGAAAAGTGCGACGATGCCAAACATCAGTAAATGTAACGGGATGATGACGCAGGGCGGGTCATTGCCACCTGTCACGACTGTCACTGCAATCGTAACGATCAAAAGAGCCGCGATCCGTCCCAACCAGTAGGACGAAATCCATTGTCGTCGGCTAAAGGCTAGTACGAAAGTCAACAGATAGATCGTCAGCGGAATGATCCAGATCAACGGCACCGACGATACATCGGTGGAAACGTAAGTCGTCACCCCAAGCATGAGGCTTGATGGGATAAGCGATAGAACCACCCAGTAGCCTCGACGCGACCATGTTACCGGTTGGCTATTGACTTTGCTGTCGGTAGTTTCCGTTGCTTGGAATAGTTCTGCCGTTCGCCGTTGTCGGGCAGCTCCGATGCAACTCACGAATCCACATAGCACTGCCAGTCCAATAAACCCGCCGAAGCCCCACATCCATCCAACGGATAGTTCGTTCACGCCCCAGGATACTTCGAGGACGAATGGGAACAGCACCAACGAAAGGATACTGCCGATGTTGCTGGCGGAATAAAGAAAGTAAGGATCGTGCCCGCGCGGATGACCGGTTCTCGCAAACCAATTTTGCATCAATGGCGACGTGATCGAAAGCATGAAGAAAACCGGCGCAACTCGAGTGATGAGTACTCCCAACAACCAAAAATTTGGATCAGCGCCGCGAAGCAATGCATCGGTCGACTCGGGGGCAACCGAAAGCGGGAGTTGGCTTAAAGCCAAAACGAGTCCCGAAACATATAACACGACTTGCCACTTCAGATTGACGAACCGCGTCATCAGAAAAGCACTCAAATATCCAGCCAGCAACGTGGCCTGAAAAAACAACATGCAAGTATTCCAAACAGCCGGAGCTCCACCGAGCTTGGGAAGGAGCAGCTTGCCGACCATCGGCTGGACGACGAACAGCAGCGATGCGCTGGCGAAGATTGCAACGGTGAAAAGGATCATTGCGAGCGTATGGATTGTAACGAATGTTCTTCGGTCCGATCGGCTGGATGCAGAACGGCTGCTTCCGATCGCTGATCTCGTTGAGATTTCTGCTGTGGACATGAAAATTCGACTGCAACTTGAAAACGAATGCGCAAAAAGCGCTTTCGAAAACGTAGCTCACAGGGTAGCCGCGACAAGGAAAAAAACCTGAAATGTCAATAGATATCGACGTTTTGTGAGCCGTCAGCGCTAGCTCAATGCCATTCAATTTGGCAACCATTGTCATTGTTCGTTCCTAGACTATGAAATTATCGATGCGCTTCGTCCCAATGTCGCCTTTCGCTCCGCGAAAGTGGCGTTAACGGTGCGCACTTTCGCGGAGCGAAAGGCGACAATGATAAATTCACAGCCTATCCGTTAACAAAACATGCCACGTTAAAATCTAATGTGGGCCGAGCCTTAGACCGTTTTCTTGAGCTGGTTTAACCATCGCTGGAGATCGTCAGGCCAGGGCATGACAAACTTTAAGATCTTGCCGGTCATCGGATGGACGAATCGCAATGCAGAAGAATGAAGCGCTTGACGAGGCGCACCGCTGCTATCGTTATGCATTCGTCCGTCGACCGAACGATGGTAAATGTTCTCACCACACAGCGGATGTCCGGCTTCGGCGAGGTGGATTCGTATTTGATGCGTGCGCCCCGTCTCTAATTTGCACTCGACAACGCTATAGCCTCCTATCGCTTCGATCGGTCGAATGTGGGTGACCGCCCGTTGCGCGTCATCGGGAATCGGTTCACTGACACTGCCTCGATGACCGTCACCTCGATCTCGAATCAAGTGGCTATCAAAAGTCTGCGCGGTTGGCGCTCCTTGAACGACTGCCAAATATCGCCGATCGATGGCATGTTGGCGAAACAGTTCTCCGAGCCGAACTGCCGTCCGCCGATTCCTCGCAAAGATCATCAAGCCGCTGGTGTCTCGATCGAGTCGATGGACAGCGATGATCGTTAGACGACCTGCCAATCGTTCGAGAGCTTCCAAGTACTTTGGCGAGTGTTTTTTTCGAGTGGGCTTAGGTGTCGTCGACTCGGTGACGGTACTTTCCTTAGCAAAGCTGCTTGTCCGTTTCGCCCGAAGGTATTTGGCTAAGGCCATCGGCAAGAGTTCTTCTAAAGTTGGTTGAAGCTGCTTCCTTTTGTGCTTCATACGCCGTTCTTCAAAATGGCGTACCGACGTGACCCCGGCAGGTTTTTCGACGATCACCAAGTCGTCGTCGACATGGACAAATCGGATGGCCGATTCGTCGACCGGTTTGCGGAGCGGAACTTCCCAGACTTTCACAACATCGCGTTCAGTCAGCCGCCGTGCCGGATCAAGGCAAAGGTTACCATTGATCTGCACTCGACGTTGAGAAATGACTTTTCGAGCTTCACCCCAACTTTTGCAAGACAAGACTCGCTTAATCGTCAAAGCGAGCGTCTGTCCGGCGTCCGACTCGCTGAGATGAATGAGCTGAAATTTTGAATCTTTTATAGTAAAACGAACTCCACCAGCTAGCTCTACTATTTTGTGTGGCGAAGAACCGGTGGCTAGCGCCGTCCGCTCACCATAGGAACGATGTTTACGGATTATCAGGGGGCGTTGTCGGATCGACTATCTGGTAGTTCGATCGCGGCGGTGTTTCCTCACCTAACATGAGCTGAATGACTTGGCTTCCACCAAAACTCTTCGGCATATTGTATATGAACTGACCGTCCAGGGCCTTGGCAATCCGCGACTGCGCTTCGCTAAGGTGGGCTTCGGAGTAGGCATCTAAACCGCCTCGCGCTTCTAGCTCGCTATCAATTTTTCGCTTGATATCTTTTAGTTGCATAACGGCCAAGGTCGAAATAGGTTTCATCGCTGCAATGCCCCGATTGCTAAACGCCAGATCGATCAGCCGATCAATGTGTTCGTGTTGCAGATTTCGGCGCAGCGAGCTAATTCGAGGCTTGCGAGGTGATACTTCGCCGTCGGGTTTCGCATCGAGCTCCGACCAAATGGCAGCTTGCAATCGATCCATTAGCTCTGGAAGGACAACCGCATCTTCGCCGGCAGGCACCATTTGCTCATTGTCAAGAACACGCCGAAGTGTCGACGGATTCATCAGCATGGTTAAGGCCGATGCTTGAACCGAAAGAATTCGATCGTGGACCGGGAAAGTCGATTCACTCATCGCACGCATTCCTTCATCCCACCATTTTTCGACAGTCAAGCGTTTCAAGATACTCGGCGTTAACCCGTAAGCTTGATCTTGAAAGGCGTTGGCAATCACGAACTCTAAACTCTTGCGTTGGACGTCGGCGGCAACGGGCGTTATCGGCATACGATTTCCAGGATCGCCTTTATGATCGCGATTGACGTGCGCAGCACCAACCCAATTGGCGATCATGCTGATCGACCGCATTTGCTGTGCAAGTGTCAATTCATACCCTTCACGAGCTTTGCCCCAACTTTCTCCGTCCTTAACAAATTTATCGATCAACCGTTCACGATAAAGTTTTACGAGCTTCATTTGGTTCTCGGCATAAACCAACGGATCACGTCCGTAGTCGTAAGGTCGAGCTAGCGGGTCTGGGCCTCGAGTATCTTCATCGGTAGCATACTGAAGCTCCGGTTCACCAACGCGCTTTAAGATATCTTTCAACTTGGCTTCTTCAGGAACATATCCGTATTCGATTGCCCAGTAATCATAAGGCCCAATGCCGATCATGGTCCAATCGCCACGCGCGTCGCCGATCTGATACGACATATTTACCGGCAAGTAATCCATCACCGAACCAGCCAACGGCTTCTTGCCGCGGAGTTCTGGCGAATTGATTTCTTCAAGGCTATAGGCACCCGACGCTTTAAAATTATGCCGCAAACCGAGCGTATGTCCTACTTCGTGAGCGACCAATTCGGCTAACAAGGGTCCGATGAACGTTTCGGGCATCCCATCGAGCATCTCCTCCTTGGGTTTATCATCTTTCTTCTTGTCGCCTTCTTTCTTTTCATCCCCTTTTTTCTCTTCGTCTTTTTTAGCAACCTTGTCTTCGTCGGTCTTATCTCCCTTTTTCGCTTCGCCAGACTTGGCCGCTTCACCTTGTGTCTCCGAAGGTTTCGTTTCCGAAGGTTTAGTTTCCGAAGCAATGGCTTTGGCGTCTTCTTCTTCCTTCTTCTTTTCTCGGTCTTTTTTCTTTTCGATCTCGTCTTCTTCAATATCCAACATCGTTAGAGCTATTCGAGCCATCGCGATATCCATTTGCTTGCCATGAGCGGCCATGCACATGCCATTGATCTGGCTGGTACGACCGACCAATCCGTCCATCGCATCGTCGCCGATCAAATGGCTATCGACCGTCGTAGCAGGGTCCGCGTTCCAAGCTTTTTGAGCATCTCGGGCAATCGCATTGGCTTTGAAGCGCTGATTGGATGGATTGCTAAATCGAACGCGCGGGTCCCAGGTCGGATAGTCAGCCAGCCAAGATAGTGTCTCACCACTCATTCCCTCAGTCGCGATCTCAGGCATCAAATCTGAGAATTGAAAATGAAAGTGGCGAATCCAGCCGTCGGTCAAAATAATATCCGCATCGAGAATCTCACCCGTGAGCGGATTGACGCGGCTCGGACCGATGGCGGTGCCTTCGTTGTTGTTCAACCATCGAATAAAATTGTACTGAACATCTTCAGGATCGAGGTCCATAAAAGCGCCGGTCCGAGCGTCTTGATAATAGACTTCGATGGCATCGGCAAAGCCAACTTTCTCGAAGGCCTTATTCCAGTATTCAATGCCTTGTTTCACCCACCGACGATATCGCACCGGTGTCGTATGCTCGACGTAGAATCGAATCGGAGTTACCGGCGGACTTATTTTTAAATTGGGATCGCGCTTCTCCAGTCGCCATCGATTGATGTATCGATTCTTAACTTTATCCTCGTCGTAGATTCCTAAATCGCTAAAGGCAGTGCTGAAATAGCCAATCCGTTCATCCGACTTGCGAGGCTTATAGCCGTTGTCATCGGGAACTTCGCTCATCGAATAGTGCAAGGTTTGCAACTGACCGTTACGACCTACAACTTCAAATGCGATTTCAACGTTCTTCGAGAAGGACTTGGCTTTTACAATCTTCGATAACATTGGCGAAGTGATTCGGGCCTGTGGGCCGAAGAATTTGCTGGCTTCGCCGATAAAGAGAGCATCGGCGTCAATCATCGGTCCGCCGCGCGGCACCATTGTCACAATGGGGATATCCAAAAGCACTTTGTCGGTAAAGAGCCGTTTGACGGATGATTTTGATTCGGGCTCGCCGGACGAGCGAACATCGACATTCGGTAGAATAAGGGCAAGTCGCTTGTTATACATTCGCCAATAGACGTAATAGTCACCGGCTTGCAGGCCTGCGTACTCGTCGCCGCTGCTGATGGTCAATGCGATGAAGTATTTCTTGGTGGCGAAGTCTTTGGGGATTTCAAGGAACATCTGCGCGTCCCGATCGCGTGTCCAGATATTTCCGAGCGTCTGATGGTCTGGTGAGTGTGACTCGGCTTTCGTGAATCCTGCGACGATCTTCTCATGCGGTGGATAGGTCGGTTCCTCGTCCGCCGCCTGTAGATTTACGGCTAAGCCTAGGAAACAAATAGCCAAACATGCTTTGGTGGCGCTGGCCAACCAATCACGATCATTTTGCGACTTCATAAATGAAATAGTCCCGTCAAGGAGTTAACAGCCAAGTATGCGAAGCGTACCACGCAGAGTCATCGCAAACGGAAAACCCGCTGATCTTCCATGCGATTGGAAATGGCAACCAGCCGTGTAATGTCCGCTCAATCGGCACGATCGCTACAGCCAGCCTGCTCTTCCGAGTTTATATGGAATTTATTGTATCCACCAAACAGGTCATTAGTCGAACGGATTTACCGATTAGTAACCTTTTTGTAGTGGTACGTCGCAAGCCCAATGCCGCTGACTTTGAAGACCATTGTCGTCGTTCGCTTCGCGAACGAAACGTAAATCTCAAGTAAAACATCGGTTGTTTAGGGATTCACGCCACTTTCGCGGAGCGAAAGGCGACATTGGTGCGAAGCGCTTCGAAAAATTCACAGCCTAGGAACGAATGGCAACTAAAGTGAGAGGCATTGAGCTAGCATCTTGCCGCTTATATTTCCATCAGGCTCACGCCGACGGCTCACTAAATCATCTGCCAAAGCCAACCTTACGCGAGAATTCGGAATCAGATAAACCAAGTCGCGATGGCAAGCACGGCGGCTACCACCAGCATAAACACGGTAAACCAGACGCCGTGCGAGATCGCTTGCCGAAAAATCAACGCTGGTCGCTCGTGCCGAGTTGCGGCCAGGACCAACGAAACGCCTACCAAAAGAGGTAGGTAATAGAGCAGGTATTCCGGAGACATAGGAATCGACATGGCTTTTATCCTTGCCTAAGAGTCGGTCCGAATGACGGCCGCCCCTGTATTCTTCAGGGCTTCGGTAAGATCGACACGAGGGCTATCGGCCCATAGTTCTTCAAGATCGTAAAAGGCACGCGTCTCTTCGTCGAATAGATGAACAACCAGTCCCCCGTAATCGAGCACGATCCAGCGGCTTTCATCATACCCCGAAGTGCTCATCCGTTTTTCGCCTAAAGCCTCCAGCGCGTGGTCGATTTCATCGCTGATCGCATGCAACTGCCGACGACTTGTTCCTGTCGCAATGACAAAGCAGTCGAAAATCGATGTTTGTTTGGAAACATCCAACATCACGATATCCTGCCCTTTGTTCTCCGCAGCGGCACGAGCGGCTGCCATGGCAAGTTTAAGACTTGATTCGAGTTGCTCAGCCGGTGCAACCGAAGTGGCGTTGGGGATATCCTCAAGGGCCAACATACGTGGATTAGCTTTAGTCATGCGCGAGTGAATGAAGGCTCCTGTGAACCAATGAGAAAACGAACTAATTCTGTTATCCTAATCATTAGACCATGAAGTTTGCCCCATTTCTACCCAAAAAAGGTTGGCTCTTCCGCAGAAACTGTGGGTGGTTTTCGTGATCCGCAATCGATTTTAGCCGTGAAATACAAGGAAAACACTGGACTGAGTGATTGCAAAAACCAAGGTTCGCTTTCTGATCGGAAATGCTTACCCAAAAAATTGCTATGGTTTGGATGGTGCAATGAGTTTGGCGGATGGATTTACAAGGGATGGCTCCGATGTCCAAAG
>Ga0163150_10006427_pt1 | contig 14383 bp, 13 predicted proteins | sample OliLakLV19P2IB_FD_148628 | JGI IMG/M metagenome (GOLD analysis project Ga0163150, IMG submission 148628) | Freshwater microbial mat bacterial communities from Lake Vanda, McMurdo Dry Valleys, Antarctica - Oligotrophic Lake LV.19.P2.IB | ecosystem: Environmental > Aquatic > Freshwater > Lake >...
CCAGGGCAAGCACCACTCAGCAAAGGGGGGCAGGCCTGGGGGCCTGCCCCCCTTTGCTGAGTGGTGCTTGCCCTGGAGTGTCACGGCAGTGTTCCTGGTCAATTTAGTGGAACAAGGCGACATCCCATTCCATATGGTGGGCACACATCGGCGTGTGTACGCTAAGGATGTCCTTCAGTTCAAAGCGAAGCGTGATCAAACGAGGCGCAAACTTCTGCGGGACCTGGTGCGCGCTGAAGTAGCGGACGGCACCTACGAGGAGCTTCCGCCTGCAGATGGTGCATCTGGTTAATCCTTATATTGCGATTCTGGATGCTTGCGTTTTGATCCCGATGCCAGTTGCAGGCACGCTGTTGCGACTGGCAGAAGAACCCGCATTTTACATCCCGAAGTGGTCTCCGCACATTCTCGAAGAGGTTAGCAGGACTCCGGCGATGACGAACGACCCGAAGGATCGTCACGTCCTGGCTGCTGCCATACGGGGCGGAGCTCACGCAATCATTACCGACAACACGCGGCACTTCCCGGCAGAGAGCCTCCAGCCGTATGGAATCGAGGTGCAGACTACAGACGACTTTCTTCGCAGCCAGTACAATTTGGGCCCAGACCTTTTCAGTCCGAGGAGACAGGCAAGTCTTTTCAGGAGTTGCTGCAGTTGCTGGCGCAACGGGCGCCGGGTCTGCGAAAACTAATTTCATGAAATGCGCAGCGCGGAGGGATGGCTGCTGTTCTCGCGTTCCCGATTCAGGTTTGGTTGACGCCACTCTGTAGTGGGTTGGCTGGCTGGGCTGGGCCTTTTGGTGAGTGCTGCCTGTATTCCGGAACGTGGTTGCCACCAGCCACGTTACACTGATGTCAAGGCAGCGATTCCGTTTGGCACGAATTCTTTCTTTACTCCTGTTGGCCAGTTTCGCGCTCTTCTCGCAACCCCGCTCCGATGAGCAGGGGGGGCTCGACTATAACCAGGTGCTTTTTGGGGTGATGGCGGCGTGGGACGTGGGGCATTCGACGGCTGACAACACGCCGGGCGATCCGCTTCGGGCGGCGGTGCGAAAAGAGATTCTGGCGAAGAATCCGGTGTGTCTGAAGGAACTGCGCAGCTGGTTTTTCGAGCATCGCAAGGACGATACGGGCGCCGATCTGGCGCAGTATATCTCGTGGTCGCTGGTGACGGAGATGCCGGGCTACCGGCCTCGCGTGGTGGGCATTGAAGTTCCGCCGGATGCGCAGGCGCTGGGCGGGTTCAGCGAGTTGATGCAGCGGTTTCATGAGCAGGCGGCGCTGGACGCTCTGTGGCCCCGGGTACAGAGTTACTACGAGCAGGCGCTGGGTCAGTTTCAGCCCGTGGTGGCGCGGACCATTCTGGAGACCAACGGCTACCTGCGGAACGTGACGAGCGGGTATATGGGCCGCCGTTTTCTGGTGAATGTGGATCTGCTGGGGCCTTCGAGCCAGGTACACACGCGCAGCTTCAGGGACGACTACTTTGTGGTGGTGACGCCTCCGGCCGATGCCCGGATCGACGACATACGCCATGCCTACCTGCATTATTTGATTGAGCCTCTGGCCTCCAAGTTTTACGAACGTTTTGTGCGGGTGCGCGGGCTGATCGACTACGCCCAGGCCGCGCCGGCTCTGGAGGCGATTTACAAGGACGACTTTTTGCTGCTTGCCACCGAGTCGCTGATCCGGGCGGTGGAGGCCAGGATTACGAGGCAGCCTGTGAAAGCGCAGCAGGCATTGAGCGAGGGATTTGTCCTGACGCCGTACTTTTTTGAGAGCCTGCCGGCTTACGAGAAGCAGGATGCGGCGATGCGGCTGTATTTGCCCGACATGCTGGATGCGATCGACCTGAAGAAGGAAGACCGGCGGCTGCAGCAGGTGCAGTTTGCCGCAACGAAGACGGTTCGCAAGGCTGTTGCGGCGTTGAAACCGGACGAACCCGAGCCGAGCCCTGCCGAGAAGGCTCTGGCCGAGGCTGAGAAGATCTATACAGGCCGGGATCTGGAGCGGGCTCGCGAGGCGTTCCTGAAGATCGTCACGCAGTTTGACGACAACGCGACCCGGTCGCGCGCTTACTACGGGCTGGCGCGTATTGCGGCCCTGAAAAGCGAACCGGAGTTGGCGGAACAGCTTTTTCGTAAGACACTGGAGTTATCCCCCGATCCGCATACCTGGTCGTGGACTTTGGTTTATCTGGGCCGCATCGCCGAAGGCTATGGCGAAAGAGAACAGGCTGCCCAGCACTACAAAACGGCCCTCACCGTTGAGGGTGCACCCCCGGGCGCCCGCCAGGCCGCCGAACAGGGAGTTCAGAAATCAGCGCCGCGGTGAGCGGCCGAATATCACGGAGTAAGGAAACCGAATGAAGCTTATTTATCGACTCGCCATTGCCGCCGCCCTGCTCGCGAGCATGGCCTTTGCGCAGCCTAAACCGAAGTCCCAGAAGGAAGTGGATGCGTTGATGGCGATCCAGAGCGCTCCTGAGTGCACCGCTCCTGGAGTGCCGAACCCATGTGGCCCGGATGCACGGATTGCCTCAGTGGAGAGTCTGCTTACCAAGTTCGCCGACACGGAGTTCAAATCGTGGGCGCTGTTCATTGCCACGGCGAGCGCTCAGCAGAAGAATGATTTCGAGAAGATGGTGATCTACGGCGAGCGGACGCTGGAAGCGGATCCGAAGAATTTTCAGGTGATGATCATGATGGCCAGCGGATTGGCTTCAAAGACGCGGGAGTTCGATCTGGACCGCGAAGAGAAGCTGGGGCGCGCCACCAAGTTCGCGCAGGGCGCGCTGGACGTACTGAAGACGGCCGCCAAGCCGAATCCGCAGCTGACGGACGAGTTGTGGGCGGCCGGGAAGAAAGACAGCGAGGCGGAAGCCCACTCTGCGCTCGGCCAGATTGCCGTCGTTCGCAAGAAGTACGACGTAGCGATTCAGGAATACAAACAGGCCGTCGACGGCGCTGCCAATCCGGATCCTGCGACGGTGGTCCGTCTGGCGAACGCGTACAACATGTCGGGCAAGCCGGATGACGCCATCGCCATGCTGGACAAGGTAAACACCATGCCGGAAGTTCACCCGCAGATCAAGGCGGCGGCGGCAGGTGAGCGCAATGCGTCGGTGAAGCTGAAGGGCGCTGGTGCCAAACCGGCCGCCACTCCGGCGCCGTCCGCTGCTCCGGCGCAAGTTCCAGTCAAGTAACCGGAGGCACGAACTCCGAATGCCAGCCGCGGACCTCCAGGAACTGGAAGCGAAACTCGGACACAAGTTTCGCGACCACTCGTTGTTGGTCCGCGCGCTGACGCACAAGTCCTTTTCCTCTGAAGCTCCCGCCGAACTCGCGTCCTGCGACAACGAACAACTGGAATTTTTTGGCGACTCCATTCTCGGATTCCTGGTCAGCGAGATGCTGATTACGGAGTTCTCCTCGCTGCCGGAAGGCGAACTTTCCCGCGCGAAGAGCTATCTGGTGAGCGCGCGCTGGCTGCATCAGGTAGCGCGGCAAATCGGCCTCGGCGAGTATCTCAATCTGGGGAAAGGTGAAGAACACAGCGGCGGACGGGTAAAGGCGTCGTTGCTGTCGAATGCGATTGAGGCGCTGATTGCGGCATTGTATCTGGACGCCGGGCTCGACCAGGCGCGGCAGTTTGTGACGGAGTACATCTACAGTACCGAGACGCTGAACGCCGTGGAACAGGGCGAGCACAGCAACTTCAAAGGCGAGTTGTGGGAGAAGGCTGGGGCGGAGAAGCTGCCGCGGCCGGAGTATCGGGTGGTGCAGACGTCGGGTCCCGCTCACGCCCCCGCCTTTGTGGTGGAGGCGCGACTTGGGAAGCTGTTCAGTGGGACGGGCGAGGGTCCGTCGAAGAAGGTCGCCGAGCAGAACGCTGCGAGGGCGCTGCTTGATGCGATGGGTGCAGCTTCAAAAGAAGCGAACGGTTAACGCTCCGACGCGATTCGTAATTTAACGCACACCCACCTGGATTCGTGTTAGTAGAAATACCCTGGCGTTACCTGGATTACAGCGACTGTAACTTAGCCCACCAGCTGCAACAGTTTATTGAAAGCTATTTAAATTTCCAGTAACACACTTTCTGCCGCGCTGAAAATCTCACTGTTTGATGCCTGTGCGGCTTAAAGGGTGCCCAATGTATATTTCCAGGGTTGTGTTCTTTTTGGCACTGGTGTTGTCCTTTTCGGCAACAGCAATCGCCGCCTCTATAACTATTCCAGCTAACCTGTACGGCCATATGAATCAGATCGGAAGTGGGATCTGTGACGATGGCATGGGCAACAACTTCGCCTGCGGTCCTACGGCCACGGTCAACTCATTCCGAATGCTCGATCAGAAGTACGGCGCTGGTAATGGAGCGACGCTGGTTCCGGACGGCAACAACAACGGATTCGACAACGCCGATTTGGCGGCAGTCGCGGGAATTTTAGACGGTCTGATGGGGTGTACCCCCTGTAATGGCGGCACCACCGTCGCCGGGCTGATTGCGGGCAAGAACTCTTATTTGAACTCGGTGGCGCCGGGCAAGTATTACGTTCACAGCCAGGGCAGCCCGACCTTCAGCTGGTTTTTCGATGAACTGACAAACGGTCAGGACATTGAGGTACTGATTGGCTTCTATAATGTGGGTGGCAACCGGATCGGCGGCCACTTTCTCACGGTGAATGGCATCTCCGGGGTTGACACCAACAACAATGGTTTCCTTGGCTCGAACGAGGCCAACTGGTCTTTCATTGACCCGTCGGGTGGTGTGGACGGCTCCACGGCAATCTATGAGTTCAACAACCTTACACTCGGCGCGCTATACAACATCGGCGGCATGGTGGTGACGACCGTGATCGAGTATGGCATCGCAGAAAGCCCGGTTCCGGAGCCGGGGACGGTGATATTGCTGTTTTCTGGCATCGCTTTGCTGGCGGTAAAACGGTTCCGCCGGACCGCGTAAGCTGTACTTCTTTGCAATACAAGGCCGTTTTAGGCGCGGGCCTCGGGGTCCGCGCCTTTTGTTTATTTCGGCGCCTGCAAACCAATACAACCGGAACATCCCCACAGCCGTCCAACTTCCGTAGCTACACTGTATAGATCTGGAGGACCACCAAACTCATGAGTCGTAAGGCTCTCGCACTGGCCGCTCTCCTGTTGCAGGCGGCGATCTCGCTCCCCGCGCAGGACCTGGCCGCCCTAGAAAAGCGGGTCACTGAATTCACGCTGCCCAACGGCATGCACTTTATTGTTTTTGAGCGGCACGACGCCCCTGTTGTCGCGTTCAACGCTTATGTCAACGCCGGGTCGGCCAACGATCCCGCTGGCAAGAGCTCCATCGCCCACATGTTCGAACACATGATCGGTAAGGGCATCCGCAGTGTCGGGTCGAAAGACTGGGCGGCGGAAGAAAAGTCTCTCCAGACCGTGGAGCAGATCTACGACAAGCTGGAAACGGCTGAGAAGTCGAAGAACACGGACGCCATCAAGACCCTCCAGGAGCAACTAAAGGACACGATTGAATCGGCGAACAACCACGTGGACCCGAACGCTTATGTCCGCACGATTGAGGAGCAGGGCGGAGTCGGCTTCAATGCGGGGACGGCGAACGACTACACGGTCTACTTCTATTCCCTGCCCTCCAATAAAGCCGAGCTGTGGTTTCTGATGAGCAGCGAGTTTTTCAGGCAGCCCGTGTTCCGCGAGTTCTACAAGGAACGGGACGTGGTGCAGGAAGAGCGTCGCATGCGGCTGGAATCGAACCCGCAGGGCAAGCTGGTGGAGCTGATGCTGTCGACTGCTTTCACGAAGCACCCGTATCGGTACTACATTGGGCCGGCGAAGGAAATCGACGAGCTGCGGGTGAAGGACGCCGAGGCGTTTTTCAAGAAGAACTATGTGCCGGCGAACGTGACGGTGGGGATTGTCGGCGACATTCAGCCGGCTGCGGCGAAGGCTCTTGCGATGAAGTACTTCGGCGACATCCCGAAGGGTCCCGCACCGGCCGCGCTGAGCGACATCGAACCGCCGCAGACGAAGGAGCGCCGCGCCCACATTGCGCAGGACTCTCAGCCGCTGCTTTTCATCGGCTACAAGCGACCTGACCAGAAGGATCCGGCCGATCCTGTGCTCGACGTGATTGCGGGGATCCTGTCGAGCGGCCGCACCGGCATGCTGTATAAGGACCTGGTGCGCGACCGTAAGATTGCGCTCGGCATCCAGGCGGGGGCCACGTTCCCGTCGGGCAAGTACCCTGGGCTGTTCATCTTCTTTGGCCTGCCGAACGCCGGGCACACGGTGGAGGAGATCGAGAAGGGCATCTACGAAAGCGTGGAGAAGCTGAAGACGGAGAAGGTGGACGCGGAGACGCTGCAGCGGGTGAAGACGAAAGTTCGCGCCGGGCAGATCCGCCAGCTGGACAGCAACTCCGGTCTGGCCCAGCAGCTTCCGTTCTACGCGGTGAACTACGGCGACTGGAAGTACATGATCAAGGGCATCGACGACATTGACAAGGTTACCGCGGAGGACGTGCAGCGCGTTGCGAAGCAGATCTTTGTCGCGGAGAAGCGGACGGTGGTGTGGTCTGAACAGGCGAAGGCGCAGGGAGGTGCGAAGTGAGGAAAGCTCTGCTTCTGAGTCTGGTTTTGGTGGCGGGTGCGTTTGGGCAGGCGGCGTCGAAGCTGCCTCGCGTGCAGGATTTGAAGTTCCCTGCGCTGCGCGAAGTGAAGATTCCGGACGTGACCACTTTCACGCTGCCCAACGGCATGCGTGTGTACATGCTGGAGAACCATGAGCTGCCTCTGGTGAGTGGCTCGGCGTTGATACGTACCGGCAATCTGTTCGACCCGCCGGAGAAGGTGGGGCTGGCCTCGATCGCAGGCACGGTGATTCGGAGTGGCGGAACGAAAACGAAGCCAGGCGATCAACTGGACTCGACGCTGGAATCGATGGCTGCGAGTGTGGAATCGAACATTGGGGAGACCAGCGGCGCGGTCAGCTTTAGCGCGCTGCGGGAGAACACGGACCAGGTGATGGCGCTGTTCGCCGAAGTCCTGACGACGCCCGAGTTCCGTCAGGATCGCATCGACCTGGCGAAGACCCAGGCGAAGAGCGCGCTCGCGCGGCGGAACGACGATGCCGATGGCATCTCCGACCGGGAGTTCGCCAGTATCGTGTACGGGCGCAACAATCCCTATGGCTGGGACGAGACGTACGAAGCGCTGGACAACATCAAGCGTGAGGACCTGCAGGCGTTTTACAAGCGGTACTACTTTCCGTCGAACGTGATGCTCGCCATTTCGGGCGATTTCAAGACGGCGGAAATGCGCGCACGGCTGGAGAAGCTGTTCGCCGACTGGACCGTGAAGGGCGAGGCGGTGCCTCCATTCCCGCAGGTACAGCGGCAGCAGAATGCCCCGGGCGTGTATCAGGGGACCAAGACCGAAGTGACGCAGGCGTTTTTCAACATCGGCCATCTGGGCGGCATTATGCGGGAGAAGGACTACCCGGCTCTGTCGGTGATGTCGGCATCCTGGGCGGTGGCTTCGCCAGCCGTCTGTTTCTGGAGGTTCGAACGCGCAAGGGACTGGCCTACAGCGTGGGCGGCGGATGGGGCGCCAATTACGGGCATCCTGGTCTGTTACGTATCGGCGGCAGCACGAAGTCGGCGTCGACGGTGGACTCAGTGAAGGCAATCCGCGAGGAAGTGGACAAAATCCGTACCGCCGAGGTGACGGATCAGGAGTTGCAGACGGCGAAGGGCGCGGTGCTGAACAGCTTTGTGTTCAACTTCGACCACCCGCGCAAGATCCTCGACCGGTATGTTCGCTACGAGTACTACAGGTACCCGAAGGATTTCATTTTCCAGTACCAGAAGGCCGTGGAATCGACTACAAAGGCCGAAGTGCTGCGAGTGGCGAAGGAATATGTGAAGCCGGAGGAGTTCACGATTGTCGCGGTGGGCAACCCGAAGGAGTTCGGGGCTCCGCTGAGTGCGCTGGGTAAGGTGACGGAGCTCGATTTGACGATTCCGGAGCCGGGGCGGAAGGGGTCGGGTGCGGTGGATCCCGCGGCGCAGGCCAGGGGTAAGGCTCTGCTGCAGAAGGCGCAGGCGGCGATGGGCGGCGCCGACAAACTTGCCGCCATGACCGACGCGAGCCACGAATCGGAAGTCACGATCGCGCAGGCTGGGATGAAGGTGAAGCAGACGGTGCAGTGGGTGGCTCCGAACGTGATCCGGGTGGAGCAGGTGCTGCCGTTCGGCAAGGTGATTACTGTGTGGAACGGGAAGGAAGGCTGGCTGGTTCCTCCGGGGCAGGCTGCGATGGCGATGCCACCGCCCGTGGTCCAGCAGATCCAGAGCGAGCTGTTCCGGATTCCGGGGAAGCTGATGCTGGCTGACCGGAATCCCGAGATCACGGTCACGGCGCTGACGGACAACACGATTGAGATCGCCGGCAAAGGCGGGGAATGGGTGAAGCTGGAGTTCGATACGGCTACCGGGCTGCCCTCGCGCCAGACGTACAAATCTCAGGGACAGGGCGGGCCGGTTGAAGTTGTCGCAATCATGAGTGACTTCCGCGACGTCAATGGAATGAAGATGCCGTTCCATATCAACATCGAGCAGGGCGGCCAGAAGTTCGGCGAGTCGGTGGTCAGCAGCATGAAGCTGAACAGCGGGCTGAAAGCGGAAGAGGTCGGCAAGAAACCATGAAGTATTTGATTGCGCTCCTCGCTGTCTCCGTATTGCATGCGGAGACGGCGGCGGAGAAGGGCAAGCGGATTGTTAACGAGTCGCTGACGGCGCTCGGCGGGGAGAAGTTCCTCGCGATGGAAGACCGGACGGAAACGGGTCGGGCGTATTCGTTTTATCGACAGCGGATGACGGGTCTGGCGCAGGCGCGGCTCAACACCCGGTATCTGAGGTCGACTGGTCCGGGCGAGATTGGCCAGCGGGAGCGGCAGATGTTCGGCAAGGACGAGACGTTTTACATGCTTTTCCTGGAGGACAAGGCGTACTCGGTGACCTATCGCGGGGCGTCTCCGCTGCCTAAGGAACGGGTGGACCGATACGTACGGTCGACGCGAAACAGTATTCTGTACATTCTTCACAACAGGCTGAAGGAGGCGGGGCTGATTTTCGAATCGCGGGGTGCGTCGGTGTGGCAGAACACGCCGGTGGAGGTGGTCGACATCACGGATTCGGAGAATCAGGTGGTGCAGGTTTACTTTCATCGGACGACGAAGCTTCCGATGCGGTCGACGTTCTCATGGCGGGATCCTAAGACGAAAGAGAAGGACGACTATACGACTCTGTATGCCAAGTTTCGGGATGTTGGCGGCGGGGTGATGTGGCCTTACAATATTCTGTCGGAGCGCAATGGGGACAAGGTGTTTGAGCTGTTCTCTGAGTCGGTGACTATTAATAAGGGTTTGACGGACGATTTGTTTACGCTTAGCGCCAAGCTGCCGATCCTCGACGAGGAGAAGTAGGGGGTTGGGGCATTCACTTTCGTATTGACTGGTGGGCCAACCCAGAGGATTGTACCAGAATGAACACCCGCCTTATTATTGATAAAGAAGGCCGCGTGGTGATTCCCAAGCCGCTCAGGGAGGAACTCCACCTTGAGGCCGGAGACGCTCTGGAAATGGAGAGTGTCGGCGAGCAGATCACGCTGCGCCCGGTCCGCGGAACGGGCTCGCTCACCAAAAAGCAGGGCGTTTGGGTATTTCACAGCGGACATCCCCTGCCCGCCTCTTCAACCGATGAGATGCTGCAGTCGATCCGCGAGGAACGCGATCTGGCGAACCTCGACAAGGGCGAATGAAGGGCTTTTTCGCTGCCAGAATTTCCATCGATTCGCTGCGGGGTTTCTGTCTTAGTCTGACCGCGCTATGCGCAGTAGTAATGGACGCGAAGCACGAGTAGCCTCTTGGGGTCAAGTTTTCCGGAGGCTCCGAGTCTGCCAGATGGCTCGATAAAGCAGTGCAGTACCATAGCCACATTCGGGCCATCGTAGTCCTTGAAAATCACGCTGCGCGTAGACGCCTTCTGCCCGCTTGCGCTCCTGGCTGGTTCGTCGTACGTCTTCACTTGCCTGAGTAATCCGATTCGCGCTGGATATCCACCTTCATTGCAGTTAAACTTGATTTGAAGTTCAAAACTTTCAATCAGTACGGGTAAGGTTGCCATGTCTTCCCTCAGAGAAATTCAAAGTAGAGTGCAAAGGTATATCTCTGGAGCAGATTCTAAGCGCTCCTTTCTGTCATGGTTTATACCTGCCTCGGACTGGATAGAGAGGTCCGGCAATGAGGCGGCGATATCACTCATGCATCAAATAGAGGGCCTCGTGGCAGAGTCCTCAACCGCTGATTGGGACGAAACAGAACTTCGGCAGGAGTTAGCAACTGCTGTCGGCCCTTTTGAAGGCGGCGACATGTGGAGATCTGCTGTATTTCCCGCAGGTACCGCCTTTCATCCAATATCCATGCCGTATCCTGTGTCAGGGAAGCTTTCAGATCGCGTCGGCAGGATTGGGCCATCTAAAGCTCTGCCTGGGACACAGAATGTGCTGGGCCTTCAGTTGATCGGCGAATCAGCGTGACCGGAGTTCTTGCAACTGCTTCGCCATCCAGCAAAACGCTAAAGTAGTACGTCCCTAATTCGCTTGTCGGGATCGGTACACCACCACTGGCGTGGTACCCGCGCGGCTGTCCGTTGGCAAACGATTCGTGCCCCATGTCGAAAGTCACAGGCTTGCCTACGTCGCTGGTTTCGCCACTCGGGTAAGTGCCTCGTAGTTGGATCAGGTGAGTGGATTGCTCGAATGGTTGGAACTTAAGCATCACGACCACAGTTATCCGGATCTCGGATTCATCACTATCAGGCTCGATCCAAAGGGTATCGACGATCTTTATCAGGCTGATAGAGCCAGTTTTTTCTTCCAGTACGTATGCGCGCGCGTGGACCGAAGCAGAAATCAGAGTTGGCGGCAGCATTGAGCCCAAAAAGTGTATCACGTCCGGTCAGTGGGTTAATATCACCCTAATTTTGAAGGGTGTGCTGCCTGGTGCTTCGTTTTACTCGTAGCGGAGGGCTACAACCGGGTCGAGGCGCGCGGCTTTGCTGGCGGGCCAGATTCCGAAGAACAGTCCGACTCCCACAGACACCACCACTCCGGCTACCGCAGCCCAAAGCGGGATCTGCGTCTGGATGCTGGGGAAGACGAGGCGGGCTATCAGGGAGATGAGCCAGCCGAAGACCATGCCCAGGATTCCGCCCAGGACCGTCAGTGTCGAGGCTTCGGTTAGGAATTGCAGGACGATGTCGAACTGCCTGGCTCCTAACGCTTTGCGGATGCCGATCTCGCGGGTTCGTTCGGTTACGGACACCAGCATGATGTTCATGACGCCGATGCCGCCGACGAGCAGGCCGATGGAACTGAGCACGATCATCACGATTGCGACCATTCCGGTGACGTTATGGAACTGCTCGACCATCTGGTCCGCGGTCGAGATCCAGAAGTTGTCCTCTTCGGAGTACTTGACCTTGCGTTCCTGGCGCAGCACGACGCGCACTTCATCCATGGCCTGAGGCAGCATTCCGTCTTTGGCGATGACGGTCAGCATGTTCTCTTTGGCGCTGGGATACATCTTTTGCATGGTGAAGTAGGGCAGCAGGACTCGCTTGTCGTCCTGCCCGGGGAATGACGCGGCAGGCCGCTTCATGACGCCCATCACTTCGAAGCTCTTGCCCATTACCTCCACCCATTTGCCGATGGGCTGGCCATCGGGAAACAGGCTGGACGCGACGTCTTCGCCGAGCACGACGACGGGCAAGCGTTTGCGGTTTTCGTAGTCCGTGAAGAATCGCCCGGTCTTCATCTCGACGCCGCTTGAGGTGTAGCCTTCCTCGGTGCCGCCCATCTGGATCTGGAAGACTTCATTGCCCTTGTAGCGAGCTTTGCGAATGCGGGCGCGGTCGGGGAACAGGTACGGGGCGACGTGGGCGACCGCGGGGCAGCGGTCCTCAATGGCGCGCGCCTGCTCCAGCGTCAGCGGCTTGCGCTTCCATTCTTCGGGTGTCAGGTTGTCGGTGCGGAAGCCGCCGCGGAATTTGAACACGATCATCGTGTTGGGTCCGAACTGGCGGAGGATGTCGGTGATGGTGTTGTCGAGGCCCGCGATGATGGACCCGACGCCGATGATGGTTCCGGTCCCGATGATGACGCCGAGCACGGTCAGGAACGACCGCAGTTTGTGACCTCGAATGGTGTCGAGGGCCATGCCGATACCGGAGAATATTTTCTGCATTTCGGCTGGTGGCTCCTATTCGGCGCGCAGAGCTTCGATTGGGTCGAGCTTTGCCGCCTGGCGGGCGGGATAGATACCGAAGAACAGGCCCACCATTGAGGACATACCGACGCCGACGAAGATGGCGCTGATCGGGACGGACATGGGCACTGGCGTTGCGAGTCGCACGATGATGGCGACGATGTAGGCGATGGTGACGCCGATGAGACCGCCCATTCCGGACAGCATCGACGATTCGATCAGGAACTGGTTCAGTATGTCCGCGCTGCGCGCGCCGACCGATTTGCGGATGCCGATCTCGCGGGTCCGCTCCGAGACGACGGCCAGCATGATGTTCATGATGACGACACCGCCCACCAGCAGGAACACGCTGACTATGGCCATGGCGGTTCCGGCGATGGCCCCGGTCATCTGACTCCACATGTCGCTGAGTGAATCGGACGCCATTACACCGAACGTGTCGTCCTGATTGGGGCGGAGGTGCCGATAGGAGCGGAGGAGCACGCGGATTTCGTCCTGCGCCTGCATCAGGTGGCCCTGGTCGAGGGCTACGGCGTTGTAGCCGAGGTTCTTCTTGGCCTGGGCATTCCCGCCGAACATTTTGTAGAACGTGCTGACGGGGATTTTGACGAACTTGTCCTGCGATTCGCCAAAGATGCTGCCTTTGGCCTTCGCGACGCCGATGATCTCAAAGATGTGACCGTCGACGAGGATCTGCTTGCCGACGGGGTCGATGGTTGGGAAGAATTCCTGGCGGATGTCGTTGCCGATGACCGCGACCGGCATGTGCTTCATTTCGTCGCTGTCGGCGATGAAGCGGCCGCTGGTGAGCTGAATGTTCTGGATGCTGCCCATGTTGGCCGAAACGGCGTGGCAATCGACCCAGTCGAGCGACCTGCCTGCGTACTTCAGCTTGACGCCCCAGAAGGCCTCGAGGCCGATGTCGCGGATCATGGTGGCGCGTTCGCGGATGAAATCGAACTCCTCGCGCGACATGCTGGGGTTCTTCTTGTCCATCTCCATGTACTTTTTGGCGTCGAACTTGCCCATCATGACGATGCGTCGGACGCGGAAGCCGTCGGCGCCCATGTCGCTGACCTGTTTCGCGATGTAGACGTCCATGCCATGGATCACGGACATGACGGCGATGAGTGTTGTGGTGGCGAGGATGATTCCGAGGAGGGTGAGAAAGCTGCGCAGCTTGCTGCCGCGAAGGGAGCCGAGCGCAACCCGGGCGGCTTCCTGCAAAGATGCGCGGTTGGTCATTCTTAGTGGCCCTTTACCCACTCCATAATTACGCGGTCGACCCAAAAGTGCGGTTCGGAGCCCGAGATGAAGCCGAGGTGCCCTCCGTGCGGGACCGGCACCACCTGGATGTTCGGGTTACCCGTCAGACGAGGGTCGGCGAAGATGTCGAACGGGATCATTGGGTCATCCACTGCCTGAATAACGAGTGTGGGCACACGAATGTTCGGCAAAAAACCGATGGACGACTGCGTCTGGTAATAATTGTCCGCGGTCCCGAAGCCGAAAAACGGCGCGACGTAAGCGTCATCAAACTCATAGACGGAGCGGATGCGTCCGAGCTTAACAAGCGCGGCCTCTCCTTCCCGGCGGCGGATACGTTCTTTGAGGGCGCGGAGGAATCGCCAGGAGTAGATTCGGTTCTCGCTCTTTGCCAGTGCGCGGACGCAGGCGGCGAGGTCGATGGGAACGGAAACGCCGACTACGCCGCGCAGGTATTCGCGTCCGGCGTCGCCGAGTTCCCCTGCCAGTTTGAGGACGACGTTGCCGCCGAGGGAGTAGCCGGCGAGGTAAACCGGCTCGCCGATCCGGCGGATGATGGCGAGGGTATCGGAGGTGAGTCCGGCGTGGTACATGGTGCGGCACTGGTCATCGGTACCGCCGCACGCGCGCATGTTGGTGCGGTGAGTGGCGTATCCGCTCTCCAGCGCAAGCTGGGCCATGCTGCGGAGGTATCCGGCGTCGCTGGAGCCCTCCAGCCCATGCACCATCACGAGGTGGCCCTTCGGCGTACCTTGCGGGTGCTGCGAATGGACCAGAATTTCTAT
>Ga0163150_10006428_pt1 | contig 14382 bp, 9 predicted proteins | sample OliLakLV19P2IB_FD_148628 | JGI IMG/M metagenome (GOLD analysis project Ga0163150, IMG submission 148628) | Freshwater microbial mat bacterial communities from Lake Vanda, McMurdo Dry Valleys, Antarctica - Oligotrophic Lake LV.19.P2.IB | ecosystem: Environmental > Aquatic > Freshwater > Lake >...
TACTCTTAAGGGGTAGCGCAAGTTCCCAATTATATGGAACTATGTCCATATAGTCTGCGGTGCTCACACAAACAAGGTGCTTGTTTGTGACTCGCTTTCCTCGACAATGACAAAACATGTCATATATGGCGGGTTTGGTCTCCTAGCTGCGATAGTTATTGCGGCTGCTATCTATTTTGATAAGCCTGCCTCGGGTGGGGTTGCAGAGGCTTTGGGACCTGAAGTTGCTGAAGCTGAAGACCAAACAGCTGCGCTAGGAAACTCTGCGGCCTCCCCAAACCTTTATGAAGTTATAAAAGTAATAGATGGAGACACTATTACGGTAAAAATCGCAGGGGAGACCGAAATAATACGGCTTATAGGCATTGATGCTCCCGAGACTGGCACACAGGGTGAATGCTTTGCTACAGAAGCCACTACCGCTCTAAAAGATATAATAGGCACTCGCGTACGGTTAGAAAAAGATTTGTCTCAGGGGGAGCGTGACAAATATGACCGTCTGCTCGCCTATGTCATTACTTCTGAAGGGGTAAACGCAGCGGAGCAGCTTATTGAAGAAGGTCTTGCAAAGGAATATACCTACAGCAAGGCGTATAAGTATCAAAGTACTTACAAGGCGGCACAAAAGAGTGCCCAAGACAGTAAAAAAGGTCTATGGGCGCCAAGTGCCTGTGCAAAACCGGCTCCGCCTAAGAAACCAGTGATAGAGGCGCCTGCTGCGCCCCCAGTGCAGGCAAAAAAAGTTGAAGAGCCGGCTCCAAAGGTCGAAGAGGAACCAAAGACTGTTAAAAAACAGGAACCTCCCGCGTCTGAACCAGAAGAAGAAAGTGAAGTGGATACGTCTTCTTACACCTGTTCTACCAACAAATACAATTGCACCGACTTTGAGACCCACGCTGAGGCGCAGGCGGTGTTTGACCAATGTGGCGGTACGTCAAATGACATTCACAAGCTCGACTCGAACAAAGACGGAGAAGCGTGCGAAAGTTTGCCGTAATTAACGCGGCTCAACGCTAAAGGTCTTTATGATATGAGGCTCTTTATTCATTTGCTCGTCCCAGACCTCTATGCCTACTGAACCTGATGCGGGCAGGTTCTTCGGTGTAGCAGAGAGGCTGAGTCGGTCATAGGCATAGCAATTGACCCGTCCGCCCTTAACTTCTATCGCGAGAGGAATATCGGTCCAAGGATGTATTTGTGGCGGCAGTGCTTCTATATAAGCGCTTTCATTTATGAGCTCTGATATGCCATCTTTCATAACGTAAATTTGAATCACACCGGCAAATTGAGAAAATGAACAGGAAACTTGTGTATTTTCATCACTAATACGTGCGACAAGAGAAAAACTTGCAGCAGATCCCCAGTTCGTCACCGCATTTACCCGGTAGTCAGTCCACTTTTGTCCGCCAAGAAAGGTGGTGTGCATACCTCCTCCCTTAGCAGGCGGCCCGGCGGTTATGCCCTTCTCTGAAATGGAGAAGGGTCCTGTAGATGCATGCCACTGCAGCATCTGCTCCGGCTCACGTGCAAGCCAGAAGGGAAGTTCTATTTGTTTGGTGCGAGCAAAAAGTTCAGTGAGCGACGTAGTACTGGTGCCCGCAACCTCTGGTGCTGGTATCCACACAGCGTGTGCGGGAGCATTTTTAGCCAAATGGATGTCGTCTACGTATACGACGCCTTTTTGCTGTGAAATAACAGCAAACCCTCCAATAGCCGCTGGTACTACGCCAAAGTTGCTAAGCGGTATGGTAACCATGTGCCATGCGCCGGTCTCAAGTTTTTGAGAAGGGAAGTACCATCCAATAGACTGGCGCCCCACGATAGCGCCTGCTGCGTTATAGAGTTCAAGATAGAGATCCTGTATCTCGGGTTCGGCAAATAACGCTAACGAAATGCCTGCATGGGATGCACTTGGCAGGGCGCGGCCCGCAAGGGACAGCCCGCCCCACTCGCTCGTAAATTCTGCGCGAGCGGCATAGGTACCCTCAAAACGACGCTGCGGGGAGCGCCAGTCGGTGCTCGAGTTCCATGACGTATTACTAAAACCAAGGGGGATTGACTCGCGGTAAAAATAAGTAGAGGTAGCGGTTAATTCTGGCCCTCCTGCATACGCATATGGCTCACTCGCGTCAGCGTGCGGCAGGCCAGGAAGCGCGTTAGGGGGTTTAATGAGGAGGATGGTAATGACAAAAGCCGCAAGGGCAAGCACACCTGCGGTGGCGGTAAAAAATAGTTTCCAAAATGAGTCCTGCTGTTCAACCATGGAGTTAAGAGGCCGATTTGCTATGCTGAATAAGTAATGACTAACAATCCGTTTCTGATTGCTGTGCTGCTGATATTTCTTGTGTTGTTTGGGGGCGGTCTGTATTTTTTTGGTCCCAACTTGAGCCTGGTGCAACCTACAATTACAGATCCCTTACAGCTGCCACCAGTATACAAGACAGCGCTGACGACACAATTCTGGGTGGGGGAATTATCTGACGAATCGAACGGTTTTATACCAAATCACGTAAGTTACTGGGACGATCAGTGGATGCAACACTTTGGCGGTATAGACGACCCGGAATGTCGCAGAGGATTTAATCCGTGCAAGTTTACACCCCTCGAAAACCCTTTTTATGTGGCGCTGCCGTACGGAGAATATGAGGAAGAGAGCGACGGGCAAACCCTTAAACAATCCGTCCTCTTTATCCCATGGTTCTCTCCCGATAGTACCGAAGAGCTCCTGAAGAATAGATGGGTTGAAGTAAAGTACGGCGACAAGATTTGCTACGGTCAGTGGCAGGATGTTGGTCCGTATTTAACTGACGATTTCATGTACGTATTTGGCAGTGATACTCCCGGCAATACCTTTGGGGTCGGAGCAGGCCTCGATATTTCCCCGGCGCTTTGGGATTGTTTGGGGCTTACTACTAACGAAGTAACTGAGTGGCGCTTTGTCGGTGCATCTGAAGTTATTGACGGGCCATGGAAGGAGATTATTACAACAAGGGGTATTAGTTGGGGGCAGTAGATGAGAGATCTTTGTAGAAGTATCGGTCAGTCTCTCCTAACTTTGCAAACTTGTTCCAACGGGCACCACGGCCCTCAATTGCTCGTACCAAGCTTTTAATAACGGTGTAGTACAAAAGCTGGCGGTAGAAGAAACGCTGCAGAGGCACATAGAGTATAAGGCGCAGGCCTCCTTTCTCACCCCATACGCCCCACAGTGCGTAGAGCATATCGATAACTGTGTACAGGATGATAGGCAACCAAAGTGTCGACGCTCCACCAAAGATCAGACTTATGATGAGCACAGTGTCGATAATAGGGTAGGTAAGAGGCATCAAAATACCAAAGAAAAGAGTGTTGGGCATAACAAGAAGGCCAAGCCAGCTCCAGGGACGTTCCCAAAAGATACCTTTATGCTTCCAGAAGCACTGTATTGTCCCATACACCCAACGGAAGCGCTGTTTAAGAAAGTTGCGTACGGTATTTGGGGTTTCGGTAAAGGTAATAGCGCGCGGCTCATAGATAACTTTGTATCCCATGCGCAAAATAGTAAGCGTCATGTCCTGGTCTTCAACGATAGTATCCTGAGGAAATCCTCCTGCTTTGAGAACCAGACTTTTGCGCCAAGTTCCGGCTGGGCCCGGCACGACACCTACCGCGCCTACGACCGACATTGCCCGCTTGTCGATATTTTGGCCCATAGCATACTCGAGCGCTTGGAAAGCGCTGAGAAGCGTCTTTTCGCGGGCGGTCTCAACTTTGCCTGCGACCGCGCCGATTGCAGGGTTACTAAAATGTTGCACCATCATTTCAATAGCGCTCTTCTCAAGGGCGGCGTCGCCGTCCACAATTACCAACAGCTCTCCGTGTGCGAGGTCAGTGCCAATCGTGAGTGCGTGTGCCTTGCCGCCATTCTCGAGCCGAATGAGCTTAATAGGCTCAGTCGGATTTTTAAGGCAAAATTCTTCGACTATAGCGGCAGTTCTGTCGGTTGAGCCGTCATCTATGACAATAACCTCTTTCTTTTTATAGGTGTTTTTTACAACACTGTTTACTGCAGATTTTATATTTTCTTCCTCGTTGTAGGCAGGGATAAGCACGGTTACCAGCGGCTCAAATTTTTTCCTAGCCCTAGCTTTAACAGGTTTCTTGAATGATCCAATGCCAATAAGTACAGCAAGGATGGCAATGCGGATTGTAATGAGCGCAAAGGCAAGCGCTCCTACAAAGGCTATAGCTTTGCCTAGGTAAGAAATCAAATAAATGTACGCGCCTTCAATGCTCAAGAAAGCTTTTTTAAAGATGGTCGGGGTAGAAACGGTAACCGACGCATTTTCAAAACTAATTGAAGCCATATGTTCACGGGTAGCCGCGCCCACCACGCCAACGTTAGAGGGGTCTACCGCAGTCGGATCTATGAGACCTTCTGCAAATTGAAACCGTAATACAGCATCGGCCGTCTCTTGGTCATATGTACCACTCATGGCATAGGGGTCTAGGAGGCCTTGCTTGTATAATAACCACTGTAGTTTAGATACCTCGTTTGCGGTTGTTGCATCAGTATCGCCAGGCTTCAGATTTTTTGTCAGGACAATAGTTTTTGGAGGCTCAAGGAGCTCTGAAAGGGGTACAATAGTGTATCCTCTTTCTTGCAGCCAGGGAATAATCTCCCTAACCGCGTCAGGTGCGGTGCTCTTTACGTCGTGGAAGAGAATAATCCGGTGTGTGCCAGGGACATTAAAGCTTTCCTTAAATACTGCAACCACCTCCTCGGGCGACCTTGCCATCCAGTCCTTGGTATCCACATCGATTCCTGCCGGGAGATAGCCAGCAGCGAGCGACCAGTCGTTAGCCGCTTCTACAGGGACGTATGGGTTTGGCGCCGGATCTACTCCTATAGAAAGGAGAAAGGGGGGACGGTAATACTTGGGCGCTATACCCGTGATACGTTCAATAATAAATCCCGTGGCTTTAAGTTCGAGGCCAAGCCGCTGCTCAGAATTGTGCACATTATAGGTATGAGAAAAGGAGTGATTCCCAACCTCAAACCCGTTATCGGCTACTTCTTTTGCAACGTCGGGATTTTTAAGCACATTTTTACCGATAAAAAAGAACGTGGCCGGTACCTGGTGCTGTTGAAGCACTGCCATAATATCGCGGGTCTCTTTCGCCATTGGCCCGTCGTCGAAGGTAAGCGCGACTTTTTTATCGTTATTTTTGCTGTAGTAGTAAAGGTAGTTGTCGCGCGCTTCGGCCTGGGTTATCGGAGATCGGGTAGAAGGAGAGAGAAGTTGAAGAAAGAAAATAAAGATGACAAGTAAGCTAAAAGCCAACACCGCGACAACCGCTGCACGAAAGAACACCCTGCGATGTTTTGAGTTCGCTACAAAAATCGGCATATTCAGAAAATTTCCTTCCCAGGGTTCACCTATTTTCCGTATTACCTAGGGAATGTCAATATTCTATGGATAAAAGATGAACATGTGATGTAATTAGCGAACAGGCATTACTCTACTGTCAATCTTGCGTAATGCGCGTACACGACTATGGTGGAGCACAGACTTGGGTGGTGGAACAGAATCGCACATCTTGCGATGAGCTCATATAAAAAATTGTAGTTAGGTAGGAACTCGAGACGGGCCCAAAAAACTCCAGCTTTACCGCTGGTTTCCCAGGGTTTTGGGCCCCTCTCGCATTCCTACAATATTTTTGAGGTGTTTTACCTATTGTAATTTTTCTTGTTGTGCGAGTTGTTAGTGTAATTATTTTGTTAGGTGACCGATTGACACATTCATTTTTTATATATCCAGTACTAGATGTGTGGAAAACTCATTGACACTTCAGTATAAGGACCGATAATGAGCCTTAAGGGAAACCAGCGGAGTTTCGTATCTATATACGAGATTACCGCTCTTTTTGTTGGGTGCGTAGAGTTCATAGCATGATCCACGAGGGAAAGTGGGTGGTGCTGTGAGCTGTACGTAAAACTACAGGCTCACAAGCACGGTCGATGCTCTGGCATCACGCTCGCCGTACGGAAGCGGGATGACAGTAATTATAAAACTATTACTGATAGGTAATTATCTTAAAGACAGATTATGACAAAGAAGTTCAATTATGTAGTTGCAACTGCAACGACGATTGCAATGCTTGGCTTTGCTTCGCCGGCTCTCGCAGGTGGAAATGGCTACCACGGTAACAACGGAGGTGATGTCAATATTGACAACAGCGCAACTATCGAGGTCAGCAACTGGGGTTCAGTTACTAATTCAACAACCGCTTCAGCCTCAACTGGCGGCAACTGGGCAGGTGGCTCTGTAGGCGGCAATGGTGATGAGGGCGGCAATGGTGATGAGGGCGGTAATGCTGACGCAGATGCAGATTCAGACAATGGTGATGCAAATGCAGACGCAGAAGGTGGTAACGGCGGCAACGGTGCAGAGGGTGGCAATGGTGGAGATGGCGGCCTTGGCGGCCAGATCCAGACCGGCAACGCAACTGCTGAGGCTGGCACGATGAACATGGTCAATTCCAACGATCTTTCGATCGAGGGATGTGGCTGTGGCGCTGGTGTTGATTACGATGAGGACAATGTCGATGACATCAATGTCAACGATGAGGCCAAAATCAAAGTCTTAAACGAAGGCTTTGTAATTAACTACACTGACGCTAGCGCAAAGACCGGTTACAACAGCGCCTCTGGCTCTGAAGGTGGCAATGGTTCACAGGGTGGCAATGGCGATGAGGGTGGCAATGCCGATGCAGATGCTGACTCAGACGCTGGTCATTATGGTGACGCTGATGCTGATGCAGACGCAGAAGGCGGTAATGGTGGAAACGGCGGCATGGGTGGTCATGGAGGCATGGGTGGCGCAGGTGGTCTCGTAATCACCGGTGAAGCTACTTCAGTTTCTGGAACCATCAACGTTGTTAATACCAACTTGGTTCGCATCGTTCGCTAGCTCTTTTAGCGTACGAATGAAGGCAGGGAGCTCTCTTAGGAGCGGCTCCCTCCTTCTCCTGAAGCTTGGGTGGGAAACGAAGCTTCCGAGAGGGATGAATTACTGATTTACAGGCTAACAGAAGATTTTAGTATGACGCTTATACAGGAATGGGCAGGAAAGAAGTGGATCGCGGGCCTTATGCTCGGTGCGATTGTGCTAAGCATGGCAAACGGCTTTGTGGTCCCCGTGCATGCCGAAGAAGGTTCTGCGGAAAATACCCCCTCGGAATCTATCTCTGCTCCGGCGCCTGCATCTGCACCCGCTCCTGAATCTTCTTCTCCTGAATCCTCACCCACGGAATCAACTCCTGATACGTCATCGACACCCTCTACTGATACGCAGCAGGGAACGGTAGGGGGCGAAGGCGAGCCGGGTGCACAAGAATCTGCAGTTGCTCCTACTCCAACAGAGGAACAGGCTCCTGTTACCGCAGAAGGCACACAGGGCGCAAGCGGCGGCAATGGAGAAGTGGGTGAGACTCCAAACACAGAGTCCCCTTCAGACGGTCAGCCTGCAGAAATTTCAACCGGTGACGCTACGTCAGGTGCTACTGCAAATACCTCTGCAAACACCACAAGTGTTGATACGGCTTCTAGCACTGAAGCGGCACCTGAATCTTCGGGCTCATCGTCCGGATCTGGTTCTTCGGGCACAGGGGACACTACAGTAGACTTAACTAACGGGCTTAATGCCACCACAACCGCCTCCACCACTGCCAATACGGGAGAAAATACCGCGGTAGATCCGGACGGCGTCAATATATTTACAGGCGAAGGCATTTCTTCTTTGTTTGACCTTCTTACCTACAACATTGCTCTGGTTAACTCGACCGGAGAAATCATGCTCCTTCAGAACCCGCTTGCGAGCGAGCTCGACTTGCGCCAGCGCATACTCGATATATTTAAGAATTTAACAGGCGAACCCGGCACCTGCACTCTAACCGTCTGTGAAGCAACTGACGCTGTCTTTAACTATATTGGCGACAATATTGGCGAAGTTGAACGCAATACCTACGCAGGCTGCAACAGCGGTAAGAATGTCGGTGAGGCAGAAGATAGCGTGGTGCTTATTGATGCCGGCGACTGCACCAGCTCAAACCTTACCGTTACTATCGGCGACCTTACCGCGATACACTCGCGTTACCTGATTATCCTTATGAATCAGGTGGGCGATCTTGAGGGAGACATTGTACTTCCGGATCCGAGCTTCTTTGAGGGTCTTCGCGCAGGCGGTGGGGTTGGGGCAGGCAGCAGCCTTGATATCGGCAACACTGCAGACGCGACTAACAACGGAACCTCAACGGCATCAAGCGGCGACAACACCGCGAGTGGCACGGGAACGTCTGCAATAGATACAGGTGGCGCACTCGCGCATGCCTTTACCGGTACGCTTGCAAACCAGATTAATCCTCCATCATGCTTTGTTATCTCGGTGGGCGGCACTTGGAATGGCGATGTGTATCAAATTCCGGAAGGCTTTGACCGCGAAACTACGCCATACGCTGACGTTATCTGCGGTCGCGGCAAGGCAAGCGGAGACATTCTTGAGAACTTCAACATCAAGCAGACCAATTATGCAAAAGTGCTTGTTAACGCCATTGCCGAGGCAACTACCGGAGGCAACCACGCAGAAGGCGAGAATGTAACTATTAAATCCGGCGACGCACAGTCGTTCCTCTATATCCTCAACATTCTTAACACGACACTTATAGGTCAGGACTGGATGTTTGGGCTCTTCACAATTTCAGGTAATTGGGACGGAGACTTTACCTTCGGCCCACGCCCAGGCGCAAGCCCGGCAGAACAAGCTGCGGGCCAGATCGTTGGAGGTGGTGGTGGTAGCAGCAGCTCCAGCTATTGGAAGAAAGCAGTTGCAGAATCTAAAGTAAAACTCACTAAAACAGCTTCTCAAGCCACGGTAACTTCTCCGGGAATAATCGAGTACACTTTGACACTTATTAACAACGGCTCACATATCTACGGCGCAAAGCTCCGCGACACGCTCATGAATCCGCTTGGTGAAGCTGCCGGCGTTCAGACATGGAGCTTGGGCACCATAAAGGCAGGAGAGGAAATTGTTATTAAATACTCTATCGAGTTTAAGGGCACGCTGGCTCCGGGCAAGTATGACAACACCGCGCGCCTCACGGGTTATGAAAGTGCAACCAACGGCATCACTATTAAACCGGTACGCGCCACTGCAACGGTTGAGTTGCTTGGGGGGGACGTGCTTGCTGCCGCTGACTGCCCGGCATACCTTAGCTCATATATTGTTCCGGGTGCCAACAATGATCCTGAACAAGTAAAATTGCTCGAAACATTCCTCCGCGATGTCCGTGGCGAGCAGATTGTGCCAGATGGCGAATATGATGCAGCGTCTATAGCCGCTGTAGAGAGCTTCCAGAAAGAGTATACGTCTGAGATTCTCACGCCATGGGGACTTGGCGACCCGACCGGCCATGTGTACTACACGACCAAAAAGAAGATCAACGAGATAAACTGCGGTGGCGAAACAGAGTTTCCGCTATCGTCACTCCAGATGAACCACATTATGGCGTACCGCAACGGCGAGTTCCAGCCAGCACTCTCGAGTGCGCCCGTAACGCTTTGGTCTGCAGCCAACTTCCCATTCTTTGCCCAGTTCGGCTCCTTCAATGGCTTGCCACTCGGAACAGAGGCTCCAGTAACGACCCCGTCTCTCTTCTCCCAGCTTTCACTTCAGGCATTTCCTCTGGTGACGCTCTTGCGCGATATCTTTAGCAGCATTGCCTACGGCTTTAGCGCGGTACACGCTCAAGCTGCGGTAAAATAACTTAATGTCTATAGATGCATTTGTCACGGGAGTAGTTATGACCGCAGGCGCTGCCGCAGCAGCTACAGGCGGTATGGTCGCAGGCGAAGGGCAGGCTGTTGTGACCGGAGACTCTTCAGCATCGGTACAAGTCACGAATGTAATCAATGCGGGCGACAGTGGTGGCACTTCGCATACCGAAGTTATTAAGACGGTAGATGGCAAGACAACAAAGGAAGTTAAAGATGAAACCTTTGCGCCGGGAGAGCCCGTAGTTGTGGAGACTGTAGTAGAGGCAGTGAGCGGCGAGTCATACTCACAGAATTCAAGTACTACTGAACGCACGGATTCAGAAAATGTAACAGAAGACACAACTTATGCTTCTTCGACTACTATTGCCGAACACGCAAACAATGTTCTAAATTTTATTTCACACCTTTTTCATTCACTATTTGGCATATTTTCTAGGTAGTACTATATAATTTAGTGCAGGAGTTTTGGGCGGCACGACGATTTACACGATTACCTGAAAGAAAGTCATGACTTACGGGCGCAGGGCGGCATTGGTTGCATTGGGAGCGCTCTTCATACCAGTTTTCTATACATTTGCGGCACTTGGTCCGAATCTGGTTCAGAACGGAAATTTAGAAACAGCATCTTCAAATGCTTCTATCCCCGAAGGATGGAGTACCGATAAGTGGGGCACCATTACCGCTTCTTTTTCCTATCCAGTAGCCGGCAACGGCAGTGCTAAGGCGGCAAAGGTACAGGTTACTAGCCGTTCTTCTGGCGATGCAAAATGGTATTTCAACCACATGCCGGTTAAAGCGGGGGAGGTATATCAATTTTCTGACGAATATTCTTCGAACAAAGCAACCAGCATCAGTGTTGAATACAAACTCCAAAACGGCAGTTTTAGTTATGCATGGCTCGGTAGTCCGGCCAGCTCTAACAACACATGGAAAGCATTCACTAAGCAATTTACCGTGCCTGCAAATGCCGTTTCGATGTCTGTACTTCACTCCATCGCATCGGTAGGAGTACTTACGGTAGATACTATTTCTTTGCAAAAAGCAGGAGTGGGCGACCTGCCTCCTCCGCCCCCAACCGACACGTGTCCAAACGTACCTGGCACTCAAACATCAACCCCATGTGCTGATGCTACTTGTGTAAATCAAGGTGGTACATGGAATGGGAGTTCATGTGACATGCCGACGCCTCCGCCTACTACTTCTAACTTAATTACTAACGGCAATCTTGATGCAGGTACGGGCGGTGTGCCCCAGGCATGGGTTAAAGGGAATTGGGGCACCATTACGCCAGTATTTACCTATCCTGTGGCAGGAAAAAGTGGCAATGCTGCAAAACTTCAAGTGACCTCGTACACTTCGGGCGATGCAAAATGGATACATAGCAATGTAACGGTAGAGTCCGGTAAAACCTATACCTATACCGACGACTATATTTCAGACAAAGCTACCAACATCACTGCTGAGTTTAAGTTAAGCAACGGCTCTTCCAGTTACGTATGGCTCGGCAATGCTCCCGCAGCATCTTCGTGGGGGACATTCACTAAGCAATTTACCGTTCCATCAGAGGCGGTATCAGTTTCCGTTATGCACATTCTGGCTTCGGTAGGAACTCTCACAATAGACAACGCAATACTAAAAAAAGATGATGGTACTACTACACCACCTCCACCACCGCCGAGCGGTACTGCTTTCAGCGAAGGGATGGTCACCATTTCTTTTGATGACTCATGGCTCTCGCAATATACGAACGCGCTTCCCATACTCGAGACTGCGGGTATTAAAGGTACGTTTTACCTCACCACAGAGCCCATCCAATTTCTCTGGGACGGTTTTATGACCACGGTGCAGGTGAAAGACCTGGTGGCGCGTGGGCATGACATTGGGGGGCACACGGTAACCCACAGTAATCTAGCGCAGCTTTCGAGTACAAAGTTAAATCAGGAGCTGGTAAATTCAAAGAATTATCTTCAAAATCTTACAGGCACTACGATTACGGCACTCGCATACCCTTATGGCGCATATAACAGTGCCGTTAAGACTGCTGCGAAGAATGCGGGTTACAGCACAGCACGCAGTGTGGAAGAAGACACTCTTAATCTTCCTGCAACCGATAAATTTGTCCTCAAGAGTTTGATTCCTGAACTTAACACACAGATGTCTCAGATAAAAACAGCCATAGACGAGGCAAAATCAAAAAAACAGTGGCTCATTATTGGGTTCCACGAGATAAATAACAGCGGAGATCAATATTCAAATACCCCGGCACAACTCCAGGAGACTGTTAACTATATTAGATCAACCGGGATAAAAACAGTTACGGTAAAACAGGGCGCGGCACTACTGGCTCAATAGGAGTCACTCGCAGCTAGACCGTAGCCATGTGGTGCGTGGTGCGCAATACTTCGCCAATAAGACGGGCGGTTTCCTCCGGTCCAAATACTTCCTGCGTCTTAATACCGGTTTGTACTACCACGGAGTCATTGCCACCTTCCTCAAGCGCATCGCCCACGTACAGCATTTCTGAAACTGAAATGCCGGTAAGTGCAATAAGCTTGCGGATGCCATAGGCTTTGTTAACGCCCTTTTTAGTGATGTCTATAGAGGTGCTCGCATTAAGGCCGATAGAAAAGTCGGGGAGCCGGCGCTTAAGTGCATCAAATAATGGTTTGCGTTTGGTACGGTTTGGGTCCCATGCTTTCTTAACTTCTATAGGTGCACGCTGCCCGAGTGCCGAGAAGGTAATTTGCGCGCCGCGGTCTTCTATCTGGTCGCCCCACTCTTCTGTATATTCAGGAATGGTGTTAAGGCCGCTCTCTGCAAGTGATTCCTTGAGCGCCTGCATAATGCGCCCGCGCTCCATCAAATTAAATGAAAGGTCGTACTTGGGCTTCCAGGTGCCGCCTTTGTATACAATGCACTCTGCGGCATTAGTAGGAAAGAGAAACAGTTTTTCAAGCTTGGCATCTGTGGGAAGTGCAGGCAGAAACTGACTCTCAATCTGGTCGAATCCGGCGCCGGAGAGGATTGCTGCGGGCATAACCTCAAGGAGCTCGGCAAAGAGCTCGCCCATCTCGGCAGAGACACGCTGCTTGCTTTCGGCAAGTGTACCGTCGAGGTCGAACGCCATAAGTTTGGGCCTAAAATCCATATGCTATGCCAAGTTGTCCGGCAGCAAAATATCGAGGAGTTTTTGAAGAGAGACTTTTGCAACGGCAAGTACGGTGTCTGCGCCGCCGTAATAGATAAAAAGATTGTCACCACGCAGTGCCTGTCCGCAGGAAAAGACTGCATTGTGTACAATACCTTCTTTCTCGTACCTCTCCAGCGGCTCAAGAATAGTGTCCACACTGCGCGAAATAATAATAGAGGGGTTTTTAAGGTCGAGAAGTACTGCGCCAAGCCGGTAGGTAGAAGTCTTGGATACTCCGTGATAAATCAGAAGCCAGCCCTTCTTAGTCTTTATAGGAGGTCCTGCAATGCCGATTTTCTTGCTGTCCCACATGCCCGGCCGGGGGCCCATAATCTCAATACAGCGGGTCAGTTTGTTCTTTGTAAACTCTAAGTCATCAAGAAAATCGGCGCAGATCATAGGGTCGATGCGGTGCATAATCATGTATTGGCCATTGATCTTCTCTGGCATAAGACAGAGGTCTTTTTCGTTGACATGTTCAGGCGTGGTAATTACTGGTTTGCTCCATTTATCCCATCGCTCTGCCAAAAAGTCTTTTATAGATATAGAAGTGAGCGCTACGCGGGTGGGGTTAGCTCCATCGTAGGCGGTGTAGGTCATATATAGGGTATTGCCTATGCGGGTTATACGAGGGTCTTCACAGCCGGAGTTGCCAGTAGGAGAGCCGTGCTTCATCTCAAAGTCCTCGCGAGGAACATAGGCGGGCACGTTCAGGCGCTCCGTGATTTTAGTGCCGTTTTTTGTGGTGGCATACCCGAGAACGCTGGTATTGTCATCGCCCATGGCACGGTAGAGTATCCTCACGGTGTCGTCTATGTCTATTGCCGCTGCATTAAATACTGCATTCTTTTCCCATGCATTTTTGGGGTTTGGTATAAGTATAGGATTTTCTTTGGCACGTACCGCCAGCTCAACCCGCCGCTCTGGCAGCATGGCAGACAGAAGGTCCGGCAGGTTGAGGCTTGCCCGTGCGCATACGGTATCTGCGGCACCGTAGTAAATGTCTACGCGGTTATTGCTGTGCAGCAGTGCGCCGGAAGGGAAGACAATATCCGGTACAATGCCATATTTCTCATAAATTTCCTCCGGCACCATAATGGGACCTTTGGTTTTGCCGACAATCTTATGAGGATCTTCAAGATCAAGAAGCATGGCTTCGATGCCGAACACCCGTTCGCCGCCGCCAAAGTAATGCTGAATATATGAGTAGAACAAGAGCCAGCCGTCTTTGGTCTTTATAGGCTGGGATCCCACCTCTACATGGTCAGTGTCAAAGCGAAGCGGATTAATAGTGTGCTGATCAAGCTCCGAGTGCCATTTATTCCAAAAACCGAGGTCCCAAAGATCTTCAATTTCATCACACTGCACAATGGCG
>Ga0163150_10006430_pt1 | contig 14381 bp, 13 predicted proteins | sample OliLakLV19P2IB_FD_148628 | JGI IMG/M metagenome (GOLD analysis project Ga0163150, IMG submission 148628) | Freshwater microbial mat bacterial communities from Lake Vanda, McMurdo Dry Valleys, Antarctica - Oligotrophic Lake LV.19.P2.IB | ecosystem: Environmental > Aquatic > Freshwater > Lake >...
GCCCCTTCCACCAGTGACACCCCTACTGCTCCTGTGACGCCTCTAGCGCCCAAAGTTGAGATGACCACTGAACTTCGGACGATGCGTGCGGATATCGGCAATCTCCGCATCGGACAAGCACCGCAGGGAATGAAAATCCCCGCCTTTTCCGCTCCAGCGCCAGTGCCCACACCAATTGCAGGTGCTCCCGTGATACCACCAACCACGACACTTGCACCGCAAGACGTCCCTCCGACTGCTCCAAGATCATCTCGTAAAACAATCTATATCGTCCTTGGGGTTATCATTTTTGGTGGCATACTCTATTCCCTCATCTCGCTCTTTGGTGGCTCATCATCAGGTCCAAGCACTTCAGTATCGCCATCCGTAAGCACGACGCCCACGCCAAGCGTTGCAGTGTCACCCACTGCAACCGTGACGGTCAGCTCTGCTACTCAAGTGAAGAATTTACGCGCTTTCTTTAGCAATCCCAGCACCACCATCACTATTGGGGCTACAAACACCGCTCTGGATGACTTCCGTAATGGCTTTCTCTTCATCCAAGCCACCCCGAACATTGCAACCACCCTCGCGGTCGTTCTCAATGGTGTATCTTTAGATGCACCATCGCTTATTGGATACCTCTTTGCCCCCGCTCCTACCGCTATAAACTCAACACTAGGTTCCGATTGGATTGCGCTTTCTTATGGTCAAACCGAGCAATTCAGCCTTGCGGGAGCAAAAAGCGAGTCAACCAGTGCAATTGCAAAGTCGGTATTTGTATTTGAATTAACCAATGCTACAGGAGCAAATCAGACGCTCAAAACTTGGGAGTCTGCAGGGCTCGCCTCTTCGAGCGCACGGCTCTTCGGATATGACACCTCAAAACGTATAGTAGCTGGCTTCGGCGAAGGACTCTACAAGACAATTGCCGTTCGGTTCTGGAACTTCCCCTATGCTGACAAGAGCATCGACTACGCGATTGTAACGGCATCCAATAATAAGAACTATCTCGTCATCTCTTCGTCTCGTCAGTCCCTCTTCTTCGCCATCGATCAGCTCATGAAGTAGGTATCCCAAGTTTCATACACAGTGGCACAGTCCGGCATATGTTGCCACTTGGTGCCAACACTTTGCCACTTGGTGCCAACACTTTGCCACTTGGTGCCAACACTTTGGCACTTGGTGCCAAACTTGGTGCCAAGTTATCCACCTAGTGCCATTGATGGTGCCAAGATGGTGCCATATACTTAGAGGGTAGTTCTTTGGAAGTTGTGACACCTCGTTGGCACCTCTACTGGAGCCATCACAGCGTGAACAACAAGTTGTCAGTAAGAAGTTCCTTATTCAGGGAAGTACAATTCATAAACTCTCTATGAGGCAAGATTTGCCCTTCGAGGGTACGAAAGTCAGGGCGCTCCCCCACATAACACCTTTATGGTTTACGGGGCCTAGGAGCGCCCTTTTCTGTGTCTTGATTTTTATACGTCGAGGTGCTACACTTCAGTATCAAATAATCAAACGAACCTATGGAAGAAGCTCCAAAATCCCTAACAGCAGAACAAATTCAGGCTCGCATTGCTGATTTGGATCGCCAGATTATCGAGGATGAATCCCCTAGCCGACTTGCTGCTATTGCCGCAGAAAATGATTTAGGAACCACTCAAGACGATACGAGTCAAGAAGAAGAGCTGAACGATGCTCGCTTTGCGCAAGCACGAGCAAAGATTGAGCACCTCCGCGCTGAAAAACAAGAGCTCCAGAGTCAGCTTGATAACCTTCAAAAAGCTAAGTAATTCCAACGCTTGAGGGGGCGATTCATTCTTGCCACACCAGGTACTCTCATCGGCATTGAGCGGCATCGACGCGGTGCCGGTTTTTGTTCAAATAGACTCAAATCGTGGACTGCATAATTTCACGATTGTTGGATTGGGAGATAAAGCAATTCAGGAATCCATTGACCGTATTGAGGCCGCAATTAAACAAAGTGGCTTTGTATCTCCTCGTCGAAAAAATCGTCGTTTTATTATTAATCTTGCTCCTGCTGACCTTAAAAAAGAAGGACCCGGATATGACCTCCCCCTGGCACTTGCCTACCTTATGGAAACAAAGCAAGTAGTCGCATCGGTTGCAAAAACCATTATGCTCGGTGAACTTGGGCTCGACGGGGCACTTGCTCATACCAATGGAGTCCTTGCCGCTACCCTCATGGCGAAAGAACAGGGCCTCGAATCTATTATCGTGCCCGCCTGCAACGCAGAAGAGGCAGCTATGGTACCTGGTATTACTATCTACGGCGCAACGAGCTTGCAGGAGGTGGTGTCACACCTTAGTGCCAAAGTTGGTGCCAAAGTTGGTGCCAAAGTTGGTGCCAAAGTTGGTGCCAAAGTTGGTGCCAAAGTTGGTGCCAAAGTTGGTGCCAAAGTTGGTGCCACGCCACTTGGTGCCAACATTTTGCCACTTGGTGCCAACATTTTGCCACTTGGTGCCAACCCTGTCACCATCCCCGTCCTCGATGATTCATTTGCGCACATCCGCGGTCAGTTCGCTGCGAAACGCGCACTCATTATCGCGGCCGCTGGGGGTCACAATGTGCTCATGACTGGAGCACCTGGTTCCGGGAAAACACTGCTCGCTCGTAGTATTGTCGGCCTCCTCCCCCATCTGGGAATCCAAGAAGCCATCGAGGTGGCAAAGATTAGAAGTGCCGCAGGTATTCTTCGCGGGAACTTGAGCACCGTCACTCGGCCATTTTGCTCACCTCACCACACCTCATCTTCAGTATCGCTGGTGGGTGGGGGAACCATCATTCGCCCCGGGCAAGTAAGTCTTTCACATCGTGGAGTTCTTTTTCTTGATGAAATGCCAGAATTTGCTCGCAACGTACTGGAAGCACTTCGCCAGCCACTCGAGGATGGCGTGGTGACCGTTTCTCGCGCATCAGGAACGCTCACGCTCCCCGCAAAATTCATGCTCATCGGCGCAATGAATCCGTGCCCCTGCGGAAATGCGGGTGATGCGTCTTCTATTTGTATTTGCACCAACACCTCTATTAGTAAATATAAAAAGAAAATCTCTGGGCCTCTGTTAGACCGCATGGATATTCATATCCAAGTTTCGCGAGAGCCAGTAAATGCAACGTATTCTGTTGATACTGCTGGCCTCGAACGAGGACGAGAAATGATTCTTGCGGCGAGAGAACTACAGGCGAAACGCTTCGAAGGAACCAAGCTGGTAACCAATGGCGAAATAAATCATAAGACGATCGCTCGCTATTGTAATCTTACTCCTGAAGCCCAGTCGCTTCTTTTGGAACTCGTAAATAAACGCAACCTTTCATTGCGCGCATATCACAAGATTCAAAAAGTTGCTCGCACCATTGCCGACCTAGAGAGTCTGGAAAAAGTTGGCGCCTCACATATTGCTGAAGCTGTCGCGTTCCGTATGAACGATGTGAGCGCTTCGTAGATTTTGAATTATCAAGTGCTACTTCGCAAGGGGATTCTTTGCTCCGTGCACTTCAAAATGTAAATGGTTACCGGATGAGCGTCCCGTTGAGCCCATCAATGCGATACTTTCGCCTTTTTCTACTGATTGCCCCACAGTTACGAGCAATTTCGAAGTGTGCGCATAGAGTGTTTCGGTACCATTGGGGTGTATAATCTTAATATATTTACCATATCCGCCGTTATATCCCTGCGAATCAGCGGTCGTGATGATGCCTTCCGCCGCGGCATTGATAAGAGTCCCGAAAGCATTAGCGATATCAATTCCGTTACGACCGTGAATCGCTCCACCACGCGTTATGGTACCAGTCGTTGGCTTGATGAAGTAACTACCCAAATCGGGAAGGTGAGCAAACTGCTTAACGGCGAGAACGCTTGATTTGATCGACTTTGCAAGAGTTGAAGCCATCGTGCCATCAGGAATAATAATCTCATCACCACGACCGATGGCGCCATCCTTTGGAAGGCGATTATACGCAATAATACGCTCCACATCAGCTCCGTATTTCTTTGCTAAACTCGCGACGGTATCTCCAGTAGCACCCTTGTGAACAACACCCGAAATAGGGGGGATGCGAAGTATCTGGTTTACCGAAAGGTCATCGGCGTTCTTGAGATTGTTTGCCCAAATAATTGATGATTGCGAAACACCGTAGTCGGATGCGATAAAAGAAAGTAAATCTCCATCCTGCACCGTGTATTCAATAACTCCTGAACGCTTCCCCGTAATTCTATCGAGATACCCATCGTCTGGAGAAGAAATTGCGAGGATTGCGCTGTCATGTATTGTTGTCACGTTCGTGCTGGGGACAGGGGAGGAGTCAGCTCCGTCGCCCATATTTCCTCCGAAGATGCTATTAATGTCCGCCATCTGCGCATAGGAGAGTTTTTGCGAGACACCCCGAGCAAGCGTCTTATCCTCGGTGTATCCCTGCGCCCATGACCCAAAAAACGATGCGTGGCCAGCAGTACTAAAACCGTAGAACACAAGAATGGTCAGCGCAACAAAAATCGAAGCGGAGAGCTCGAGAGTGCGACTTTCCCATATTCCCTGTATGATCGTCCCAACCCGACTTTTGGCGATAAGCCTGCGGGTATCTGGACTGATTATCGGCGGTAATATATGAATAGGCCATTCAAGCGGAAACCGTTAGAACCAGTAATTTCTTTGCATTTCCGCTATAAAAAGCAAAAATTCTCTTGCGAGAACAACTAATTGAGGGTAGCATTTTTAGAGCGTAAAGGTCAATGCCGCCTCTACCCGTTGTCCACACCTCATCATGTCTTCATCTTGGAGTGAATTTGGAGCTCTAGCCGAATCAAAAGCATGCGAATGGCTTAAATCTTTGCAGTACAAAATTCTTGATCGAAACTGGAAGCGCCCGTGGGGGGAATTGGACATCGTGGCACAAAAAGATGGCGTGATGCATTTCATCGAGGTAAAGGCGTCAGTCCAACACCATGAGGGATTCGAACCATTCGTTCGTGCAGGAAGTGTTAAGATGGCAAAAGTGCTACGGACTGCTCGGACATGGTTGGCCGTGCATCACTATGACAACGAAACGGAATGGCAGATTGATATCATCTCGGTTATCATGAAGGGAGACACGCCAACATTTGAGCTTTTTGAACAAATATCATGACACCATCTCACCCTCTCATTGGAGCCCATGTCAGTATCGCTGGTGGCATTGACCAGGCTCCGATTCGCGCTGCCGCCGAAGGATTGGAAACGTTCCAGTGCTTTAGTCGTTCGCCACAAGGTGGTCCGGCTGCAGTGCTCACTCCCGCATTGGTTGATTCTTTTAAGTTGGCAATGAAAGAAGCAAGGATAGCGACCTTTGTCATCCACGCCCCCTACTACATCAATACCGCTTCTACCGAAGCACGCATTCTCAAGTCCAGTATCCTCATCCTACGCGAAGAGCTCGAACGGGGGAGCACCCTCGGCGCGTCGTATGTGATGTACCACCCCGGCTCGCACATGGGACGTACCCGAGAAGAAGGCGTTGCTGATGCTCGCACATCACTCAACGAAATCTTAAAAGGTTACACGGGAAGTTGTGAGCTTTTGGTAGAAATCTCCGCTGGGGCAGGGGATGTATTGGGAGACACCTTCGAAGAAGTGGGGCAGATTATTAAAGATGCAAAAAATGCCCCTGGATTTGGCGGGGTGTGCTTTGATACCTGCCACGCGTTCGCATCGGGGTATGATTTTACCTCACCCCAAAAAGCCAAAGACGTGCTCGACACATTTGATAAAACAATCGGCCTATCGTGGCTCAAACTCTCCCATATCAACGACAGCAAAACACCTCTGGGTGGACACAAAGACCGCCATGAGCACATCGGCAAAGGCCACATCGGGCAACAAGGGCTTGCCGCACTCCTCAAAACACCGCAGTTTCGCGCAATCAACTGGATACTGGAAACCGAGTCCGAAGGCCGTGCTGGCGACGTTTCTGCGCTTCAGGAGATACGAAAATAGCAATAAAACCTGTGTTTTTAGCTATTTTTCGAGCTTGACAGGCTCTTGACTTTTCGGTCTAGTTCTGCTATACTTAAAGGGTCAAGTGTTAGGGAAGTGGTCCCTTCACAACTAAGGAGAGAGTCATGAAAAAGATCTATTTTGTGGCCGTGATGGCCATCGTCGTTCTTGCGTTGAGCGCTCCGGTCAGCGCGCAAAACTACCTCCCGGGAGCAATGCAGAACCTCTTCGACGCCATCAACACGCCGTCGCAAATGGCCCTGTACAACCTCTGCGAAAAGTACCGTGGGACGGGCAGTCGCGAGGAAATGTCGTATTGCTACGGCAATCGCTTCGGCGCTGGCGGCTACCGAGGGAATCGGTTCCGCCTCGGCCAGTACGGGACTCGCCCCTACGGATACGGCAACGGATTCGAGCGCATCGAAAACGAGACGCCTGGCAAGTGCGTCGAACGCACGACCAAGGCCTTCAGAAAATCGAAGACTGACGTTGACCCCGCGCTCGTGCTGGCGGCTTGCATGGGTATGCCCCCGCCTCCACCGGAGAGAGAACCTTACCGGGATACGGAAATGCGTTCGTCGTACGAGGCGCCCCAGCAACCCGCGCAACGGGTTCCGGAGCACGCATCCAGCAACCGTCCGCCCGTCAGGACGTTTGGAGTACTGCCAAGCGGTGTGTTCTCGGATAGCGAAAACCTCTATAACGGAAGTCTCTTCGCGATTTCCGTGCACGTCAACGGGCAGCTCATCGGCCAACTGGCCAGCAAACAGCTCGTCTCCCTCACCAGTCTTCCGACTGGCACCATCAACGTCTTCCTCGTCAATTAGGAGTAGAAAGTCATGAGAAGTCATCAAGTCGTTCTAGTCGCAATCCTCGCCATCCTCGGAACCGTCGGGTGTTCCGACGGCCCCGCCACAAAGCAAGCAAAGGAGGTAGCTGCTAAGTACAGTGACGAGCGAATCGCCAACAGCATTCGTGCAGCCGCCGGGCCTCAAATCATTCGGTGTGATGTGGGAACTCCGAATCTTCAGTTCTTCGACACCACTGCCCAGAAAGAGTACAACGGAGAGCTAGCAGAGGCGCTGATCTTCTATCGGTACGATCAAGACGCCAACTGGTATACCTGCTACGACAGGTCTGGATTCGATAGCCTTACGGGTGAAAAGCTTCGCAAAGTCACCAAGGACATCGTCTTGCAGGTTCTGCAGCAGCCCGCACCGCCTTCACAAAGACGTGCTGTCGTGCCAGTACTACCGCCCCCGACCATCGTGATTCAGACCGAGCCACAGATTATCGTGGTTCGCCCCGAAGATCGCCAGCTCGGTGAAGGTCCCTGCTGTCGGCCATGACAGCCGCCCCGTGCAGTTCATCTCTTCCAAGAGATGGGCTCACGGGGCTTTATTATTGTTTTGTTTAAACAAAACAATAATAGGCAGAATCGTTACCCGAAGGGTTGAGACGATTCTGAGTTACCTTGAGTAATCAATAATATCCAGCTACCATAGGGCTATGCATATGGTCTCGCAAAGCGCCGACGATACGCGCGCAATTTCCACAACATTCGCCCAAAAAGTTCTTGCCCTGATGCCCGAGCGCACAAGGGCTCTGGTGGTCGCACTGCGTGGGGATTTGGGTTCGGGAAAAACCACTTTTACCCAGGGTTTTGCGCATGCACTCGGTGTAGCGACGATGCCTAAAAGCCCCACATTTTTACTCGCAAAAGAATACGCCGTGCCCGGCCATGGATTGTCGCTGTGGCATCTTGATTGCTATCGACTCAAGGGGCATCAGGATTTGGTAACGCTAGATTTACATCACATCTTTGAGAACCCAAAAAATATCGTCGTGATTGAGTGGCCCGAAAATATTGGCGATGGCGTACCGAAAGACCATATTGAAATTCATTTTGAACACCAGCATGGTGATAAACGGGGGATTACCATTTCTGAAACATGATATGAAAAAGTTTGTCCTCATTGATTCCAATGCGCTCGTCCATCGCGCCTTTCACGCGCTTCCCGCGCTCTCATCACCCACGGGCAAACCCACCAATGCCGTCTATGGATTCACCTCGGTGCTCCTAAAAATGATAAGCGACCTCAAACCCGATTATATGATTGCAACGTTTGACCTCGCAGGACCGACTTTCCGTCATGACGAATATGACCAGTACAAAGCGCATCGTGTAAAAGCACCCGACGAATTGTACGCCCAAATTCCTGATGTAAAGCGCATGCTCACCGCGCTGGGTGTTCCCATCCTCGAACATGCAGGATTTGAAGCTGATGATGTCATCGGCACCTTAAGCACGCAAACGCAAAACATTCCCGACCTCCAAACGATTATCGTCACCGGCGATTTAGACACCCTCCAGCTCGTGCACGGGAAAAAAGTTGTCGTGTTCACCTTGCGCAAGGGGATGACCGACACCGTAACCTACGACGAGGATGGCGTGCGCGAACGCTATGGTATCGCTCCCGAACATGTTGCCGACCTTAAGGGGCTCAAAGGCGACCAAAGCGACAACATTCCGGGTGTGAGCGGTATCGGAGAAAAAACGGCATCAATGCTGATTCAAAAATACGAAACACTCGAACATCTCTATGAAGAACTGGAGAAACCGGAATTTGTAACTGGTAAATTAATCGGAATATCTGAAAAGCTAAAAGCAAAATTACTCGACCAAAAAGATATGGCGTTTTTTAGTAAAAAACTTTCCACGATTATTCGTGATGTGCCGGTCACATTCGACATCGCTACCGCCGACTGGCGAGAGCATGTCGATACGCAGGCACTCGAAGCACTGTGCAAAGAACTTGGATTTTATTCACTCGTGAAACGCATCGCATCAACGCTTAACCCAGCAATACAAGACGCAGTAGTACAAACACTCGATTTTGAATCTTCCGTGCCAGCAGATGTGCTGACAACACCGCGCATCACAACCGTCGATGAACTGCCGAAAAGCGCAGAAGTTGCAATCTGGGGCCAGGTCAGTGGTACCACACTCCTATCACTCTACGTCACAACCGATGGAGAGAATGTCGTGAGTTTTTCACATCCAACCGCAGAACATCTCATGGGTATTCTCAAACGCTATCAGACCGTCATTGGGCACGACCTCAAGCCATTGCTGGAAACCCTCGAAGACCACGCGCTCCGTGTGAAGCACGCACTCTTTGATACTCGCATTGCCGCATGGCTGGTAAACCCCGAACAACGAGAATACGACCTGGGTCGGGTCGCCTATGACGTGGCCCAAACCATGCTTTCTGATGACCCATCCGAGAAGGTAAAGGTCATCTGGAGACTCAAATCTTTCTTAAACGACCGCCTAACATCGTTGGAGCTCCAACGAGTCTTCCGAGAACTGGAGATGCCACTGGTGTCAATTTTGGCGTCTATGGAACTTGCGGGTATTACGGTAGACACCGCACAAATTGATGAGCTCATGACCATGGCGAGCAAAGAGGTCACCTCACTAGAAGAACGGATTTACAAAAGCGCTGGAACAACATTCAACATCAACTCTCCCGCGCAACTCGGTGAAATTCTCTTCACGACGCTGGGTTTAAAGGGAAAGGTGCGCCGCACCGGTGGGGGAGCGCTTTCTACAGCAGCACCGGAACTAGAAAAATTACGCGACGAACATCCTATCATTGAACTCATTCTCCAATACCGCGAACTCAACAAACTCAAGACAACCTACATCGAACCATTCCCATCGCTCATCGCCAAAGACGGAAGAATTCACACAACGTATAATCAAGCGGGCACCGCAACGGGACGACTTTCATCGGCGAATCCAAACCTCCAAAACATTCCAACGCGTACCGAGCTTGGCCAACGATTTCGTGCAACATTTGTTGCGCCACCTGGATTCAAACTTCTCTCGCTCGATTACTCTCAACTCGAACTTCGTATCGTTGCTCATGTTGCCCACGACGAAACGATGCTTGAGGCATTTCGAAATGGCGAAGACATCCATACGCGCACCGCATCAGAAATATTTGGTGTTGCGCCAATCCAAGTGACGAAAGACATGCGCCGCCAAGCAAAAGTGCTCAACTTCGGTATTATCTATGGCATGGGGGTTCATGGATTTGCTCGCACTGCTGGCGTCTCACGAGATACTGCCAAGAAATTTATCGACGAATACTTTGCGCGCTTTTCTGGCGTGGCAAAATATATGGAACGCACGAAGCAGGAAGCGTTTGAAAAGGGATTTGTGACCACGCTCATGGGACGCCGAAGACCACTCGCGGATATTCGAAGCACTACTCCCCAGTTGGCGGCGCAATCAGAGCGCATGGCAATCAATCATCCACTCCAGGGAACAGGAGCTGATATTGTAAAACTTGCGATGATTGCTATTGACGCACATATTCAAGCTCTTGGTCATCAGAGTGGTGTACGCATGTTGCTTCAAGTACACGATGAACTCGTTCTTGAAGTACCCGAACAACTACTTCCTGCGCTGGCACATCAACTCGCTCACATTATGGAACGAGTCATTGCGCTTGATGTGCCACTCGTCGTAGACGCCAAAGCTGGACCTCACTGGGCAGACATGCAACCAATTGACCACGCACAATGAAGATTCCGTTCCGCTTGCCTCCACTCACCATCGTCGTTAGCAGTGCGCTCATCGGTGCGACAATCGTTTCCGTTGGATTACTCTATTGGCTCTTTGGCTGGTCAAGTATTGTTATCAATAATTCAATCACCATACCGGTACATCCAAGTACATTGAGTGGTATCGCCTGCGATAATGCTACGCGGCGCCCTATCGCAGTCATGCTTGCTTCAGACGTTGAAGCACGTCCGCTCTCGGCAATCGGCCAAGCTGACATGGTATTTGAGATGCCAGTGACTCCAAATGGCCTCACCCGCATGATGGCGGTATTTCAATGTAACCAACCGAAAGAAATTGGTTCAATACGCTCGGCGAGAGCAAGCTTTATTGCGCTCGCACAAGGACTGGATGCAATCCTCGTGCATTGGGGTGGCGAAAAAGACGCGCTCGATGCGCTCAATAGTGGTGTCATCAACAACGTGAATGCACTCCTCTACGACGGAACAACATTCTATCGCAAGCGTGGCGTGCCCAGCCCACACGATGGATTTACCTCCAGCGATTTACTGACTGCCCGCATCAACCAACTTGAGTACCGAGCCACCACAAGCATGGAGCCTTATGCGCACCTCGCCGAGCGAAAAGATCGCAACTTAGGTTCGCTCGCTGATACGATTACTGTCTCCTGGCCACAGAAAATGAACGTGCGTTTTACGTATGACGCCACCAATAACACCTATCTGCGGTCACGCGGAGGGACTCCCGAGTATGACGCCCTTACAAACACTCAAGTACGCGCCAGTGTTGTTGTGGTGATGCAAACCGATGCAACATTTCTTCATGATCAGTACATCCACGTGCGTACCATAGGAACAGGGAATGCAACAATCTGGCAGGGAGGACAACGAATCAACGGGCTCTGGAAAAAAGACCGAGCGACTGATACGCTCACCTTCACCGATGCAAACGGTGGGCGTATCCTTTTCGAACCTGGCATGATATGGGTACTCATTGACGCACCCCTTCCTACACCATAACCTATGCTCGATCTCATCTACGGAACTGACTCCTATCGCATACGCGAAGCCCTCGATACTGTTGTGGCGCATCACCACGCGAAGCATGCCAATCAACTTGAGATTGTGCAGATTGATTGCAACGATGCATCCGCACGAGAAACGCTCGAGCGAAATCTCAAATATCCCTCATTCTTTGGAGAGATGCGGCTTCTCGTTGTATCAAATGCAGCCAGCGAATCGTTGGGTGAAATTCTTGATACGTACGATTTCGCAAAACTTCCCGACATCGTGATGATTGCACTCCAAGACACATCCGTAAAAGGTTTTGATAAAAAAATCCTTACAAAACTAGAAAAACGCGCAGATACGGTCTCTGTATGTATGCCCTTGGAAGGAGACACGCTCCGTGCATGGATGCAATCCTATTGCGCTCGCGCCAATGCAACACTCAACACCGAGGTAGCGTCGTTGCTCGTACGAACAGTCGGCAACGATACGCGCACTATCGCCAACGAACTCGACAAACTCATGGCCTATGCACAAGGAGAGCCGCTCAATGCCACCATGGTTCAATTACTCATCCCGCCTCGTCAAGAGCGTGATGAGTGGGAGCTTTCCAATGCAATCGCGTCGCACGACAAACGCGCAGTGGTTACCGCACTGTGGCGCAAGCTTCAGGAGGGAAATGCCGAGCATATGCTGTTGGGATCATTGGCAGCAGGACTGCGCAATCTCATCATGATTAAAGACCTCTCAACCCGCCAGCATATAGCGGCAAGTATCGCAAAAACTACCGGACTCCATCCGTTTGTGATTTCCAAATCACTCTCGGGTGCCCGCAGTGCAGATGCGTCACGGCTCACGCAAGCGCATATCGCCTTGGCACTGTTGGATCGTGGCTCAAAAGATGGTCGCATGGATATCACTGACAGTCTTTTTGCTGTCCTGCTAGCGTTGTAGAAAGTACCTCATGTTCTTTTGCCAATATCATATTTTCGTGGTATTCTAGGGCTTTCGCATGTCCTATCCCTATCTCTCGTATGGTCGCGCCTCCGAGATATCCTCGCCTCGCGATCGGCGCCTCTATCGGCTTCTGGAGCTCCAACCAGGGCTTTTTGCGTGGGGAACACTCATTGCAGTTGTCGCCGCATCCTATTGGTTCCCTGTGTTTGCTGCAATCTTTATCATCGGATTTGATATCTACTGGCTCATAAAAACGATTTTTCTTTCAATACACATGAGCCATACGTTTCGTACTATGCGCGCCCAGCAGCGCAAAGATTGGATGCGCATACTTACAGAAACGAACCCAACGTCTCCTGCGCTACCCGGAATATCCTTCGAAAACATCCGTCACCTCGTCATTCTTCCCATGGCGACTGAACCATACGAAGTTGTCCGAGAGAGTTTTGAAGCGCTCCTTAAAACAACGTGGCCACTCGAGAAGATGATTGTCGTGCTCGCCATTGAGGGCCATGTGGGGGAGTCGGCGCGTGCTATCGCTCAACGCATCAACGAAGAATTTGGAAGTGCATTCCTAAAGCTTCTTATTTCAGAACACCCCGACAATATCGCTGGCGAGCTTCGAGGGAAAGGATCGAATGAAACCTGGGCAGGACGCCAAGCACTCACCTTGGTGAACGGGCTCGGTATCGCTCATGAGCGCGTGGTTGTTTCAGTCTTCGATATTGATACTGTCGCTCCGCACGATTTTTTTGCGTGTCTTACGTGGCACTACCTTACCGCAGAACAACCGCTCCGCTCTTCATACCAGCCCATTCCTATTTTTAGCAATAACATCTGGCAGGCCCCTGCGTTTGCGCGCGTATTCGCATTTTCAACCACCTTCTGGCAAATGATTCAACAAGCGCGCCCCGAACAACTGGTGACTTTTTCAAGCCAGTCAATTAGCTTAAAGGCGCTCGTGGATGTCGATTTTTGGCAAGTCAATGTTGTGTCTGAAGATTCCCAAATTTATTGGAAGTGCCTCCTCCGCTACGATGGCGACTGGCGTACTATCCCACTCAACTATCCGGTATACATGGATGCGAATGTGGCGCCAACATTTTGGGGAACAATTGTAAATCAGTACAAACAAATCCGACGATGGCATTATGGCGTCGAAAACAATCCCTACTTTTTATTCGGATTTATTCGCAATGCTCGTATTTCATGGAAAACAAAGATGCATCATGCATTCAACATGATTGAGAAGACACACTCAAGTGCCACGAATTCACTCATCATTTTCGTACTCGGTTGGCTTCCAATAACCCTAGGAACAAATCGTTTCGACTCAACGGTGCTTTCCTACAACCTTCCACACATCACCAAAACAATCATGCTCTTGGCAATGGTTGGACTGATTTCATCAGCAATTATTTCTCTCGTAATGCTCCCTCCTCGTCCACCGAACTTTGGCCGCTTCCGGTTTGTGTGGATGATTCTCCAGTGGCTCTTGTTCCCTATAAACTTCATTTTATTTGGTTCCATTCCAGCACTGGACGCGCAAACACGCCTCCTCTTCGGTAAATATATGGGCTTTTGGATTACACCGAAATCACGTCGCTGAAGGAATCTCGCTCCAACAGAATCACACCCCCGCCCCGCCCCTCGCTACTTGTGTCTACTCCTACTCACTCCAATAGGCATATGACTCAAAAGTCAGTGAGCATTGGAGTGGCATTCTCGCCTCCCTCCCCACACCTCCGACTCCGCCGTCTCGGTAGAGAGCGCTCCCGCTCGCGGACTGGTACGGCGTGCAAAACTCGCTTGAGGTGAAAGGATTTTATATCGCTCATACAGTTGCACGC
>Ga0163150_10006433_pt1 | contig 14378 bp, 9 predicted proteins | sample OliLakLV19P2IB_FD_148628 | JGI IMG/M metagenome (GOLD analysis project Ga0163150, IMG submission 148628) | Freshwater microbial mat bacterial communities from Lake Vanda, McMurdo Dry Valleys, Antarctica - Oligotrophic Lake LV.19.P2.IB | ecosystem: Environmental > Aquatic > Freshwater > Lake >...
GTGTCGCCGCGTTTGATCGTCGCACGGGCAAGACGCTGTGGGAAGTGGAGGACTCGTGGGGCGCGGATTACGCCTCACCGCTCGTCGCCACGATCCAGGGGAAATCCGTCGCGCTGGTGCTCGCGGGGGGCGAGAGTCGCCCCAGCCAGGGTGGACTGCTCGTGATTGATGCGGCGACGGGAGTGGGACTGGCGCGTTTTCCCTGGCGGGCCCGTAACTTCGAATCGGCGACCGCGAGCACGCCGCTGGTGCTCGCGGACGGGCGCGTGCTCGTTTCGGAATGTTATGAGAAAGGCGGTACGCTGCTGGAATTTGATGCGGCGTTGCAGCCGACGCAGAACTGGGTTCAACGCGGGTTTGGGCTGCATTTCATGACTCCGCTCGAGATCGGCGGACACCTCTATGGTTTCGCGGGTCGCAATCCGCCGGACACTGAACTCAAGGCCATTGAGCTCGCGACTGGGAAAATAATCTGGACCGACGACACCCGCTTCACCGAGGGCGGACGCGTGCAAAGTTTCTTCCGCGGCACGCTGCTCCGGGCAGGGGAGCGGGTTTTCTGTCTCGGCGAAGATGGATTGTTCGCGGAGTTGGACTTGTCGCCCAAAGGGGTGGTTATCCGCCAACGGACGCGCCTGTTCCAAGCCGGCTCCGCCTGGACGCTGCCCGCCGTGCATCGGGGATTGCTGTACGTCGCTCAGAATGAGAGAGACTCGCGCGCGGATAAAGCACGCAGGATTATCTGTTACGACCTGCGCGGCGAATAGCTTGGGAAGTGTGTCGTCCGGTTTGTGCTGGGAGCCGGCCATCCAAACTCCGCAGAAGAAGTAACCACTGATGAGCACTAATAAACAGGTTCCTCGCCGTTTTCAGTGAGAGGTGGAGCGGCTTGTCCCCAAGCCGCTGACGCGGCTCGCCGCGCCCAGATTGTAATGGCTTTAAGACCATCGCGTTAGGGACAACGCGATCCACCTCGGGCATCCTTGAGGTTCTTCGTGGCTGGGCACTTCAGCTCTTTACCCACTGAAAACAGCGAGGAACCAATAAACACTGATCAAATCGATCCGGATCGATGGGGTAGAACTTTCTCTTCACTTACCGGGTGAACGGCCGCCATCGCGCAACTCTGTTTGCATCAGTGGTCATCAGTGAAAATCAGTGGTTCAACTGCGTTCTCTAGTATAAATCATCCAATCATAATGCCCCACCTGGAATTGGACGCACGATTACCTCGGGCATCCGCTTCATCTGCGCTATCCGCGATGGTTTTTTCCGCGCCTTGAGTAACCTCATTTCACCCCTCCTCCTCCCTCCGGCCTACGGCGTCGCCGCCGCGATCGCTTCCTTGACGCTCTTGCGTCCCAGTACCGGTACATTCTTTGGCGCATCCACTCCGTCGCGCGGAATGGCGTCGGCAAACTGGCCCGTGTCGCCCAGCTGCTTCTGCAGGCGGATGATCTCCGCCTTCAGTTTCGAAATCGTGCCGGCTTGGGTCGGGTCGCTGATGAGGTTGCGCTGCTCTGTCGGATCGCGCGTGAGATCGAAGAGTTCCCACGCGTCCTTTTTCCAGTAGTGGATCAACTTGTGGGTGTCCGTCCGCACGCCGTAGTGCGCGCGCGTGTTGTGGTGCCCGGGATCGTGGTAGTAGCGGTAATATACGGATGTCCGCCAGTCCTTCGGTTCCGCGCCGCGCAGGAGCGGGACCAGCGACTTGCCATGCATGTCGGTCGGGATCGAAGCGTTTGCCAACTCGAGAAACGTGGGGGCGAAATCGGCGTTGAGCGCGAAGCGTTTGGTCACGGCCCCGGCCTTGACACCGGGTCCGCGCACGATGAGCGGAATGTGGAAGCCGGGTTCGTACATGAAGCGTTTGTCGTACATGCCGAGGTCGCCGAGGTACCAGCCGTTGTCGGAGCTGTAGATGACGATGGTGTTTTTTGCGAGATCGTGGCGGTCGAGGTAGTCGAGCACTTCGCCGATGCTGTCATCCACGCCCTGCACGCAGGCGAGATAGTCCTGCATGTACCGCTGGTACTTCCAACGCACGAGTTCCTTGCCCGTAAGCGTCTGCTTCGTGCCGTTGGGCAACGTGACTTCGACCTCGGTCGGCTTCACGCCGAGCCACTGTTGCCGCTGGGGCCCGGCTGGCAGATCAGCTGGCGGCTCCAGCTTCAGATCCCGCCGGGTGAGGTCACGGGCGACGGTTTGTTGGTTTTCCGGCAACGCCGCCGGCCGGGTGGCGTAGTCGTCCCAGAGCGTGGCCGGCTCCGGGATCACCTTGTTGGCAAAGAGCGCCTTGTTCTTGGCGTCGGGCTCCCACGCACGGTGCGGAGCCTTCTGGTGCAGCATCAGGAAAAACGGCTTGTCGGTCGGACGTGTATCCAGGAACTCGAGACCCAGGCGGGTGGTGATCGCCGTGGTGTGGCCCTCGATCGTGACGCGCCCATGCGGCGTGAGAAAATCCGGGTTGTTGTAGATGCCTTGGCCGGGCAAAACGATCCAGCGGTCGAAGCCGGTGGGATCACTGCCGAGATGCCATTTGCCGATCATGCCGGTGTGATAGCCGGCGGCCTGGAGCATCTTGGCCACGTGGGCCTGCCCACCGTCGAAAACGTTGAAAACCGGGGTCCCGTTGGCGTGCGAGTACTTGCCGGTGAGGACGACAGCCCGGCTCGGCGTGCAGATCGAGTTGGTGACAAAGGCGTGGTCGAACCGCATACCGCCTTTCGCCAGGCGATCGAGGTGGGGAGTTTGATTTACCTTCGACCCATAGGCGCTGATGGCATGCTGGGCATGGTCGTCGGAAAAGATGAAGAGGATGTTTGGTCGCTGCGACGCCGCAAAGAGCGGTGCCACCAGCGCGAGCGGGAGGAGAAGAAGCGCACGGGGAATTTTCATAAGGGGAGGTGAAAACCCGGGATCGTGGCCGGGCGGAGGAGGCGTGTAGAGAAAATATTCCGGAAATTGGCGGGCGGCTAACGGAGATGGATCCCGCCCAGCGATGTCAGATCTGTGGCTCGCGGTGGGCGTCGATCCACGTCGTCAGGAACGAGACAGCTTTCAGCGGTAAACGCACTCACGCCACCGCGGCGATAAGGGAGGGTAAGATGACAATATTGTAATCGGGCTGTCATGATTCTGACGGGAGCCGGGGAGCATACTCCGCTCGAAAAAACCGATAATCCGCAAATAAAACCAACTAAATTCACCCTCCTATGCAAACGTATCGTAGCCTCATTATTCCGGTGCTCGCGTTTCTTGCGCCAGGCACCGCTTTCGCCGTCCCCGCCTGGTCGCGCGGTGAAGGCATTTCGTGTTCCACCTGTCACGCCACACCCACGTGGCAGCTCACGAACGTCGGTCTCGACTTTCTGAAGAACGGGCATCGCAGCGAGCCCACCAAGTACAACAAATCAAACCAGAAGCTGGATAATTACATTAGCCTGCTCTGGAAATATCGCTTCTATAATGATCGTATCGACGGGGATCGCACCGGCAATGCCAGCACCCAGAAGCCGAAAACCAATTTCGAGCAGCACTCGTTCGCATTGTACACGGGCGGCCCATTGAATGAGCGTTTTTCGTACTTCACCGAGATCTATCTGAGCGAAAACACCGGCGCCACGTCCGGGCCGGCGATCAGTCAAGGTGACGCTTCCCGTAAAAAGCTGGCCGAGGCCTTTATTCAATACAATCATCCGCTGCAACTGGCGGGTAACTCCTTCCTGGCAGTTCGCGCGGGCGAGATTGTACCAGAGATCATCCATGTATTTGGCGTTGGCGCCCGGAGCGCGGAGCAGCGTTCGATTCCACTCAACGACGCCTTGGCCGGCAATACAAACACCTACCGGCCATTCAGTCGCCAGCAGGGTATCGATGCGAAGCTGAACGCTGGGCACTTTGAGACGACGGTGGGCTTGGTGAATGGTTCGGATACCTCAACCACCAACTCGATTGATGCGGATAATCACAAGGATTGGTATGCTTCAGCGCTGATGAGTTTCGATGAGCAGGAGTCGGCTGTCGGCGTCTTCCACTACAATGGAAAATTCTCGAACTATACGGTCAAGCAGGACTTCAGCACGGCACTCCTCTATAAAAACGATTTTTATCGCACGGGTTTTGTGGGTCGCTTCATCCGGGACAAGTGGCGCCTCGTGGGCACCTATTGGATGGGTGAGGAGACTGTCAATGTGGCCTTGGCCAAGGCGAAGAATCGCGGCTACTACGGCCTGATCGACTATAATTTTACGGAAAACCTCGGCGCGTATCTACGCTACGATCACCTGGATCCCAATACGGATTTGAAGCGGAACGAGTCATCCATGGCGCTGGTGGGCTTGAACGGATTGCTCTACTCGAATCTCCGCAGCGGTGCGCGCTGGCAGGTTGAGTACTCGGTGCGGGAGAGCTATCAAAGCGGCGCGATCATGAGTATCGGCTCCACGAAGTACCAGGATCACCGACTTTATTCCCAGATTACCTGGGGATTCTAGGCAGTAGAGTTGGATAGGCACACGGGCTGGCGCAGGTGGTCTCTGCGCCGGCCCTTCTTTTGGGTGTCGACTGGCCAATAAATGCGGTGGAAATCGCAAGTTTGGCCGCAGAAAGCGATTCGCGTTCAACTCGGTACTTACGACGATGTCTCTCATCATGCGTATTCTGATCGTCGAGGACGAGCGGAAGACCGCCGATTACCTTAGGAAAGGTTTATCGGAGAGCTCGTTTGTGGTCGATGCCGTGCACAATGGCGATGATGGCGTGCATCTCGCGCTTACCGAGTATTACGACCTTATTATTTTGGATGTGATGCTCCCTGGCCGCGACGGCTATTCGGTGCTCGGCACGATCCGGCGGGCGGGGCGACAGACCCCGGTACTCTTCCTCACCGCGCGCGACGCCGTCGAGGATCGGGTGCAAGGACTCGAGCTGGGCGCCGACGATTATTTGGTCAAGCCGTTCGCGTTTTCCGAGCTTCTGGCCCGGGTGCGCTGTGTGTTACGGCGCGGGCCGACCCGTCAGTTGGAACTATTGAGCGTGGCCGACCTCGAGATGGATCTTGTCCGGCACAAAGGAACGCGAGCGGGGACGCGGATCGATCTCACCCCGAAAGAATTTGCCCTGTTGGCCCTGTTGATCCGGCGCAAAGGCGAAGTGCTGTCGCGCACGTTGATCGCAGAGCTGGTCTGGGAAATGCATTTTGATAGCGACACCAATGTGGTGGACGTCGCCGTTCGGCGTCTGCGCGCCAAGGTCGATGATCAGTTTGAGCGCAAACTCATCCGCACGGTGCGCGGGGTCGGTTACGTGCTGGATGAAAACTGAACCCGATTATCCCTCCGGTAGGGGTCGTGGTTCGGCCGGCTCGGTGGCAGCGCGGCTTGCCTGGTCCTATGTGCTTGCGACGGTCGCACTGCTGATCGTCGCCGAAATTTTCGTTTATTGGGGTTTGCTGGGCAGTCTTCGCCGTCAGGACGAGCGCTTGCTGGCGAGCAAGACCCGCGTCCTTCGAACGCTGTTGCAAAACCCTGCGCAGGCGCAGGCGCTCGAAAGCGAAATTGAGCATGAGGCCGGTGAAGACCAGGCGCTTAAATTCTATATCCGGATTCTGGATGCAGAGTTCCGGCCGTTGCATGCGACCCCGGAAATGGGGCCCTTGCTGCCCACTGCCGTTTTTCCCGTGGTGGTGTCAGGGGAGATGATCGAGGCATATCGAGATCCGGCTGACCGCGGTTTTCTTCTGCTTACGGCGGACGCATGGACGAGTGTGGATCGGCGGGACAGGCGAATCATTCAAATCGCGCTCGATACGTCCATGAACCTCGAAATTCTTGAGGAATACCGGGCTCGTCTCCTGCTGGTTTTCGCCGGAGGCGCCATGGTTGCGTCTCTGGCGGGAGTCATCATCACGCGGCGCGGCTTGCGCCCGCTGCGTCAGATCACAGACGCAGTGCAAGAAGTGACGGTGCGCTGCATGCACCTGCGCTTGAATGCTGCGAGGTGGCCGCGGGAGTTGCAGGAACTTGCCGGCGCGTTTGATCAAATGCTGGATCGGTTACAGCCGTCCTTTGATCGCTTGAATCAATTTTCCGCGGATCTGGCGCACGCCTTGCGTAATCCTTTGAATAACCTCCGGGGCGAAGCGGAAGTCGCACTTACCTGCAATTACACACCGGAGGAATACCGGCACACATTGGGGTCGGCACTCGAAGAGTATGAACGGCTTTCCAAATTGATCGACAGCCTGTTGTTTCTCGCGCGAGCGGATAATCCCCAAGCCAGCCTCGATCGCGAAGTTGTTTCCGCGGCCTTTGAGTTCGAGGCCGTCCGCGACTTCTACGATGCGCTGGCGGAGAAGCAGGAAGTGGAGGTCACCTGCACGGGCGATGGCGGGATCTGGGGCGCTCCCATTCTGGTTCGTCGGGCGATCAGTAATCTGCTGGGAAATGCCTTGAAACACACGCCGCCGGGCGGGGCGGTTAGTCTGTCCGCGCGGCCGTTGGCAAGAGGAGCGGTGGAAGTCCAGGTTGTGGATACCGGTTGCGGAATCGCCGCCGAGCACCTTTCCCGGGTGTTCGACCGCTTTTTTCAGGTGGATCGGACGCGCTCGGCGCCGGCTAATGGGGCCGGCTTGGGTCTTGCCATCGTGCGGTCCATTATGCAGCTGCATGGCGGAAGTGCGACGATGCGCAGCGTGCTCAAGCAGGGGACTACGGTGACGTTGACGTTTCCGGGTCCCGGTGAGGGAAACGCTCCGAGTGTTGTTCGCAGTCAGAACCTGCTTGTGACGAGCTTTAGCGGGTAAACCTGACGGGATGCGCGGCGCGGGAAACCCGCGCGGCAGGCGGTGGCTGATTTGGCGCGCGGTGCGGCTGAACGTCGGTAGAGGAACGTTCTGGCGCCCATCGGGCGGCCTGATACGGTTCTGAATGGCATTAATGGGTCGGCGTAATTCGCTCCTGGTTGTTCGTGAAGCACCTCCCGGGTTTTATCTCGATGGCGGCACGCATGGTGAGATCCTTCTGCCCGGCCGCTACATTCCGCGCGGCGCCAAGCCTGGGGTCACGATGGACGTTTTTGTTTATCGTGATTCGGAAGACCGGCTGGTCGCGACCACCGAGGCGCCGGAGGCGATGGTGGGGGAGTTCGCGTACCTGCGCGTGGTCAGCGTCAATCCGCGCATTGGCGTCTTCTTCGACTGGGGACTCGAGAAGGACCTGCTGTTGCCGCTGCGGGAACAAGCGACGCCGCTGCAGCCCGGCGATCGCCGCGTGGTTCGCGTGGCACTCGACGAACGCACCGATCGGATCATCGCCAGTGCCCGGCTCAACCGCTGGCTGAATCGCACGCCGGTGACGTACACCGAGGGCCAGCGGGTCAACCTGATCATCACGGGCGACACGCCACTGGGCTATAATGCCATCATCGAGAACACGCATCGTGGTCTGCTGTATCACTCGGACCTCGCGGGGCCTCTTGCCACCGGCCAGCGGGTCGACGGCTATGTCCGCGTCGTGCGACCCGACGGTAAGATCGATCTCGCGCTGGATCGGGCGGGATTTCACCGGATTGCGCCGGTGACGGAACAGATTTTAACGGCTCTAACGGAGGCTGGCGGAACGCTGCGTTTGAATGACAATAGCTCGCCCGAGGATATTCGCGAGGCGTTTGGGATCAGCAAAAAAGCCTTCAAGCAGGCGATCGGATCGCTCTATCGCGCGCGCAAGATTGTGATTACACCGAATGAGATTCGGAGCGTGCGGGGGTAATCAAAAGGGATGTTTGGCGCGGCTTGCGCGGCATTATTTCAGCCGCAAATGGTCGGCAGTACGTGGCTAAGACGATTCGAACTTGCGGCTGTAGTATTCCATGTAAATAAAGCCGGCGTGGACCTTGATCGGCGCAGCATCACCTGGTGGACCTTGGTGGCAGGTGGCGCTATCACGTCCTTTCTGCTGGCCGGCTGTTCGAAGCACGAGACCGCGGTAGACGCGGGAATTCGCACGCAAACGTTTCATGTCGGTAACGGAGTCGAGCCGCAGGGGTTGGATCCCCAGACGACCACCGGGGCCAGTGACTGGACGGTGCAGCGGACGATTTTCGAAGGGTTGATGAACTCGGATCCGGTGACGGGGGAGCCGAGTCCCGGCGTGGCGATGCGCTGGGAGAAATCATCGGACCTGTTGCGTTATACCTTTTATCTCCGTCCCGAAGCGCGGTGGTCCAATGGGAAACCGGTCGTTGCAAATGATTTTGTCCGCACGGCCCAGCGCGCATTGTCACCGGCTCTGGCGGCGGAAGTGGCCAACGATTTTTTCTGGCTGGCGGGAGCGCGCGCGTATTACGAAGGCAAGGAACGCGATTTTTCCCACGTGGGCATCCGGGCGGTTGACGCGTTGACGCTCGAATACCGGCTCGCGGAGCCGCTGCCCTTTTTTCTGGAACTGCTGCGCTATCGCATGGGAACACCGTTGCCGATCGATGTTATAACGGAGCACGGCGGGGCTGAGAAACGCGGCACGCCCTGGACGCGTCCGGGGCGTCTCGTGGGCAATGGGGCGTTCACGTTGAAGGAATGGGTGCAGAACAAATCCATCGTGGTGGAGAAGTCCCCCACCTACTGGGACCGTGACCGCGTAAAGTTACAGCGGATTGTATTTTATCCGGTGGAGAACGCGGAAACGGAAGAGATGATGTTCCGCGCGGGCCAGCTTCACCTCACGGCAAACGTTCCACCCACAAAGATTGAAACGTGGCGTCGGGATCAGCCGGAGGCGCTCTGGCTGGAACCGGAGCAACGGGTGCGCTTCCTGGTGGTGAATCCCAAACGCCCTCCGCTCGACGATGTTCGCGTTCGGCGGGCATTGGCCCTCGCCATCGATCGGGCCCAGATTGCGCGGGTGCTGGGAGGGGGCCGTGCGGCCGCGCGGAGTCTGGCGCCAACCAGTGGCGCGGATTTCGTCGCCCAAGCGCAATTTCAGGATGATCCGGCAACGGCTCGGACCCTGCTCGCCGATGCGGGCTACCCTGGCGGCAAGGGCGTTAAAAAGTTGGAGGTCCTGCTGCCCAATCGCGGTAACGCCCGGTTGATGGTCGAGATGGTTCAGGAAATGTGGCGGAAGAATCTGGGAATTGAAGTGGTCTTCAATGTTCAGGAATGGGGCGTCTATATTGATTCGGAAAACAACGGGCAGTATGATATTGCCTACGACGGCTGGAATATGTCGCACCCGTATCTTTTCTATGATTTGAACCGGAGTGGATCCCTTTTGACCCGCTATCTGTGGTCGAGTGCGGAGTATGACGGTTTACTCACCGAGGCGGCGCGAGCGCCGACTCCCTCCGCAGAAGCTGTAGTCTACGCCCGCCTGGAGGCGGTGCTGGCCCGCGAGATGCCGTTGATTCCCGTGCATTTCGAGACCTCGACCTATCTTCTGCATCCCTCCGTGCGCGGTTGGCACCCCAATCCAAAAACGATCCATCCTGTGAACCATCTCTGGTTGGAAGCGCCGAAAAAGGACTAGGCAATCTGCGGTGGATCGGGTTTTGAGGCTGATCGCACTGAGGCTGCTGTGAGGTGTGGATGCTGATCGAGTTAGGGGCCGATCTCCGTATGCGTTAACCTAATCCATTTACTCACGCGATTGTCATCGCGAGCCCGCGGAACGAGGGCGTGGCGATCCATCTGGATTGCCGCGGTCGCCACGGCTCCCTCGCAATGACAAACAGGAGTGTAAGGCGTTAATCTAACGCGTATAGGGCCGATCTCCGAGCGGCCTTTCAGATGATCGAGTTGCCGACCGGGGATCGCGGACGCCGTTGTCCGAATTCGACCAAGCGGCGGCCGGGGGCGGCCGCGGTCCCATCAAACGACGTTCTGCGACACCGGTTCGACGTCCGGCAAAAGATCGAAATCTCCGCCTTCCGTCGTGCTCTGCGCCTGCCAGAGTTTCGCGTAACGGCCGCCCGCGGCGAGCAGCTCGGCATGGGCTCCGGATTCGAGAATGCGTCCGTGATCCAGCACCACGATCAAATCGGCGCGGCGGATCGTCGAGAGGCGGTGCGCGATGACGAGCGTCGTGCGATCGGACACGAGCGTGTCCACCGCGTTCTGAATCGCCGCTTCCGTCATCGTGTCGACGCTCGCGGTTGCCTCGTCGAGGATGACGAGAGCTGGATTTTTGAGAATGACCCGCGCGATGGTGAGACGCTGTTTTTCGCCCTGGGATAACCGAATCCCGCGTTCGCCCACCGCGGTGTTCATGCCTTGCGGCAACCGCGCGACAAAATCCCAAGCGGCCGCGCCGCGCAGTGCTTCGATGATGTCTGCGTCATCAGCGCCGGGGCGGGCCAGGCGAAGGTTGTCCGCAATCGTGCCGTTGAAGAGGAAGGGTTCCTGCGCGACGTATCCAATATTCTGACGCAGGTTCTGGAGTTCGAGTTCGCGCACATCCACCCCGCCGATGGTCACGCGTCCGGCGGTGACATCATAGTAGCGGAGCAGGAGATTCGCGATTGTGCTCTTGCCGGCGCCGGTGTGCCCGACCAGCGCTGTGACCTTGCCGGCGGGCAGGGTGAGCGTGAAATTATGCAACACGGCGGGTCGATCGGGATACGCGTGGGATACGCCATCAAATTGGACAACCGGAACGCCGGCGGGGAAGGGCCGGGGCACTGCCGGTGACGTGATGGTGACGGGGTGGTCCAGGATTTCAAAGACGCGATCGCTGGACGCCCGCGCGGCGGCGAAGAGGTTGTTGAGATTGTTCAGCTGGCTCACCGGCTGGTATAAGAGCGAGCAGTACGCGAAGAACGCCACAAACGCCCCGAGCGTGAGTTGTTGTTCCATGAGCAGGAGTCCGCCCATGCCCATCACGGCCACGGCCCCGAGGCTGGAGATAAAATTTGTGCCGGGGCCGTGGAGTGACCAGCGATACATTGCACGCAAGGTCGCTTCACTGAGGCGATTGGCGACGTCGAAAAAACGTCCGCGCTCGCGGTCTTTCAATGCGAACGAGCTGATGAGGCGATTGCCTTGAATGTCCTCGATCAACAGCGCGTTGAGTTCGCCGGAGGCCTCGCGGGTTGCTTTCCACAGCTTGCGGCTGGCACGAAAGTGCATGCGTCCCAGCAAAAACAGAATGGGAAGCGGGGCGATGGTGAGCGCCGCGAGCAGCGGTTGTTGTGCGAAGAGCAGCGCGGCGATGCCGATGACGGTGAGCAAACTCACCGTGCCCTGTTCGGTGCCATCCAGCACGACCCGTTCGACGTTTTGTACGTCCTCCGTGACGCGCGAGGCGATCTCGCCCGACTGCCGCTGGTCGTAGTACGAAACCGGCAGATCGAGCAGCTTGGTGTGCAACTCGGAGCGAAGATCAAGGAGCACGCGTTGCTCCAGACGATTGTTGACGCGGATGCGCAGCGTGTTGAGGGCGTCACGGAAAAAGTAGCACCCGGTTAAAGCGCCGACGCCGACGATCAACAGGTCCCGGCGCGCCGGGGCGATCACATCATCAATGATCCACTTGATGACTTGCGGGATCGCGATGAGGAAGAGCGTGCTGGCAATGGCGAGCGCGAGCGTCAGGGCGAAGAGACCAGGATAACGAAACAGGTAGGCGGAAACGCGGCGAAGAAAATGCATGATCTGCGGGCCCAACAAGAGCCCGGGTAGGGATTGCAGCAAGCGCGGGAGCGGTTTGCCGCGGGCAAAGAAGGCCGAAGCGGGGTCGCAATCAGCTGCGCGCGGGTGCCGGCGTGCGTCTGCGAGTCAGGTGCGATGCGGCGGGGCGTCTCCTGAAGCGGGTGTTTTCCGGCAGCGTTGGAGTGGCGTGCGACGACTTCGTCCCGGCCGAATGCGCGAGCTCGTCGATCCCGCTTGGCGCGTTGCGCCAGCTCGTGTTACCCATGGGAGCATGAAACCCCACGTTTATTTGCGGATTGGCGTCTTGTGCCTTGGAGTGACCGGTTCCGCCGCTCTGGCGGTAGCGGAGACGCGCCACGTTTTCTTCGGCACGGGCGGCCCGGGCGCGAAGGGAATTTATCGCGCCAGCTTCGATACGACGACGGGCAAACTTACCGCGGCCACCCTGGCGGTGGAGGTCGGTTCGCCGGGTTTTCTCGCGCTCCATCCGGATGGCGAAAAACTGTACGCGGTGGCGAATTTTACCGGCGGACCTGGAGTCATCGCGTATCGGTTGAGCAAGGACGGCGCGCTGGAGCAGATCAACACCTCCCCCACGGGCGGCGGTGGCGGAACGCATGTGGCGGTGCATCCGTCCGGCAAGTTTCTCCTCACGGCGCAGTACGGCGGCGGCTCGGTGGCGCTGTTTCCGTTGGATGCGGCCGGTCGGGTGGGCGCGGCGACGTTGAGTCGACATGAGGGCGGTTCGCGCGTCGCACCGACTCGCCAGGACGCGCCGCATCCGCATTGGTGCGGATTTTCGCCGGACGGCCGCTTCGCCCTCGTGCCCGATCTTGGTTTGGACGGCATCGTAATTTATCGCGTGAGCCTCGAGACCCCGGCGATTACCCGGCATGGTTTTGCGGCCTCGGTGGCTGGCGGCGGTCCGCGGCATATGCGTTTCTCGCCCGATGGAAAATTCATTTACCTGCTGAACGAGCTGGCGACCTCGGTCACAACCTTTGCCTGGGATGCTGCCGCGGGAACGGCCCGCCAACTCGCGACCGTGCCGGCGTTGACTGAAGCAGTGAAGGCCCGGGAGTCGTTCAACTCGGCCGCTGAAATTCTCGTGCACCCGAGCGGACGCTTTGTCTATTCGTCGAATCGCGGTCACGACAGCGTGACGGTATTTCAAGCCGATCCCGCGACCGCCGCCGTGAAGGTGATTCAAACGCAGCCGATCCGCGGCGCGTTTCCGCGCAACATCAATCTGGCTCCCGGCGGAGGCTGGCTGCTGGCGGCCGGTGCGGATTCAAACACGGTGTCGGTGCATCGCGTCGACCCGCAAACGGGCGAGCTCACTTACCAGACCAAGGGCGTCATCAACGTACCGGCGCCGATCTGCATCTTGTTCGCCCCGTAATTGCTCCACGCTACCTCAGGTCCATGAAAATTCGTCTTACCCTCGCGCTCTTCCTGATTTTATCCGGCTGCCTGTTCGCCGCTGATGCCGCGGAGGCCGCGAAGCGCTGGGAACAATATGGGCCGTCGTTCAAGGCGTTTGCCGAAGCGGATACCAAGAACCCACCGCGAAAGGGAGGCATTCTGTTCGTCGGGAGCAGTATATTCCGTCAGTGGGCGAGTGTAGCCGACGACATGGCTCCATTGCCGGTGCTCAACCGGGCCTTTGGTGGGTCGCGCACGGGGGATCAGCTGGCGCGATATGCGCAGGTGGTTCCGCCGTACGCGCCCAAGGTGATTGTGTATTACTGTGGGAGTAATGACCTGAAGGCAGGAGCCACGCCTGAAGACCCGGCGGCCATCTTTGGTCGCGTCCGTGAATTCTCCGAGCGGGTGCAGAAGGCGCAGCCGGGAACCCGTCTCATTTATGTATCGAGCACGCGTGCGCCTGATCGCGTCTCGCGCTGGGAGCAGGTGGATCATTTCAACGCGCTGGTACGGGCATACTGTGCCGCGACGCCACATCATATCTATGTTGATATCAATCCCGCTTTGATTGATCACAACGGCCATCCCCGTCTCGATCTCTACAAGGATGATAAATTGCATTTTAATCCGGCTTCCTATGCCCAATTTACCGCCGTCATTAAGCCGGTCCTGCAGCGGGTGTGGAACGAGGTCGCGGCCTCTCCAGTAAGTTCACGATAGCGCGTTACCCCGGCCGTATTCAGGAACCTGGGACCGCGGCCGCCCCCGGCCGCATCGGACGATTGAAGCTCAACGTGGAATCGATCCGGGGCACTTCGGGGTGATGGTCGTCTGTAATCTGGTCACTGGCCTCGTAACGCCTTCGGTTGGGACTACGCTTTTTGTGGGTAACCGGGGGCGCAGCTGCCGGTTGGCGGTTCCGATTCCGGCGCGGAGCGGAGTCCGCGCCCTACCTTTATTGAAGGTCACGATGGGTAGGGCGGCGAGTCCGCGCCCTACCTTTAAAAAAGTCACGATGGGTAGGGCGGCGAGTCCCATCGCCGCCTTTTTCAAAGGTTGCGATAGGTAGGGCGGCGAGTCCCTTCGCCGCCGCGGTGGCTGCCACCGCGCACCGGCAGGTGCGCTCGGGCAGCAGAGTGGGAAAGTTTTCGATCTCGGAAACGATACCCGACGTGGTACGATCCTTGCCGGCGATGTTCGGAGTGCAGCAGCTCATGACGTTTGTGCCGGCAATTGCCACTTTCTTGCCCGGTTTGTTTAAGTGAAGTCCTACGCGTTTCGCCCCCGCCCCTCCCCCCCCCACACG
>Ga0163150_10006434_pt1 | contig 14372 bp, 6 predicted proteins | sample OliLakLV19P2IB_FD_148628 | JGI IMG/M metagenome (GOLD analysis project Ga0163150, IMG submission 148628) | Freshwater microbial mat bacterial communities from Lake Vanda, McMurdo Dry Valleys, Antarctica - Oligotrophic Lake LV.19.P2.IB | ecosystem: Environmental > Aquatic > Freshwater > Lake >...
GTGTTCCCTTCCACCCGATGCCACGCGCCCTCGACCCGGATCGCGTCCCCCGTCGGCTCGAACACGCGGTTCTCGACGACGAACACGCTCGACGATCCCGCCTCCGCGACGACCAGGGAGACGAGGCCGCGGGCGTCGCAGCGCGAGACCCGCGTGCCCTCGCTGCTCCGGGCGACGCGCACGCCGACGCCGAGCGCGCGGAATGCGCAGCGGAAGACGTCGCCTCGCGCGCCCTCGACGAGGACGCCGTCGATGCCGCCGTCGAGCTCGCACTCGCGCACGGCGGCGTCGGCGCCGCGCAGGCGGACGGAGGCGATCCCGTTGGCGCGGAAGGCGCAGCGCAGCACCCGCACGCGTGCGCCGTCGAGGTCGAGGCCCGGGCCGCCGTTGCGCTCGAACGTGCTCGCCTCAATCGTGACGTCGTCGGACGCGAGCACGCGGAGGCCCGCGGCGACGGACCCGGTCACCGCGACGCGCACCAGCCGGAGGCGGGCGTTGCCGCCGGCGGCCAGGATGCCGTCGCTGCCCGCGCCGACGACCCGGACGGCCTCGATCGCGACGTCGCGAACGCCCGCGAGGATCTCGAGGGCCGGACGACCGCGGTCGGTGGCGTCGAGCGTCGTTCCCTCGGCGGCGCCGACGATCGTCATCGGGCGGTCGATCACGAGGCCCGTGCGGAACGCGCCGGCCGGCAGACGCAGGGTCCCGCCGGCGGGCGTCGCATCCAGGAGCACGCGCAGCGCGTCGTCGCTGCGAACGAGGCCCGTCGTGGTCGCCGCGATCCCGACCGGGCGGAGCCGGCGGCGGCCGTTGGCCTCGGCGCCCGAGGGGACCAGGAGGGCCGTCGCGAGCACGGCAGCGAGTCCGAGGGCCACGGTCGAACGCAAGGCCACCTCCGGGGAAGAGCGCACGCCGTCGTGCGAGGGAACTCCCACCTCCTTCACACGCGGCGTGCCGCGAGGCGGAAGGACGGCGTAACCAATTGTGGAGGAACGAGTTAAGGCGCTGTGGGCCAGCGGATCGACCCCGGCCGCGTCCAAACGGGTGGACGCGGCTGCTCGGGCTTTGTAGACGTAACACACGTATACAAAGTGAGTTACGGAGAGCGGCGCGTCGGGGCGTCGGCCGGCTCGTGCGGGGTGCCGTGTCCATCGGGATGAACACCGCCGGGACCGTCACCCAGGTCCCCGCGGAGCAGGGCGTGGACTCGCTGACCAAGCTCGTGCCAATCGGCGGGGGGTGACCCTGCGGGTTCGTAGGAGGTGAAGGCGGCGAGGAGGGCATCGTCGGAGGGGAGCGCCCCCGCGAGCTCACGGGACGGCCAAGAAGGGGCAGGCGCTGCGTGGGTCTTGGGAAGGATCGGGGCCCGATCGGGACCGTCGGCGAACGCCTGCCCCAGGAGCGTGGCCACGACCGACGCGACGTTGCGGAGAGAGCGGTGCGTCGCGAGCGGGTGCGTCATGGTCAGACTCCACCCCCTGCAACGCATCCCATGTGCCCAATCGCTTCGTGTGGAATAGAACGCGCAATGCCATGCTGCGTAACTGGTTACGTTCTCCCCACGAATGTGGAGATGTGGAGAGTGACCAAGGAATTGGGTGCGCGCCGCCCGATCGCGCCACATCGCGCCATCGTGTCGCGATCCCGCCAGGTCCCGTTAGTCGTCCACTGGCCGCTGGCGCCCGTAGCGGCGCGCGCTGGCGGCGCCGACCGCGTCGACCAGGCCCCGCGCGAGCAGGGTCGAGAGATCGCGGTTCACCGTGCGGATGGACACTCCGAGGCGCGCGGCGATGTCGGCCGCCGAGACCCAGCCGTCCCCCAGGAGGGGAAGGATCGAGTCCTCCCGGGCGGATCGCGGCGCCCCGACGCCGCCGCCCGCGGTGGCGTGTCGCCGGATCGCGCGTCGCTGCGCCATGACGCCCCGGACGATCTCCGGCGTGATCTCGCCGCCTTCGGTGAGGACGGCGGCGGCGCGGAGGACGTTGTCGAGCTCGCGGACGTTCCCGGGCCAGTCGTGGGCCAGCAGCAACGGCAGGACGTCCGGATGCACGGAGGCGCGTTCGGGCGTCCGGGTCGCCAGGTGATGCGCGAGGAGGGAGATGTCGTCGCGCCGGGCCCGCAGGGGGGGCAGGTCGATGCGCACCACGTTGAGCCGATGGAACAGGTCCTCGCGGAACCGTCCGCGCGCCACCTGGTCCGCGAGGTCGCGCGCGCTCGCCGTCACGATGCGCACGTCCACCGGGATCTGCCGGGTGCTCCCCACGGGCCGCACGCACCGTTCCTCGAGCACACGCAGCAGCGCCACCTGCATCTCGGGGGGCATGTCCGCCGCCTCGTCGAGGAAGAGCGTGCCGCGGTGCGCCCGGACGAACAGTCCCTCGTGAGACCGGTCGGCTCCCGTGAACGCGCCGCGGATGTGCCCGAAGAGCTCGCTCGCCATCAGTTCGGGGGTGATCGCCCCGCAGTTGATCGCGACGAAGTCGTGCGGGCTGCGCAGGGACGCTGCATGCAGCGCACGCGCGACCTGTTCCTTGCCCGTGCCGGTCTCGCCGAGGAGCAGGACGCTCGCCGAGCTGCCCGCGAAGCGACGGATCTGCCGCAGGACGTCGCGCCAAGGCGCGCTCTGGCCGACGAGGCCGTCGCCGATCGGGAGAGGGAGGGGGCGCGGGGGAGGGGACCCGGCCCGAGCCTTCGACGGCGTTGCGTGCGCGATGGCGGCGCTCCGACGCGCCTCCAGGAAGCGCAGCACCGTGCGTACCGCGTCGGCGTCGCGCCGTCCGAATCGACGCGCCCGCGCCAGGGCGACGGTGCCCCCCTCGAAGGGGACCAGGAGCAGCCCGCCGGGGCGACGCTGCTCGGGTCGCCAGAACTCGGGGCGGGGGCGGATCCGGACGGCTCGGAGGCGCTTCCCCTGCGACAGCCGGTGGATCGTCCAGCTCGAGAGGGTGTGCTCAGCCTGGGGCCGGAGCGTCAGCCAGCGGTCCTTGCGACGGTGGAAGAGCACGCGGGCGCCGATCATGGCGGCCAGCTCGCGTGCGACGCGCCGCCGGAACCGGTGGGTGGAGGTGGACCGTCCCACGGTGATCAGGGCGTCCAGGGCGGACATCGCCCGTTCGGGCCGTCTCCTCCGCGGCCGCCTCATGTGCTCCGCTACGCGCGCCAGTCGTGCGACCGGGTGATCTCCCGCCGCGCGGGGGGGCTCGAGATCGCCCAGGGCGCGTACGCAGGCCGCCTCGAAGTCCAGCAAGACCTCGGGAGGGCGCCCGTCCCCGTGCTGCGTGACCCATCGCATCAGCCCCCGGTACGCCCGCGCGGCGCTCCCGAGCACCAGCACCGCCTCCTTGGGCTTCCTCACACGCGCGTACCCGATGGCGAGCACCATCGCGAGGATGACACGCCGTCCCCACGCCGTCTCCTTCCCATACAGCGCCCTCAGGTGCTCGAGCGGCATCAGCCGCCCCGCCTCCGGCGCGAGGATGTCGAGGGCGTCGCGCTCCTCATCCGCCCGTCTATTGCGCCAGTTCCCGCTAATCCTCGCCTTGTAGAGTGCCGCTTGATGAGACCGGGAACTCCAAATCGTCAGCAGGGATCGTACCGAGCCAAGAGCTGGAGCCCGGGGGACGACCCTCGCTTGCAGTCCTACGGGGGATCCCTGCGGCAGCCGAAGTTCGGTAGCGACAACAAAGTACTCTGCGACGTTCTCTGCCGCACGCTGACCTTTGGCGTCAAGGGCCTGTGCATTGACCTGCTCTGTCAGTGCGCCCGTGTCCGCCTTCGCACTCGCAAATCTGTTCGCATAGAGCGCCGCAACCACCTGACTTGCGAGTACTCCGATCCTGGCCTCGCCTGGGGAGATAAGCTGCGAAATTGGGGAGTCAACACCTACCTCTGCGTAGTACTGAGCCAACTGCGAAGCTACCCCTGTCAGGGTATTGCTGGCCCCGATGCACCACGCGGCCCGATCCAGGACCTGATGGATGCGGCCAACAGGGGCTGCCTCCTCAAAGGCGACGGCGCGTGCAATCTCGACGCCGCTCAACCGCACTCGCCAGGCATCTCCTCGCAGCCAGGATCGCCGAAGTGCACATGAAAGAACTCCTAGGACGGATCCACCTCGCTCAAAGGACTCAACCTTGCGGATAGTCGAGGAGATCCAAGAGCGGCCAATCGGACGTAGAAGCGCAGACGCACGTTCGAGCGCGCGCCGGCCAGCGCGCAGGCTCACCGCTACGGTCACGCTCCACCAAACAGCCACTCCGGCACGCACGCTGGCCGATCGAGTCTGGCCGACTTCTGCGAGAGCGGCGCGATAGAGGGGGCGGAGTGCACTGCCGAGGGGAAGGCTGTCCATGGGGCCTAGGTGCCGGAGCAGCTTGGCGATCGCGGGTTGGCGTTTCTCTAAGATCCCCGCAATAGCGTGGACCAACTGTCCCCGCACCTCTCCGGGCTGGCGCCAAAGGAGAGGTCTCTCAAGCAGCTCCCTCAACGCAGCGTGCGCGACTGGAGCAACTGGTGAGCGCCTCAGGATCTCTAAGAGTCTTAAGCTCCGACTTCCTGGGCTCTGCGACTGCGGGATTGAGAGGGGACCTGCCGACTCCCGGATCTGCGTGCTGCCAGGCTCTAGATCTGCGACCAGCGACAGGAGAGCTAGATCGAAGTCCACGACTTCGCGCCCGGCGTGGCAGCACAGATTGATCTCGTCCGGGACCGGCAGGCCCCTGCTCTCGCGCCGAAGCAACTCCGCGGCAACCACGACGGCGATGTCACGGACCCATCGCGCGCAAACGCGCCAACTGAAGCAACGCTCTGTCCCCAGGCTACGAACGTCTCGGAGGGCCCGCACGCGGGCCTCCTGAGCTGACGCCCCCCCCGCTCGCTCTGCAACGGCGGGATGGTCGTCCAGATGTGCGACTCGCTTCAGCCGCGGGCGGTGATGCCTCACGGCGTTAGCGAATCGCCGGCGCTGCTCAAGATCAAGAGGCCAGATGTTCGTATGGTGTAAGTGCCGTTGTCCACCATTGCCCACGTTTCAAGTTGATTAATCTGAACGCGCGTCTTAAAAATGCGGTGTCAGTGCTCTAGGCCACACCCCACCGGGAGGTCACCCATGCGGTTCATGAAGAATGCGGCCCTGCTCTTCGTCCTCGCCCTGTCGCTGATGATCAGCACGGGCGCTGCCATCGGCGACGCCACGCCGCCTACACAGCAGAGCGACTCCTCCGTGAGTTTCCTCTTCGGAGAGAGTTGGGGGCGCGTAACCGTGTCGGCGGCCCCGACCTCCATCTACCAGGTAAGCGCCGTGGATCCGTTGGGCCTGCCTGTACTTCTCGCGATGGGTGCCGTCGGTCCCAACGGAATCGGAAACAGCATGTTCGTGCGGGCGCCGGGCCTCAGCATCGCAACGATCACCGTGACCTTGACGTCTCCGGGTCTGCCGCCGGTCGTCTTCGCCTACGACTCGGAGCTTGATCGCTGGATCATTGACTGACCCAGCGTCGCAAGGACTCTGCGACTTCGATTGAGAGGTGGCTCCTATACGGGCCACCTCTCTTCGTTTCTAGTTCCCCGACTTCGATAGCGAGGAAACCAGATCCATGACCTGACGCATGGTGAAGGGTTTGGCGAGAAGGGCTGCGGCGCCGGCTTCACGCACGCGCGAAGGATCAATCGCGCTCGCCTGCCCGGACATCAACACCACGGGAAGACTCGGGAAGCTGCCCTTGAGGGTTCGACAGAGTTCGATTCCGTCCATTCCGGGCATGGCTATATCGGAGATAAGAAGGTCCGGCCGCGCATCGACAGTCTCCTCAATCGCCTTTTGGGCGCTGCCAACCGCGCAGACCTCGTATCCCGATCTCTGCAGGTAGCGGCAGAGGGGATCTAGGACATTTGGATCATCATCGACAACCATGACTCTGACCTTTCTAGTCGAGTCCGAGGTCGGCTTGACTAGCTCGGCGGCTGACTCCTGTTCAGTCGCGGCTTCCGCCAACTCGACGATCGCCGTTGTTCCTGAATTCGGCTCGGACGTCAACTTGAGTTCCCCGCCGTGCCTTTCAACGATCTGTTGTGAGAGACACAGCCCAAGCCCCGTGCCGCGCTCGCCCTTCGTGGTGAAGAAGGGATCGAATATCTTCGGCAAGAGGTCTTTCGGGATTCCAGTGCCATCGTCAGAGACTGTGATGCGCACGCGACCCGCACGGGGTTCTACACTGATTGCTACCGTGCCGCCGCGTTCGACGGCGTCCAGGCTGTTCTTCAGCAGGTTGGTAATGACCTCGCGGAGTTCGGTCGGGTCAGCTCTGACGAAGAGGCCCTTTGCGGCGCGAAGGCGGACCGAGATGCCGGGCTTGTTGTTCCTCCTCTGGCTCGCCCAAAGTGGACGCAGCAGCTCGATTACATCAGCGCAGATTTCACTCGCATCCACGAGCTGGAAATGAGCTTGCCGCTGAAACCTCGTGAATCCTTGAAGTCGCCGGACTACCCCGGCTGCGTCGAGCGCAGCCTGTTCGATCAGCCGCAGGTGCTCCTGCACCTCGGCCGGGAGGTACCCGAGGTGCATCAACTGAACTCGGGCGAGAATCGCGGTCAGTAGGTTGTTGAACTCATGCGCAACCCCACTCGTCATTTCTCCCATGACTCGGAGGCGTTCACCCCGCAGCAGGCGCTCCTGCGCTGCCTTCAGTTCAGAGTAGGACCGCTGAATGTCCGCTAGCAGTCGACTCGTCTCGATCGCTGCTGCCGCTTGTTCCGCGAACAGGCAGAGAATCTCAAGGTCAACAGCATCAAAGGAGCCTGCGCCCGATGTGTTGTCCGCATACATGACGCCATAAAGATCGCTTCCCCGGAGCATTGGCACGCAGAGCACCGAACGTAGAGACAGGGATACGATGCTCGGGCGTGCCATTAGTTCGGTGTCGCCGAAAACGTCATGGAGAAGCAGCGGAGTGCGGCTTGACAAGACACGTCGAATGACGGTCTTGCTGATGGTCTCCAGCCTGGCTCTGCTGTCTGACCCACTCGACGAACTCGCAATGCGAATCTCACGTTGTGAGTTTGGACTGAGCAGGACGATGCATGTGCGCGCTGCCTTTGTGATCTCACGCGCGAAGTCATTCAGGGACTCTAGGAGAGCTTCAAGGCCAGCTCCCGTCTTTAGTTTTGCTGAGACTGCAAGAATCGATCGCATGGCAGTTTGCCTACGTGTGTCAGGTGATGCTGCCGAGCCGGCCTCCACTTGAAGGCAATGCGTTTCCGCATGGAGCTGGTACGGGATGCTGGCGCCACTCGGAGGACTGCCACCGTCTCGCCGTGCTCGGAGCGTAGCGAGACAGAAGAGGATCTCCTTCGATCTACCGGTGGCGGACTCTTGCCCCTTTGCGCTCTGAGCAGACTGGGTGAATGTGTGGGTAATGCTGGTAAGGCATGAGCTTGCCGTTGCGGCATCGCCCTGTGCCAGCAGGGAGGTCGCGCGCAGGGCGAGGGCCCTCGCTTCGACGGCATGTAACCCACGTTGCGCTGCAACTTTCGCTAGAACTGCAAGGATACGTCCCACTTCGGGGTCTTCGATCCCTCTCATAACACTAGCGGCGAGTACAGTTTCAAACCATGCTCTCTGTTGAATCCCCGTAAGCGCTTCCGAATCCGGGAGGTATCGGCTCTCGATCGCCTCGATCAGGAGTTGGGAGCCTACTCGCCCCTTTGAGCGAGCAAAGGCGACGGTGAGCGCAAGGAGTGCACGTAGCAACTTGGGGGCTGCTTGCGTGTAGTCTCGCTTGCCTCGCAGAAGTGAGGGTTGACACGGACGTTCGCCATCGAGTCTGAGCGCTACGCGAAGTGCATGTACCGCCCCGGCGGTCTCCGGATCCGAGGGACGTGGCGCACTGCGCCGTACCCAAGTCGAAGCGCGACGCCGGTCTGGGCCATGGAAGGCCACGAGGGCATGGGAGATGTTGTATGCGGCAAGGGGGCGGTCTCCGGTAATCAACCGAATGGAGCGAGCAGCATCGAGGAGATGGCTCTCTGCTTGATCCTGCGCGCCTTGCGCAGCGCAGAGCTCCGCTAGGGAGTGTGCGACCAGTGCGCGGATGCGAGGGGGCGCATGCAGTTCTGCGATCGCATTGGCCCTGACGAGGGTCCTGCCTGCGAGGCCCGAATTGCCCTGCCTGTCGTAGATCTCCTTCAATGAGAATAGAGCCAGCAGGACTGCATCATGTCGTGCAAAACGTGAGCCAAGCGCGGCCGCTCGACTGTGCAGCGCTGCGGACTCGAGAAGTGCCCCTCGGAGTTGCACGACGCGCGCTAGATTCTGGAGAAGGCCCGATGCACCCTGAATGTCGCCGGCGGCAAGGCGAAGCCGAATGCCGCGCGTCATCGTGCGCTCAGCGTCGCGGCCCTGTCCGGCACGCTGCATGCAAATTCCGAGGTTGTTGAGTGCCTGTGAGAGGTTGGTCGTATCTCTGGCATGGCGCGCCGCGCGCGCCGCGCGCCGGTTGAGAGAGATGCCACGGGAGTAGGATTCTTCGTGGAGGAGCGCCCTCCCCCTCGCCAGCCAGTAGGCGGCCATCAGGCGGAGCTCGCGGGCGCGGACGCTGCGGCCCAGATGGCGGAGGGAGGAAGCGCACTGGGTCAGGAGCGCCTTGGCCGGGGCCAACTGGTTCATCGCGAGCTTGGCGCGGGCACGGAGGACGCGGAGCTCGACGACGCGGGCCTCGAGATCGGGGGGGACGCCCTGGAGGCTCTCGGCGCGCGCCGCGAAGGCGTCTGCGGCGGGCAGCTGGCGGGTGAGGAAGAGGTGATCCGCGACGAGGCACGCGGCTCGTAGGTCCTCGAGGACGATGGCGGCGGGGAAGTGAGCGATGAGAGCGGCGGCCAGGACCTTCGCGTCGGGACCCGGGAGGAGAGTTGCGGCAAGCGTGGCCCGATGGGACGGCGTGGCGAGGAGGTCGGGGTGCTGGGTCGCGATGCGGGTGGCGACGGCCTGGGCGCGCGCCCGGGCGGCCGAGGGCAGCGCGGCCTTGCTCTGGGCGAGCACGTGGAGGGCCTGTGCGGGGTCCGACGCGTCCAGGAGGAGACGGGCCTCCTCGGCGGCGAGCTCGGGCACGGGCGTGCGGGCCAGAGCTCGCAAGAGTCCCTTGCGCAGCTCGTCGCGGCGGTCGTCGCCCAGACCCTCGAGCACGGCGTCGCGGACGGCGCGGCCGGCGAGCGCCAGGCGGACCTGCACGCCCTCGCGGGAGACGGAGATGAGGCGGCTCTCGGGCAGCAACCCCACGTCCGTCGTGCTGCAGAGCGCGGCGGCGAGGGCCTCAGGGACGGGCGCCTCGAGCAGGGCGAGTTGTTCGAGCGTGCTCCGGACGGCCGGCGAGGAGGCGTCGAGCGCGCGGCGCGCCTCGGCGGACAGGGCCCGCTCGTAGCGGTACGTGTCGAAGCGGGAGAGGTCCCACGAGAAGCGGTCCGTGTCCGCGCGTAGGTCCCCGCGCACGTAGCCCTGGGCCAGGTAGCCGACGATCGCACCGGGAGAGCCCTCGGACTGGGCGCGCACGGTCTCGATGTCGGGGTCGACGGGCTCGAGGGTGGGGAAGCGGTCGGCGAGCAGGGCTCGCACGTCGGCCCCGGTCAACGGGGACAGTTCGACGATTGGGCGGCGTGCCTGGGACGCGTCAGGGATCAGGAAACCCGCCGGGTCGTCCGCGCCGTGCTCCACGACGAGCAGCACGCTCGGGGCGGGGCGTCCGTCGGGATGCTCCACGCGGGAGATCAGGTGACGGGAGAGGACCCGCAGCGCCTCCTGGGTGGGCGGCGCGAGCTCGGCGAAGTCCTCCACGAGCAGCACCACCGGCGACTTGCGCGAGGTGCGCTCGCACAGGTCGATGAAGCGCTCGATCGCGCGCGCGGCCGCGGCCTCACCACCGCTCGCGTCGGCGTCGCCACGGTCGCTCCGCGCGTCGCTGCGCGTGGTGCCGTCGTCGGGATCGAGGTCCCCGGCGAGGCGCGAGACGCCGTCGGCGAGCCGCCGGATCACGCTGCGTCGCTCCGCCGCGCTGTCGCGACCCGACAGGGAGAGGACGGCGGTCCCCTCGGTGCGTGCGATGGCCTGGAACTCCCGCAGCAGGCGTGTCCCGCCCGATCCCTGGGGTCCCTGCACGACCAGCACGGCATCGCGCGCGGGCGGCTTCGGCGCCGGTGACCCGGGGGTCGCGGGCAGGAAGGACGCGCCGGCCTCGGGGGTGTCCGCGAGCGCCCGGCAGGCCCGGCGGAAGCGGGCGAGCAACGCCTCGCGTCCGACGAGGCGACCGCCCGCGGCGAGCGCGGCGGCTTCGTCCTCGGTGATCTGGGGGCGCCGACGCCGACCGAGGGTCGCGAGCCGTGCGAGCAACGCGTCGGCATCCTGGGGCCGCTGGGCCGGGTCGCGCTCGAGGAGCCACGCGAGGACCTTCTCGAGGGCTTCCGGGACCGACGGATTCACGCTGCGCGCGAGCGGGGCCGCCTCGCGGCGGCGACGACCGAGCACCTCGCCGGCGCCGCCCGTCAGGGGGTCGCGACCGGCCGCCATGCGGAACGCGACCAGGCCGAGGGAGTACAGGTCGACGCGGTGATCGTGCGGCGCGCCGTCGAGCACCTCCGGCGCCATGAACGCCGGTGCGCCGCGCGCGATACCCCGCACGGGGCCGAGGCTCGCGAGCCCGCCGTCGGTCAGCGTGAACACCACGCCCTCGGGGCGATCCTCGCGCAGCACGTTGCCCGGGGTGACGTCGTAGTGGATGAGCCCGCGCAGATGAAACGCGCGCAGCACGCGCGCGCCGTCCTCGAGGAGGCGCCACACCTCGTCGGGCGGCAGGCCGGTCGCGCGGCCCTCGAGGCTCGCGCCGGGCACGAACCGCATGACCTGGTAGCGGCCATGCTCGGGGAGGCGGCCCTCGTCGAGGATCTCGGCCCAGTGCGGGTGCTGGAACCACCTCAGCCGCTCGGCGGCAGGCTCCGGATCGCCGGCCCCGAGCAGTCCCTCGAGCCGCTTGATCGCAACGTGCCGACCGCCGTTGAGGAGGTCCTCGGCGAGCTCGACGACGCCGTGGGCGCCGGCGCCGAGGGGCCGGACGATCCGGTACCGACCGGCGATGACTCGTGTTTCGCGGGAAGCCGAGGTCATGAGGGACCGCACCCATGCCGGGGAGATCCCGGTGGGCTTCTATCGACCGCGCGTCCAAAGCGCTGAACCCGCAGGTGCGGCTCCTGACGCGTTCGCAGGACGCCGGCCCATTCCTCCCACCGTTCGGCCCCCGGCGCCCCCGGAATCGTCCACCCGTTCGCCTCGTGTCAGGTGTCCCGTCCTACGGTGGCTCGCATCGCTACGGACGCCGCGGTGGGAGGGCTGCCTTCAGCTGGGCGATCGACTGCATCACCCGGTCCGCGAAGGCCTGGTCGGCGTCGCGGCCCCCCGGCCCCCCCGGCCACCACAGCGCTTGCCCGAGCGCCAGGCGCACGTCGGCGGGCCGAGGCCCGCGGGAGCCCTTGCCCCAGGCGCGCCGCGACCCATCGATGGCGACGGGGATCACGGGGGCGCGCCCGCGACGGGCGAGCACCGAGACCCCGCGCTGGGCCCGCTGCAGCTCGCCGTCCGTCGAGAGCTTGCCTTCGGGGAACACGACGAGCACGGCGCCGAGCCGCAGCAGGGCGCAGGCCCGCCGGACGCTGGTGAACGCCTGACGTCCTGCCCCCACGGGCAGCGCGCTGACGAGCCGGAAGAACCAGTTCGCGCTGCGGACCGCGTAGAAGTCGTTCGTCATCACGAACGTCACGCGGCGGGACACGACCAGCTGGACGAAGGCCGGGTCGAGGTAGGACTGGTGGTTCGGGCACAGCAGGAGGCCCCCACGCGGGAGGGTCGGCACGCGTCCGACGTGTCTCACCCGGAACAGGGGGCGCAGGACGAGGCTCGCGAAGCCCTCGAGGCCGCCGTAGCAGACCTCGTAGAGGCGTCGCCACGCGCGCCCGAAGGGGGCTTCAGGCCGGAGGACGCGCGGGAGGGGCATCGCGGGAGGAGGCGCGGGACCGGTCCCCGCGCCCTCGGATCACTTGCCGCAGCCCGCGGCCTTGCGCTTCTCGTCGAGCGCCTTCGCGTCGCGGACGAGCGAGTTCTTCTGCGGGCCTGCGTCCATCATGCCGACGAGCTCGACGTAGCTCTTGTAGCAGCGGTCGGCGACCTCGCAGTCCTTGTTGCCCGACATCTCGAACAGCGCCGCGAACACCTTCGTGAGGTTGCCGAGCGAGTCGAGCACCGCGCCGGGCTCGTCGATCTCCGTCTTGTACTTGACGCTCACGCGGAGGAAGTGGAGCACCGCCTCCTCGAGCTTCGCCTTCGCCTCGGGCAGCTTGCCCGCCTCGCGCAGCGCCTTCGCCTCGGCGACGGCCACGTTGCCGAGGCCGTTGTAGGCGCCCGCCAGGACGTCGCTGTTGCGCGACTCGGTGGCCTTGTCGAAGAACGGCTTCGCCTCGGCCTCCTTCTTCGTCATGACGAGGCAGCTGCCCAGCCCGACGAGCGCGCGCTGCTTCGTGACCTCGCCCTGACCGTCGGGGGCCTTCTCGGCCGCCGTCACGAGCGCGCGGTAGGCCGCCCCGGCGTCCTCGTACTTGCGCCCGAGCTCGAGGGTCAGATAGACGCGCGTCCACTCCGCGCGCAGCGCGTCGCGGGCGTTCATGCCGGGCGCGGTCTTCACGGCCTCGAGGGCCTTCGTCGCTCCCTCCGTGTCGCCCTTCGACAGGGCGACCTTGGCGCGGATCACCTGCACGTCGACGAAGAAGTACGACTTGGGGAACGCGGCCAGGAGGTCGTCGATGGCCCCGAGCACGGCGCCCGGCTCGCCCATGTTGGCGAGCATCTGGACGCGATAGAACAGCGCGAGCTGCTTGCCGAACCCGTTCAGCTCGGCAGCAGCCGCCGCGAACCCGTCCGAGGCCTCCTGGAAGTACGACGAGGCCGCGTCGTTCATGGCCTGGGCGAAGGCCCCGTTCGTCAAGCGGTCCGTCGAGACGATCTTCTTGACGACGCCGGCCGGCTTGCTGAGCCCGCGGTTGTTCTTGACCAGGTCGAAGCCGGCGTCGACCTGCACCGGCGCCGACTCGCGGATGTGCTCGTCGCTCGGCTCCTCGTCCGGGCCGGGAACCGGCGCGTCCCTGGCGACGGGCGCCGGGACCCACTTCCCGTCCACGAGGATGGCGTCGGCCCAGGCCGAGCCGGCCGCGAATCCGAGCACCGCGAGGCCGAGGGCCGCTCCGGTGACGAGGCGGAACAGGCGAGAACGGTCGATCATGGCGCTGACGGTCCTTTCCGGGTCGGATCCCGGGGGGGTCGCGCGCGCGACCACACCGAGTCGGGAGGGTGAGACTACCGGGGTGACCTCGGGCGGTCAATCCGAGTCGAAGGCCTCCCGTGCAGGGGGAAACGCAGCCCGCGTCGACGAGTTCAGGGGGCGCCGGGGGCCGCGCCCACGGTCCCGTTGCCCGTCGTCGAGCCCGGCCCCGGTGGCCGGGTCCGGCCCGCGATGCGGGTCGTCTCCTCGACGGGAAGCCGCATCTGGCGGAGTCCCTCGAGCCGCCGCCTGCGGAACGCGATCAGCTCGGCGACGATCGAGACCGCGATCTCGCCGTGAGTCCCGCCCCCGATGTCGAGGCCGATGGGGGCGTGCAGCCGCGCGAGGTCGATTCCGGCGAGCCGCCCCTCGTCGCGCATGCGGCCGAGGATGCCGCGGACCTTCACGCGGCTGCCGATGAGGCCGACGTAGCCGGCCTTCGAGTGGAGCGCGAAGTCGAGGCACGCCTGGTCCATCGCGTGGCCCCGCGTCACCACCACGCAGAACGCCGACGCCGGGATCGAGAGCTGCGCGAACACCTCGTCCCAGGTCTCCGCCGCCACGCGGCGCGCGGCCGACGGGAAGCGCTCCTCCGTCACGAACGTCGCGCGGTCGTCGACGACCGTCACGCGGAACCCCGCGTCGGCTGCCATCGCGCTCACGCTGCGGCTCACGTGCCCGCCGCCGAACAGCACCACGTGCGGCGCCGTGATCGGCTCGACGAACACCTCGACCAGCCCGCCGCACATGAGGCCCGCCGAGCCCGTGGCCTCCTCCGTGAGGCGGAACTCGAGCTTGCGCGGCAGCTCCGTCTCGAGCACCTCCTTCGCCGCCGCCACCACCTCGGCCTCGACGCAGCCGCCGCCGACCGAGCCCGAGACGCCGCCGGACTCCCGTAGCAGGAGGCGCATCGCCTCCTTCCCGGGGGTGCTCCCCGTCGTGGACACGACGGTGCACAGCACGCCGCGTTCGCCGCGGGCCCGCATCTGCGCGATCTCTTCGAAGACGTCGATCACGGGGCCATCC
>Ga0163150_10006435_pt1 | contig 14372 bp, 15 predicted proteins | sample OliLakLV19P2IB_FD_148628 | JGI IMG/M metagenome (GOLD analysis project Ga0163150, IMG submission 148628) | Freshwater microbial mat bacterial communities from Lake Vanda, McMurdo Dry Valleys, Antarctica - Oligotrophic Lake LV.19.P2.IB | ecosystem: Environmental > Aquatic > Freshwater > Lake >...
GGTGCACGGACGCAGAGGTGTGCCATAATCATATGGGCCGCTTCGTACGCTTTTAATTCATCTCCACTTAATTTCGCCGCCTGATCGGGTCCGATCCATGCGCGTTCGCCAAGAGTTGCTGATTCCAGCACACGTTTGGCGGAGGAGGGGACGAGTCCAGTCAGATCAGTGAGAGACGGCCGAGAAGTCATACGGAATGGAGAATGAAGAATTGCTTGCCCACCGCTGGCTCAGAAGCGAAGATGGGAGCATTAGCAGTATTTTAGGGAGTATTAGGGTATATGTCATCCTCCTTGTTATTGATGCACTGGAATACCTACTTCCTCACAATCAACAACCTCCTCGGCCCACTCCGAATCGTCTCCACGCTCCCATTCCAATCATGAATCGCACTCATGATCACTTCTTTCTTATACACGTAGTTTTTCCCGCGCTTGGTCCCAACATCATGCGTAATGAAATTCTTGCTGTCGTAGCCCAAAATCACCATAACATGATACGGAGGACCATCGCCGGAGTAATACGGGTTCCCGATATCCTGTCCTGCAAGTGGCACAATCACGGGGTTTCCTTTTGCCAGTTCCTGCTCAATGCGCGCGATGCTAACGTCGGATCCTTCTAATACTTCCGCGTCATAGCTGAACATCCCGCGGGCAACTTCTGCCAATTGCATCATGTCGATATCGATAGGCATTCCTTTGGATGTTTCATGAGCGACCATCGCCTTGATGCCGCCGTCCATGATGCTCGCGTTCAAATCCGTCCCTTCCAGATAATGATGCACGATAATCAGCGATGCCTCTTCGCATGCTTCGTCATACGGGGGATCCCAGCTTCCGGTCGGGGCCTGCGAGGCAAAGGGCATATCGATGCGGACGGACGAGGGGATAGAAGAAGTAGAGGGAGAAGAAGGTAAAGAGGGGATAGACGACGTCGCGATATCCGATCCTGTTTGTGTCTCTACCGTCGATCCCGGTGCGGTATCAGGCTCAGCTTTAGCAGATGATGGACTGGAGGAATTAACCGGTGCGTTTAGCACTGTTTCTTGCGTGCATCCGGTCAGTAGTAACAGTGCGATGGAGTACTCTGCGATGGAGGAATGTTTCATCATACAGAGAGGGGAGAAGATACGTCGATTCATATGACGGATGAATGTAAGCATTCTGTCCGCGAACTGCGTGCGCTTCGACTGCACACGAGTACACTGTAGAAGAACTTCTACCCATTCTCCTATGAAATTCTTCTTGGACACCCCGCGCCAGAACTCGCTCCGCGCGTTCGATGCAGGGCAGGCTGCTTTCTCCCCCTTTTCTCTATGAAGTTATTTTTAGACACTGCAAACGTCGAACAGGTGAAACTTGCCGCATCGCTGGGCGTATTGGATGGCGTCACGACTAATCCGTCGCTTGTCGCTAAAGAAGGCAAGGACTTCAAGAAGACCGTGCTGGAGATGTGCAAATATGTCCCGAATGTCAGTGCACAGGTCACTGCATCAGACTTTGAAGGGATGAAAAAACAGGGATTGGAATACGCGAAGTGGCATAAGAACATTGTCGTGAAAGTGCCGATGACGACGGAAGGTTTAAAAGCAGTTGCCTTCTTTAAAACGAAAAAGATCCGCACAAATGTGACATTGGTCTTCTCTGTTCCTCAGGCGATTCTCGCAGCAAAGGCCGGGGCATCAATCATCAGTCCGTTCATCGGTCGCTTGGATGATATTGGCGAGGATGGTATGGAACTGATCTCCAATATCATGGATGTGTGGATGAACTACGATTTCAAGACAGAAGTGCTCGTCGCATCTGTTCGTCACCCCATGCATGTCGTCGATGCCGCACAAATCGGTGCACACATCTGCACCATGCCGTATGACGTCTTCGCGAAATTGCCCAATCATCCGCTGACAGACAGCGGATTGAAGAAATTCATGGAAGATTGGGAGAAGGTGTCGAAGAAGGGGAAGAAGGCATAGAGGGCAAAAAGGGCATAGAAGGCAAAGATGAGAAAGGTGTATGATGAGCCTATGATCGAAAGGCTCTATCAAAAGCTTATTGTGTGGAAAGAGGGAGATGCACTCTGTTTGTTTACATACAAGGTTACAAAGGATTTTCCTTCTGAAGAGAAATTTGCTTTAGTTCAACAAATGAGACGATCAAGCTATGGGGTGCCAATGTGCATAGTCGAAGGAAGTGCCCGCAAGACGCCGAAAGATCGAAAACATTTCATGGTTATGGCAATCGGATCACTCGAGGAGTTGCACTATCAATTTTCCTTGGCGCTACGATTGGGTTATATGCAATCACCCGTCTATGATGTGGCAGATGATCATATAAAACGCGTAAGTTTTCTTTTGAGAAAGTTGCATGTTGCAATTAATTAGAAATTCTTCTTTGCCCTCTATGCCCTCTACTTCTTCTTTGCCTTCCCTTGGCCTCATAGGCCTCGGTACCATGGGCGCTAACCTCGCACGTAATGCAGCGCGCAACGGCGCTCGCATGTCGATTTTCAACCGTACAGGCGAAAAAACCGATGCATTCATGGCCGCACATGGATCAGAAGGGGAGTTTGTTGTCTGTAAGTCTCTCGAAGAATTAGTTGCATCAATGCAAAGCCCGCGGGCGATTGTCTTGATGGTGAAAGCCGGAGAAGCAGTGGATGAAATGACTGAGCAGTTGGTTCCGCATTTGTCTGAGGGAGACATTCTGATCGATGCGGGCAACAGTCACAAAATCGATACCGATCGCCGGTGCAGGGAATTATCCAGCGCGGCCATTCCTGGCCGCAGACCAATCCGGTTCATCGGCATGGGTGTGTCAGGCGGCGAAGAAGGTGCGTTGCGCGGTCCCAGCATGATGCCCGGCGGTGATAAGAGCGCGTACGAGTATTTGGAGCCCTTACTAAAGAGAATGGCAGCCGATGACGGGGCGGGTGGGAAGTGCGTGTCCTATGTTGGACCGAATGGCGCAGGGCATTTCGTAAAGACCGCTCACAATGGCATCGAATACGGCATCATGCAGTTGATCGCGGAGAGTTATGATCTGCTCAAGCGATTGGGCGGGTTCAGCAATGCCGAGCTCGCACAGACATTTGACGCATGGAGCAAGAGTCCGGAGTTGCGCGGGTTTCTCATGGAAATCACGGCGAAGATTTTCACGATCAAAGACCCCGACACTGGCAACGATCTCCTCGATATGATCAAAGACGCCGCAGCGCAGAAGGGGACCGGCAAATGGACGACAGAATCAGCATTCATATACGGAGTGTCAGTACCGACGATTACTGCCGGTGTTGACGCTCGAATCATGTCCTCAGCAAAAGAATTCCGTGTGATGCAGAGCAAGGCCACACCACTCCAAGTCGATGACATTCCGGTTGATCGCACGGAGTTATTGAAAGATGTGCGCACCGCGCTCGAACTTTCGATGCTGAATGTCTATGCGCAGGGGTTGCAACTCATCAGCGAAGCATCCAAGCAGGAAGCGTGGAACATCAACATATCCGAGGTCTGCCGCATTTGGCGCGGAGGCTGCATTATCCGTTCATCGATGACGGAGATGTACCAGAAAGCGTTTGCCGGCGATCGCGACGCGGGGCTGGCACTCCGTACACGCTTCGACAAAGAGCGTCAGATCGATTGGCGTCGTGCCGTCGCGTTGGGTGCCCTTCGCGGCATTCCGTTGCCCGCCATGTCATCTGCCCTTTGGTACTACGATAGCTACCGCACCGAGAATCTTCCGCAGAACTTGATTCAGGCTCAGCGCGACTTTTTCGGGGCGCATGGGTTTGAGAGGATCGACAAAGAAGGCGCATTCCATTTCCACGCATGATTTTTTCCCCGATTGCAGGGACACCGATCATTACCCAAGGCTTCGGTCAGAATCCCGATATCTACGCTCAGTTTGGATTTGCCGGACACAACGGAATCGACTTTGGTGTGTCCGTTGGGACGCCGGTCTATGCACCCAATGATGGCATCGTGATGCTCAAAGACGACGGTGATAAGGCATACGGCCTGCACGTCGTTGTGAAAGATGAAAAACGCTACAGTCTCCTCGCACATTTATCCGAATCGTTGGTGCAAGATGGACAGCATGTATCACAGGGCGATCTGATTGGTAAAAGCGGACAAAGCGGTTTCTGCACGGCGGCGCATTTGCATTGGACCTACAAGCTTCTCAAAAACAGCGTCGTCCAGAACAAAAACAATAGCTATGACGGCGCGGTGGATGTGACGGAATACACGCGTCTCTGGCTCGATAAAGATTTACATTTTGACGCGGATTACGTCGAAAGCGCGCGACCGTACTTGGCGATGACGTTTACGGAATCGCAGTATCTGAAAAATCCGAACAGGAACGCGTAACCAATTATATCGTCAACAACGCCGCACCCAACATCCCCGCTTTCTCCCTTGTGCTTCCGGCAACGATTTCCGGCAGGGGAGTCCCTGGCAATATCCATTTTTCCAGCTCTGCGGTTATCTCTTCGATGTGTTTGTGCAATGCATATCCTGCGCTTCCGCCGAAGACAATGACATCGGGGTCAACGAGGTGAATCAGGTTGGTGCAGAGCCAAGCGACTTCACGGTAAATATCCGGCTGCATAAACGAACAGACCGCGCCATTCAAGTAGTCCTCGGGCGCATGTGCCTCTTCGCAGCGTTTACCCATCGCGGTGCCCGAGAGAAACTGCTCGACCTCTCCACGCATGTCATCGGTTTTGTACGGAGGAGTTCCCGGCGACAGCAGCATATGACCGATCTCGCCTGCGTAACCGTGTGCACCGCCGAAAATCTTTCCGTCTATGACAATGCCTCCCCCGACGCCTGTGCCGAAGGTGATGCCTACCACCACTTTCTTACCCTTCGCGCTGCCCATTAATGCCTCCGCGAGCACGAAACATTGGGAGTCATTGCCTACCGAAACCGGCATTTTTAACATTTTCTCGAGTTTTTTTTTAACTGCAATATTCTCACTGTTTGCAATATTCGGAGCCTTGATTAACACTCCGTCGGGTTGATGAACAAGACCGGGAATACCGATGCCGATTGACGCTGTTTCGGGTGTACGCAGTTTGGTGACTGCGGCAACAATATCATCGAGAACTGCCGAAAAGCCGTCTTGTGCCCTAGTTGGAAATGTCACGTGCTCACGGAGTTCAAGTGTTGAACGATCAAACAAACCGATGGCACATTTTGTGCCTCCCATATCAATGCCGATCACATCTGCTTGTACCATCAAAGCAACAATACCACACCCCGTTGTGGGTGGCAGCCTATATCGGGTGACAAAAAAAGAGTGTACTGTGCAAGGCTCCTATGCAGATCACCTCCTCCACTAAGCTCGAAGAAGAATTCATGGAAGCATATGACGCGTATGCGGACGCGATCTTCCGACACTGCTATTACAGGCTATTCGACCGCGAGCGCGCGAAGGACGTCATGCAGGATGCATTCGTGCGTACATGGAATTATATGCAAAAAGGGGAGAAAGTAGAAAACATCCGCGCTTTGCTCTACCGTATTGCCAACAACTTGATCATCGATTTTGTCCGCAAGAAAAAAGAAACATCGCTTGATGCCATGCAGGAGGAAGGATTTGACCCAGCGACCGATGACGACATGTCTCACATCGCTGAGCGTCTCGACGGCGGTCAGGCCATTGAGGCTCTGAAGCAGCTTGATGACACTCATCGCGAGGTGCTGGTACTGCGCTATGTCAACGGCCTTCATCCAGCTGAAATCGCCGAAATTACCGGCGAAACGGCAAACACTGTATCAGTTCGGATCCACCGGGGTCTGGGCAAACTACGCGTTTTGCTTGTGTAAAATAGCTACAATCAGTTTCTTACATTCTCTGTAAGACTTGCCTTTATCATCCGTCTTAATCGTTGCATGACCATACCAGCAGATTCCCTACCGGGGGATCATCTGCGCGCCGAAGAAAAAGAACAGGTAAAACAGACGCTGCGTCGCTACCTGAATGAACACTCCGCGCCGATATCCGACCCCTATACAGCCCTCCTATCCGAGCGACTTGAGCAGTGTTTGTGTGTCGACGCGAACGATGCCGTTTGTCTGAAAGCAGAGGAAATGGAGAAGTGCCGTGTGGCAATCAGTCGTTTTGTGGGTCGCACTCACCCCCGCTCAAACCGGAGCATGCTAGAGAACTTTGCCGAACGTTTGTCGGTTCTTTCCCGCAGTGCCTTTCCTCGCATGATCGCCGCGTGCTGCGTTTTGCTGATTCTCGGAAATAGCGTGGCACTGGCAGCAGCAAACACCGTCCCCGGTGACACCTTATATCCCGTAAAAGTAAATGTGCTGGAGCCCGCGCGCGCCATTTTTACCATCACACCGGAAGGAAAAGTATCCTGGGCATCTGACCGTGTACGTCGTCGTTTGGCCGAAGCAGAGCGCCTGATTGCACAGGACCGCCTGACAACCGACGCATGGAAAGTGCTCAGTGACTCAATTGCGGAAAACACGCGCATCGCGGAAGAGCACATCATCCGTCTTTCGATGAAACAGGAACCGAAAGCGGTAGATCTATCGGCCGATTTACATGTCATGCTCAATGCGCACGGAGAAGTGTTTGCCGATATCGCACAGACGGAGGATGCGGATGCCATTGCAAAAGCAGCAGCAGATCTTTTAGCCGTTGCTGCCGAAACAGCCCGTTTGTATGAACAAACGCAACAGGCGGTTGATCTTAGTGATGAATTTGTTGAGGCAACCGCTGTTCGTGCTATGCAATCCGCATCGATGACCGCCGATAAGTTGAACGGCGTTCTTGAGGAGAGCAGGCAGTCCGTTGCCGAACGTGTCAAAGAGCGCAGTGATATTGCGCGCAAACTCTTGGAGAGCGCGCAGGAACGTCTGAAAGACGGGAACTTCCGCGAATCACTCAACGATGCCCGCATGGCTGCGCAGAAAGCGGAGGAGGGGAACGCATTTCTTCGATTGGGTCTGCGCTTCAGGCAGGCAGATGCTGTTTCCAAAGACGCATCATCCTTGCAGCCCGTTCCGGTGACGGTTAGCGGCGCAACGGTCATCAATGTCGATGCCGCCATTACTGCTCCTGCCTTTTCTGGTACATCAATGAATAGGTCCTCTTCTTCCAGTAAAGAGGAGGAGGAAGAAGCAGAAGAGCAAGAGCATGGTCAGCAGGGCCCGTCCTCAAAACAAGTATTTTCTTCATCCGCTTTCTCCGTGCAGTCGTCAACGACTATCGTCATACCACCGGTCGTCCCGACCATTCTTCCCTAATTCAAAAGGAGAAGAATAGGGTATCCTGATGCTGTGCGTACGCGCTTTGACCCCACATCGGCTGAGCCCTTTGCCATCAGCCGCAGCAAGCTGGAACTGTTTCTGGAATGTCCACGGTGTTTTTATCTGGATCGTATCCATAATATTGGTCGTCCCGACGGGTATCCACTGTCGTTGAATTTAACAGTGGATGCGTTGATGAAAAAAGAGTTCGATACGTTTCGTTTGTCCGAAAAACCTCATCCCATCATGACGATGTACGGGGTCGATGCGATTCCGTTCCGCCATCCCGATTTGTCCACATGGCGCGACACGCCCCAGGGGGTTCGCTCGCTGCACAGTCCGACGAATATAGAACTCTTCGGCATCATGGACGATGTGTGGGTGCATGCCGATGGATCTCTTGCTGTGGTCGACTACAAAGCGACGAGTACGACTGCTACTATCACGCTAAATAACCGGCACGGGTACAAGCGTCAGCTGGAAGTGTATCAATGGCTACTGCGCCGCAACGGCTTTGATGTGTCACCAATGGGCTACTTCGTTTTCGTCAATGCGACGCGTGACCGTGATATGTTCGATCGAACCTTGGAATTTGTGATGTCCGTGTTGCCCTATGAAGGGTCGGACGCGTGGATCGACGATGCGCTTGTCGGGGTAAAAGAATGTCTTATGTGCGATGTGCCGCCACCGTCGACAATGGACTGTGAATGGTGTGAATATCGGAAAAAAGCTCGAGAGACCGAGGAATAGGCTTTGCGTATGGGCCCGCTGTTCGTATACTCCCCGAGCCGCGGAGAGGTGGCCGAGTGGCTGAAGGCACCACACTGCTAACGTGGCAGGCTCGCAAGAGCCTCGAGAGTTCGAATCTCTCCCTCTCCGCCATTGCATATTATTGCACTGATGCTGTCATCGGTGCTTTTGCAGGTGTCATCGGGGCGGTCAGACCGTCGATGGTGAGTACGTTCAACGTATCGCCGTTTAGTGTGTAGGTTTGCAGCAAGATGGCCAGAAAACGGTCATTCACCAGCACGCAGCCCATGCTGTAATAGCGTTCGTCTGTTGCCAATAGGTCATCGATATTGCCCACGCTATGGATACCATACGACGTACGTTCTGTTCCGTCGCGATAGAGGCGCATAAACGTGCCATATTTACCAAATGTCAGACGATCAGTCTGTGTATCGATTTTGCCCACAACCCAGTTCTCGGATGGTGTGGCTGCGTTGTAGGTTCGCTTCATGTAGTGCACCATCCCGCGCTTCCCGCTACCGATTTTGGTGCTGGTGAATGATCCGTCAGCATGAACCAGATAGCCTATGTTTGCCCGTGTATCGGCAATAAATTGGTCACCTCGTGCAGGCTGCCAATCAGCTAAAGGGATTTGTTGGACCGATACGGGAGAGGTCGTTGCAATTGCCAAACTGAGGATGGCGGAAAAGACGTCAAACATAGACCGTCATGGTACGTTTTAACCCAATTTTGGTCAATGTCCATAAATACGAGATTTTGTCTTGCATTCGCCAAAAAGTCCTATTCCTCCGGTATTTGCCAGAGGAGAGAAGTGATTATCGTATACATTATTTATACAAAAAAAGAGGCATCTAGTGAATCGTCTATCGGCTACACTTCCGTGCATGACAGAGCCGATCCACATCCCCGTGCTTCTTCCAACTGTTCTCGAGGTTTTACAGGCTCGAGAAGGGGATTCCGTGCTTGATGTCACACTTGGTTTGGGTGGTCATGCAGAGGCATTTTTGGGGAAAATAGGAGATTCAGGTCATTTAACCGGTCTGGATGCCGATTCGACAAATATGGAATTGGCAAGGAGGCGATTATCACAGTATGGAGATCGGGTAACGTTTATTCATTCTAATTTTTCCCATACCCAATACTCAATACCCAATACTCAATACAACACATTCGACATTATCTTCGCCGATCTCGGAGTCAGTTCCCCGCATTTTGACGATCCAGAGAGGGGATTTTCCTTTCGTTTCGACGGTCCATTGGATCTTCGCTATGACCGAAGTGTGGGTGCGACTGCAGCGGACCTCATTCGTGCATCGGAAGATGAGCAACTTGCGGGCATTTTTTGTGATTACGGCGAGCTGGTGCGAGAAGCAGGACGATTGGGGAGGGGATTAGCCGGGCAAAACCTTCAAACGACGACGGAGCTACGCACACTCATTGAAAAACTTTTTGGCTATCGCGCCAAACAAATATTGCCGCAGATATTTCAAGCACTGCGCATTGCGGTGAACGATGAGATGGGAGCACTGCGATCATTCCTGGAAATAGCTCCTCAACTGCTCAATGCAGGAGGGCGCATCGGTGTACTCAGTTATCATTCGCTCGAAGATAGGATGGTGAAACAAGTATTCAAAGATCTCTGCGAGCCGCAGCGCGATGACCTGACGGGGCAGATCACTATTCCTGCTTCATTTGAAACACTGACGCGCAAAGCGATTCAAGCAAGCGAAGAGGAAATTGCGGAAAATCAACGATCTCGCAGCGTGCGCTTTCGTGCTGTGAGGAAACAGGGCTAGAATGCTCTCCGTGCTGAACATATTTTCCACAGGAAGCACGGGCACACGTCGTTCATCTCTCGCGAAACTTGTCGACGAGAGCACGGTCTTGTTGATGGTGGCAATCGGTTCACTCATCCTCATACTCGCGCTTCTTATCCTTTTTCATGAGAATGCGAATGCGACAAAAGGCTACCGGCTTCGTACACTCGAACGTCAGCGTTCACAGTTGCTGTTGGAAGATGAGGTGCTGAATATGCAAATCGCCGAACAGCAATCACTTGATACCTTGCAGAATGACGGAGTGGTGCAGGCGATGCAGCAACCGAGGAATCCGGTCTATCTGACCGTAGAGCAATAAAGTATTGCGTATGAGGTATTGAGTATCGGGTATACGAAATCAGACCTGATTCTTTTTATACTCAATACATCATACTTTTCACAGTGCTGTGCGTAACTGCACCGATCGCACTTTGCTTGTGCCCGTCGGCGTATCGGCAATGATGACGATATCCTGTCCGGTAACAGCGAGTGAGCGCTCTTTGACGATGCGCAATGCATTGTTCACGCTGGTTTCGGGGTCCGTGGAATCTGCGGGCATCGATGCGGTGATGACGCCGTACGACAGCTTCAATGCGCGTTCAACAGGAGGGTTTTTCGTGCAGGCAAGAATTGGCACTCTCGGGCGCAAAGCACTTACCGCTCTTGCTGTTGCTCCTGTGCGCGTGATGACGACAATAAGCGGCGTATGCAAAGCCTGTGCCATACTGACGGCGGCATCGGCCAAGGCAGCGCGTTCGTCATCGTAGGATGTGCGAACGGGGATCGGCTCATTGTTCAGATGACTTTCGGTTTCAGTTAATATCCGTGACATTGCATCGATTGCTTCTAGCGGAAAGAGGCCGGCTGCTGTTTCTCCGGAGAGCATCGTGGCGTCGGTCCGTGACACTGCGGCATGTGCGACGTCCGTCACCTCTGCGCGGGTCGGCATCGGGTTTTTGATCATACTTTCCAGCATCTGCGTTGCGACGATAACCAGCTTTCCTTTCGCGCGACATTTGGCGACAATCATGTCTTGAATGGCGGGAATATTTTCGAACGGAACTTCTACTCCAAGGTCTCCGCGTGCGATGATAATACCGTCCGATGCGTCGATGATTGCGTCGATGTTTGCGACGGCCTGCCGTGTCTCGACTTTTGTCATTACCTTCATTGTTGAGTTGTGCTTTTTCAAAAATTCTCGCACCTCGTCGACTTCAGCGGCTGTGCGGATGAATGAAAGAGCTGTCATGTCCATTTCTTCTGCTACTCCGACGTTCTCGAGGTCGGACCAGTCCTGCGCCATCATTGAGGGCAAACTGATATCTGCTCCCGGCAAGTTGATGTGCCGGCGGGATCCAATGGAAGCGCTGTCACGTGCCTTTGCAATAACGCGTCCATTGCCTTCAATACGAATGACATCAAAAAAGGTCGTACCGTTGTCGATAATCATGCACTCAGCTTTTTTTACATCCTGTGCGAATTCCGGATAGCTGACACGTACCACCGGCATGTCTGCAGATGAGACTTCTTCGTAGGAGAAGATAGCTTCCTGTCCGGCAGCGATTTCGATGGGCTTTTCAACATCACCTGTGCGGATTTCCGCCCCTTTGTTATCGAGAAGCAGCATAACGGGAATGTGTAATTCTGCTGAGGCTTCTTTGACTGCTTGGATAACGGCTCGTTGCCCATCTTGGGTTCCGTGCGAGAAATTGAACCGTGCAACATTCATTCCAGCTTGAATGAGTTTCCGAATCATTTCCGGACTATTGCAGGACGGGCCGAGTGTGCAGACGATTTTGGTGAGTCGCATGATGAAGGGGTGGGTGAGAAACATTATAGCATAAACAGAGGCTTCCGATAGTTCACTGTAAGTGAAAAGCCAGTTATGGTATGCGTAAAGCAGTATGCACCGTCACCCACGACATGAACAGGCTTTCACCGCAATGTTTGTCGGCATCATTGCTGTTCTATTCGTTTTCCAGGCTCGCGTAGGTATTCAGCCCAATCATCATCTGACATTTGATATTCAGAGGATGAATATCGCATTTGGGTACGGTTCTTCTTCAGCGAGCTCCGTTGGTATGGAAACAGGGAATTGCGCGGATAGTCTCGACAACGACAGTGACGGTTTGATCGACTGTGCAGACTCAGAATGCGCAGATGACCCCGCATGTGTCAGTTCCTCCGCAGCGAGCTCGGCTTCTTCGGCTGCGCAAATCCTTTGTGGGGGAACGTCGGGTGCCGATCAAACATATCGCGCAAACGGCCATTGCTATCTGCTCTTCAAGAACAGCGACAAAACGTGGGCAAACGCAAAAACAGCCTGTGCAGCCTATAGCGGTTCGTATCTTGCATCACTGACATCTGCCAGTGAAACCAACACCATGACAGGTCTCACATTGCTGGATACAGAGACGTGGATAGGGTTGAATGACCAGACATTGGAAGGCACGTACGTATGGGATCATGGCGAGACATACTCTTATACAAACTGGGTTTCGGGTGAACCGAATGACAGTGGCGATTGCACATTTCTTGGAGCTGCTTCCACGTACCGATGGTCTGACAATTCCTGTGCAGTAGCTAAAGATTATCTCTGTGAGTACAGCCTGACCGCGACATGTGGAAATGGAACTCGCGAAAATGCGGAGGCATGCGATGACGGCAATACGACAAACGGTGACGGATGTTCCTCTTCTTGTACGGTTCAGTCAGGTTGGTCCTGTGCCGGTGCGGCGCCGACAGTGTGTAGCGAAGTGTGTGGCAACGGCATCGTGACTTCGGGGGAAGCATGCGATGATGGGAACACTAGCAACGGGGACGGATGTTCCGCCAGCTGTACCCTACAATCGGGTTGGTCATGTACGGGCACGCCGAGCACCTGCTCCACAGCCTGTGGTGACGGCATTGTTGCCGGTTCTGAAGCCTGCGATGACGGCAACGGAGTCAACACCGACAGTTGCCGAAATTCCTGCGTGTTTGCCAGTTGTGGAGATGGAGTGGTCCAATCCAACGGTCTGGATGGTGTTTCGGGTAATGCGGACGACGAGGCATGTGACACGAGTGGGGAAAGTATTTCTTGTGATGACAACTGTTCCGTCGTTGCGTGCGGCGACCAGAACGTGAATGAAGCGGCTGGAGAAACGTGCGATGATGGCAACTCATCTAACCTGGATGGCTGCTTGAATAGCTGTGTCACTGCGAGCTGCGGCGACGGATACTTGCGTGCGGCAGTCGAGGTGTGTGAGCCGCCGGGTGTGGGAACATGCGGATCAAGCTGTCAAGAGGCCCGCGGTATCGGCAACTCCACGACCGACTATCCTCGGTCTTCAGCGGCGCCTGTTGAAAAACCCCCTTTCAACTGTGGTAACGCAGTCCTTGAACCCGAATTTGGTGAGACATGTGATCAGGGACGCTTTAACGGTCTTTCTCCCTTGTGTGACAAGTGGTGCAATGCGACATTCTGCGGAGACGGCATTATCCATGCGGAAGAAGAAGAATGCGAACCCCTACAACAGCAAGATGGTACATTTGCGGCTCAGATCTGCGGGGGGCGCACCTGCACGATTCCTCTTTGCAGCGTAGACGGCTCATGTTTCGGCGGCTGCAATTGGGTGTTTCTGCCCATGTGTCGCGAGCCTGTTACACAAGCTCTTGATCTTTTCCCTCAGGAAGATGAAATGGATACAGGCAGTCTGTTCGATTCTCCATCTTCGCCATCCGGTACAAATGAAGGAGCTGGCGTATCAAGCTCTGTCACACCCCCGCTTCCGATTTTCACAGGGGCTACCAGTTCTTCATCTTCTCCTATCAATCCGGTCATGTCTTTGCCGATCTTCTCCATTGGTTTGCCAGCCGTATCATCTTCCTCTGCACAGTTAATCGGAGTGTGTGGAAACGGGATTCGTGAAGGATCCGAGCTTTGTGATGATGGGCCGCTCAACTCCGACACGTTGCCTGACAGTTGTCGTACCAGTTGCAAACTTCCGTTGTGCGGCGACAAAGTTGTTGATTACGCCGAGGAGTGCGATGACGGTAATGATATCTTGGGTGACAGCTGTACCCCCCTCTGCACACGCTCCGCATGCGGCAATGGCGTGCTGGAACCGGGTGAAGAGTGTGACGATGCGAGGAATAATTCCGACACGAATCCCGATACCTGCAGCACATCCTGCACGCTGCCGAGTTGCGGTGACAGCATTCTGGATGCAGCGTTCGGAGAACAGTGCGATCAGGGTGCCGACAACTCCAATACGTTACCCGATCGTTGTCGCTTGAATTGTCTGCGCCCGCACTGCGGCGACTCCATTGTGGACGATGGCGAGCAGTGTGACGATGGCAACGCATCCGGTCTCGATAGCTGTTCCAACAGTTGTGAAAAAATCGGATGCGGTAACGGAGTTGTGGATTGGAATGAGGCGTGTGACGATGGAAACACGGCAAATCGAGACGGCTGCAGCGCAAGTTGTCTCAACGAGAAGCAGTCGTTCCTGCAATGGTTCAAAAAAGCGATACGGCTGCCGTTTGGGTGGTGATGT
>Ga0163150_10006436_pt1 | contig 14367 bp, 10 predicted proteins | sample OliLakLV19P2IB_FD_148628 | JGI IMG/M metagenome (GOLD analysis project Ga0163150, IMG submission 148628) | Freshwater microbial mat bacterial communities from Lake Vanda, McMurdo Dry Valleys, Antarctica - Oligotrophic Lake LV.19.P2.IB | ecosystem: Environmental > Aquatic > Freshwater > Lake >...
CCTGGGGGTCCGTGGAATGCCACTCACACTCCATGAAACCCCGCGAATCACGCGATGTTTTTCACGCTTTTAAAACGGCAGGGTGAATAAGACGGGGTTCATGGATGTCGGAGGAGCTATCGAGACTGCGGCTCGCGGCACGGCAATTAGTCGACTGGCGGCTGTGTCCATCGCGCTGGAACGCTGTCGCCGAGCCAACAATAAACCGCCGGCCAAGCTGGATGACCTCGCGCCGCAATTCATCAAGGAAATCCCGCTCGATCCCTTCACCGGCGAGCCGTTTCATTACCAGACGAGCGACGCGGGCTACGTCGTCTACAGCCTCGGAGGCATCAAGTCACCGCAGAATACCGACGCCGAAACCGGCGCGCTGGAATCGCTGCTTTTCCGCTGGCCGGCGAGGCCAAAGCCCGCGCCCGTCCCAGACGATGGCGGCGTGCTCAATGCCCTAGGTTCCCGGCTGCCCTTTTGAAGGGAAACGAAGCATGGCCGATGGTCCAGCCAAAGACGCCGCCGAAAGTACTCTCGCACCGATTCCGCAGCGACACCGAGCCCGCTGGCTATTGCGCGGCATTCTTGCCGTGCCGATTGTGTTCTTGGTGGCGGGGGGCGTGCTCTGGTGGACGCACGGACGTGTGGTTGCGCGAAAGTTGGAAGCAATTCGCGCGCGGGGCGAGCCCGTCACGGCCGCGGATCTCGAGGCGTACTATGTCCGGCCAGATGCCGATAAAGACGCAACGTCGCTCTGGATCACAGCGGGCACGAGGCTTTCGGCCGCCGCGCGGCTGGCCGTCGGGGGCCAGCCGACGCCCGTTGCAAAGCTTCCGTTCCTCGGCAAGGGGCCAGATCCTGAGTTGCCCGGCCAGCCTTGGACGGAACTTCCGATCGCCGTGCAGTTTCTTAAGAACAACGCAGCCGACATGCAGTTGTTGCACGAAGCGGCCGCGATCGGCGGCGCGGCTCGCTATCCCACCGATTTCTCAAAGGGCATCACAATGCTGTCGCAGGAGGTGCAGAACCTCCGGACATGTGCGCGGTGTCTGGCTTTGCAAGCCATGGTCCGCGCCCACCAGGGGGATGCGAAAGGCGCAATGGACTCCCTCCGCGCGATTCAGGCGCTCGCACAGTCGCTGGATAACGATCCGGCGATGCTCTCTCAGCAAATTCGCATGGCCATCCAAGGAATGATGGATCGGCAACTGCAGGAGCTTTTGCCAGTAATTGAGTTTCCCGACGCCAACCTGGCCCAACTTGAGAACGTATTGCTGGCGAGCGATTATCAGCCGGCGCTGCACCGCGCGCTATTGGGCGAGCGCGTCGCAGGCCTCATCATGCTCGAGAACCCCAACGGCATGGGTAACGGTCCGGCGACTCGATTCGCACAGGGGATAATCTTCGGACGTGACCGGGTCGCGTATCTCGACGTGATGGTGGACTACATCGCGGCAACAGATCAGCCGTGGCCGGCGGTGATCGTCGACTCGACGAACGTGTCGGTCGAATTCATGGCGCGAACCAACCGGTTTACCGCTTTGACGAGTACAGTCGTTCCCGCTGTCGACGGCATGGTGCAGTCGATGGCCAATGGCACGGCCCGGTGTCGTGTAACGGCGCTGGCCATTGCCCTAGAACGCTACCGCCGGGCCAACGGCAAGCCGCCGGCAACGCTCGATGAACTTGCCCCCCAGTGCATCAAGCAAGTCCCGCTCGATCCATATTCGGGCCAGTCGTTCACGTACCAAGCGACCGACGCCGGCTACGTCGTCTATAGCCTGGGCGGCAACAAGGATCCGAATTCTACGGATTCCGAAACGGGCGCGCGCGAGGACCTGCTTTTCCGCTGGCCGCCGAAACCGAAACCCGCGACCGTGGCAGACGATGGGAACGAGCAGGCGCCGGGCCCAGATACTTCAACGCCAGTCCAGGATGAGGCAGCGCCGGCAATAATTCTATCCGATGATCCCTGCAAGTCGGCTCCGCTTAGCCCGCCCTAGCATTCTCCAATGGGTGACGTCAACAGCGCAGACGGGCTTGTCAGGTTGCGAGAGTCGCGGCGAGGTTTGCAGAATGAGTGATTTTCAACAAGATCAAACCGATGTCGCAATCCGCCCAGGTCGTCGGGTACGGCCGCTGCTCTACTGCATCGTGGCCGTACCGATTGTCGGTCTGCTGGCCGCGGGCGTGCTGCGATGGGGACAGAGCCACACCGTCACGAGCAAAGTTGCGGCCATTCGCGCCCGAGGTGAGCCCGTCTCGGCTGCCGATCTCGATGCATTCTTCGTCTGGCCGCCCCCCGACAAGGACGCCACCAGGCTCTGGACAACGGCGGGCTCAAGGCTGAATGCAGTCGGCCAACCGACGTCGACCGCGAAGCTCCTCTTCCTGAATGATGTTCCGTTGCCCCCGCCCCCTGGCGAACCGTGGAAGGAATTGCCGCTGGCCGAGCAGTTCCTCAAAGACAATGCCGCGGCCATGCTAGCGCTGCACGAGGCGGCAGCTTTGGGAGGCGCGGCGCGATATCCGCTGGATTTCTCGCAGATCGATTGGCTGCCCGGGCATTTGCATTTTATCCGACCGTGCGGGCGGTGCCTGGCGCTCGAGGCGCACGTCCGCGCTCATCGCGGTGACGCTGCGGGCGTGGCTCAGTCGTTACGCGCCTGCCTGTCGCTGGCGAACTCGCTCGAGAACGAACCACTGATCGTTTCGCAGCTCGTACGAATCCCTGTTTGTGGGATCGCGGCCGAGCAATTGAAAGCCCTTTTGCCCGTCATGCAGTTCGCCAATGCCGACTTGGCTCAACTTGAGGACGATTTGCTGGCGATTGATTTTCGGCCGACGTTACGTCGTGTTCTGTTGGTAGAGCGAGCCTTGGCCATTCTGGCGTTTGACGACAACGGTCGAGCCAAGAGCAACAAGAACGGCGCCGAGCCAAGCGCGATGAGCAATGGCGACATGGTGGTGTACCTGTCCATCATGCAGCAGTACATCGCTGCTGCAAGCAAACCGTGGCCCGCTGCACTCGACGATGTCCATGAAGTGTCGAGCCAAAACCCCGCACGGGCTCGCAACGTAGTTGATCCTGTATGGGAGAGACTGCCTCATTCGATCGGACCAACGGCGGAAGCCGCCGCTCGCGGAACCGCCCAATGCCGCGTAACGGCGTTGGCCATTGCGCTGGAGCGTTACCGACGGGCCAACGGCAAGCCGCCCGCCAAGCTCGACGATCTCGCGCCTCAATTCATCAAGCTAGTGCCGCTCGATCCGTATACGGGCAACGCGTTCAACTACCAATTGAGCGGTCCGGACTATGTCGTCTACAGCCTGGGAGGAGTTAAGTCGCCTGAGTGGACGGACGCCGAGACCGGCGCACTCAGGACTCTCCTTTTCCGCTGGCCGCCGAAGCCACGGAATGCTCCCGCCAATTCCAGCGAAACCACTCCCACGGATTTACCGTAGCTTGGTGCGAGATCAGGCGGTCAATGGCGTTCGTCCGCGAAGCGCCGTGCGAGCACGGCGGCTAACGTTCACGCTACAATCCCCTCAATCACGCGCCCATGCACGTCGGTCAGCCGGCGGTCGATGCCGTTGTGGCGAAAGACGAGCTTCGTGTGATCGATGCCCAGCAGGTGCAGCACCGTGGCGTGCAGGTCGTAGCAATAGGTGGGATTCACGAGGGCTTTGTACGACCATTGGTCGCTCTCACCGTAAGTCACGCCCCCCTGGATGCCACCGCCGGCCAGCCAGGACGTGAACGTGAACGGATTGTGGTCGCGGCCCTTGCTTCCTTGGCTGCAGGGCATGCGGCCGAATTCGGTCGTCCAGATTACGATCGTGTCGTCCAGCAGGCCGCGGTCTTTCAGGTCCTTCAGCAGCGCCGCGGCCGGCTTGTCCATGCTGCGGGCCATGTCGCCGTGGTCGCGGGCCAGATCCTCGTGCGAATCCCAATTGCGTCGCGGAAAGCCGTTGTCGGCGCCGCTCCACACTTGCACAAAGCGCACGCCGCGTTCCAACAGTCGCCGGGCCACCAGACAATTGCGGCCGAAGTCGGCGGTGGCCGCTTCGTCCAGGCCATACTGCTGATGCGTTAGTTGCGACTCGCGCGCCAGGTCCAACACTTCCGGAGCGCTGGTTTGCAGCCGAGCCGCCAACTCATACGACGCGATCCGTGCGTCGAGCCGTGTGTCGCCTTCGCGGCTGGCCAGGTGCTGCGCGTTCAGCCGCTTGAGCAGTGCCAGGCCTTCGGCGTCGGATGCGGGCGTGATGTAGCTCGCCGATGCAGGCGGAAATAGATCGGCGATCGGGTTCTTGGCGCTGGGCCGGATCATCGTGCCTTGATGCGCGGCGGGCAGGAATCCGGCCGTCCAATTGCCCGGACCGTTGGGCGCGAACCCGCGCGAGTCGGGCAGGACGACGAACGTCGGTAGGTTGTCGTTCATCGTGCCCAGACCGTAGCTGAGCCAAGCGCCGCAGGCGGGAAAGCCCGGCAGCACGAAGCCGCTATTCTGCATGAACGTTGCCGGGCCGTGGACGTTCGATTTCGAGACCATCGAATGGATGAAGGCCATCTCGTCGACGCACGTGGCCAGGTGCGGCACCAGATCGCTCACCCAGCGGCCGCACTGTCCGTACTGCCGCCAACCCCAAGGGCTCTTCATGCAGGCGCCCGGATCGCTCTGAAAGAGCTCAACCTTCTCGCCGGGATCGAACGGCTGGCCATGACGCTTGATCAGCTCGGGCTTGTAGTCGAACGTGTCGCACTGGCTGGCGGCGCCCGACATGAACAATTGCACGACACGCTTGGCACGAGCCGGATGATGCAGGCCACCATTGAGGTTGCGGTGCGGTCGGCGCGTTGGGGTCGCGGCCGAGGAGTCGTCCTCGCCCAGCATTGCGGCCAGAGCGAGGCCCCCTAGGCCGCCACCGGCCTGCCACAGGAATTCACGGCGCGCAAGGTGTAGATCAGTCGACAAAGTGAAACTCGTTGCAATTAAGGATAACGCGGCATGCACTCGACATGCCGTGCTTTGATGCATAGTCCACCAATGCGTGGGATTCCTCATCGCCAGGCGGTCTCCCCAGCGCGATCCGAAATGCCGCGCCGATCTGATCCTTCGGATCGGACGATATTCCTCGAACGCGCGCCGCAAAATGTTCCGCTTGCCGAACGACCAGCCCGTTATTGAGCATCGCCAGGGCCTGCAGCGCGGTGAGCGTCGTATTTCGTTTGGGGGCCAGCAGCGACGCGTCGGGGCAGTCGAGGCAATCCATGAGCGGATCGGGCACGCTGCGGACGATGAAGCGGTAAACGCTGCGGCGGTTGTTCGCCGGGTCGTCGACCGCGAGCCGGGCGTAGTCGTACACGGGCGAATGATCGTCCTTGAAGAAGAACTGCCGCGCGCTGGGTCCGCCCATGGTAAGGTCCAGCTTGCCGCTAACAAAAAGCACGGCGTCGCGTACGGCCTCGGCTTCCAGGCGTCGGCAATTGGCGCGCCACAGGTAGCGGTTGCTGGCGTCGATGTTGCTGCGCCGCACGTCACCGGCCGACGATTGCCGATAGACGCTGCTCGTCACGATCAACTTGTGCAGCTTCTTGAGCGACTCGCCCGATTCGAGGAACTCAACCGCCAGCCAGTCCAGCAGTTCGGGATGGGTCGGCTGCGAGCCCATGCGGCCAAAATCGTTGGGTGTGTCGACCAGTCCTGCTCCGAAGTGATAGTGCCAGATGCGATTGACGATTGACCGGCGCACCAGCACGTTCTTCGGATCCGTGAGCCAGCGGGCCAAGGCAACGCGGCGGGTTCCTTCTTCGTCGGCGTGCTCGAGGGCAAACTCGTGCGGCAGGCCCTCGACACAGGCCAGACCACCCGGCGACATCAGTGGGCCTGGCGTTTTCACGTCGCCTCGCGCGAGCAGATGCACTGGCCGTGGCTTGATTGACTTGAGCGCGTAGACCAGCGGCGGCTTCGGCGGCGCTTCGGCCGACGTGGTTGCGACCGGCGCGGTTGTCAACGGGCGATCACCTCGATCGACGCCGGCGAATACGGCCTGCAAGCGGTAGTAATCGGTCTGCTGGATGGGGTCAAACTTGTGGTCGTGGCAGCGGGCGCAATGGACGGTCATGCTGGCGAACGTCGAAATCGTGGTCATCACCATGTCGTCTCGATCGTTCGAGCGCGCGATCAGCTTGTCGACGGTGCCCTCGCGCAGCTCGACATGTCCGACCATATCCCATGGCCCGGCCGCGACAAATCCCGTCGCGGCAACGGCCTTTGCGTCATCGGGCCAGAGCACGTCGCCGGCAAGTTGCTCCTCGATAAAGCGCGAGTAAGGCTTGTCGGCATTGAACGCATGAATGACGTAATCTCGATAATGCCAGGCGTTGTCGCGGGGCTTGTCCTTGTCGTAGCCGTGCGACTCGCCGAAGTGGACCACGTCGAGCCAGTGCCGGGCCCAACGCTCGCCGTAGCGGGGTGACGCCAGCAGTCGATCGACCAACGTGTTGTAGGCTTGCGGGTCGGTGTCCGCCAGAAACGCGTCGATCTCCTCGGGCGTCGGCGGCAATCCGTGCAGATCGAACGTGACGCGGCGGATGAGCATGCGGCGATCCGCCTCGGGCGAAGGCGCGAGTTTCTGTTCGCGCAGTTTAGCCAAGATATACGCATCAATCGGCGTTCGGCCCCAGCTTGACTCGGTCATGGGCACGGCCGGACGCACCAGCGGCTTCAGCGACCACCAGGGACCGCTGGCGGACTTCTTTTCGTGCAGAATTGTATCGGCTGGCCACGAGGCGCCCGAGGCGATCCAGTCGCGAATTGCCGAAACCTCATTTTTCGACAGTGGCGTCCCGTCTTTTGGCATCTCGGGCTTCTCACCCGAGATGTAGTCGAGCAGCAGACTCTCCTGGGGTTTGCCGGGCACTATCGCCAGGCCACTCTCACCGCCGGCTAATGCAGACTTGGCGTTGACGAGTGATAGGCTGCCTTTCGGTTCGTTGCCCTGGTGGCAACTCATGCAACGGGTCTCGAAAATCGGCGCGACGCGCTCGCGGAAAAACGCATCGTCGGCCGCGACGGCGCGCGACATCAAGACGGCGAGTGCGACAGACAGGGCGCGGGCGAGAAGTCGATGCATCGAATGACCGGTGGGTTGCGGTCGCGGCGAAGGGCGTGGGGCGTTGCGTCGTCCGCTCCACAATAGCACGGATCGCCGCGGAAGGAAAAAGGGGCGAAGTCCAATAATCGCAACGCGGGAAGCAGCTTCCAATCCGCGCAATGATTAATGGACTTATCCCCTTTTTCCCAGATCGGCCTTAGGCAGCGCGAGCGTGAAGCGCGCCCCGGGCGGTCCCGCGTCGTCGCCTTCCAGTCGCAACTCGCCCCCCATCGCGCGGGCCATCCGGCGCGAGAGAGCCAAACCCAGCCCCACGCCGGGGGCCGAATGTGCCGCTTCGACGACCGATTTCGAGAAGGGGCGGAACAATCGCCGTCGGGCTTGCTCGGAAACGCCTGGTCCGCGATCGCAGACGCGCAGCAGCACGTGCTTTGGCTGCGACTCGACCTGCAAATGCACCCGGCGATCGGTCGCCGACGCCGCATACTTGCAGGCGTTGTCCAGCAAGTTGAACAGAATTTGCTCGACCGCAGCCATGTCGGTGAGCACGCGGTCGTTTGACGCCAAAGCTTTGGTGTCGACGACCAGGTCCATTCCGGCGAGCGCCGCGCGATCGCGCAAGCGGCTCTCGATCCGCGGCAAAAGTTCAGTCACGGCAACCACTTCGATTTGCCCTCGCGCGCTGCCACGCTCGAGCCTCGCGTACGACAGCACGTTCTCGACGAGGTGCGTAACCGGCCGGCCTCCGATCCGCAAGGTGTCCAGGTACTGGCGACGGCTTTCAGGGTCGGTCACCATGCCGTCGGCCAGCATTTCCGCGTACATACGAAACGTGGTCAGCGGCGTCCGCAGCTCATGGGTGACGGCCGAGACGAACGAACTGCGCCGCTCGCTGAGCGCGACCACGCCCAACAGCAGCACGGCCACCGCGGCGACGGCCAATAGCACGCACGCCCAGGCCATGCCCAAGGAGAGCCCCAGCGGCGACGCGTCTTGCGAAGGGAGCCAATCGATCGTGCCCGGCGCCAGCCGCACCGGCAGCGCCGCCATCAAGCGCGATTGATCGTCCGAGGTGGGCGAAGGAGCGGGTTCGAGCTCGGCCAGGGGCAGCAAATCGCGCACGTTGTCCAACAGCGACGCTCGCATCGCGGGCCAATCGAGCCAGCAGCCCTGCATGTAGGTCTTGTCTCCCTGGGTGACGCGCCGCAGCAGCAGCAGCTCGCTGGATCGCCACAGCGGGGTCATCACTCCGATCACGGCGTTTTCGATTGCCGCCGGCGCGGTACTGCCATTCGCTTGTTTATTGTTTAGATCATTGTTCCGCACGCTGAGTTGGGCACGCGCGAAGTACTCGCCCGTGTTCTTGGCCTGCTGCGATTGCTGGGCTGCCTCGGGATTTCGCCCACTCATTCGGCCATTGACGCCGCGGACGACATTGTCTCCCTTGATGTCGAACAAGTTGTCGGGAACAAAGACCGCGGGTGACGCCGTCGTTCCGCCTTGGGGAAGTTTTGCCAACAATTCCACCGGGTCGCAAATTTCTTGCAAGCATCCGAGTCGTGCGACGGCTTCCGGCTTTGCAGCGGCTGCCGCTCCGGCCATCACTTGGGGCGAGTCGCCCCGCGGCACTTGTGGCGATGTCAGCTTGCCCGACGGCGAGATTTGGCAATAGAGCAAGACGTCGGGCACCTGTTGCCAAGCCAGGTCCAGCGTATTGAAGTCGGAAATGGGCCGCATGTTCTCGCGGGCCAAAAGCGGCGCGACGGCCGAGTCCATGCGCCACAAGGCGAGCCGCACGTTTTCTTCGAGCGCCGCCTGCTCTTGGGCCGTCGCCTGCTCGCGCTCGAGCCGCAACACCGTGACGCTCACCCAGGCCAGCGCCGTTAGCACGACGGCCAGGCAGAGGGTGAAGGCGACAGCGGTTTGCCAGGGGCGAAACATGGAAGGGGGGTCAGGGGTCAGGATTCAGGGGCCCGAGAAGGAATAAACTTTGAAATCTGGATCGTAGCTTAGCCGCCTCGCTTGCGCGGCGCTATGCCGAATGTCCATGCCCATTTGCCGCGAACATGTAGCCCTTGCCGCGGACGGTGACAATCACCGCCGGTCGTTCCGGATCGTCGCCTAGTTTTTCGCGCAGCCGCGCCACGTGCATGTCGATTGCGCGGGTCGTAATTCCGTGTGGGTCCAGGCGCCACACGTTGGCCAGCAACTCTTCGCGCGTGACGACTCGGCCGGCGTTCGAGGCCAGGTAGCGCACCAGCTCGGCTTCGCGCTGCGAGAGCGGCGCGCGACGACCGTCGCTGAAGCAAACCTCGCAACGCGCCAGGTCGGCGACTCCACCATGAAAATCGACGCTCGCCAAATCGAGCGGACGCTCGGGCGAGCGTCGCAGCACGGCTTCGACCCGCGCCAGCAGTTCTTTCACGCCAAAGGGTTTGACGACGTAGTCGTCGGCGCCCTGCCGCAATCCGGCTACGCGATCGGCTTCTTCGCCACGTGCCGTGAGGATGATCACGCCCAACGTCGGTCGCGTGACGCGGACCTCGCGGAGAATGTCGAGCCCGCCAGGTCCCGGCAGTACGAGATCCAACAACAGCAGGTCGTAGTCCAAGCGCACGGCCATGTCGAGGCCCGTGTGGCCGTCGGCCGCCTCCAGCGGAGCGTAACCGGCGTAGCGGAGCGCATCGACGATGCCGCGGCGGATCGCCGCGTCGTCCTCGACCGTTAGTATTCGCTTGGGCGTCGCTGTCACATGCGTTCTCCAGCCAGTTCAAGCCTACTCTGGCGATGCATCTCCGGCCAGCCGGCTGGGCCTTCGGCGGGCGTAACGAGTTTGTAACCGCTCGCTGGGGGCGGTGTCTGGAACCTTTGACTGCAATGCAGTTGCCCACGATGGGTAGGATTGTTGGTCAAAGGACTTGGTAGTGAGTCAGTCTGAATTCCGTTCTTCGGGTGCCTGGGGTTGAGCGCAGCGAACCCCCAGATTGGCACGCGTCTGTGGGCTCACTCCGTTCGACCACAGGCACCCAGAAATCAAACTGACCCACTACCAAGGACTCTGATGCCTTGCGAACTCAGGCGGGGCGGTAGCCATCGCCGCGCCGCCGCGATATAAAGCGGGCATCATGGACAATCAAGAAACAATCAGCCAACGCCTTCGCGATTGCATCAACCGAGACCGCCTCGTCGAGACGGCGGTCAAACTGATCTCAATTCCCAGCCCCACAGGCAATGCCGGGGCCGTTTCCGACGCCTTGGCCGACATGCTCGCGGACGAGGGCTTCGCCGTCGAGCGACCCGAGGGCGGCCACGCGGCTGCGCCGGCCGTCGCCGTGCGGTTCGATTCGGGCCAGCCCGGCCGGACACTGCAGTTCGACGGCCACTTGGATACCGTCCACTTGCCGTTCGTGGCGCCGCAAGTGCAGGACGGTCAGATCACCGGAAGCGGCGCGGCGGATATGAAGTCAGGCGTGGCGGCCGCCGTCGAAGCACTGCGCGTGCTGCGCGATGCCGACGCCTTGCCCGGCGGCGGCGTGCTGCTGTTGGCCCACGATCTGCACGAGGCGCCCTGGGGGTTGGGCCAGCAACTCGACCGGCTCATCGACGAAGGTTGGCATGGCGATGCGGTGCTGCTGCCCGAGCCGTTGTTCGAGCAACTGCCGATCGCCGGCCGCGGCGTGGCCACTTGGAAAGTGACGATCCGCCGCAAGGGGACGCCCGTGCATGAAGTGCGGCGGCCGGCCGACGAGCCCAGCGTGATCGCCGCGGGCGGCATGCTCGTCGAGCGGCTGATGCGACTAGGCGACCATCTGGCGACGCTGCGAGATCCGCTGGCCGGCATCGAGAGCGCATTTATCGGGCAGATTCATAGCGGTGAGATCTACAACCAGTATCCCCAGGAATGCTGGTTGGAAGGCACCCGCCGCTGGATTCCGACGACTCACCCGGCGGCGGTCGAGCGGGAGTTTCGCGCGTTGCTCACCGATCTGGCGACGGCAACCGGCACGCACGTCGAACTGGATTGGCGGCCGGTGCGCGGGGCGTTCGCGCTAAATCTCGAGGACCCGCTCGTGACCGCGTTTCAGTCGTCGTACTTGCGAACGAGCGGACAGGAACTTGAAACGGGTCCGAAGCCGTTTGTCGATGACGGCAACAGTTTTTGGTCGCGCGCCGGAATCGCGGCAATCACGCACGGGCCGAGGTCCGGCGGCCAGCACACGACCGAAGAGTGGGCATCGATCGACGACCTGGTGCGCGTGGCTCACCTGTATGCGCTGACTGCGGTGAGCTACTGCGGGTAGGTCGCGGGCCGATTGTATAATCATTCCATAAATGATCTGCAGGGCAATCTCGGGGTATGGACGAGTTGTCGTTTATCGTTCGGAGCCCCGTTAGGGGCAAAACATGCTAGCCCACGGCGCGAGCCGTGGGAATCTGTTGCGCCTCAGGTTGCTTTCAGCCCCAACGGGGCGAAACATGGGCTCCGCCAGATGGTCGCGACGATCGTATTCAAACTACTCCAAGCACCTGTCGCCCCGGTGGGGCTTTTTGCGCGGTTGCCAAACGTTTTTCCACGGCTCGCGCCGTGGGCTAGCATAGTTCGCCCCTGGCGGGGCTATTGCGCCGTCATGACTTACGGCTACTGTGCCGGCTCCACGTTTACCCTCCAAACTATCTCTCAATTCGGCAAAACTCGCATCTGCCCATTGCGCAACATGTCGTTGATGATATTTTGCAAGCATGCAGGGCAGTGCTGCACGCTCAGCCGCCGTTGCAAGTCGGCGACTTCGGCCTGGTTGATGTCGACAATTTCGGTTTTTTCCGTCTTCACGTCCTTTTTCACATCCGTGAAGTGGAACATTTCGGGCTGAATCTTCAACACCTGGAACAGCAACGTTTGTTGCATGCCGTTCAGGTCGATCTCCCAGTCCTTCAGCAGCTTCCGCTGTTCGGGCGAAAGCACGGTATCCAAACCTTTGCGCAGCGCGCGAAGGAACTCGGTGGTGATGTGGACTCGCCGCACGTAGGTGAGCGCTTGCGGCGCCGTCAGGTGCGCACGGCGGAAGTTCTGCGCGACGGGATCTGCCTTGAGCGCCAGGTAATGGGTCCGCAGCGCATCGGTCAACAATTCGACGTAAGCCGGCAGTTCATAGTTGCTGGGGCGAGCGAATTCGAGCGGATGCCTTTCATCGGTGAATCCCGCGGCGGTTGCCCCCAATTCCAAGCGGGCCAACGCCGTCATCCACTCCAGGCCATGCCGGCGGAAATCGTCATCGGGGCGGTCGGTCGTCTCGGAAAGTGCGTTGGGAACCCCCGGCGGCTGCTCCCATTTGCGCGACAAGTTGGTGTAGATGGCGAATTCTTCGCGCGCGGCCACCAGCTCTTCGGCGACCTTCAATTCCTCGACCGTTGCCGACGCAAAGAACTTGTCGAATCGTTGCAAGGCATTGCCGTATTCGAAGTAGCCAACTAACCGATATGCCGAGTCGTATCGATTCGGGTCGACCGTCTTCGTGACGTAGGTATAAACGTCTGTCTTGGTGGTCGTCGTTTGCGTTTCTGTGGCGGAACTGACCGTTCCGATCTCAAACTTGGTGCCTCACCAGAACTGCCAGGTGCGGTTCTGGCCCACTTCGCCGCTTCTTTGAACGTCGAAGTTCGAACTCTGCGTCTTCGATGAGTTCGATGCCGTCTGCATGTCCCGGTCTTCCCAAGCCCACCAGTAGTGGTGTCGGCGCTCGGGATAGTTCGCCTGTTCACTGGTCCCGCCCGCGGCTTGGAGAAACGGATCGACCGGCTTGGGCGGACGGGTGGGCATATACAGTGGGAACATCGTCTCCGGCGAGCGAAGCGCATCTTGCGTCTTGGCCAAACCCCAAAGTTCGGGGCCAGCGCCGTACCGCCCGCGATACCACCAGTGCATGCCCTCGAACAGCCAGGTGGCTTTTTGTGTGAGATCGCCAGCCAGTTCCTGGGCTTGCTTGGCGTTAGCAGTCGCCTCGGCCTGAAACGCTGGGTCGGTCAGTTTTAGTCGGCTGGGCTGCTGCTTCGATTGCTGTACGCCGCGATAGTATTCTTCCAGCATGCGAGCATCGACGCTCCAGGCGTAGGCGGCCTTGAAGCGATCGGGAGTAAGCTCCGGCTTTTCGAGTATCTGTCGGGCCACGGCCAGGCGTTGCATTCGCAATTCGATCGTCCGCTCGTGCAGGTCGCGCTCGATATCGTCGACGCGCTGCACGGCCGCGGCATAGTTGGCGTTGAGCAATGCCCGGTCGGAGGGGGGAAGTTCGGCCACGGCCTTGCGTGGAAACGGAGCGACCAAACTCGCGGCGTATTGGGCAATGCGTCGCGCCGAGAGCAGGCGATTGGTGAGCACGTGCCCGCCCCACAGCAAATCCTCATAGGCTTCGAGCTTGCTGGGCGCGACCAGCGATTCCGCCATGATGGGGTCGTTCTGGATCTTGGCTAAGACTTCGTCGAATTGCTCCTTCAGCGATTGCAGAACCACGAGCGATTCGCGGGCTGAAGGACGAGGGCCGGCTTGGGCACCCCCCTGCACGGCCAGCGCCATCCGCGATTCGGCCAGCAGTTTCGCCATCGACGGCAATTCGCGAAGTTCCAATTCGCGATCCAACAGCGCCATCCGTTGGCCGTCGAACTTGGGCACCAATGGCGATAGGGCTAGCAAGATCCCGGCCGGACTGCCCTGGGTATGCGCCCTTAAGGCCGCTTCGACCGCTTGCAACTCGGCGGGAGTGAGCGTGTCGGCGCGCTTGGAATCCGCGCGGTTGGACTTGGATGCGCGGTCGGGCTTTGCGGCACGATCAGGCTTCGCTGGAACGTCGGCGTTCGCAGAATTGTCCGGCGTGCCGACACGTTCGGGCCGCGCGGTTTTCTTGGTTGCTTCGGGGGCAGCAGCCAGACAGGACCGCGGGTGTGAAAAAACCGGCGTCCAAATGGCCAGACAGGCGACGATCGCAATGCGCGCACAGTACCGCAAGGACTTGTCGGCGATCATTGAACTACCCCGATCGTAAAAGAGAGGCCTCCCGTTCCGTCCAATAGTGTATCGGATATTCGGCCTGCAAAGCAAGCTATTTCTGGCCACCCCAAACCAGCTAGAGCCGGCAATACTCGCGGGCGACCGAGGTTTTCTAGCCCAGGGCGATTGCGTCATAAGTTACGTGTCGAACAAGACTTCCTCCAGGTATTCTTCGCTGCAGGCGGCGAGGAGGCGTTTGTTCTTGACGCCGACTT
>Ga0163150_10006438_pt1 | contig 14364 bp, 12 predicted proteins | sample OliLakLV19P2IB_FD_148628 | JGI IMG/M metagenome (GOLD analysis project Ga0163150, IMG submission 148628) | Freshwater microbial mat bacterial communities from Lake Vanda, McMurdo Dry Valleys, Antarctica - Oligotrophic Lake LV.19.P2.IB | ecosystem: Environmental > Aquatic > Freshwater > Lake >...
GGCGGTTCCCGACGCGGCCGACGCAGCGCCACGTCCAGTCGTGCGATTTCCATTTCCCGTTCCTTGATCGCGGGCGCCACGGTGCCCGGAGGGACACCCGCCGCAATCGACTGCACGACGTTGGCGATCTCCGCCTGTAGGCGCTCGCGTTCGGCGGTCAAGTGGGCACTCGACCACGCGTCGATGTGCGAGTCACGTAGTTTCGCCATGAGGGGCGCGGCGGGCGTCTTAGCGGGGTCGTCTTTGCAGAGGCGTTTGCCGGCCCCAGGTAAGGCGTGTACCCAGGGCGGTAGAGTAAGGCCGAGACCGCTGGCCGGACGCTCCAGCAGCCCCTCTTAGCCTGATTTGCCTTTTCGCTTTACGTAGCCGATAGCGGATCTGTCGTGCGTGAACTTACAGTTCGGGGTCCAAGGCAGATGCTCGAAGTGCGCGCCCTGCCCGCCACCCTCGGCGTGAGGCACGACACGCCCGCCGCAATCGGGGCAACTAAACTGCACGCGGAGCTTTCTGTCGCCGAAGCTATAGGCGATCGTAGTCGGCATCGTCGGAGTTGTCCCAAACGGCGCGGAACGCTTCCTCGGACAGACGGGTGGCAGCCCGCGTGAAATGTCGGTCTTGATCCCGAACCGTCAGGAAGTCGACGAAGTCTTCAACCTCCGCCACACGTTCGGGAGGAAGGCTTCGAATCTTCTGGATCAGTGTCTCTTCGCCCATTGTTGTGCTTGGGCACCATTGTAGCGCAGGCGCTCTAGCTGCCAGCCGAAGCCCATCGATTTGGCGGAGCCACTCCATAGATTCGAGAGCTCGACGGGGACAGTCGTGATTAAATCGGTGGAGCCGCATGAACAACGCGTTCACGAAGGACCCTGACGCCGAGAGCGACGAGCACGACCACGTCGCTGAGCACACCGCGCACCCCCAGGTCGCGGGAGTCAAAAACTACATCACACCGAGCGGCTTGCAGCGACTCCACGACGAACGACGGTTTCTGCTGACCAGGGAACGGCCGGCGGTGACCAAGGTCGTGACCTGGGCGGCCGGCAACGGCGATCGCAGCGAGAACGCCGACTATCAGTACGGCAAACGGCGGCTGCGCGAGATCGATCGCCGCATTCGCTTTCTCACGAAACGTATCGATGCCGCAGAAATCGTGGATCCGGAAGCCCCGAGAGGAGGGCGTGCGGCGACACAGGTCTTCTTCGGGGCGACCGTCCGCTACGCCAACGCCTCCGGAACGGAGCGGGTGGTGAGCATCGTCGGCCTCGATGAGGTCGATCTGGATCGCAACCACATCAGCTGGTTGTCACCACTGGGTCGTGCGTTGATGAAGTCCGGCGCAGGCGATCGCGTGGTCCTTCACGCGCCGGGCAGTACGGAGCCACTGCAGATCGTCGAGGTGCGTTATCAGCGCATCCCCGTGGAGCCCTTTCGCGAACCACCTGGCGCTGAGGCCGCGCCGAGGGCTCGTCCTCGCATCGGCGGCTAGCGGGCCTGCCGTGCCTGACGTGTCCTGTCCCTTCAGCGCTTCGTCGGAACGATGGCCGTCGGTAACGAGCTGTCGGCGCCTCCGCCCGCTGGAAACACGTGCGAAAACGCGTAACCCACGACGGCAAGTCTCGTCGCCATCTCGTTGCCCGCGAATCGCAACTGGTGCCACACAGTGGCAGGTGCGTAGGCGATGTCCCCCTGATCGGCGACGAAGGTCGGCACTGAGCCAATCGTAAATTCCGTTTTCCCTTCGAGGACGAACCAGAACTCCGGGCCCGTGACGTGCAGGTGGCCCTTGTCGCCGGGCACCGGGGGTTTCTGAGTCTTCGGATCGCCGCGAAGAATGTTCGCGATGCCGACGTTCACATAGTTGCCGTCGTGCGCGTCACCGATGAACTGCGTGGGGTTCTTCTTCGGCTTCTGCTTGCCGGCCATCGTCAGGTTGTAGTCGATGTACGGCACATTGGCTTCGTCGTAGGCCCCTTTGCTGTTGGCCACGCGCGTCTTCTCGAACCTGATTCCAGGAGTGGGCGGTGGCGTCTCATCGGCCGGATACAGCGTCTGAGCATTCGCCATCAGCACTTCGAACCGCAGCGACGGCCTGTCGCCGACCGTCTCCATGCTGTAAACCAGCCGCTTCGGCACCTGCACGAGGAAGCCCCTGGTCGCCACAAACGGCTCCTGCCCCTCGATCGTGAAGCGAATCTGCCCATCCTGCACAATCCAGAACGCGCGGTTGTCCTGATGGAATCGCCGCGGCGTTTTCGAGCCTGGTGCCATCGAGATGTATTCGCCGTGGAAGAGATTGTCGTCGACGATCAGCTCAGACCAGCTCTGTTGACCTTTGTGTTTTGCGCGCACCTCCGAAAGCCTGGTCCACGGCTTGTGCGGTGGCATAAACGGATTGGGCTTCACTGGCAACGGCGTCCAGACCTCGATCTGCGAAGGCTCCTGCCCCTGCACCGCTACCTGGGAAACGGGCGTCGCCAGCACCAGACACGCGCCAACACCGATGGCGATTGATCGACTGAGTTTCATGGGCAGGATTGTCAGAGAACGGAGGGCCGCTGGTCAAGGTCGTAGCGAATGGTGCCTCAACGGTAGCCGAACATCGGCGGGAACACGACAACCACCAGTGTCGCCCATCCGGCGTACACGGGCAGATAGGCGATCTGCCATCGCTCCAGGTCGGTAAACGGGCCCCGGCGGCGCAGGAAGCTCGCATAGAGCCACGCCGACCACGCCAGGTTGACGAGCAGGAGGAGATTCTCGCCCAGCGCCGCCACCCGGTTGGGAGTGAAGCCGAACTCGGAGATGCGGGCGGCGATCGCCGCGAGCGCCACGGCATCGACCACGAGCGCGCTGACCACGAGCAGCAGTTGCAGGCCGTCGAAGACGTCGGGCGGCGCCTGCGGATCGCGCGCGGAGGCGGAGTAGAGCACCAGTCCGACGACCACCGCCAGCAGCAGATCGAAGCCGATCAGGACCTCGCGCTCCACGTTGATGGGGTTGCCTGTCCACGCCATCGTGACGAGAAACGCGAGGAGCAGAAGCGTGAACAGCGGCGTGAACAGCCTGGTCAGCACCGGTGCCATGTTCTCGATGACGTTTTGCTTCGCCTCCACCAGCCAGGATCCGATGATGACGGCGCCCGCGGCGCCGCACGGGATCAGCCAGGGCCCGACGAACCACCCAGCTTCCATATCGATGGCGGAGAACAGCATGACCGTAACGCCGGTGACCACCCCGCCGCCGAGCGCGATGAGCACGTAGTAGATCGCGAGCTCGCCCGAGAACCGCACGAAGTCCATGCGCCGCCCTGAGGCGAACCAGCGGCCTCCCACGTAGGCCACGCCAACGGCCAGCAGCCACAACGCGAGTGGCAGATGCAACACGGTCAGCAGCTGTGTGTCGCTGCCCCCCGGGAAGTGGTCGAGCCGTGCTCCATTGTGGAAGGGATACACGTTCGCGAACACCGCCGCGGCCGCACACGGCAGCGCGACCCAGAGGCCGGTTGCCACGCCCGACCCGCGCTTCCACAGGAAGTAGATCGCCAGCAGTGGCAACACGAACAGACTGGCGTTCCGGAAGTAGAAAGACGGCACGTCCTCGTCAGGGCTGAGCGGAAAACCGAACAGCGCCGGCAGCTTGACGGCCAATCCCGCGGCGACGGCCAGGGTCAAGACGCCGAGGATCTCGCTGCGGGAGGTCTGCGCCGGAGCGTCCGCATCGGGCGCCACGACGAGTTGCTTCCACAGCCGCTCTGAATGCTCGCGTGCGAACTCGCGTGACAGCGCATCGAGGCTGCCCATGCGCTTGACCGCGACCAGGAACGCTTCATCCGCTGACAAGCCAGCCTCGGTGAGCGCCGTCAACTGGTCGCGCAGATGTCCCTCGAGCTCCTCTACGTCGGGACCGTGAACGCCCTGCCGGCGGCGTAAGTACGCCCGCCACTGCGCGATTTGTTCTTCGAGTGGTTGATCGGTGAAGGTCGTCATGCTGTGCATGCCACCATCCAGATTCCCTTCAGCGTGCCGTCGACCGCCTTCCACTGCTGTCGCTGGGCTGCGAGCTCCTCCCGCCCTTCTTTCGTGATCCGGTAGTACTTGCGCTTGCGGCCGGTGTCGGACGCGGACCATTTCGCCGCGACGTAACCGTGCCGCTCGAGCCGGTGCAACACGGGATAGAGCATGCCGTCGGTCCACTGCATATGCCCACCCGACAACTCGGCCACTCGCTTGATGATGGCGTAGCCATAGCTGTCGCCTTCGGCAAGGATCGCGAGCACCAGCGGCGTGGCGGAAGCCGCCACCAGGTCTTTACTCATGTCCATACGTAGAAGCTTTATACATTGTTCATCTATGTATATCAAGCGCTGCGTCGAGATCGTCTGGAATATCTCAGCACTTCCAATCCGACTCAAGTACACGCATACTAAGGACCTTAGATCTGCACTTTAAACCCGTCGCAAGAGGCAGGATGCTGAAGCCGTTTTCGATTGTCAGAGTGCTGACACTTGGCCTGGCCGGGCTGGCTGTAACCGCGCTCCTGTGCGTGCGGGTGGACACGTCCGCACAGCAGGCGGGTCGGCAGCAGGCCGTGAGCCTCCCGTCACCCTCGGCGGCCGGTGCGGTGGCACCCGTCTCGAGCCACCGTCTTCTCCTCGATCGTTACTGCGTCACGTGCCACAACGAACGGGCGAAGATTGCGGACCTGATGCTGGACCGGATCGACGTCGCCAACCCCGGTGCTGAGGCCGAAGTCTGGGAAAAGGTGATGCGCAAGGTGCACACGGGCACCATGCCCCCTCCGAACATGCCGCAGCTTTCTCAGGACGATCGCCGCGCGCTGCTGACATGGCTGGAAACCTCGCTCGACGCGGCGTCCGCTGCCAAACCGAACCCGGGCCGCACGGAGACGCTCCGCCGCCTGAATCGTACTGAGTATCAGAACGCCGTTCGAGATCTGCTGGCTCTTGACATCGACGCCACCTCGCTCCTGCCACCCGACGAGAGCGGTCATGGCTTCGACAACGTCACGGTCGGCGACCTGCCGCCGACGCTCCTGGACCGCTACATCTCGGCCGCGCAGAAAATCAGCCGCCTCGCGATCGGCAGCACGCAATCGTCTCTGCAGGCCGACATCATCCGGCTGCCGGCCGATCTGACGCAGGAAAATCATGTACCGGGTCTGCCGATTGGCACGCGCGGCGGGGTGTCGATCTCGTACACGTTCGCCCAGGACGGCGAGTACGACATCCAGATGTGGCTTGCGCGCGATCTGAACGGGAATGTTGGAGGGTTGCGGGAGCCGAGCCCGCACGAGCTGGTGTTGCTGCTCGATCGGGAGCCGGTGGCGACCTTCACGATTGAGAAGCCCGCCGGCAACGATACGACGCTCGACAAGGATTTGAAAGCGCGCATCGCCGTGCTTGCAGGACCACACGACATCGGCGTCACATTCGTACGGGAGGGCTCGTCGCTCGTCGAAACGGCAAGGCAGCCGCTGCAATCACGCTTCAACGAGAGGCGTCATCCGCGGACCGGGCCCGCAATCGACCAGGTATCGGTGACCGGACCGCATGCGGCGAAGGGCGCCGAGAACACGCCGAGCCGCCGCCGGTTGTTCGTGTGCCAGCCGGACGGAGCAGACAAAGCGAAAGACGAAGGCTGCGCCAAAACCATCCTCACCACGCTGATGCGGCGCGCGTATCGCCGGCCGATCTCGAAAGCCGAGGTCGAGGGGCCGATGGCGTTTTACCGCGAGGGGCGGGCCGACGGAGATTTCGATGCAGGAATCGGAAGGGCGTTGAGCGCCGTGCTCATCAACCCGGAGTTCCTGTTCCGCGTGGAAACCGAGCCGAAGAACGGGCCGGCCGGCGAGGCCTACCCGATCAGCGCGCTCGAGCTGGCCTCCCGACTGTCGTTCTTCCTGTGGAGCAGTATCCCGGATGACGAACTGCTCGACGTGGCCATCCGCGGCAAGCTGAGCCGGCCCGAGGAGCTCGAGAAGCAGACGCGCAGAATGCTCGCCGATCGGCGCTCGTTCAACCTCGCGAGTAACTTCGCCGGGCAGTGGCTGCGGCTGCGCAATCTCGAGGCCGTCACGCCGAACGCGCGTCTGTTCCCGGACTTCGATGACAACCTGCGTCAGGCGTTCCGGCAGGAAACCGAGCTCTTCCTCGACAGCGTGCTGCGCGAGGATCGCAGCGTGCTCAATTTGATCAAAGCGGACTACACCTTCCTCAACGAGCGTCTGGCGAGACACTACGGAATTCCCCACATCTACGGCAGCCGTTTCCGCCGCGTGACGCTCGCACCCGAGAGCCGGCGCGGAGGCCTGCTGCGGCACGGCAGCGTTCTCTCGGTCACGTCGTACGCCACGCGGACGTCGCCGGTGATTCGTGGCGTGTATGTTCTCGATAATATCTTCGGCGCTCCGCCGCCGCCTCCGCTTCCCAACGTCCCCGCCCTGGATGAGAGCACCGTCTCCGCCAACCTTCCGATGCGCGAGAGGCTGGCGGCACACCGCAGCAACCCCGTGTGCGCAAGCTGTCACCGCACGATCGATCCGGTGGGCTTCGCGCTCGAAAGCTTCAACGCCGTCGGGCAATGGCGCGATTATGAAGGTGAGGGCGAACCGATCGATGTGTCGGGGGCGCTGCCTGGCGTCGGCGAATTCCGCGGCGTGGCGGGACTCGAAGGCGCGCTGCTGAGCCGGCCCGAGCTGTTTGCCGGCGCGCTCACGGAGAAACTGTTGACGTTCGCGCTCGGACGCGGGGTCGAGTACTACGACGCGCCGGCCGTCCGCAAGATCGTGCGCGACACCGCGAAGGACGGATACCGCTTTTCGTCGATCATTCTGGGCATTGTCAAGAGCACGCCGTTTCAAATGAGGAAATCGTCATGATTATTACGAAGAAGGCGTTGGACCGGCGGACATTTCTGAGAGGCGCGCAGGCCGCCCTCGCGCTGCCCCTGCTGGACGCGATGATTCCCGCGGCGACAGCCTGGGCCCAGACGCCGGCCAAACCGGTCCGCAGGCTCGGCTTCGTGTACATCCCGATGGGCTGCGACCATGCGCGCTGGACACCTCCGGGGCAGGACACGCTCGGCGAGCTGTCGCCCATCCTGGACTCGCTCGCACCGGTCAAGGAGCACGTGACCGTCCTGACCAACCTGAGGTTACAGAACTCCTACCCGGGCACGCACGACACGTCCAACGCGGGGTTCCTGAGCGCGGCCTTCGCCAAGCACACGGAGAGCTCGGACTACTTTCTGGGCACCACGATGGACCAGATCGCGGCCAGGCAGATGGGCCGCGAGACGCAGTTGGCGTCGCTCGAGCTCTCGATGGATTTGAACCCGCTCGCCGGCGTGTGCAACAACGGATACGCCTGTGTCTATCAGAATTGCCTCTCCTGGTCTTCGCCGACGACCCCGCTTCCCTCCGAGGCGCATCCGCGCATCGTCTTCGAGCGGCTCTTCGGCGAGGGGGGCAACCTCGCCGCGCGCCGCGCGGCGTTGCGCAGCCGGGCCAGCCTGCTCGATTCGTTCGGCGAAGACATCGCGCGCCTCAAGCGGCGCGTGGGCATCCCCGACCGCGTTCGCGTCGATCAGTATCTCGAGAGCGTGCGGGAGATCGAGCGGCAAATCCAGCGTGCCGAAGCGGGAGCGGAGGAGAATCTCATGCCCGATCTGGATCGGCCGGTGGGGGTCCCCGCGGCGTTCGCCGATCACGCGAAGCTCATGTTCGATCTGCAGATTCTGGCGTTCCAGGGGGATATCACACGGGTGATCACGTTCCAGCTCACGCGCGAGCTGAGCAACCGCAGCTATCCGGAGATCGGGGTGGCGGATGCGCACCATCCGACCAGCCATCATGGCAACGATCCCGAAAAGGTTGCGAAGATTGCCAAGATCAACGCGTTCCATGTGTCGCTCTTCTCGGAATTCCTCCAGAAGTTGAAGGCGACTCCCGACGGCGACGGTTCGCTGCTCGATCACACCGTGTACCTGTATGGAAGCGGGATGGGCAATCCCAGCCTGCACGACCACGAGAACCTTCCGATCCTCGTGGCTGGCGGCGCCGCGTCCGGCCTCAAAGGCGGCCGTCATATCAAGTACGAAACGGGAACGCCGCTGGCCAACCTCCACGTGACGCTGCTCGACCGCGTAGGCGTCCGTCTGGACTCATTCGGCGACAGCAGCGGCAAGGTCGAGGATCTCTTCAACCCCGTCGCCCTGTAGGAGACGCACATGCATTGGCGAAGAACCGCTGGACTCGCTCTCCTCGTGTTTGCCGTAGCCGGTGCCGCGCTGGCGGCCGAACGCGCGACCCTGGCCGACGCCGTGGAACGGCGGGAACCAACGATGGTCCGCACGCTGCTCAAAGGCGGCGCCGACGTGAACGCCCCGCAGATCGACGGGACGTCGGCGCTGCACTGGGCTGCGTATCACGATGATGCGGAGACCGCCGCGCTGCTTGTGAAAGCGGGCGCCAACGTCAACGCCGCGAATCGCTACGGCGTGCCTCCCCTCGCGCTGGCGTGCGCGAACGGCACCGCGGCGGTCGTGAGGCTGTTGCTGGAGGCCGGCGCTGACGCGAATGCCACAGTGAAGGGCGGCGAGACCGTGCTCATGATGGCCGCGCGTTCTGGGAACGTCGAAGCGGTAAAGGCGCTGCTCGTGCGTGGCGCCAGCCACGGCGCGCGTGAGCGGCGCGGGCAGACGGCGCTGATGTGGGCCGCAGCGGAAGGGCACACAGCGGTCGTGCGGGCGCTCATGGAAGCCGGCGCCGACATCAACGCGACGCTCGATTCCGGATTCACGCCGTTCTTCTTTGCCGTGCGTGAGGGGCGCATCGACGCGGCGCGTGCGCTCCTCGAGGCAGGGATCGACGTCAAGAAGCCATTGCAGCGCCGGGAGAAGGCGCCCGAAGGGCCCGCCGACAACGCCTCGTACAAGCCTGCGGGCAGGGGCACGAGCCCGCTGCTGCTGGCGGTGCAGAACGGCCACTTCGAGCTCGCGATCGCGCTGCTCGACGCGGGTGCCGATCCGAACGACGGCCAGACGGGATTCACGCCGCTCCACACGATCACCTGGGTGCGAAAGCCGGATTCCAGCGATGTCAGCGATCCCGCGACGCCGGTCGGATCGGGCCGTCTGACGAGCCTTCAGTTCGTGCGCGAGATCGTGAAGCGGGGGGCGAAAGTCAATCTGCGTCTGAACAAAGGCACGGCGAAGGTCCCCAATACGTCCTCGCGCATCGTGTCGCAGGGGGCCACGCCATTTCTCCTGGCCGCCGATCGCTCCGACATCGCGCTGATGCGGCTGCTCCTGGAGCTGGGTGCCGATCCCCTGCTGCCGAACTTCAACAACACCACGCCGCTGATGGCCGCTGCGGGCCTCGGCACGACAGAACCGCTCGAAGAGGCCGGAGAGGAACCCGAAGCGCTGGACGCCGTCAAGATGCTGCTCGGCCTCGGCGCCGACATCAACGCGATTGACAACGACGGCGACACGGCCATGCATGGGGCCGCCTATGGCGCCTACCCGAAGGTCGTGAACCTGCTTGCCGAGCGCGGCGCCGATCCGCAGATCTGGAAGGCCAAGAACACGTTCGGCAGGACCCCTCTGTTCATTGCCGAGGGATATCAGGGGCGGCTCCCGCGGCCGGATGTTCCGACGATCGAGGCGGTGACGCGTCTCATGCGGGCCGCAGGGCTGTCGACGGAAGGTGAACGGCCGCCGATCGTGGATATCTACGAGAAGGCGCCAGAGCCTCCGCAGAAACCCGCCCAACCAGAGAAGCCCTAGGCAGCGGCGTGGACCGGGCAGGGCTCATGTAAGATCCCCGGCATGAGCCTCCTTGCATCCACGCTGCTCCTGGCCGCCGCCCTTCAGGTCCAGAACTCGACCCACGCCGGCCGCTTCCATGTCGAGCACCCCACGCTCCTCAACGCGGGCTTTGAATGGGCGATCGCGGGCGACGCCAACCGCAACGCCAGCGTCAGCGTCCAGTTCCGAGCCGTCGGTGAAACGGCGTGGCGCGACGCGCTCCCGCTGGTCCGCATCGGCGCCGAGAATATTTTCCGCCGCCGCGAGAATCTCGATTACACCGTTCCCGAGGGATTCGCCGGCTCCATCCTGAATCTGACACCCGGCACGGAGTACGAGTGCCGCTTTCAGCTCATCGACCCCGACGGTGCCACCGGCCAGACCACGCACGTCGTCACGGTCACCACGCGCGTCGAGCCCATGCCTTCCACGGAAGGCCGCATCCTCCATGTCTATCCGACCGACTACAAGGGCGAAAGGATCGAGCCGAGCTTCACCAGCATCCTCCAGGCCTACTACGGCGCCGGCCTCGGCGACTGGAGCGTCGTGTGGGAACGCCGGGCGGCACCGGGCGATACCATCCTCGTCCACGTCGGCCTCTACAAACCCGAGCGGTTCAATTACGTCGACCCGATGATGGCGCCCTTCGACGGCTCGATGTCGCTCACGCTCAAGGGTACGAGGGAGAAGCCCATCACCATCAAGGCGGCCGGCGACGGGGAGGTCATCTTCGACGGCGATGGCAACCACCGCTTGTTCGACGTCATGGCCTCCAGCCATCACATTTTTGACGGTCTCACGTTCCGCAACACCGACGTCGCTATTTTCGCCGGCCAGAAAGAGGTCCTGGGTGCGATCGGTCTCGCGGTGAAGAACTGCCGCTTCGAAAACGTGGGCGCGGGCGTCTGGACCGAGTACGCGGGCTCCAGCGATTTCTACATCGCCGACAACCTGTTCCTCGGCCGCGACGACCGTTTCCGTCTCGTCGGCTGGACCGGCCCCTTATGGGCCAGCGCCGGTCCCTACGGCTCCCACCTGGTCAAGAGTTATTACGCCGTGAAAGTCTACGGCCCCGGCCATGTCATCGCCCACAATGCGATCGCCTACTTCCACGACGGGATCGGCATTTCGACCTACGGCACACCGGAACAGGATCCCGAACGCCGCGCGTCTTCCATCGACATCTACAACAACGACCTGCACATGCTCGGCGACGACTACATCGAGGCCGATGGCGGCGTTCACAACGTCCGCGTGTTCAACAACCGCGGCGTCAATGCGGCCCATGGGGGCTATAGCGCGCAGCCGGTGTTCGGTGGCCCGATCTACTTCATTCGCAACATCCTCTATCACGTCCCCAGCGGCGTGGCGTTCAAGTTCAGCGCGAAGCCGGCCGGCCTGTTCGTCTACCACAACACCATCATCGGCGAGCACAGCGTCGGCGATCCGTCGGCCAACATGCACTTCCGCAACAACCTGTACCTGGGCCGCGACACGCCCGAACGCGGGATCCTCAGGCTCGCGAATGCGACCGACGACTACAGCACGGACTACAACGGCTATCGCCCCAATAAGAGCGTGAAGGACCAGTACACGTTTCTCGGCCCGAAGAAAGGGCAGCGTCTCTACGAGCCGAATACGGACGACTGGCAGGCGTTCGAGACGCTGTCGGATTTCAGGGCGGCGACCGGCCAGGAGTCGCATGGCCTGGAAGTCGATTTCGACATTTTCGAAAGACTGACGCCTCCGGACCCTGCCCGGCGTCACGCCGTCTATCACGCGATGGACCTGAACTTCACACTGAAGCCGACGAGCAAGGCCGTCGACGCCGGTGTGGTCATCCGCACGGTGAACGAGGCGTTCGAGGGAAAGGCCCCGGACCTTGGCGCGCTGGAAGTAGGCGCCCCGGCTCCCCGGTACGGTCCACGCTGGCTGACCTGGCAGCCTTTTTACCGCTGAGGGGACTGGGGGCGGTGTGATATAAGGTCGCCTCAACCTTCAGCAGCACGTTGCACCGCGATCCCAACCTTTTGAGAGGTGATGTCATGACCATGAAACGAAGAGAGTTCCTGGCGGCGGGTATCGGACTGAGCGTCACCTCGACGGCCATTGCGCTGGCACAGCAAGGTGGTGCGGCGCCAGGCGCGGCCGGCGGTGGTGGCGGCAGAGGACGCGGCGCCATTCCGATGCGCATGGCCAAGACGACGAGGATGTTTAAATCGCCGGGGCTGTATCCCAACGCGCTGGCCGTGATGTCGGACGCACCCGGAGGCTTGTGGATCGGACAGCAGAAGGTCACGGCGTCAAATTCGAAGACGTACAACCTGCCTGTGTTACCCGATCCCGATGAGGCGGCGTGGCTCGTTGACTGGAACGGCAAGCTGTTGAAGACGGTCACCACCCCTTCGCGCAACACATCCGGCATGGCGTACGGGGGCGGCTGCGTGTGGATGGGCGCGAACTCCGACCCCTTGGGCATCTTTCAGGTCGACATGAACTCCAAGCTGATCAGCCATCGTCAGATTCCGCTCAGCATCGACGGCAGCGGAAGTGGTTGCCACGGCGTCAAGTGGCACGACGGCAAGCTCTGGATTGCGGCCCTGCGTCTGGGCGGCATCCTGCGTGTCGATCCGAAGACGTGGGTGCCCGAAGTCCTGATCCGCGCGAGCTCGGAAGAGCGCCCTCGCCTTCACGACGTGGCGTTCGACAACGAGGGCAATATCTGGGTCGTCACCGGCAACAACAGCACCACCTACGCCGAGGGCAAGGCAGGCCTCAACAAGTACAACGGCAAGACCGGCCAGCTCATGATGACGGTAGAGTTTGCGCCCGGATCGTGCGACCCGCACGGGTTGGACTGGCACGACGGACGACTCATCAGCTGCGACGCCGGCATCCACCCGGGATGGAAGGGCATGGAGAGCCCGCACGCCGGTTACATCTTCAGTATCGAAATCGCTTAGGACACGCCCGCCCACACGTGCAACCGTTGGGACAGCCGGCATCCTTCGGATGTTGGCTGTCCTCAACCGAGTCCCTGCAGACGCCGCCCTAAGGATTCCCCGGGGGATCTTTGTCGTTGCGAACCGGCTCCGCCCATCCTTCTCGAATGAGCATGCCGGCCACCGCTTCGGAAACGACAACCACATCACCCACATCGACCTGTGACAGGTCGATGCCATTGATGACCGGCGCTAGCTTTCGAGTGAGTCGTATGAATTGCACGAGGCTGGTTGTGTGACATGGCTGATGAAAGGCACGCTGGAGTTCATGCTAGCCGAAACTGCAACAGGATGTCTAGATGACGAGTGATGGACACTGTGCGGATGAGCACGTGTCTTCAATAAATACAACTTGCACCTTGCTGCACATCACCAATGGCGACAAGGTCGCTCATAACTTCGACGCGCCGGCCTCCACCCCTCGCTATAATGATCGGCACTCCCGTGTTCTCCCACACCTGCGTGGTACGGCTGCTGCTCGTGGTGACGACTGTCGCATCAGCCGCCGCCTGCCACGGGACTGTCGGACCCTCGCAGCTGACGCCACCGCTGGATTCCCTCGAGCTGTCAGGCATCCCGGCGACTGGCACGGTCGGCGATCGCTTTCCGCTCAAAGTGATCGCGACGAATCTGCATGGCGAAACGACCGACGTCACGTCGCGGGTGATCTGGACCTCCACAAACGAAGCCACGGCCGCGGTGTCGCGCGAAGGCGAGCTGAGGCTGATCGGTGCCGGCCGGTCCGAGATTGGTGCGTCGCTCGAACAGGTGTCGGCCTCGTTTCCCGTGTCGGTCGCGGCCCGTCCGCCCGACACAAGCACGCTGTCTGGCTCGGTCGCCGACAGCGTCTCGAGGCGCGGCCTGGCGAATGCGACGGTACAGGTGCTCGTTGGCCCCAACGCCGGCCGAAACACATCAACAGACGAGAGCGGTTTCTACAGTCTTGCTGCGCTCCTCCATGGCAGCGTGACCGTCCGGGTGACGAGAAGCGGCTATGAACCGGCGGAGGGAACCACGGCGCTCTCCGGTGACACGCGCGTCGATCTGCGTATGCAGCCGCTGCCGCCGCCGCCGTTTGCCGGCGGCACGTACGATGTCAGGGTGACGCTGGCGCCGACCCGATGTGACATCAGCTTGCCGTCGAGTGGTCGGCTGGTGCTGAGCGGCAGCATGCGGCGTCTCACGATCCGCGTCATTCAGGGAGTTAACGAGAGGGAGTACTTCGGCAGCCTGGAGGCCGACGGTACGTTCGCCGGCACCACGGGCCTCGCGGGCGCGCGCGCCGGCGGCCTCGACTCGAGCCCCCACGGGATCAGCACCATCAAAGGGCTGATCCTGGATTCGAGCGTGTCGGGAACAGAAAAGATCGCGACCCACCTCTGCCCGTCGGGGTTGGGCATCGTGAGCGCTGGTTTCTCCGGGTCGCTCAGGTGATGCCGCGTGCGGTAGAGCAGTTTCCAGTTCCGTGTAGTACGTCGTGTCCGGCTTTAGCCGGACTTCACGCGGTCCGCCTAAAGGCGGACACTACGTACAAT
>Ga0163150_10006441_pt1 | contig 14358 bp, 10 predicted proteins | sample OliLakLV19P2IB_FD_148628 | JGI IMG/M metagenome (GOLD analysis project Ga0163150, IMG submission 148628) | Freshwater microbial mat bacterial communities from Lake Vanda, McMurdo Dry Valleys, Antarctica - Oligotrophic Lake LV.19.P2.IB | ecosystem: Environmental > Aquatic > Freshwater > Lake >...
GTCCCCGGGCAAGTTCGCACACCAGAACGCTCACGCCCCCTTGCAGGGCGAGCGGATACTCAAGGCAGAGCGCAATGGCGGGGCGTGAGCCCGGGGCAGAGGCAGCCGGGGCAGAGGCAGCCGGGGAAGCGGCGGACGACGGGTGGCGGGGGTCGGGTGGCAAGGGTAGGCGGCGTTCCCGGGAATCGACCTCCGATCCGCGAACGCTCAAACCCTGAATGCCCAGTCCCAAACTTCCAAGCGAATTGGGCAAATCGAGCGGGGCACGGTCCTTCGTCACCCCTTGCCCGTTCCCCACCCGGCCCTGCCTCACCTACGCAACACATTCTTGATACAACGCGCGGAATCCGTTCGCCGTCGCGGCGGCGCTGAACTCGATGCGCTGCTCCGCATGGCGATGCCCCCCCATGCGCCTGCACAGCTCCAGGTTTGAGAGGAGAAGTGCCAGCCGGTCCGTCAGCGCCTCGATGTCGCCGGGGCGCACCAGAAACCCATTCGCTCCTTCCTCGATGTAATCCGCGGCTCCGGAGAACGGACTCGATATCACCGGAAGGCCAATCACCCGCGCCTCCTTGACCGCCATCGGGCCGGTGTCGCATCGAGTGGGCATCACGGAGCACCACCCTTCGCCGACCAACCGTGCGCATTCGTCAATCGGACGGCGCCCCACCCACTCGACGTTGGGTGGCGAAGCCGCCTTCCATCGTGCCGCTTCCCTGCCGGAATCATCGCCGACGATCCGGAGCTGCGCCTGCGCGAGGGTCGGGGATCGGAAAGCCCGGACGAGATCGCCGATCCCCTTGCGTGCATCGGCGCTCCCACAGAACACGGCGCGCGGTGCGCCCGGATCGGGTGTCCATCGCGTTTCCTGGAAGAGATTCTGCACGCCGTATTCCACGCGATGGACCCGTCGCCCCCCGGAGTGGCGCGAAGCCATCCGGCAGGCCCATGGGCTTTCGGCGACAAGATGGCCCGCCTTGCGCAGCACGAACCCTTCGATCAACGCCTGAAACCAGTCGCGCGGATGCATGCGCGTGCGTTGCACATAGTAGGAGATCAATCCCTGCACGCCGACGAGATTCCGGAAGCCCGACAGCGCCGCAGCCAGGCCGTAGACATCCTCATTGCCCCACCCGTGGACCAGATCCGGCTTCAGCTCGTCGAGCCTGGCTTGCAGCGCGCGCCGGTCGGCGCGGTACAGCGACGAGGCCCGCCCGCGCAGTTGCGTGGGCAGGAAATGAAAGGATTGCCCGCTCCACGAATGGCTCCCGGCCATCGCGGGCTCGGGCACCAGCCCGATCCAGTGGAGGTCGAGCTCGGTGCTGTAACGTGCAAACTCGACCGCCAGATGCGGAAGCCAGGTCGCGTAGTGCCCTTTCGGGGGTCCCATCCCTGCCAACGCAGGAAGCGCATGCGGCGGAAAAGAGGAGAGGATCGCGATGCGCATGGGGAGGGAGGGGCAGGTCCGGCCTGCATGGACAGGCTGACTGCGCCCGTGCCCCCGCAGGCGGCGATTACTTGATCACGCCAATTTCGGCCCGGCGATTCTTCGCCCAGGCCGACTCGCCACCGCCGGAATCCGCGGGCATTTCCTCACCGAAACTCACGGTCTGGATATCGGCGGCGCTGGCCCCCATCGAAATCAGTTCCTCCCGGAGCGCCTGGGCCCGGCGTTCACCGAGAGTGCGATTGTACTCGGGCGATCCGCGCTCGTCAGTGAACCCTGCGAAGATCACGCTTTTGCCACCCCCCTTGAGGAACGAGGCGATCTGTTCGACCTTGCCGCGCTCGCCCGGCTCGACCGAGTAGCTGTCATATCCGAAGTAAACGGCCGGGAACATCGATCGATCCACGTTCGCCGCGAAGAACGAGGCGCCGCTCCGCTCGGGCAGCGGGGAACCGGACACAAAATCGTAGTCGCCGGTTGCGGCTCCCGCATCCTTCTTCTTGAACTTGGAGCACCCGGAGATGCCGAGGGCGAGAAACGTGGCGAGCAGGAGCGGAAACAGGATGCGGGCATTCATGGGCGATAGGTGGTGGGATGCGATCAGCGGGTCCAGGTCGGTTCGGAAAGACGTCCGACCCCGTCGATGACCTTAAGATTCCGACCGTTGATGGAGTCAAGCAGATAGAGGGCGCCCCCCTTGGCGTAAATGATGTGCCGCGAGTTCGCGCCCCAGACCGGATCCTCGGCGTCGCCGCCGCTCGGAAGCAGGCGTGTCTGACCCGACTGCAGATCGTGCACGGCAACCTCGAACCCGCCGGAACCCCGCGTGGTAAAGGCGATTTTGGTGCCGTCCGGCGACCAACTCGGATCGGTGGCATACCCCATCCCCACCGAAATTTGTCGCGGTGCGCCGCCGCCGCTGCTGACCCGGTAAAGTTGGGGCGCACCCCCGGAATCGGAGGCGAACACGATCTCGGAACCGTCCGGCGACCAGCTCCCCCCCGCCTCGGCTCCACGGCTTCGTGTGAGACGCCGCGCGCCGCCACCCTCGGCCCCGGTGATGTAAAGTTCAGGGTTGCCGTCCTTGCTGATGATCACCGCCATGCGGGCGCCGTCCGAAGAGAACACACCCCCGGTGTTTGTGCCCGGGGCGCTGACCGCCTTCACCCGGCGTCCCGACCCGATATCGATGACATAGATGTCTGCAAACCCGCTCTGATAGCCGGTGTAAGAGAGCTTCCTCCCGTCCGGGCTGAGGTTCGGCCCCACGCTGATGCTGCCTTCGCGGGTCAGTTGGGTGATGTTCGATCCGTCGTAATCGGCGAGGTAAATTTCCTTTTTACCGGTCCGCGTGCCGACGAACGCCACGCGCGACGAGGCGATCCCTTTTTTGCCGGTGAGCGTATTCACAATGTCATCGGCAAACGCGTGCGCCCCGGCGCGGCCTCCGGCATACGTCTTGGAAAGCACCACGCCGCCGTTGCGATCCGCGACCGTTCCCTGAAGCGACCCGCCCTGGGCGGTCCCGGTGACCACATAGCCGGCCCTCGCGGCATCGACGAGGCCGAACCAGCCCGCGATGCTGAGGTCGTTTTGCAGGATCGGCGTGACCGCCACCCCGTCCGACCCGGCGAGCGTGCCGACCGCAAGCGCGATCTGATCGCCCTTGCGCACGGTGATGACGGGCGCGTCCTGTGCGACGCACGGAGCCGCGCCGACAACCCCGAGCAGAATCACCGCAGCGGCGGGGAGGAGGTGGGAAAGCTTCATGGCGCTCCCACGCTCATACTCGATCCCGCGCCCGATTCAATGCTGATTGCGTGGCAATGTCGTGGTGATCGGGATTGCGCGCCCCTCCCCGCCCGCGGCTACCATGCCGCCATGCCCCGCTATGCGCGTGTGTTGATCGACCGGACCGGCGCGCGGGAGTTCGACTATGCCATCCCCGCGGAGCTGGAGGGAGCGGTTTCGGTCGGCACCCGGGTGCGGGTGCCGATGCGACAACGGGTCCTCACGGGCACCGTCCTCTCACTGCCGGAAACCCCGGCCGTCCCCAATCCGCGACCGATCGCCGGCGTCGTCGGGACTCGGCCCCTGCTCGATCCGGTGCTGCTGCGGCTCGGCGAGTGGATCGCCCGGTATTACTGCTGCCCGGTCGAAGCCGCGCTCAGGGCGATCCTTCCGGAGACCGTTCGCAAGGGGCAGTCCGGCTTCAAGCAGCAATGGTTCGCCGCAATCCGGCGCCTGCCGGAACCGCCGGAGCTCGACCGGCTCCGGAAGAAGGCGCCGCGCCAGGCCGCCGCCCTTGATCATCTGGCGAAGGCCGGAGCGCCGGTGGCGGCCGCCACCCTCGCCGAACAGTGCACCGTCACGCTCACCACTCTGCGGGCGCTGCAGCGCGCCGGTTGGATCGTACTCACGCAGGAAAACGTCGATCGCGACCCGTGGGCCGACGAGGAGTTTCTCCCCGCAGCGCCGCATGAGCTGAACCCCGAGCAGGCCGCGGCGCTCGCCGCCACCCTCGCGGCCGTGGAGCATCCAGCCAACTCAAAGCCGCTCCTGCTGCACGGCGTCACCGGGAGCGGAAAGACCGAGATCTACCTGCAGGCAATCGAGCACGCCCTCGGCCTCGGCAAGACCGCCATTGTGCTCGTGCCCGAGATCGCGCTGACCCCGCAAACCGTCGAGCGTTTCAAGAGCCGCTTCGCCCGCACCGACGCGCCGGTCGCGGTGTTGCACAGCCACCTCTCGGCCGGGGAGCGCCACGACGAATGGCACAAGGCCCGATCGGGGCGGGCGCGGATCGTGATCGGGGCCCGCAGCGCGGTATTCGCCCCGATCGAGAACCTCGGCCTGATCGTCGTGGACGAGGAGCACGAGCATTCCTACAAGCAGGAGGAAACGCCGCGCTATCAGGCACGCGATGTCGCGGTCGTCCGCGCCAGCATGGAACCGTGCGCCGTCCTCCTCGGGAGTGCCACCCCGGCTCTCGAAAGCTGGCAGAACGCCATCGCCGGCAAATATGAGCTGCTCCAGTTGCGGGTACGCGCAGACGACCGCAAGCTGCCGCGCATCCGGGTGATCGATCTGCGGATGCACACCGGCCGCACGAAGGGCCCGCCCCTCTTCTCCGAGCGACTGCGCAGCGCCATCGAGGATCGATTGGAAAAGCGGGAGCAGACCATCCTCTTCCTCAACCGGCGCGGCTACGCCACCTCGCTCCAGTGTCCGAAGTGCGGGCATGTCTGCATGTGCCCAAACTGCAGCATCTCCCTCACCTACCACCGCGCCGCGGCCCGGATGAACTGCCATCTTTGCGGCCACTCCGAGCGCGTGGCGACGCGGTGCCCCGCCTGCTCCGACCCCGCCATCCGGCACAGCGGCGCCGGAACCGAACGCATCGAGGACGTCGTCGCGAAGGTGTTCCCGAAAGCACGAGTCGCCCGGATGGACGCCGACACCATGACGCGCAAGGAAGCCTACCGCGAGACCTTGGGGGCGTTTCGCACCGGCCGGATCGACATCCTGATCGGGACCCAGATGATCGCGAAAGGCCTGCATTTCCCGAACGTCACGCTGGTCGGTATCGTCAATGCCGACCTCAGCCTCCACCTCCCCGACTTCCGCGCGGGGGAACGGACCTTTCAACTGCTGACCCAGGTTGCCGGCCGTGCCGGGCGGGGCGAGGTGGAGGGGGATGTCTATGTGCAGACCTACACGCCGTTCAGCCCGTCGATTCAATGGGCCCGGCGGCAGGATTACGAGGAGTTCGCGGCCCAGGAACTTGGGTTCCGACGCGAATGGAACTACCCGCCCTTCACGCATCTGGCTCTGCTGACGCTGCGCTCGCCCAGCGAGGCGCGGGCCGCGTTCTGCGCGGAAACGCTTGCCCGCCGTCTCAAGGAAGGGATGCCGGACGGAGTCGTGCTCGGCGAACCCGCCCCCGCCCCGCTTGCCCGGGTGAAGGGGCAATACCGGTTCCATCTCTCGCTACGCGGACGCACGATTCTCCGGGCCGTGGAACATCTTCGCAAGGTGATCGAGGAGACACCGCTCCCCGCCGATGTGCGGCTCACCGTCGATGTCGATCCGTGCCAGTTGATGTAGTCCCGCAGTGTCTGCGACGGATGAAAAAAAAGCCCGTATCTCAATTTTACGGCAGCTTTGCAGCCAGCACACATTTCCAAGCCGAGCTGCGAGCCGACAACATGATACGATCGATTCCCTCGTCGTCCTCATACATCCGCGTGCTCATGCGGCGCAGCGGTCACCTTCATCACGTCGATCGCGACCGCCTCAGCTTCAAAGGCACCCTGGATACGGCGCGCCACTTTGCCGACGTCATCCACGCGACAAGCGCCTCCCGATAGCTGTGTTCGCGAGGGCGGGCGGTCTTGCTCCCGCCTCTTACATAACTGAACAGACAGTGCCCTTTTGTAACTGCTTCGGCTGACACTGAATCGCTATTTCGAGAGAAATCTGGTGTGGTTTTGAAAGCCCCTAAAAGGTGAGCCCCCCGGTTCGCGCCGCGGAAGCCACGCCGCCAAGGGCGAGCCTTCTGCGGGGTGCATAAAACCTTGTTCTGATGTCGAAGACGCATCGTCTGGCGCAATACGCACAGGAAGTAATTAGGGTCGACGGGATAAACCACTGCGACTTCCTCAATCTAAGCCGCCAGGTTTCCGAATACGGGCGCAACATTCTGCCATGCAAAGCGTGCGTCTCGACTGCGATGCCTCTCTGCCACTGGCCATGCTCGTGTTATCCGAATCACTACATGGGCCAGATCCACGACTGGATGAATGAACTTTATCCGCGCTGGGTCGCTGCGCATGGCGTAATGATCATCACCCCGGTCCATTGGTATCAGGCACCGAGCGTGCTCAAGCTGATGATGGATCGGCTTGTGTGTGCGGATGGCGGCAATCCCGATCCGACGACCACCGACGGCAAGGACGCGGCGAAGGCCATCGAGATGGCTGGCTGGCCTTTCCCGAAGCATCTCGCTGGACGGATTTTTTCCGTGATCACGCACGGAGACTCCGCGGGTACGGATGGCGTGCGACGGGACTTGCACGACTGGCTCACCGATATGGAAATGGTGCCCGCCGGTCCGACGGCGGAGATCGATCGTTATATCGGCTACTGTGAGCCCTACGCCACGAGTCACAACGCACTTGATTGTGATACTGCGATCATGGAGGAAACGCAAAATGCCGCGCGAACCTTGATGGCTGCCGTGGCGGAAATGCGGAAGGGTCACCGGCCTCCGGGCGGTGAACTGAAGTCGCCGCGTCCCAAATAGCGCGCTTACCCGTCCGGAGTATTTCTGACTGCAGATAGTATTTATTTAGCAAAGAGGGAAGGGACATCGGGACTCACCGCCCGCCTCAGGCACCCGCGGATGCCGCCACGCGCCGGTAATGATCGGCCAGTTGACGGACATGCCGCTCGGGCTGGAACTCCTCGTTCCAGCGACGCAACCCTTCGCGCCCCATCTCGCTCAGTCGCGGCGGGTCGGTGAGCAAGGAGCGGACGGCGGCAAGAAAGGCCCGCTTGTTATTGAAGGGCACCAACAACCCGTTTCGGCCGTCCGCCAGCCATCCCGCCACCCCCTCGCACGCAAAGGCGATGACCGCGCGGCCATGGGCCAGGGCCTGCAGACCGGACAGCCCCAGCGGCTCGTTCCAACGGGTCGGCATCACGACCAGCGTTGCCTGGTGCAACAGCATGCTCCATTCGGTGGGGTCAAGCTCGCCCAGCACGCGCACCCGGCTGCCCAGGCCGTTTCTGCGCACCGCCGCCTTCAACTCTCCTTCGAGCTCACCGCCGCCCGCAAACACCAGTTCCACATCAGCCGGCAACTGGTCGACACCGTCGAGCATCAGCCAGACGCCCTTCTTCTTCAACAGCCCGCCGACGTGCAGCACCATCCGGCGGCCGGTGGCCATCGGGCGCCGCTCGGCCAGCGGGGCGGGCGCATACGGCGGCAACACCTCGATTCGGGCGGGATCAATTCCGTTTCGAACCAGATTGTCGCGGATCCCGGCGCTCGCAACCTGCAGCGCACGCAGTTGCCGGAGGGCTGCCAGTTCGGCACTCACCCGCCGGTAACGCAACAGGCTGCGCACCGGATCCTTCGCGGAACATCCGCACGCCGCATGACAGACCAGACAGAGCGGGCCGTGCGGCCGTCGGCAGATACGCCGCGGCCGGGTCCACGTCATATCGACCCCCGAACAATACGCCGAATGGTTGTGGACGAATTGCACCGTCGGCACCCGCGCGGCCATCCAGGCGACCAGCGAGGGATTGTTCACTCCGTGCACCTGCACCACGTCCGGCCGGAAATCCTCCAGAATCGCCTCGAACCGGTAGAGCACCTCCTCCGCACCGGGCGTGTCGCGCCCGAGATGGTCGAAGACATACCCCGTGCCCCGGAACCGCGACGCGGGCGTCCGCCCGTGAACCATGCCAACATGGACGCCCGCCGCCTTCAGACGCGTCGCGACATCGAGCGCATACTGGTTCATGCCCCCCTCCACGGGCGCCGCGACCCGGTTGAGAAAGAGCACCTTCATTGCCCGCCCTCCCCGTCACCGTTCAGCAGCGACCGGGCGAGCGCGAGCGAGGTTTTGGATGCTCCTCCGAGCATCCGCGCCACCTCGGCTTCACGTTCCCCGCCCCGCACGGGATCGAGGGTGGAGAGCGTCCGCCCATGGATCGTCTCCTTGCGCACGACAAAGTGCGAACCCGCCCGGGCCGCCACCTGCGGCAGATGCGTGATGCAGACCACCTGCCGGCCTTCGCCGAGCGCCGCCATTTTCGCCCCGACCGCATGCGCAATCTCACCGCCGACGTTGGCGTCAATCTCGTCGAACACGAGGAGCGAGACCTGGTCCTGATCGGCGAGGGCGGTTTTGAGCGCAAGCATCACCCGCGAGATCTCTCCGCTCGATGCAATGGCTCGCAGCGGACGGGCCGGCTCCCCGGGGTTGGGCGCAAACTGGAACTCGACGGCGTCGAATCCCGAAGGCCGGGCGCGCCCGCCCGCGGCGACCTCAACCTCGAAGCCCGCCTGCCGGAATCCGAGGTCAGCCAGGTGTCGGCGCGCTTCCTTCGCGAGACGCGGGGCCGCCTTTGCGCGCGCTGCCGAAAGGGATGCGCCCGCCTTGCGCAGCGCGGAGCCGAGCCGCGCCATCTCCCCGTCGAGCCGACCGATCTCCTCGCCCCGATGCTCGATCCGTCGGAGCCGTTCCGAAGCCGCCGCCCCCGCGGCGATCACCGCCTCGATCGTTCCCTCCGCCCCGCCATACTTCCGGCGCAGGCCATGAATCAGGTTGATCCGTTCCTCCATGCTCGCCAGTTGCCCGGGGTCGAGGTCGAGCGCCCCGGCGTAGTCGCGCAGCGCGCGGGCGACTTCCTCGATCCCTCCCACCGCCACGGCATGGGATTCGCCGAGCGCGGCCGCCGCGGGATCAAGCCGCTCCAATTCACGGAGCAACCGCTGCGTTTCCGCCAGGCGGCCGGACACGGAATCGTCGTCGTCGTCCAATCGGGCGACGACCGAGTTTGCCAGCTCGATGAGGCGGCGGCTGTTGGCCGCCAGCGCGTAGCGTGCGTCGAGTTCGGCCTCCTTCCCGGGATCGATCCCGGCGGCATCCACCTCGGCGACCTGATGCTGCAACAGCGCGATCTCGCGTTCGAGAGCATCCCCGCCACCGGTCAGCGCTTCGCGCTCGCGCTCCAGCGTCCCGAGAGCGGCGTGGATCGAGCGAAACGCCTCACGGTCGGCTCCCACCCCGGCAAACGCGTCCAGGAGATCGAGCTGGCGTTCGGCGGAGAAGAGTGACTGGTGATCGTGCGGGCCGTGCAGATCGACCAACAGATCCCCGAGCTCACGCAGCACGGCCAGGGTGGTCCCCGTGCCGTTGACGAACTGGCGTCCGGGCCCCTCGGGCGCCAGCGTGCGACGCATCAGGAGCACCCCTTCCTCGCACGCCTCCAGGCCAAGCTCCACAAGGCGGGAGTTCCACGCGGCGACATCCCCGACACGAAACTCACCCTCGACCGAACACCCCTCCGCCCCGGCGCGGATCACGGTGCGATCCGCCCGCTCTCCCACCAGCAACTGGAGAGCGCCCACGATCACTGATTTGCCGGCGCCGGTCTCGCCCGTGACGGCAGTGAACCCCGGTCCGAGCTCCCACTCGAGTCGCTCGACCAGAGCCAGGTTGCGGATGCGGATCGCGGTGAGCGTTGCGGGCATGGGAGGTAGTATGCAAAGGTGCCGCCTCGCTTTCAATCCATGCCCGACATCGAGATCACGTTTCTGGGAACCGGCACTTCGCACGGTATCCCCGTGATTGCCTGCGACTGCGCGGTCTGCACCTCCCCGGATCCCCGGGACCGGCGCTCCCGCTCCTCGATCTACGTGCGCACCCCTGAATGCGCCTGGGTGGTCGATACCGGGGCCGATTTCCGGGAACAATGCCTCCGAGCCCGCATTCATCAGCTCGATGCGGTCGTCTACACGCACGCCCACACCGATCACATCATGGGATTCGACGATCTGCGCCGGTTCTCCGAGTCGCGCGGCGGCATCCCGGTGTATGCGTCGCCCGACACCATGCATCACCTGCGCCGTGTGTTCACGTTCGCATTCAACGGCGAAAATCATTACCCCGGCTACGTCATCCCGCAACCTCAGGAGGTGACCGGCCCTTTCTTCCTCGGCTCCACCGAGTTGGTTCCGCTGCCGGTCCCGCACGGCCGAACCCTGGTGAATGGTTATCTCTTTCGCCGGAATGGCCGCCCGCTGGTCGCCTATCTGAGCGATTGCAATGGCATGCCGGGGCCGGTGCTTGAAACCATCCGCGGGGTCGATCACCTGATCATCGACGCGCTGCGGCACCGACCGCACCCCACCCATTTTACCGTGACGGAGGCGCTGGCCGTCGCAAAGGAATCCGGCGCCGCTCACACTTGGCTGACCCATCTTTGCCACGACCTGCCCCACGCCGAGACCGAGGCCGCGCTCCCGCCCGGCGTGCGGATCGCCCATGATGGCTTGCGCATCCAGGCCTGAACCGGCAGCCGCCCGCCCGCGAGGGATCGGGCGCCTCATCCAATGCGCCCTGACAGCGCTGGCACTGATCCGCCCGCTCCCGATTTGCGCCGCACCGGTTCCCGAATCCCAATTCACGCTCGTCCTTTACAACAGCGCCGATCCACTTTCGGCCGAGCTCGCGGATTTTTACGCGGAGAAACGGGGGATTCCCCCGGAACGACGCATCGGGCTTGCGACCTCGTCCGAAGAGATCATCACGCGTGCGGAGTATGAGCACACCATCGCCCGCCCCCTTCGCGAAACCTTCGCCCGACGCGGGTGGTGGGAGGCCGGAGCGCTGAGGACAACGCCAGGTCGACCGATCCGGTTCATCGCGCTGATCCGCGGCATCCCGCTCAAGATCCGTCCGCCCGACCCACCGCCGGTGGAGCCTACGCACACGCCCCGTCCGGGTGCGCCCGCCCCATCGCCTCCTCCGCAACCCACCCCGGTCTCGCCGATGGACCGCGAGGAAGCGTCCGTGGATTCCGAGCTGGCCGCGCTCGCACCCCTTGTCCGATCGCCCAAAGGGCCACAGAGCAACCCCTACTTCCGATCCTGGCTGAGGTTCAGGGAGGGCGGTCCGGCCGACCTGATGCTCGTGGGTCGGCTCGACGGTCCGAGTGGCAGCACGGTGCGCCGGATGATCGAGGATTCCCTCGCAACCGAAGCCGCCGGCCTGCGCGGGTGGGCATGCATCGATGCGCGCGGGCTTTCCGGCACCAGTTATGTTCAGGGCGATGATTGGCTCCGCGCCGCAGCCGACACCGCGCGGGCGCGGGGAATGCCGGTCTTGTTCGACCGCCGGGAGGCCCTGTTCGCGCCCAATTTCCCGCTACCGCGCACCGCCCTCTACCTGGGCTGGTACACCGAGAACATGGCGGGGGCTGTTCGACGCGAGGATTTCGCGTTCGAACGCGGGGCGGTCGCCATCCACATCCATTCGTTCAGCGCCGACACACTCCGGTCCCCCGAGCGGACGTGGTGCGGTCCGCTCATGCTGCGCGGCGCGGCGGCCACGCTCGGAAACGTGTACGAGCCCTACCTTGATCTGACGCCCCACCTCGACCTGTTTGCCGAACGCCTGCTTTCCGGACTCACCCTCGCGGAATCCGCATGGGCGTCCACCAAGGTCGTGTCGTGGATGACCACCGTGATCGGCGATCCGCTCTATCGACCGTTTGCGGCGTTCGCCGATCTGATGCCCGACGCTCCCAGGGGCGCGGAGCTCAGGGAATGGGAAACATTTGCAGAGGGTTCCCGTCGTTGGCGCAAAGATCGTGCCAGCGCGACAGTGGAACTGGCGGTGCGCGGCAGGGAACTTCGCAGCCCCCTGATTCTCGAGGGCCTGGCGCAACTCCAACTCAGCGCCGACGACTTTGTCGGCTCGGAACGTTCCCTCGATACAGCGTTAAGCCTCGCCACCCACCCCAACGACCGCCTTCGCCTCCTCGCCACCCAGATCGAGCTGTTGCGCCTGGCCGGGCGCAATCAGGCCGCGCTTCAAGTCGTTCGCCAACACCTGCCCGATTATTCGTCCGGACCCAACCGCGCATATCTCGATTCGCTTCTGCTCGAGCTGGATCCGCCACCCCCGCCCACATCGACTCCGCTGCCGCGCAAGTGAGTTGAGTCGGGTTAGCGGGTCCGCCAGTAACTTTTCCCGACCGTTTGTGGCGCTCTTCCGCGGCACAGCCACCCTGGCCTGCATCTCTCGGCAAGGCCCTCGGGGACGGGCTGTTCAGGGGGCGACCCGGGCGGGGTCACTCCACAAGCGTGAGATTCGCACCGGTAAGTAGCACCCGCTCCCTGCCGTCGACAATCATCCGGCGCGCGCCCCCTCCAGGACCCTTCCAAAGCTCGGTGCCCGTCGTGAGGTCGAGTCCGAATGTGCTGGCGCGTGTGCTCCAGACGACCACGTTCCCGCTGATCACCGGGCCGATGGCGCCGTTGTCGCCCTGCACCGGCCCGCCGCCACCGCGGGTCCATTTCAGCGCACCGCTCTTGGCGTCGAAGGCATGCAAACCGAGCGAGTAATCGCCCACCACGAGCACCCCGTTGGCCACGGCGGGGGTGAGATTGTTACTCCGCCATTTATGCGTCTGGAAGTTGCCCTGCTTGGACGGCCATCGCGATTCCCAGACGGTTCGACCGGTCGCGGCATCCAAGGCGGTCACGATCAGATCCGCGCGCTTGGAAAAGAACCGGCGTAAATGCTCCCTCTCGACCGGATGATCGAATGACTCGAGAAGGCTGATATTCTCCCCGTCGGGTTCGGTGTCGCCCGAGGGCCGGTAGTGATAGAGATAGAGCAATCCATCGGCCAGAACGGGGGTTGAACTGCCGCCGCAAAGCGTCCCGAAAGCCGCCCGCTTCTTGTAACGCGAATCGACGCCGGTCCCCCACCCCGACAGGCTCACGACTTCGCTTCGCCAGACCGGTTGCGCCTTCGATAAGTCGTCAATAAACGGCTTGCCGTAGTCCGGACCGCGATTGGCCGAGAGCGCGCCATAGAACGAAGGCCAGTCCTGGCCCTTTCCAATCGCCTGGACTTTCTCGGCCTGCGTTGGGCCCGTCATCGAGCCCGTCGCGCTTCCCTCGGAGGCGGGCGATCCGTTCACGCTGAGTTTCCAGGTGCCGCTGAGGCCATCCGGGGACTGCCGTAGATCGAGCGAGAGCCGCATCAGGCCGGTGCGGGCCATCGGAGACCACACGCTCACGAGCCGCAGATCGATGTCTGCGCGTAACTGTGGGCCGATGGATCCGCCGGAGATCCCATCGACGAGAAGCTTGGGGTTACCGACCGGTTTCACGCCGCCGGGCAACTGGGGCGACAACGACCAGAACTGGACCGGCTTGCCATCGCGCCAGGCCACAAACCCCCGCGTCGAATTGCCAGCCGCCTCCAGCATGAGCCACGAAGTTCGATAAACGCCCGTGGGGCTGACGAGCGTTGGAGCCTCAGGGAACTGCGGCGCGGGCGATGCAGCCGCAGGGCCCGGCTGAGCAGCAAGAACACACGGGCGGGTCAGCATGACGCCGATGGCGAGAGTCAGGAAGGGCTGTTTCATGGGGGATGCAGAGGGAAGGGTTGCGCCTTCGCCGGTCTTTCACAAGCCCGGCCCGCACTTCGCACCTCGCGCGAGGAACACGGCGCAAAGGCTGGGCATCCGTTGCCGACCCGGCGATGCTCCGGTTCGCATCCGAACTGCCTCGCACCGGCCATGAGCACCGAACGCTTCGAAGTCGTCACCGTTACTCTCAACCCCGCGATTGATCGCACGATCACCATCCCGCGCTTCACTGTCGGCAGCGTGAATCGGGTCGGCGCGGAGCATTCGACCCCAGGCGGCAAGGGCGTGAATGTCGCCGCTGCGCTCGCCCGGGCCGGGCATCGGGTCGCGGTCACCGGGTTTCTCGGACGCGACGACGCCGCGACGTTCGAAAGTTTGTTCAAGGAGCTCGGCATCGAGGATCGGTTCATCCGGGTCGCTGGGCCCACCCGGGTCGGGATCAAGATTGTGGATCCGGAGTTGGGTCAGACCACCGACATCAATTTCTCCGGATGCCCGGCGACCCCGGCCGATCTCGAGGCGCTGATGCAGTGCCTTGAACGCATTGAGGCCCCCTGGTTCGTCCTCGCCGGCAGTCTGTCTCCCGGGGTCGATCCTTCGTTCTACACAACCCTGATCGCCCTGCTCAGAAGGCGCGGCGCGCGGGTTGTCCTCGACACCAGCGGCGAACCGTTGCGTCTGGCACTGGGTGTCGACCCGGAGGGGCAGCGTGTCGCGGACCGCGGGTT
>Ga0163150_10006443_pt1 | contig 14354 bp, 7 predicted proteins | sample OliLakLV19P2IB_FD_148628 | JGI IMG/M metagenome (GOLD analysis project Ga0163150, IMG submission 148628) | Freshwater microbial mat bacterial communities from Lake Vanda, McMurdo Dry Valleys, Antarctica - Oligotrophic Lake LV.19.P2.IB | ecosystem: Environmental > Aquatic > Freshwater > Lake >...
TGGCCATCGCCTGGGTCGCGCTTTTGCGCCGTCGCGTGGCGTTGCGCAGCGCTCAACTCAGCGAGGAAATGCGGGCCGGTCGTGACGCCGCCGTCGAGTTTGAAACGACTCTCCGGGAGCGCAACCGCCTGGCGGCCGACCTGCACGACACGACCGAACAATCGCTGACCGGCCTGGCCTTTCAGCTGGAAGCTACCCTGGCGCTGCATCACAAGGCGCCCGAACGCAGCCGGCAGCACATGACCATCGCCCGACAGTTGCTCGATCGGAGCCGGGAGGACTTGCGGCGCAGCATCTGGAACCTCCGGGCCGTGCCGCTGGAGCAACATACGCTGGCGGAAGCGCTGCGGGAGGTTGCGGCCGATCGCAGCGCGGGGCAGACCGTCCGCATTCTGGTCGACGTTCGGGGCGAGGAGAGCCCGCTGCCCGACATCGTATCGGGCAATCTGTTGCTCCTCGCCCAGGAGGGCATCACCAACGCCCTGAAGCACGCGCACCCGAGCCAGATCGAGCTCAGCCTGAAGTTTTCGCCCGTCGACGTGGAGCTAAGCATCCGGGACGACGGCCGGGGCTTCGATCCGGCGCAGGCCAACGGACCAAAGGACGGCCATTTCGGACTGCAGGGGATGCGGGAACGCATCAAGCGACTCGGAGGAAAATTAGAAATCAGGAGTTCGCCGGATCAAGGGACGACCATCATTGCGTCGGTGTCGCCGTCGTAAGCGTGACGCCTGCGGCAAAGGCTTCGGTTCAGATGACCAGTTCGGCCCAAACCGCCCTGGTCATCAATCGACACCATGAAGGGGCCGGGGTGGAGAATCTTTCCCGAGTGTGATGGATGTGGGCTGGTGGCGAGCGCCCGCCAGCCGATTGTGGTGGCCGCGTAGCGTAATGGAACCCACCCGAAGACCTCAGGCCTTACCCTTTACCTCCGTTTAAATAAATCGTCGCACGGTGGCTGCAGTCTACAACTCTCGGTTCAGGGCCATTGGCCATGGTTGTCGACTCACCTCTGGGGGGGGCCGCCTTCGATCATTCTCATGGTCGAATAGTTCGACCGATGCCTGCTGAATCCCTGCGGCCTTTTCTCCAGAAGGTAAAGGGCAAGGACTGAGGTTTTCCCCAATCCGCGGCTGTATGCGTTGCGCTTCAAGATCGAGGTCTCCTTCAAGCAGGCCCTCCACACCCTCGGCGCCTGGGCCTATCACTTTGGGATGGCAGACATGCGCCCCATTCGGCGCGGCCACGGCGACCAATATCTCCACCGCCAGCCCGACGCTTACCGCGCCGCCGTCCGGCGCAAGCTCGCCGCCTATCATCGCCACATCCAGCCCGGCCTGGTGGCCCAAGGCATCCTGCAGTGCCTCGCGGCCGTCCACCCCAAGCTCGTCTGGCGCCATTTCGCCTCCTGGCTGCGCACCAGAAAATCTCCCGGGTGCCCCTCCGAATTCGTCGTTGCCGCCGCTCTCCGCCACTACCTCCCCGATTTTCTCGCGGCGGGCCCCGCCGATCCAAACTGGAAGCATTTCCTCCGCGCCCGCCTCGACCTCGACCAAATCGAGGGCGCTCGCCTTGCCGCCCAACCTTTCTTTGCCTTCAGGAATCCGGCACTCCCAGGTTAATTAATTAACGCCGTTTCTGAGTTTTTTCCAAGTATTGAAACGGTGTTGAGCGGCGGTCCTTTGGTTTTGTTTGTTAGCTTCTGTAAGAGAGGGACTGCGATTCGAGATGTCCGACGACATGGATCGGTCTGGTCTTTACCGGAGATTTCCTCGGCTGGCTTGAGAGATTCTCCTACCGGAGTAAGGGGCGGGGCGCGCTGTTCCCGACTGGACTTTGCGGCGAACGCCCATGATTTTTTCCGCTCCGACGACGGGTTGAGGCGCAGGCATCCGACCTGAGCCGGCGCGGCGCAGGAGTGTGTTATGCCCAAGCTCATTCGTGCTCGAGAAAACCATAATGCTCCCCTCGTGACTCCAGGTGGGGGCGATCTGACGGTTAGCTATTTCAATCTCCTGCGCCTGGATGCAGGCCAGGCCCGCACCCTTGATGTGCCAGAGTGCGAGTTGCTGTGCGTGGTGCTATCCGGCCGTGCTGATATTGCGGCCGCGGCGCAGGAGTTTAAAAACGTCGGGCACCGGGCTGATATCTGGGATGGTCCGGCGGATTCGGTTTATTGCGGCACGAGTCCACGCGTGACGGTGCGGGCCTTGCGCGACGGCACGGAAGTTGCCGTCGCGGGGGGCGCCTGCGAACAACCGTTTACTCCGTTTCGCATCACTCCGGAAGAGGTCGAGGAGGTCGTGGTCGGCTCGCGGGAAACCCATTCTCGTCGTCGGATTTGCCATATTCTCGGGCAGAACGGCGCCGGACGTTCAGGGAGGTTGCTGGTAAGCGAACTGTATGGCGACGAGGGTTCCTGGTCGGGGTATCCACCGCACAAGCACGACACGGAGCGGCCGCCGGACGAGACGGATTTTGAGGAGATCTATCATTATCGCTACCGGCCGGAAAACGGGTTTGGCGCGCAGTTTTGTTATAATGGCGACGAAGCCGAACCAAAGGTGGTCATGACCCGACATGGCGACACGTTCCTGATCGATCGGGGTTACCACCCGACCGTGCGCGGTCCGGGCTTTGACGGGTATATCTTTACTATTCTAGTGGGGCGGCAACAGCGTTCGCTTGTACAATACTTCGATCCGCAACACGCCGCGTTGATGGGAAAGATTCCCGGAATTCATGCGATGCGGGACAAATTCAAGTAATCACCGATTCCACTCCTGCTCGTGAAAGGTGGAGGGTGATAGCGTGAGCGCGGTGGATCCGAATTCATCCTCATGGATCCGGGTTCATCTTTATTAATGGATCGCCTCCCGGTTCGGCTTCGGTGATCAACTCAGGGAGCCGCGGACGTGCGGCTTCCCTATGGTTGGAACCAATCCTTTGTTTGATCTCACCGGGCGCACCGCCCTTGTCACGGGCTCGAGTCAGGGCCTCGGTTTGGCTTTGGCGCGGGGGCTCGCGCAGGCCGGGGCGGCGGTGGTGTTAAATGGACGCGACGAGGCGAAACTCGCCCGTGCCGCAGCCGCGCTTGGCGGTGAAGGAGCGCGCGTCACAACCGCGGCCTTCGATGTTACCGACGGGGCCGCGTGCCAGCGGGCGGTTGAGCGCGTGGAACAGGAGTTTTCCCCGATTGATATCCTGATTAACAATGCCGGCATTCAGCGGCGTGCACCGCTCGCCGAGATGACGGAGGAGCAGTGGCGCGCCGTGATCGATTCCAATCTCACCAGCGCCTTCCTGGTCGCGCGGGCGGTTGTTCCACGCATGATCGAGCGTCGCGCGGGCAAGATCATCAATATCTGTTCCGTCATGGCGGAGGTTTCGCGGCCGACGATTGGCAACTATGCGGCCTCGAAGGGTGGATTGAAAATGCTCACGCGCGCGATGGCCGTAGAGTGGGCCCGACACGGGATTCAGGCGAATGGCATCTCTCCCGGTTACTTCGTGACCGAGCTGAATCGGACGCTGGTGGAGAATGTGGAATTTAACCAGTGGATCTGTAGCCGCACCCCCGCGGGAAGGTGGGGGCAGCCGCACGAGTTGGCGGGCGCCGCGGTGTTTTTGGCGTCACCGGCCAGCAACTTCGTTAACGGCCAGATTCTCGGCGTGGACGGCGGTTTGCTGGCGGCGCTTTGACGCGCGGACGGGCCCGCTTCGACGACCAATAACGTGTCGACAACTTCCGATAACTTCCGGTTGCGTTCGAGGAGCGGAGCTTCGACGGTTCGGCTGACATGAGCGAAGACGCATGCAAGACCCCTTCACTGGCCAAGCCACATGTCTCCAGGGCTCCACTTTCCCCGGCGAAACCGCACGGCTCGCTCTTTTGGGTGGTCACTGGAAAAGACTTCGAGCGTTCGATCTCATGGTCGAAGCAGCAGGACAATGCGGTATTGTCGCAGATCAAGATCGGGACTTCGCGGTCCTCCCCGAAGACGACGTAAGTCTGCTGGAACTGGCGGGGGGAAGTTGGGCGGAGTTTGGTGCGGCGCTCCGGCGCTTTCGTGAGCTGTTACCGTTCGTGCAGTTGGATCCGTTTGGGTTTAAGCCCGATGGCGAAGACCTCTTTGAGACGAACACGGCGGAGGTCGTCAAAATTGGCGCCGGGGTGGAAGCGCTGGCGTTCGAGAGCCGTGATGGCTCGATCTACAAGTTCTTCTATTTTCGGGAAGGCGGCGCGGTCGGGTCAGCGTTCCGCTTTTCCGGTGGCGAGGATAACGTGCTGATTGCGACGGCCGTTCCGGCCACCTACTCGCTGCTGCTCGCCAAGCTTCTGATCGTGCACGAGATTGGCATGCCAACCGAGGTCCTTGGTATCACGCCCGAGGGCGTGTTGGTGGTGAAACAGGCCCGCGGGGAATCGTTGCCGCAAGGAGCGGATACCTCGAAGGTGCTGCCGCCCGAATTGATTCCGATTCCGTCGCGTTTTCTCCGCGCCGATCGGGATCATCCGCGACTGCTCTTCCTCGACGGAACGCCTTGGCTGGTCGCCGATATGCATGCGCGCAACTTCGCCCGGGGCGCGGACGGTGCGCTGCACGTGATCGACCTCGTCGCCGCACCGTGGCCGATGGACCATCCGGCCCATAACGGGTTGCTGCGTGACTGGCTGGAGCGCGTGCGGGCTGATCCCGGCGCGAGTGTCCTGACGAGTTCGCCGGATCACGAACTGTAAGCCTAAATTCCGCTGTTTATTTTAGCCACAGATTGCGCAGATGAGCACGGATACAGAGGATTACTCATGAAGCGGCACCTAGCCGCAATTCACCCGCAAGGTGAAGGGACTGTAATTTATAATGCTCTGGTAATCTGTGCCCATCGGTGTAATCCGTGGTTAAAATTGCATTTTCCAGGATAAGGCCGTTCTCACGGAATCGCTCGCGGCGACGTGTGAATCCACGCCAATCTTTGGCGATCTAAACCTTCAGCCTGGCTCGGCCCAGAGAGAACGGCGTAAGGTCAAACCGGCTCGCCTTGTTTTCAATGAGATCGACCAGCACCTCGCCGAGGGCGCTCGCGAATTTGAATCCATGTCCCGAGCACGGCGATGCGACCATCACTCGGTCGGCCGAGGGGTGCCGGTCAACGATGAAGTGGTGGTCCGGAGTGTTGGTGTACGTGCAGACTTTGGCCTCGCGGAGGACCCCATTCGCCGCCGGCAGGAAACGTTCCAGCAGTGACCGAAGGTGTGCGATCTCCGAGTGATGCACCAACCGGTCCAAGGTCTCCGGCGTAGTGGTCGGCCCAAAATGGTGCAGCGCAATCTTAATGCCGTCGCCCGTATCCGGAAAACCATACCAAATAACTCCTGGCTGGATTTCCCCGAGGAAAACAGGCAACCGTTCTGGCCCGAAAAGAGCGGAATCGTACGCCGGGGCGAACCAGTAAAGGACGTTTCGCTGCACCGTGAGCGGGCGCGCGAGCTCCTCCACCAGATCCTTCACCCACATTCCGGCCGAGATGATCAGGTGGGAGGTCCGGTAGGTGCCGCGCCCGGTTGTCACCACCACGCCATCACCCTCCTGTCGCCAGCGCAGCACGGGTTCGTTCGGCTGCACGGTTGCGCCCAATCGCCTGGCTAAGTCGAGGGCCGCTGCGATCGCAGCCTCGGGAGCGAGCATTCCGGCGCGCGGCTCAAGCACGCCGACCCAATCGTCGTGAACCTTCAAGGCCGGGAACCGCGTCCGGATCTGCTCCGCGGTGAGCGACTGGTGCGGAATCCGATGCTGTTCGGCACTTCGCCGCGCACCCGAGACCAGCGTGCTCTCAGCTGGACCATAACAAAGTCCTCCCGTGAGGCGAAAAAACGTCGTCCGCGTCTCGGCCTCGAGTTCGGCCCAGCGTTCGTAAGCTCGTTGGACGAGCGGCACGTAAATCGGGTCCTCGAAGTATGCCTCCCGAATGATGCGCGACCGGCCGTGGCTTGACCCTTGGTCGTGTGGCGGAGCAAAGCGGTCGAAACCGACCGCGCGCAAGCCCCGGCGGGCACATTCGACGAGCGCCTGGCTTCCCATCGCGCCGAGTCCGGCGATGATCACATCAGGGTGCGTGGGCATCCGTTGAGAATACGGCAAAAAAAGCGCGCCGAAGGGCGCGCTGGTTTCCGCCGTGACGGGAACGGTCCGTCCATCCCCTTGGGCGATCAGCTTTTTTTGGAATTCAGGAACGCGAGCACCATCTCGGCCTGCTTTTCGGTTTGGCCCTTGTCGTAATAGACGACTTTGCCTTGGCGGTTGATTAGGTAGGCTTCGCGACTGGCGAAGGCCACACCGGACTGGCCAAAGGCCTTCACGACCTTCTTTTCGGTGTCGGCGAGCAAGGGAAACGGGAAGTTGTTCGTTTCCTTGAACTCCTTCTGCTTTGCCACGGTGTCGGTACTAACACCGATGATGGCGACCCCCTTTTTTGTCAGCTCGGCACTCGCATCGCGCAGCGAGCAACCCTGCTTGGTGCAACCACCGGTGAGCGCTTTGGGATAGAACCAGACCAAGGTGTAATCGTTTTTCTTGTACACGTCGCTGAGGTTCAGGCTGGAGCCTGCGTCAGTCGTGGCGGTAACCGCCGGGGCTTTGTCGCCCACTTTGAGCGGCTCGGCTTGAGCGGCGCCAAAGAGCAGGGAGAATAGGGACATAAGGGCAAGAGTGCGGGGAAGTTTCATCGCGACGGGAGGTTAGCAGGTGGCTGGCGTTTCGCAAGCGGGATGGCGGATGCAGTTTTCCGGAACCGGCGCGTGGGACTGCGCTCTTATCGGCTGCGGAGGCGCATCTTCCTCGATTCATGCTTGTCCGGTTTCAATAAATCCACCCCAACTTTCATGGCGAATGGTCGTCGTTACGTCGGCGCATCGCCTCGCTTGCCTTGCGCCGCGCCGCCGCCCAACCTCGCCGGCTCTCGTCTTCGCTCCCTTTCCACCAACCTGCACTGTCCGGTCCTTTTTTCCATGTTCATTGCTCCGCTTTCCCGGGTTGCCACGCGCCCTTTCCGACTTCTTGGCGCGTTCTTGATCGCCATCACCGGCGCGCTCGCCAGCGCCTTGGCCCAGGGTCCTTCGGCCCTCGATGGCTTCAACCCCGACGTCAATGGCAACGTCTACGCCCTCGCGACCCAAGCCGATGGCAAGATCATCGTCGGCGGCCAGTTTACCGCGTTTACCGCCCCAACCGGTGCAGCGATTTCGCGGAGTAATATCGCACGCCTCAATGTCGACGGTTCCATCGATCTCTCCTTCAACCCGACCGCCAGTGGCCCGGTGCGGGCAATCGTCGTGCAACCCGATGGCCGCATCCTCATTGGTGGCGATTTCACCTCGCTGCAACCCGGTGGCACCGGAGCCCCAATCGCGCGCGGACGCGTCGCCCGGCTGAATCCCGATGGCTCCATTGATGCCGGCTTCAACCCGAACGTCAGCGGCTCTTTGCTTCCCCAGGTGTACGCCCTTTTGCTGCAACCGAATGGTCAGATCGTGGTGGGCGGTTCTTTTACCGGTGCCCAGCCGACCGGCCTCGCCGCCGCGGTCGAACGTCGTCACCTCGCGCGTTTCAATGCGAATGGTTCGCTCGACACCTCCTTCAATCCGCGCCCGAACGGCATCGTGCTGGCGCTCGCTTCACACGTTGAAGGCAAACTCATCGTCGGTGGTGGTTTTACCAGCCTTCATCCCGCCGCGGATGCCGCGGCCACGACCCGAAATCGGATCGCCCGGTTGAATGCGAACGGCACGGTCGACGCCAATTTCAATCCCGATGCCAACAACGGCGTCACCACCCTCGCGGTCCAACGCGACGGCAAGATTCTCCTCGGTGGTTATTTCACGACCATCCAGCCGGTGGGCGATACCGCCCCTGCCGGCCGCCAGCGCATCGCCCGCCTCAATGTCGATGGGACGCTCGATTCCGAATTCATCCCGCGCGCTGATGGTAGTGTCATGGCGATTACGGTCCAGCCGGACGGCGGAATTCTGGTGGGTGGCTCTTTCGGCAATGTCTGGGGCCGGGGTAGCGACACGTTTTCCCGCAGCTTCGTCGCTCGCTTTAATTCAGATGGTTCGCTCGATAGCGGGTTCGCCCCCGCGGTGAATGGTCTGGTGGATGCCTTTGCGTTTCAAAGTGACGGCAAGATCATCATTGGCGGTTACTTCACCAGTGCGATACCGCGCAATGGCGTAACTCCAGTGGTTCGCAACCGCCTCGCCCGGCTCAACGCCGAGGGCTCCCTCGATACCAATTTTGAACTGGATGCGGGCGGGCGGGTGCTCGCCTCCGTCACGCAGTCCGATGGCCGCGTCGTCATCGGGGGCACGTTCACCAGCGTCGGTGGCGTCACGCGCAACTATCTCGCCCGCGTCAACGCCGATGGCACCGTCGATTCTACCTACCACCCGAACGTCAATAGCCGCGTGCTGACGATGGGGATTCAGTCGGACAACAAGGTGATCATCGGCGGCACCTTCACCACCGTGGGTGGCGAAACGCGCAATTACCTCGCGCGCCTCAATCCCAGCGGAACGATCGACTCAGAGTTCACCACCGGGCTTGATGGTCCGGTCGGGGTCGTCCTCCTGCAACCCGATGGTCGGATCCTGGTGGGCGGTACGTTCACCAATGTGACGCCGGCCCGCGGGTCGGAGACGCGCCGCCCGAATTTGTTGCGGCTCAATGCCGACGGCACGCTGGATACGGCATTCGACCCCGCCCCAAATTCCGGGATCAGTGCCGTCGCGCTCCAATCCGACGGCAAGATTCTCATCGGCGGCCAGTTCAATTCCCTTGCCCCGGGATCCTCCAGTAATACCTCCGCTCAAACCTTCGGCCGTGGTTTCCTCGCGCGGCTGAATGCCGACGGCACGCTCGACACCGCGCACAACGCCAGTGTCAACGCCCGCGTTAGCGCGATCGCCGTGCAGTCCGACGGCAAAACCATTCTCGGCGGCGCCTTCACCGCCATTCAAGGCACGGGCGAAACGACCCCCACCACGCGCAATTTCATCGCCCGGCTCAATCCCGACGGCGCAGTTGATCAGGCGTACAATCCGAACGCCAACCGCAACGTGCTCGTCCTCGCGTTGCAATCTGACGGCCGCCTTTTGGTGGGTGGTCCGTTCACTACCTTTCAGCCGAACGATGCGCCCGATTGGACGCTGCGGAAATACGCCGCCCGCCTGAATTCCGACGGAACGGTCGACGCGACGTTCGACCTCGATCTCAACGAACTGGCTGGCAACCGGGTCGACTCGTTGCGGGTTCTGCCGAATGGACAATTCTATATTGGCGGCAACTTCACCTCGCTGCATCCGATCGGGGCGCCCGCTCGCATCACGCGTCCCACGTTTGCGCGCTTGAACGCCAATGGCCTGGTCGACGTCGCCTTCGATCCCGCCGCAGGTGGCTCGACCGGCGCCGTGGTTAACGGGTTCGCCGTTCAGCCGGATAACAAGATTATTGCCGTGGGGAGCTTCTCCGACCTCGGCGGTTCCCGCAGCACCAATGTCGCGCGCTTCAATCCCGAAGGTACTCCGGACGTCAGCTTCAGCCCTAGTCTCGCGACCGACGGCCCCGTCAATGCAGTCGCTCTTCGGCTCAGCGGCGCCCCCATTGCCTCGCAACTCGCCGGCTTTGCCTGGTTGAATGCCAACGGCACGTTGCGTATGGCCTTCGCCGCGGGCGCGAGCCGCCTGAGTGGACAAATCCAGGCGATCGCCGTGCAGGCCAACGGCTCTGTGCTGCTCGGCGGCGCATTCTCCAATCTGGACAACACCACCGGCGGGAATCTCGTTCGCTTCAACGCGAACGGCACCCTCGATCAATTTTTTAACCCGCGCCCCAACGGCGCCGTATCCAGCATCGTCGTACAGCCGGACGGACGCATCGTGATCGCCGGCTCGTTCACCACCATCAATAACGTCGCCCGCAATCGCCTGGCCCGCCTCGATGCCAATGGTGCCCTCGACACTACCTTTGATCCGAACGTCAACGGACTGATCGAATCCATGGCCCTGCAGTCCGACGGCAAGATCGTGATTGCTGGCGCCTTCACGACCTTGCAGCCGAATCTCGCCACCGCTGCCACCGCTCGAAATTTTATCGCGCGGATCAATGCGGATGGGACGCTCGATACCGCCTACTACCCGAACCCGAACTTCAATGTTAACGCGATCGTGCTGCAGGCCGACGGTAAGATTGTCGCCGGCGGCAGTTTCAGCGCCGTCCAGCCCGGTGCGACCGGCGATGTCATCGCTCGTAGTGGTATCGCGCGTTTCAATCCGGATGGAACCGTCGATGCGAACTTCAATCCCCTGGCAAATGCGCCGGTGAATGCGATTCTCGCACTTTCTTCCGGTCAGTTTGTGATTGGCGGCAATTTCACCACGCTTCAGCCCAACGCGACCGGCGCGATCGTGACCCGGAATTACCTCGCCCGGATTAATAGCGACGGTGCCGTGGATGCGGGCTTCAATCCCAATCCGAATGCCGCGGTTGATTCTCTGGGCCTGCAAACCGACGGATCGATTCTGGTCGGCGGCTCGTTCTCTGGTCTGCAGCCGGGCGCGACCGGCGCGATCGTGACCCGCAACCGGCTCGCCCGCGTGAAGGCCGATGGCTCGCTCGATTTCGATTTCAACCCGAACCTCAATGGTCCGGTGGCCGCCCTCACGAGCCTGCCCGACGGTTCGATCCTGGTCGGCGGCAATTTCACCCAGTTGCAGCTGATCGGTTCGATCGTCATCGGCGGAAACTTCGGTTCCGTCGGCGGAGTCTCGGCACGAAATCTCGCCATCCTCAACGACGACGGTTCGGTGAGCACGACCTTCCAGCCCCGCCCGGATGGTGCGGTCAATGCCTTGCTCACGCTCGCCGACGGAAAAATCATCGTGGGCGGTGCGTTTAATAACATTGCAGGTGCCGCCCGCAGCGGACTCGCCCGTTTCAATGCGGACGGAACGTTCGATACCGCGTTCATCGCGACCGTTGGGGGCGCGGTACATTCGTTGGCGATGCAGTCCGATGGAAAAATTCTCGTCGGTGGGGCGCTGCCCGGTGCGTCCGGTCTGATTCGCATGAACGCGAATGGGTCCAGCGACGCGTCCTTTGCCGCCGCCGTTCCCGCTCCCATCACCGCGATCGGGGTGCAAGCGGATGGCCGAATTGTGTACATCTCGAATCGGTCCAACGTCGGGCGCTTGACCGCCAGTGGCTCGCCCGACGCCGGATCGATCGGCGTCAGCCAGGCGGCATCCGCCTACCGGACACTCGCCTTGCAGGTGAACGGTGGGATCATTCTCGGCGGCAGCGCGCGGATCGGCAGCGGCGGTGTCGCCCGCGAGTTCCTCGCGCGGTTGATGCCGAATGGGACGATTGATTCCTTATTCGATCCGATGCCTAACGGCGCCGTGACCGCGGTGGCACTGCAACCCGACGGACGCTTGATGATCGGCGGCGGATTCACCCGCGTCGGTGGCGTCACTCGAGTCGGAATCGCTCGTCTCAGTTCCACGGGCGCCGGCTCGCAAATGCTCGGAGTCAGTGCGGATCGGACGACGGTGATGTGGAGCCGCAGCGGTACTGTTGGTGAGGTATCCTCCGTGCTGTTCGAGCGATCCGCGGACCGCGCCACCTGGACGACCTTGGGTGAAGGGCGGCGCAGCGTGAGTGGCAGCGACTGGCAGCTCACCGGCCTGAATCTCCCGGCGAGCGGCGTATTCTATATTCGGGTACGCGCGATCACCCCGACGGGTGGAACGTCCTCGGGCCTTTACGAGACCGTGCGCGAATTCAACTTCACCAATCCCGCCGCCGCTCCGGCTCACTCGGTTACGGCTCCGTTGCAGGCCGCGGCTCCGGTGTTGGGCTTCGATCCCATCACGGGCATCGCGCCCCGCTCGATGCTGATTGTGGTGCCCGGCGAAGACACGGTGGAAATCATTGCGGCCCGCGCCGCGCAGATGAATGAGACCGGCCCTTCCCGTCTCGTCAACCTCTCGACCCGCGGTCATGTCGCCGCGGATACGCCTCTCATTCTCGGCTTCGCGATCAACGGCACGGAACCGCGCAGTGTGCTCGTGCGCGCGGCAGGTCCGGCGTTGGTGCAATTCGGTGTGAGCGACGCACTGACTGCGACGCGCCTGCAAATCTATGATGTGACCGGAGCGTTGATCATCACGGTCAACCCGGGAGCGAGCTCGACGGAAGCGTCGCAGGCCGCAGTGCGGACGGGCGCATTCCCGTTCGCCGCCGGAAGTGCGAACAGCGCGGCGCTCGTCACGCTCGCACCGGGCAATTACACGGCGCAGGTCATCGACGCCCAAGGGGGCGGAGGAGTCGGCCTAGCTGAAATCTACGATGCGGGCAGCGGCCACGGATCTCGTTTGGTGAACGTTTCGAGCCGCGCTTCGACCGGCAGTGGCAACGCGGCGTTGATCAGTGGCTTTGTGATTGCAGGCGCTTCGGCCGAGCGGGTGTTGCTCCGCGGTGTCGGTCCCGCGCTCGAGCAATTTGGAGCGAGTGGGGTGGCGGATCCTTCAATCGCGCTTTATGATGGCAATGGAATCGAGCTCGGTGGAAACGATAACTGGGTTGCCAGTGTGAGTGACATTTCGACGGCGGCGCGCCGGGCAGGAGCGTTTGCCCTGACCTCAGGCAGCAAGGATGCAGCGGTGCTCGCGACCCTGCCGGCCGGCGCCTACACGGTCCAAGTCCGCTCGGCCGTGCGCGGTAATGCGATGCTCGAGATCTACGAAGTCCCTTGATCGGTTCGCGTGGGTGACGAGTGTAACGGGCCGCTCCACTGCGAAGCTGGAGCGGTCCATTCCGCCATATAGTAGGGCGGGGCTGTGACCCGCCGTGAGCAGGGCACAGACCTGCCCTACGCCTCCGCGAGGCGGAACGAGCTGCGCGCCCGATCATGTGGGCGCATCCGCGTAACGGATACGACCCGCTGCAAAACCCACACCCGCAGCCCGGCGGACCTATTGCATCGCGCTGATGCTGGCCTCGGCTACCGTCCCGCTGTTACGTTGGGCGCGAAGCAATTCACGCCGCAGCCAGTCGAGCGCGGCATTCACGGCGCGGACCTTTACGGTCGAACGCGGTCCGGGATAACTGAGCTTTTTCGACCACACGCCTGCCGGCGAAAACAGAGCGACGAAGATGGTGCCGACGGGGTTGCCGCCCTGTCCCGTCGACGTCGCCGATCCGAATCCCGTTACAGCTAGAGCGTAATCCGCGCCCAAGGTTTCGGCAGCGCCAGTCGCCATGGCCACCGCCGCCTCGTCGCTCACGGCGCCATGCTGCATCAGGAGACACTCAGGGACGTCGAGCATCTGCGTCTTGGCCTCGTTCGAACAGCATACGACCCCGCCGGCGAAAAACTTGCAGGCACCGCACACTTCGGTGAACGCATGGGCGAGCAGACCGCCGGTGGCCGTTTCCACCACGGCGATTCTCTTTTCCTGCGCGCGTAACAACTCCGCACATACGCGAGCAAGGGAGTCGTGTCCGTAACCGACGAAATCATCTCCCAACAAACCCGCGCACTCCGCGGCGATGGCCGCAAGTTTCGTTTGCGTGAGCACGCCGGTCGGTGAACTCACCCGGCAATCCACCGCACCTTGGTGCGCACAGAAAGCCACGCTGAGCACTGGCCCGACGCGGTCGAAAATTGCCTGAAGCTTCGTTTCAAGAGCAGATTCACCGACTCCCGCGGTGCGCAGCTGCACATACGATTCGCGATCGAGCAACAGCCCTCGCGCGGCCAATCGGGGCAGCACTTGCTCCGTAAACAACGGCTGCAACTCATTCGGGGGGCCCGGCAGCATGATCAAAACCTTGCCGTCCTGCTCCACCCAGAGGCCCGGCGCCGTGCCATTCGAATTCGGCAACACTTCCCCGCGCTCAAACACATACGCCTGCTTCAGATTGTTCGCGGTCATCTTCCGACCCAGCCGCGTGAACCGCTCCGTAATCGCGATTTCCGTGGTGCGATCAAACACCAGCCTCTGACCCAACGCCTCGGCCACGGCGTCGCGCGTACGGTCATCACACGTCGGGCCTAATCCGCCGGTCGTAATCACCACGTCGCTGCGCGCCCAACTTTCGCGAAACTGGGCCGAGATCGCGTCCGCTTCGTCGGTGATGGTGACGTTTCGCTGCAGGAGCGCTCCGCGGCGCCCCAGTTGCGCCCCGATGAAGGTCAAATGCCCATTGGCCGTCAGGCCCAGCAACAGCTCGTCGCCGAACGTGAGCAGTTCATAACGCACACTTCGCGCAGAAGGGCGGGGCGACTCACGGGCGGGA
>Ga0163150_10006445_pt1 | contig 14351 bp, 14 predicted proteins | sample OliLakLV19P2IB_FD_148628 | JGI IMG/M metagenome (GOLD analysis project Ga0163150, IMG submission 148628) | Freshwater microbial mat bacterial communities from Lake Vanda, McMurdo Dry Valleys, Antarctica - Oligotrophic Lake LV.19.P2.IB | ecosystem: Environmental > Aquatic > Freshwater > Lake >...
CTAGTCGCACTCGTCTCTTCAGACATGGGTTCTCCTTTCTCAAACACTTACCCAGTCTGATTTACACGACGCGAGGGAATTTGTCCAGTACTTTTTTTCTCCCGTAGGTTATTTCTCAACGCGTACTTACTGAGGAGGTCCTTCAAACCCTTCTTAGCCATGTAGCCAGTGAAGGACTCACAATTTTCTTCTCGTCCCACCAGCTCTCCGAGGTTGAACAGATTGCTGATCACATCTGTATTATTGACAAAGGGCGGGTGGAGGTCGTGGGCGCAGTGGATGAACTCAAGGAAAGATATCGGCGGGTGAACGTTGTCTTTAGCGACGAAACTGCGAAGCCAGACCTCACAATAGCGGGCATTGAACACCGCAGGAAAGAAGGGCGGGTCTTGTCCCTGCTTGCTAGCAAAAACATTAACGAAATAGTCAGTCAGGTTCAAATGATGAACCCTTTGGCTGTTGATGTCGTTCCAGTAACTCTCAAAGAAATCTTTCTAGACGGAACTGGGCAAGCAAGAGTGCAATCGAACCAAAATTGGGAAGGGTCGCACCGATGATCTACAAGGCTTGGCTAGAATCTCGAGTATGGTTCCTGCTGGGTTTCGTCTGGCTGACGATTTACGTTTTTGTGTTGATTACTAGATTTCCTTCAGAGTCGAGGAGGGAGAAGACGGAAAGCTCCGTGCAATATGAGTGCTACATACAGACAGCGTGGTTCGGTACGATGCCTCTTTCATGGGTGTTCATGGCTACCATGGTTGGTTCATGTGGCATCGGCAAAGAAACTTCCAGCGGAACGGCTCCTTTTGTGTTTTCCCTTCCTGTCACGCGGCGTCGGCTACTCGAAACCAAGGCTGCAGTTGGAGCTGCAGAGATTACGGTTCTTGCAGTTGTCCCTTCCCTTCTGATTTCAACCTTGTCCCCATTCGTCGGGAGAGAGTACCCCATAAGTGAGGCGCTAATGCGCTCAGTATTGGTCGTGGTTGGCGGGATGGTGTTTTTTAGCCTGTCCTTTCTCCAAGCGACCATACTACGGCATGAATGGCCAACGCTGGTTGGCTGTGTCTGCTTAGTTCTCGTTAATTGGGGCGTTCGGTCAATTCCGGGGTTTGACCGACTGGCCCTGTTCCCGATTCTCAGCAAAGAGAGTTATCTCAACGGAGATTGGGCCTGGATTGCTTTGGGCCTCAGTGTGACACTCTCTGCCGCGATGGCGTACTTGTCCCTTCTGATCGTCGAGAACGGGGATTATTGAGGTTCCTAGGAGCAACAGGCATGCTTTGGTATAAAGCTTGGTTGGAAACTCGTTGGCAATTCTACTTGAGTCTCCTTCTGCTGACGTCGGGAAGTGCAAGCGCGATACTTGGTTTCCCAGCTATTCTGGGGAATCGGAGCGCAGCGCTGAAGTACAGCCAACACCAGTTCGCAGGCTCAGAAAGTTTAGAGCCAGTGGCAGGATCATTGGCACGGGACAGGGTTGCGGAACGAGCTTACCGAGCTTATGTAGGTATGTATTGGTTTGCAGACACAAATACACTGCGCCTTTGGTCGCTGCTTGCGATCATCATAGGCTTTCATGGGACATCTGGCGATAAGGCAAATGGTACAGTCTCGTTTACCCTGTCTCTTCCTGTCTCCAGACGCCGATTGTTATCGATCAGGGCGGCAACTGGGGCCATTGAAACTGTGATCGTCTTCGTGCTTCCATCGCTACTTATCCCACTTCTTGCATCTGTGGTGGGAGCAAGATATTCGGTACAAGACGCCACGGTATATGCACTCGTGATAGCTGCTGCCGGCATGGTGTTCTACAGCGCTTCGTTTTTGCTCGCGACAAGCTTTTCTAGCTTGTGGCCAGCCGTGATTGGATACCTACTTTTCATAGTGCTCCAAGCTCAGCTTCAAGGGAGCAGCGGGATTCATCAGAGTATTGCTATCGACGCATTGTCTAATCAATCTTCCGGTAGGTTATTAGTTAGGATCGGGCTACTGGTCTGTTGCGCCCTGGGCTTGATTTATCTGTCAATAAGGCAATTTAGGCGGCAGGACTTTTGAAGTTATGACCGTTCATCGATTCCTTAGAGGATAGCCTCAGTTTACCTCGTTATTTCTGGGAGATGACGCCTACGAATGGAACGAAGCTCGCTTCAGGATCAGGGGTAGGAAATAGGCGAAAAGTCGTGGTTCGCAGGCATCCTGCGTACCCGTTCGAGAGGAGGTCCACACGGCAGAACAACTTGCGGGCTCCGCTGTGACGTGAAATGCCCGCCTTGGCTCAGCCGCGCACACGCTCCATATACTCACCTTCGTTGGTGTCGATACGGATTTTCTCCCCAATATTAATGAATGGAGGTACCTGAACAACCAGTCCGGTTTCCATTTTCGCCGGCTTGTTGACGTTCGAGGCCGTGGCGCTCTTCAAGCCGGGCTCCGTCTCTTTAACTTCCATCTCGACGGTTGCTGGGAGCTCCACGCCGATGGGATTGCCCTCGTAAAACTCCACTTTGATTTTGATGTTGGGGATCAGATAAAAGACGTTGTCTCCAAGTGTTTCTTCGCCGAGATGAATCTGTTCGTAGGTCTCGGTATTCATGAAGTGGTAATCGCTGCCGTCTTTGTACAGAAACTCCATCTCCTGCTCATCGAGCGAGACCTTTTCAACCATATCGACGGAACGGAAGCGGAATTCCTCCATAGAGCCGCTTTTCAGGCTTCTGATTTTGGCTTGCACAAAGCCGCGCAGGTTTCCGGGTGTCTTATGAGTTGCGGAAAACACGGTATAGAGCTGTCCATCCTTCTTGATGACCATGCCGCGTCTTAGGCCAGTTGCTGGAATCATGGGATACTACCTCCGATGAATTAATAATGAGATTGGCTTGAATGTTTGACGTTTTTCGCATCGGTCCTTCCCGCGAAAGCGGGAATGACGCAAAAGAACCGTGGTTGGTTTGTTGGTACCCTCTGACCCCTCAATTCAGAATCGCTGCTTCGCCATCAGTTTTTCAATCTCCTCGGGCAGCCGAGGCAAATCCTTGGTGAGCAATTCATATCCTGTCTCGGTGATCAGAACCACATCCTCGATCCGCACCCCGAGGTTCTCGTCTGGAATGTAAATTCCCGGTTCCACGGTGATGACCATTCCGGGTTCCAAAACACGGTTGGGTTCGCTGACCGCATCGTGGACATCCAACCCCAAATGATGACTCGTGCCGTGAATGAAATACTGGCCCAGCGAGTTGCCTTTGAGATCTTTGCCGTGACTGTCAATGGTCTCGTAAGCAGCGCGATGGATGGGGCCCGATTTTCCGATGGTTACTCCCGGCTTGACCGCCCTGAGCGCAGCTTCCTGAGCAGCGAGCACAATGTTGTAGATCTCCCGCTGGCGTGACGAAAACTTGCCTCCCACGGGATAGGTGCGAGTGATATCGGCGGCGTACTCTTCGAACTCGGCGCCGATGTCGACGACGACCAGCTCTCCTCGGTGCATCTGACGGGTGTTCTTGTCGTAGTGCAGGACGACGGAGTTCGGCCCCGATCCAACGATGGAGGGAAATGCGGGGCGCGTTGCGCCCGCTCTTCGAAACTCAAACTCCAGTGCGGCCTCGACCTTGTATTCAGGACGACCCTCTGCTACTACACGACTCGCCGCCCCATGAGCAGCGATTGTGATCTGAATGGCGCGTTTCAGAAGCGCTAGCTCGGCTGCTGACTTCGTCATCCGAAGATGGGCGATTGGAGTCGCCGCCGAGGCAATCTCGGCGAAGGGAAACAACCCGCGCAATCTGGATAGGTGGCCCTCCTGGGTTGACGGTGGTGCCGTCCCCTTGCGGTTCGGCAGAACCGCGTAGATCTTGCTTTGGCCGGCCATCAGTGCAGTGAGCTCTGCCTGAAACTGCTCCAGACTCAAGACCCGACCGATCCCCAATTGGCGTGCGGTCTCGATGTCGGGCGTCAGCTTGGGCCCCGTCCATTTTTCCTGAGCCAGATCGCGCTCTGGAATAAAAAGCGTCTCCTTGTGTTGCGCATGTCCGGGCGACAGAACCAGGATGGCATCCGGTAGTGCAGCACCGGTAAGGTAATAAAAGTTTTTGTCGGCGGCAAACTCGCGAAGGTCCTCCTCCAAAGCGTTGAAGAGAACTGTGACTCCGTCGGCTGTGCGCGCTGCATACGCTTGGCGCCGGATTCGAAACTCGGCGGGATCGATGCCGTTGGCTGAGATGCCTGCGGTGAGAGTCCAGAGAAGCAGCGGGAGAATGAGGGTATTGATTTTCAGTCTATGCGTCATACCGTTATCGGCAACCAAACCCTGAGAGTGGCTGCATTCAAGGGCACTCTCGTTCCTTCATGGCGCCGCTGGAAAACCCGCGCATCGAGTTTTTCGAACACCCAATCTATCGGTGGGAGATCTTGGGGCCAAGGAAGCGCGCGAAATGATTCTGAAACAGCGACATCGCGCCCGTGTAAAAGAAGCCCACTACAAACAGCATGAGGAAGGGCAGCGTCAGATAGTTCTCGTTGGAGAAGGCATAGAAGACTGTGATTGCAAAGTAGACTCCCAGGATGAGCTCCAGATAGGGCATGTAGCCACTCTTTCGACGGTATTTGGTCTTTGGTGCCGTCCGGTCTTTAGCGGACTGGATGCAGTACTTGGGAGTGCGCTTAAAAGAAGTCTGGATTCCGAACAGCGCTTCAATCACCGCCCGGGAGTTACTGACTGAGAGACCGATGCCGACAGACATCATGAACGGCAAATACTTGAGCCGCTGCTTCCAGCCCTTGGGATCAATTTCCCGCTGAGAAATCATGTAGAACGAAGATACCGACATCGTGGCTGCCATGAACAAAGGCAGGTCAATGAGCAGCATCTGAAACCAGCCTTGATAAAACCGCACGATCATTGCGGGCAGAAAAATAAAAGAGAACAGCACCATTAGGGGATACGAGCAGTTCGCGCTCAGGTGGAAAATCGCTTCGCTCTTGATTTTCCAGGGCAGGTCGCTACGGAGAATTTGAGGCAGCAACTTGATGCCCGTCTGCACCAATCCCTTCGCCCATCGGAACTGCTGGTTCTTGAAGGCCGTCATTTCAACGGGCAGTTCTGCTGGACAGACCACGTCCATGAGATAGACAAACTGCCAGCCTTTCATCTGAGCGCGATAACTGAGGTCTGTGTCTTCGGTCAGAGTGTCGTGTTGCCATCCGCCTGAAGTTTCAATGGCCTCGCGCCGCCAGATGCCGGCCGTTCCATTGAAATTGAAAAAGCGGCCGGAATGATATCGTCCGCCGTGTTCCATAACGAAGTGCCCGTCAAGGATCATAGCTTCCACCTGCGTCAGGTGGTTGTAATCCCGGTTGAGGTGTCCCCAGCGAGTCTGGATCATTCCGACCTTGGGATCGGTGAACTGGTGGATTGTCTTGTTAAGGAACTCCGGGTCCGGAATAAAGTCCGCGTCGAAGATGGCGACGAATTCGCCTGTGGCAACCTGCAGTCCCGCTTCCAGCGCACCCGCCTTGAATCCACTACGATTGTCCCGATGCAGGTAGTGAATATTGACGCCCTGCCTGCGCAGCAATTCAACGGCTTTGCGGGCCACATGCTGCGTTTCATCGGTGGAGTCATCGAGAAGCTGAATTTCCAGAAGTTCGGCAGGGTAGTTGATCTTGGCCACCGAATCGACCAATCGCTCAACCACAAACATTTCGTTGTAGACCGGCAGTTGGATTGTGACCGAAGGCAGCGTCTCGAACCGGGCTGGCTCGGGTATACTCTTCTTGTTTCTCAGGTACAGGTAGACCAACTGATAGCGATGTAAACCGTAAATTGCCAGAATAACAAGAATGACGAAATAAGGAACGAGCACGAGTACGTCAAAGGTGTTCAGGACGTAGTGCTTGCGTGTTTGGTCGAGAAACTGTTTATAGGGGCCTGACGGAATGAAGAGATGCTTCAGGTCCTGAAGGAAGCTTTGGGCCAGGAAATGCAGTCCAACCACGAATCACCTGTCGAATAAATTTTCGGAGTTTAGGTCTACGCTGAAGCGATTTGAAAGCGCGGCGGCTAAATCTTGGAGTTTGTGCAAAGTAACCTGCTTGCCATCCATCATGGGCACGGGCCTTCCAAACCAGACGAACTATACAGATGGGACCCCCAAAGATCAACTTCAAAGTCGTCCTCCTTTCAGCGTTATCAGCTTGATTTTACTTGGATTTGCTTCGATTGCTTTCTATCTTCAGATTCTATTGCTCGGTGATCTTCGCCAGCGCGTTCCTGAGTTTCTTATCTGCTATTTTGCACTTTTTACGATCTATCTTTGGGCTGCAGTTCGAACCGGCCGTTGCTCAGCGAAGAACCGGCTCTACACGATTCTGGCCTTTGCTCTTCTGTTTCGAGCCATTCTGTTCTTTAGTCAACCGTGCCTGTCGGACGACATTCATCGCTACCTTTGGGAGGGATACCTGCAGAGTCAAGGAGTGAATCCCTTCGGGTTTGCCCCGCAGGCGCCGGAGCTGGCGCCACTGCGAAACGACCTTTGGCTGCGCGTGAATAACAAGGACACCTCCGCGATCTACCCGCCACTGCTCCAGATAGTTCATGCAGCCGCCTTCCTGGCCTTTCGATCATTGTGGGGATTCAAGCTGCTGTTCTTGATTGCTGAGGCGGCGTTGATCTGGGTCCTGCTGCGGCTGCTCAGGCTCTACGAGCGGTGCGTTGGCGACATTATTTTCTACGCCTGGAATCCGTTGGTGATTGTTGAGATTGCTGGCAGCGCCCACCATGACGCGTGTGTCGTGGCGCTGTTGTTCGCCGCGGCTCTGTTCACTCTAACCGCACAACAAGGAAAAGCAGTGCTTGCGCTGGCGGGCTCGATTCTCTGCAAACTCTACCCGCTGGCCAGCCTGCCTTTCTTCCTCAAACGGATGCCCTGGCGGCGTTCGGTGTGGCTTCCCTTCATACTCGTTGCTGGCTACCTGCCCTACGCTTCGGCTGGGAGCCGCTTGTTCTCAGCGTTGCTCTACTACCGCGAGAAATGGCGGTTTAACGGATTTCTTTTTATGCAGTTGAGTGAGCAGCTGAAAGACGAGAGCCAGGTTGAGCGGCTGATGTTGCTGGTCGTGGGAGTTGTGATCGGCGTCTGTCTGTCTCTCAAAAAGGACTTGCTTGAGCAGCTTTACTGGGTCACAGGGGCGGTCTTGCTATGTGCCCCTACGCTGTTCCCCTGGTATCTGATTTGGATGGCGCCGTTTCTTTGCTTCTTCCCGAATCCCGCCTGGCTGCTGCTGACGGCGCTAAGTCCGCTCTCGTATTACGTGCTGATCGAGTGGTGGACGCTTGGACTCTGGCGGCAGAGCGATCTTTTCCTCAAGCTGCAGTACTACCCGTTTTATGGATTGTTGGTCTGGAATTTTTTGCGAGTTTGGAGGGCAAAGACAAAGTAAGATGCGCAAACACTGTGGCCCACTGGCCTGGGCAATGGCTTCGGCCGCCGGGCTGGATTTCGGCAGGCGCTGGGAGCGCGGGCGTCCCGCCCGCAAATCTGGCGCAGGCCAGGAACGCGGCCTCTGGCCGCGTGGCGGGCGGGACGCCCGCGCTCCCAGTGCAACGCTCTGATGGCATCAAGGCTCAGAGATTCATTGAACATGAACATACGTTGAGGTAACTATCGATGACACTGCCGTTCATTTTCATAAAGAGGACAATTGCCCGTCTGATATTTACAGGTCTCATTGTCCTCTTCGGGATGGGCGCTACCGCTGCGCCCGAAAACAAAGACATCGCCGTCTATTTCGGCACCTACACGGGTCCGAAGAGCAAAGGCATTTATCTAAGCCGGCTCGATCTGGCTTCAGGAAAGTTGTCGGCACCGACTTTAGCCGGGGAGATCGAACAGCCTAGCTTTCTGGCTTTGCATCCGAACCGGCAATTTCTCTATGCGGTGAATGAAACGGGAAGTGGCCAGCGAGGCACGGGACAGGTGACTGCGTTTGCCGTCGGAGCAGATGGCCAGCTCACCCTGCTCAACCAGCAACCGTCGCGCGGATCGGGGCCTTGCCATTTGGTGGTCGATCGTGCTGGCAAGAATCTGCTCCTGGCCAACTACGGAGGCGGCAGTGTGGCGGCGTTCCCGATCGCGCCGGCCGGCCGGCTGGGTGAGTCCACAGCATTCGTGCAACACTCCGGCTCCAGCGCCAATGCCCAGCGTCAGAAAGAACCGCATGCGCATTCCATCAATCTCGACGCGGCCAATCGCTTCGCTGTCGCGGCGGATCTCGGTTTGGACAAGGTGCTGGTTTATCGCTTTGACGCGGCGAAGGGCACGCTGTCGCCGAACGAACCGCCGTCAACTTCGGTCAAGGCCGGCAGCGGACCGCGCCATTTCGCTTTCCATCCGGGCGGGCGCAACGCTTACGTGATCAATGAACTCGCCTCCACCGTGACCGCCTTCCAGTACGACCCAGGCAAAGGCGTGCTCAAGGAAGTGCAGACCCTTTCGACGCTGCCGAAAGATTACACGGGCACCAGCCATACAGCCGAGGTTCAGGTGCATCCTTCCGGGAAATTCCTGTATGGCTCCAATCGTGGGCACGACAGCATCGCGGTGTTTGCCATTGAACCCAACGGGACGCTCCGCTACGTTGAGAACACGCCCACGGGTGGCAGTACCCCACGCAACTTCGGCATCTCCCCCGATGGCAAGTTTCTCTTGGCTGCGAACCAGAAGTCGGACAACGTCGTGGTCTTCCGAATCGATCCCAGATCCGGCCGCCTGACTTCGACCGGCAACACTCTGGAGGTTCCCTCTCCCGTCTGCGTCAAGTTTCTTCCCGGAAAATGAAAGGGATCAGCGATCCGCGTTCGGCATTCCACTTTGTGTGCTGATCGATCGGTGAACGCTGACAGCTTGGACTGACTCATGAGAGCACTCGTCAAAAAAAGAGCCGAACCCGGATTGTGGTTGGATGATGTGCCGGCTCCGTCTGTTGGCATCAATGACGTTCTGATCCAGGTCCACAAGAGTTCCATCTGCGGCACCGATGTTCATATTTACAACTGGGACGCCTGGGCACAGAAGACGATTCCGGTGCCCATGGTGATTGGGCATGAGTACGTCGGGCGTGTGGCCGAGGTGGGGACCAATGTGACAGGCTTCAAACCCGGCGACCTTGTGAGCGGTGAGGGGCACCTGGTGTGCGGGCTTTGCCGCAATTGTCTCGCCGGCCGCCGCCATCTTTGTCCGCACACTCGCGGTGTGGGCGTCAACCGCGAAGGATGTTTTGCCGAGTATCTATGCATTCCCATGAGCAACGTCTGGTATGCGGACCGGCGCTTGCCGCTGGAGGTGCTGTCGTGCTCCGATCCGCTGGGCAATGCGGTCCATACGGCGCTAACGTTTGACGTGCTCGGTGAAGACGTGCTCGTGACCGGCGCCGGGCCCATTGGCTGTATGGCTGCCGCCATTGTGCGCCATGCCGGAGCCCGGCACGTGGTGGTCACGGACATCAATCCCTACCGTCTCGAACTGGCACAAAAGCTGGGTGCCACACTGACGCTCGACGTTCGCTCGGAGAGTCTTGAAGAGGCGCAGAAGACATTGGGCATGAAGGAAGGATTCGACGTGGGGTTGGAGATGTCCGGGAGCGCGGCGGCCCTGCGCAGCATGCTGGCCAACATGTGTCATGGCGGCAGAATCGCGATGCTGGGCATTCCCGAACCCAATACGCAAATTGACTGGAACCTGGTGGTGTTCAACTCGCTCACTATCCAAGGCATCTATGGACGGGAAATGTACGAAACCTGGTACAAGATGACGGTGATGCTGCTGAGCGGATTGGATATTTCCCCGGTGATCACGCATCGCTTTCACTACACCGAATTCGAGAAGGCTTTCGAGATAATGAGATCGGGCCAGTCCGGTAAGGTGATTTTGAACTGGGTGGAGGGGGAGAAAGAATAGAGGATAGAGGATGGAGGATGGAGAGGAGAACACGACGATGTCAATTCTCGATCTTCTATCCTCTATCTTCTATCTTCAATCTTCGCGCTAGGGCACGGTCAGTGCTGTCGGCTCTGACTCTCGGGGGTCGCGCGTCGTGAGGATTCCGCTAACGAAGTACTCGCCTTTCTGAATGTCGTTACGTTCGTTGTCTTTGAAGTCCCAGAAGAACTCGAATTCCCATTCCTGTTCCGGCAGTAGAGCCTGGTTGTGAACCACCTGTGTGAAGAAGTTGCCCTTGGACCAGCGCCAGATCTCAAAGCCGCTTTCCCTCTCTCGAACCACAAAGTCGAACTTCTGGCTGGAACTGAAGTTGAAACTCAAGAAACTCTCAGTGGGATTCTTCACCTTCAATCGAAAGTGAGCACCGCTAGCCTTCTTCTCCACAGTTAGGCTCAGCGTCGGATCGGCGCGGCTGATAATAGGTCCAGTTGGTTTCGCTCCCGGTTCCTTCGGTTTGTTCACTGGAATGGGGTCGCCAAATTTGCGCTGGTTCACTTCTGCGGACTTGAGTTCGTAGCTTTCCGTTCCCCATGGATGGGTCACCTGGATAGCCGTCACCCCCATGCCACGATCGAAAACCATCTCCATGCCGGAATCGGTGCAATCGGCGCAAGTCAGGTAACTCACGCGGTTGCGCACAGCGCGGCCATTTTCATCCACCGAAGCATCAAAGTTCGCATCGCTGTCCTCCCCTGCGGGAAACAGAGGCACCTCTCCCTCCTGCGCCAGACGCACGAACCGTTTGGTGTCGGTGTCATAACGGATCGGGACGTTGTTTGCGCTCTCCAATCCTGGTGCAAACGGAAGCTGGCTGAAGATGTACCACGTTCTCCAGCGGATGATTGGCGCACTGATAATCTCGATGCGGACGGTGTCGGTCTTTTTGAAACGACTCTCCGCCTTTGAATAGATCCAACGATTTCCGAGGTTAAGAGGAAGATAGTCAGCCGACAGAAAGGCCGTGCTATCGGAAGCCGCATTTGGCGGCGCCGTTGCGGGAGGCTGCGAGCTCTGCGGGAGAGCTGGCATGGGCGCGTGGAATACCGCAGGCAGCATCAGTACAACGAGACGCCACAACAGAGTCTGGTGTCTCGATTGGCTTCCCCTTCCTAAGAAAAACATTGCCCCTGTTACCTTCACTCTTTGATCACGCGGGCGACAGTCAGCACCGCAATTCTTGCGGCGCCGCTCTGTCTCAAAATTCTAGCACACTCATTGAGGGTGGCTCCGGTGGTGAACACATCGTCAATCACGAGCACCGCTCTCCCGCGAATTTCAGCGGTTTTCGAAATCTCAAAAGCGCCGCTCACGTTGCGCCGGCGCTCGCGGCGTGTCAGGCCTGCTTGCACCTCGGTCGGCCGCGTGCGCAACAGCCAATGCCGGGCCAGGGGGACTCCAACAATCCGGCTGAAGTGCCGGGCTATCTCGCCGGATTGGTTGAACCCGCGCTCCCGCTTGCGGGCTGGATGCAGCGGAACAGGAATCAGCCAGTCGGCCTGCAAGCGGTGCCGGTGTGTTTCATAGGCACTGGCGAGCCGCGCTGCCAGCGGCCGCGCGAGGCTGGGATGACAGCCGTACTTGAGTTGGTGAATGATTTCTTTGACCGAGTCCTGGAAGGGGGCCCAAGCACGCGCCGCGTCGAAGCGATACAGGCCGCGGCGGCAGGCCCCGCAGAGCGCTGCTTCGCCAGCGATGGCTTTCGACGGGAAAGCGTAACCGCACACGCTGCAAAAGGGTGCTTCAATCAATTTGACGCTATCCCAGCACGACTGACAGACCACCCCAAGTCTCAGATCTTCGACAACGCTCTGGCATAGCTTGCAAGTGGCGGGAAGTAAAACCGTGGAAAGCGAATTGAAGGCTGTGAAGAGGATTCGAAAAGGTCGTTTCAAATCGGATGAAACGGTGTTGACGCTGTGGGGTCAAGCGGCTCGCGGGCTCTAGGCCTCTTCGAGAAGGCCCTGTTCTTGCCTTTCCTGGCAACTGATGCAGTGGCGAGTCCAGGGTACTGCTTCCAAACGCTTTTGGTTTATCTCATTCTCGCAGGCGATGCAGACACCAAAACTGCCATCCTCAACGCGAGCCAAAGCTTCATTTACCAACTGCAGCGTGCTTCGTTCGTTGCTGCTCTGGCTGAATAGAAACTCTTTCGTGTAGGAGTTGGCTGCTTTGTCGGCAATGTCTTGAGTCGCATCTTCGTCAGCCTCGCGACCGTACTGTTCCGTTTTTGAAACAGTCTGAAAGAGATCCTGTTTCTTGTCCAGCAGCTTCTTCTTGAAATGATCGAATTTCTTTGAATCCATTGCGATAAACTCCTAGCTCTCTTCGAGTCAGTTGCTCCGCCCTTTTATCGACAGTCTGAGGCTAGCGCAGCAATTAAGCCCCCAATGAAGTTGGGTATTATAGCCAAAAGCCCGAAAAAGACAAATTTTCTATCGATGGTACGGAAGCCCCTGTATCACACTGAAAGCACGATAGATCTGTTCCAGTAACAGGCATCTTGCCATTTCGTGTGTGAACGTGAGTGCCGAGAGTGAGAGCGTGAAATTGGCCCTGCGTTTTACCGCTTCCGAAAGCCCTACGTGGCTTCCAATCACAAAAACGAGATTGCGCGTGGATTGGTCACGATGTTTGCAAAGCCAGTCAGCAAACTTCTCGGTGGTCAAACTTTTGCCGGTGGAGTCCAGCAGGACAAGGTAGTCGGAAGCGTCCACCCTTGCCAGCAGTTTCTCGCCTTCCCGGTCTGCCATTCGGCCTTTGGCAGTCTCAGACTTAACGGGCTGCACCTCACGCAAGGACAATTCGCAAAAATGCTCCAGACGATTCCAGTAATCCTCGATGAGACTTTTCAAATGAGCATTGCGAGTCTTGCCAACCCACAAAAGCGTAATCTTCAATCGACCAACCCGTAACGTTTTCGCTTCTCCAGGAGAGTTTTCCGGCTAATGCCCAGAATGGTCGCGGCCTTTCCTTTCCTGCCCCGTGTGAACTCTAGAATTTCAGCGATGTACTGTCGTTCCAGTTGCTCCAAAGTGGGCCGGCCGTTGCTCGACGTTATTGCCGCCTTCAGTCGGCGAACTCCATCCGGCAACTGCTGGGAGTCAATTGCTTCTCCCTCTGCCAGCATCACCAGTCTGTCGGCCAGATTGCGCAACTCCCTCACGTTGCCTGGAAACGAATAGGCTGCGAATGCGTCGAAGACGCTACGGTCCACCTTGAGTTGCGCCTTGTCGTACTTTTCGCGGAACGATTGCAAGAAATGTTCTGCCAGCGGGATAATGTCATCGGTCCGTTGGCGCAAGGGCAGCAGTTGAATCGGGATGACATTCAAGCGGAAGAACAAGTCTTCCCGAAATGTTCCACCTCTCACCAAGTCTCCCAGCCGTTCTCTCGAAAGCACCACCAGCCGTGCTTCCACAGGGATGGCCTCATTGCCACCCAAACGGCCGAAGGTCCGGTCTTCGATCACACGCAATAGCTTCGCCTGCGTTTCGATGCCGAGAGCCGTGATTTCGTCGAGAACGATCGTTCCCTTGCCGGCGAACTCCAGTTTGCCAAACTTCCGCGCATAGGCGCCCGTGAAGGCGCCTTTCTCATAACCGAACAGTTCGCTTTCGATCAGTTCCGTAGGGATGCTGGAGCAATCAATCCTCAGAAACGGCTCGTCGCGGCGAAGAGAAGAATAGTGAATGAGGCCGGCGAGCAGGTCTTTGCCCGTCCCGCTTTCGCCTTGAATGAGCAAAGTAGACGGGGTGTCTTTCACCTTGTCCACTGTTTTGAGAATCTCGACAGAGGCAGGATCTCTCGCTATCCAATGGTGAGTGGTGATCGTCGAAGCAGGCAAGGGTTGTCTCGATGAAAATAGGATCGTGTAGCGCAAACCTCCTGCTTCTCAGGGAGGTCTGCGGCTCTTGGTCAATTCGGAGACGAAAAACCGCAGACTGCAGAAAGCGCGGTCTGCGCTACATTGTTTTCATGTCTTCATCGTCCGCAGCGCCGCTCAGGGGCATGAAAAACCCCGTTAAGGACCGATGAGTGGATTTTGCGAACCCGCCCTTCCGCCGGGAGTCGCGACGACATCGCCAGAGTCTAAACGGCTTCAGCGATATCCTGTCTTGGTGCGTCTCTCCACAATCGTTCCAGATTGTAGAAGGCACGGTTTTTCGGCGAGAAGATATGGACGATGAAGTCCGAGTAGTCCATCAGAATCCACTCTGCCTGGCGGTAGCCTTCGACATGGTTCGGAGCGCGCCCCTGTTCCTTCAGTCTCAGATGAATTTCGTCAGAAATAGCCTGATTCTGTGGCGAGGAAGTACCGGAACATATGATGAAACTGTCGGTGAACGAGGTGATTTC
>Ga0163150_10006449_pt1 | contig 14340 bp, 10 predicted proteins | sample OliLakLV19P2IB_FD_148628 | JGI IMG/M metagenome (GOLD analysis project Ga0163150, IMG submission 148628) | Freshwater microbial mat bacterial communities from Lake Vanda, McMurdo Dry Valleys, Antarctica - Oligotrophic Lake LV.19.P2.IB | ecosystem: Environmental > Aquatic > Freshwater > Lake >...
GGCCCCTTCCACCGAGAGCGGAGAGCCCGACCGCGCGGGTCAGAAAAAGACTGAAGCCGAACAGTTGGGCTTCGACCCGGATGTCGTCGGCGTCGATGAGACGCAATCGATTGGCCGCATGGTCAAGACCGTTCTGATCGGCAAGCCGCGCGACCTGACCGACACGTCGATCTACCACACGCTTTCGCTGGCGGCCTTCCTGGCCTGGGTAGGTCTCGGCGCCGACGGGCTCTCGTCCTCGGCATACGGTCCGGCGGAAGCCTTTGCCACGCTGGACGATCCGCTCCTTGGCGACCACACATACCTGGCGATCTTCCTGGCGCTGGCTACGGCCATTACCGTGTTTGTCATCTCGGCCTGCTACAGCCACATCATCGAAGAGTTTCCGACCGGCGGCGGCGGATACCTCGTGGCTTCGAAACTGCTGGGACCGCGCGTGGGCGTCATTTCGGGCTGCGCGCTACTAGTCGACTACGCTCTGACGATTACGGTTTCCACGGCGGCGGCCGGCGATGCCTTGTTTGGGCTCTTGCCCTCCGATTGGACGTTTGCCGGCTTGTCGCATCACGATTGCAAGCTGACGGTCGAATGCGGCGTCATCATTCTGCTGATCGTGTTGAATCTCCGAGGCATCAAAGAGTCGGTCATGGTGCTGGTGCCGATCTTCATCACCTTTCTGATCACGCACGCTATTTTGATCTTCGGCACCCTGGTGCTCAATGTCGGCGCGATCGGCGGCACCTCGGAGCACGTCGTCGAGGGAATTCGCTCCGGACTGGACAACCCGGAACTTGGACTGCTCGGCATGATGCTGCTGTTCCTGCACGCCTATTCGCTGGGCGCGGGCACCTACACCGGCATCGAGGCCGTCTCGAATAGCATGCCGGTGATGCGCGAACCGCGCGTCGCCACCGGCAAACGAACCATGATGTACATGGCCATTTCGTTGGCAATCACGGCCGGTGGTTTGATGATCGGCTATCTGCTGTTGAACATTCATCCGAGCCCCGACAAAACGATGAATCAATTGCTCAGCGAGGCCTTTGTCAACGAGTTGGGACTGCCAGGCTGGCTGGCGGAAAGTTTTGTGTTGATCACCGTGCTTTCCGAGGGCGCGCTCTTGTTTGTGGCGGCCCAAGCGGGTTTTATCGACGGCCCGCGGGTGCTCGCCAGTATGGCTCGCGACTCTTGGGTGCCGCATTGGTTTGCCAATCTTTCCGAGCGGCTCGCCGCGCACAACGGCGTTTTCCTGATGGGGTTTGCCGGCCTGGGCGCTTTGTGGATGACCGGCGGCAATGTCCGGGCGCTCGTGATCATGTATTCGATCAACGTGTTCGTCACGTTTTCGCTCTCGATGATCGGCATGTCCCGCCATTGGTGGCAAGTTCGCGGGACCAACCCCCTGTGGCGCCGGCGTTTGGCGCTTTTTCTGTTTGGCACTACCATGTGCCTGGCGATTTTGTTCGTCACGGTAACTGAAAAATTCGAAGAAGGTGGCTGGCGCACGTTGACAGTGACGGGCTTGTGTGTGGGACTCTGCTTTGCGATTCGTCGCTACTACGACGGCGTCGTGCGGCGGCTACAGCGATTGAGTAGTTTGTTGGAAGTCGTCACTCCCACGGGCGCTCCAATTGCGGGCGAACCAGAAACCGGCGCGCCTTGCGCCGCAATTTTAGTCGGAGGCTATAGCGGGCTAGGTGTCCACACGTTCCTCAACGCGTTGCGTTTCGGTCCGGGACAATTCAAGGGAACGGTTTTTATCTCCGTCGGCGTGGTGGATTCCGGAAACTTCAAGGGTTCCGATGCCGTCGACGACTTGCGGATTCATACGGCCGAATCGCTCGAAAAATACGTCGATCATGCCCGCCGCCTGGGCATGCCGGCAGTGGGATATATGTCGATCGGCACCGATCCTGTCGACGAATTGGAGCATTTGTGCGTCACCGTGAAGAAGCGATATCCTCGCGCCACGTTTTTCGCCGGGCAGTTGGTGTTTCAGAAAGATACCTGGTATCAACGCTTGCTGCACAACGAGACTGCCTACTCGCTGCAGCGGCGGTTACAATGGGACGGCGTGCCGATGGTTATTTTGCCAACGCGCGTTAAATAGATTTCCAAACGGCGCCATTTTCAGCCATGCAACGTCCGAAGCAGAGTTCCCCTGGCCCTTCAGAGCCAAATCGCCCCTCGATCCAGCGCCCCGAACAGGCCAGCAAAGAGCCTCGGCCAGCGCATCTTGTCGATCCCAGGCCCACCCCTGCCCTGCACTGTACTTTTTGGCTCTGGGTCATGTGTCTGACGGGCGTCGACTATTTCAGCACCCTGGGATATCAACCGTCGATCGCGTTCGAAGCGGCCGGGTTACTGGCGCCCTTGGCGACAGTGGTGCTGGTCCTTGTGACGCTCTTCGGCGCGCTTCCGGTTTATTCGCACGTTGCCTCGTGCTCGCCAAACGGTCAGGGTTCGATTGCCATATTAGAACGGCTCGTCCATGGCTGGACCGGAAAAACCATGGTGCTGGCGCTGTTGGGTTTTGCCGCCACCGATTTCGTCATCACCAAAACGCTTTCGGCCGCGGATGCCGCCGAGCATTTTATTCATAACCCTCTCTGGCAATTGCACGCGCCGGACTTTGTGCTGGCATGGGGCGAAGATCAACAGCGCATGGCTCTCACCATGACGCTGCTCGTGGTCTTGGGCGCCACGTTCATGCGAGGCTTCAAGGAAGTCATCGGGTTGGCCGTAGTCATCGTCTTTGGTTATTTGCTGTTGAACCTCGTCGTCGTCGGGAGCGGGCTGGTCTACCTGGCGCGCCATCCCGAATTGCTCCAGACCTGGAGCACGAACGTGCTCGAAGGGAATTGGCATCTGGCCGAGCGCCCCTTGGAGGGACACAGCCTGTGGACCATTCTCGCGCTGAGCGTGCTGCTATTTCCCAAGTTGGCTCTGGGCTTAAGCGGTTTCGAAACCGGCGTGGCGGTGATGCCGTTGATCAAGGGCGATTCGCACGACGATCCGGCGATGCCGCTGGGCCGAATTCGCAATGCGCGGAAGCTGCTGATCACTTCGGCCGTGATTATGTCGGTCTATTTGCTCGGCTCGTCGCTGATCACCGCGACGTTGATTCCGCCCGAGGCTCTGTTCGAGCCGGGGCCCGCGGCCAACCGCGCGCTGGCCTACCTGGCTCACGCCGAAAGCCCCCACGCGATCAATCCGATCTTCGGTGAAGCTTTTGGCACGGTTTACGATCTGGCGACCGTCTTGATTCTGAGCTTCGCCGGCTTGAGCGCGATGGCCGGGTTGCTCAATCTGGTTCCGCAGTATTTGCCGCGCTACGGCATGGCGCCCGAATGGACGCGCGCCGTGCGGCCGCTGGTGGTTCTGTTCACCTTGATCAATCTGCTTGTCACGTGGATATTCAACGCCGACGTCGTAGCCCAGGGCGGCGCCTATGCCACCGGCGTGCTGGTGTTGATCTCGAGTGCCTGCGTCGCCACGGTCATCGATCACTACCGCAACAACACGGGCTCATGGCTGGTGCGAACGCCCTGGTTGTTCGTCATGATCACGATCGTATTCTTCTTTACGACCGCGGCGAACATGGTCGAGCGGCCCGACGGCATCAAGATTGCCAGTTGGTTCATCATCGCCATCGTCGTGGCTTCGTTCAGCTCGCGCTTGAAACGGAGCACGGAGCTGCGCTTCAAAGCCTTCGAGTTTACGGACCTCAGCTCCCGATTTCTGTGGGACAGCTTGAAGCATTTGGAATTTCCCGTGCTCGTGCCCCACCGGCCGGGCCGCCGTGGGCTGGACGAAAAAGAGGCCAGCATCCGCCGCCGCCACCGGCTGTCGAACGACATTCCGATCGTATTCATCGAAGCCGAGCTGGGCGATCCGAGCGAATTTCAGCACAGCCCGCTGATGGAAGTCAAACAGGAAAACGAGCGATTCATCATCAGTGTCAAGCGCTGCGCCTCGATTGCCCATGCCGTGGCCACGATCGCGCTGGAGCTGGCGCGCGTCGGCACTCCGCCCGAAATCCATTTCGGCTGGTCTGACGAAAACCCGCTGGGGGCCAGCATCGGCTTTTTCCTGTTCGGCGAAGGCAATGTTCCCTGGCGAGTTCGCGACCTGATTCGCAAAGCGGAACCCGACACGAAGTACCACCCGAAGGTGATCATCGGGTAGGAGAGCTAGTGCGGCAGGCCGGACACTCGCTCTGACCCGCGCTACTTGCCTTCCAGCTCGCGCAGCCGCTCTGTCGCGACGGTTTCCGAGCGTAGGTCGCCATAGATGATCTGATACCTGCCGTCTTCAAGCTTCCAGCGCACAAGGATCTTGCCGGCGTCTTTCGGTTCCACCGTTTTTCCAAAATAGGCGGCATCGGGGTTGTCGCGAAGAATCTCATTCAGATGCGTGGCCGCCAGGTTTGCCCGCAAGGCTTTCACGTATTGGTCACTGCGATTTTGTTCCCGGGTTGGTTGGCCCTGGATGCCGATCATTTTGAAGATCTCGTCGCGTGTCACATCGCCGTAAACCATAGTTCCCCTGGGATAATGGCCGCCGCTGAATTCGGCATAGATCTTCAGCCCCTCGGTGATGATTTGAACTCGTTCCGTCAACGATTTGGAAGGCTCGGTGGTGTCGGTGTAGCCTTCCGGCGGGGTGGGGTCAAACAGTTTGGGGTCCAGCGCGACGTTCCAACGGAAGTCGCGCATGGTGAGCTTGGAAGGCCTTCCGCCCTCCACGAATTCGTATTGCAGCTTGACCAGCAACTGAGATTCACCGTCGATCCAGATTTGCACTCTCCCCGGATAGGCGTTCGGGTCGATCTTTCTGGCGTCGATCTCAAATCCGTTGGCCTGCCTGCCATTGATTTGCTTTACACCGACTTTTCGATCGGCTTGCCCAGAGAAGTTGCCGAGTTCTTCAACGATGATGAACGGCGACTTAAACCCTTGGCGAGCGGCCACAAAGCGAAATGTACCGGCTTTCGTGTTGATCGCGATTCCCGGCTTTCCGACGGGATAAATAGAGATGTCTTCGGCCGCGAGAACGCTCTCACTGCCCTTTTCTTGAATTCGGATCGATCCGGGTGCCACCCAGAAGAAAATGGTTGTCGCAACTGGCTTGCTTGGTGGTTGGCCGATCTGGATTTCGGATTCGAGTGTGACCTGATACGAAGTCACCCGACGGATATTCTCTGCCATGCGCTCCATCGCGGAGACATGCGACGGACCGTTTCCCAGCCACATCATCAACAATGCCAACGCGGCTGCCACGCCGATGCTGCCGAAAGCAGTTCGCTGCCTCATCGTAAGTCCTCCTAGCGAAGGGATGATTCGTAACCGAGTTTTTGCGGGCTCAATTTGTTCATCGCGTGCCGTCAAGACAGTCATCAGCGCCGCGCGTGCTCTGTCGTGCCCTGCGTCGAACGTGCCGCGATGGGCCGTGGCCAACTGTCCGACCAGCACGCGCATCGCCGCAATGCGCGCCCGACAGGCGGGGCAATCATCGACGTGCCCGGACACGCTAGTCTTGTCTTGCGGAGCCAGCGAGGCTTGCACGATTTGTTGTTGTGACAGGCAGGCCATGTTTTATTTCCCTTCCTTTGCACACTCTCGGCACGTCAAGGCAGATAGTTGCGCCAGTGCTCGTTCGATGAGCGCATAGAATCCTGATCGCGATAGCCCCACATGTTCGGCCGCTTTGGTCGCGTCGCGATCTTCCAGAAAAAACAAGTGGATCGCCAATCGCTCTCGCTCGGGCAGCAGTGCCAGCTTTTGCATCATCAGTTCGATTTCATCGGCGGCCGCGGTCTCGTCAACCGCGTCCAGTGTCGATTCGATCAGTAGCGTGCGGTCGCCAACGAACTCGTGCCGGTCCCTACGCAAGCTTCGCTTTCGTTCTCGGGCGACTTGCCGCGCAATGCCGACGATCCAGGCCCTGAAACGCTCCGGCTGGCGCAGTCGCGCCAGATTCCGGTACGCGCGCAAAAAACTCTCTTGAGCCAGATCCTGCACCATCGGCCAATCCAGCGAGACGCCATACACCACCCCCCTCACCAGCCGTGCGTGGCGGTCGTAAAGGCGGCTAAATGCCTCGCGGTTGCCCGAGAGAGCTTGGGCCACCAAATCGGCGTCGGTCGGCTCGTCGTTGTGCATGGTTGCTATACTAGTGGCCGCAGTCGGAGAAATGTCCAGTTCCTATAGGGTTTATTCGCCATGCCCGACAAACAATTTCGCGCCGGAGCCGCGACCAGCAACATTACGCCGCCCTTGGGCATTTCGCTTAACGGTGGCATGCAAGACCGCACGGCCGGCCATATTCATGACGAGCTGCACGCTCGCGGCCTGGTGTTGGACGACGGCGAACAGCGCATAGCGATCGTCGTTTGCGATAGCTGCATGATTCCGCAAGCGATTCTGAACAAGGCCAAGCACCTGGCGCATGGCCACACCGGCATTCCGCTCGATCACATGCTGGTCTCGGCGACCCACACCCACACAGCGCCGACCGCCGGCTCGGTGTTTCAAAGCGATCCCGATGCGAGCTATCTCGAATTCCTGGCGAACAGAATCTCCGATTGCATCCGCCGCGCGGTCAACAACCTGGCGCCGGCAAGAATCGGCTGGGGTGTTGGCCGCGAAGAAAAACAAGTCTTCAACCGCCGTTGGAAGATGAAAAGCGGCGTGGAAATGCTCGATCCGTTTGGCCGGCCCGATCACGTGCGCATGAATCCTCCGCAGGCCAGCAGCGATCTGGTGGAACCGGCCGGGCCGATCGATCCCGAAGTCGGAGTGCTCGCGGTGCAAACCGTCGAAGGCCGACCGCTGGCGCTCTTGGCCAACTACTCGCTGCACTATGTTGGCGGCACCGGCGGCAATCACGTTTCGGCCGACTACTACGGCGTGTTTGCCGATCGGTTGCAGCAACTCTTGGGCGCCGACCGCCAGGATCCGCCATTTGTGGGCATGATGTCCAATGGCACCAGCGGCAACATCAACAACATCAACTTCCGCGAAAAAGGCGAAGCCCATCCGCCTTACGCGCGGATTCGCAAAGTGGCCGATGCGCTCGCGACCGAAGCGGCGCGCGTGGCCGGCACAATCGAGTATCGTACTTCGGCACCCCTGGCCATGCGCGAAGCGCGCCTGCGGCTGGGCCGCCGGCCCACGCCCAAAGATGAAGTGGCGCGAGCAAAATTCATTCTGTCGCAAGCCAAACCGGGTGTGCTACAACGGGTCGAAGAAATCTACGCCCGCGAGACGGTGCTCTTGAACGAGTATCCGCCGTTTGTCGAGACGATTGTGCAAGCGATCAAGATCGGTGAGCTGGGCATCGCGGCTTCGCCCTGCGAGACGTTCGTCGAGACCGGCCTGGCCATCAAGGCGGCCAGCCCGCTCAAGCCGACCTTTACGATCGAGCTGGCCAACGACTATTGCGGCTACCTGCCGACCGACGAGCACCACAAGCTGGGTGGCTACGAAACCTGGCGGGCCCGATCGAGTTTCCTCGAAGTCGACAGCGAAGCGAAGATCCGCACGAAGATTTTGGAACTGCTCAACGCCGTGGCGAAGGCCTGACGACCTGGTTTGCTCGCTTTCGTCCGCTCACCCTAAAAACCTTTGGTGGTGAGCTTCACGCGCACCAGGTACATGTCGGCCGTGATATAGAGCATGCTGCCATCGCCACCCCAGGCGCAGTTGGCCGTAGCTTCGCCAGTGGCAAACGTGCCCAAGTGGCTGCCATCGGCAGCGAACACGTGGACGCCGCCCGGGCCGGTGGCAAACAGGTTGCCGGCGCGATCCACTTTCAATCCGTCGGGCAAGCCCTTCTGGCCATTTTTGGCCCACGACGTCGCCTCGAAAAACACGCGGCCTTTATCGAGCGTGCCGTCGGGCTTCACGTCGAACGCCTTCCACACCGCGGCGCGGGGATCGGACTGGGCCACGTACAGAGTTTTTTCGTCGGGCGAAAACGCGATGCCGTTCGGTCGCGTCATTTCCTTCGTCAACAGCGTCAACGGACCATCTTTCGACAGCCGATAGACCCCGCAAAAGTCCAACTCTCGACGCGCGTCGTCGAAATGCTTTGGCAGCCCATAGGGCGGGTCGGTGAAATACAAATCGCCGTTCGATTTATACACCGCGTCGTTCGGGCTGTTGAGCCGCTTGCCTTGATAGTTGTCGACGAGCGTTTTTTTGCCCCCTTCTTTCTCGAGCCGAGAAACGCGCCGATCGCCATGTTCGCAAAACGTGACGCGGCCCTGCGGATCGAGCGTCAGGCCGTTGCTACCCGGCTCAGCGCCATAGTCGACCACGCCGGTATAGCCCGAGGGCTTCATGAACAGCGTGATGCCTTCGCCCTCTTTCCATTTCATCACTGAGTTGCGCGGAATGTCGGAGAACAGCAGGTAGCCGCCGTCTTTGATCCACACCGGGCCTTCCGACCAATCGAATCCTTCGGCGAGCTTTTCCATCTGCGCGTCCTTGGGCACGAGCTTGTCGAACCTCGGATCCTTGCGCTCGATTTTGCCAAAACTAGGGAACTTGGTCGGTTCGGCGGCCCGCGCTATCGGCGCGACGAAATAGACGAGCGCGGCCGCGGCCAGCAGACGCAAAGCGATTTTGGTGGAAGGCATCGAAGAATCTCCGGGCGAGTCAAGGTGGTTGCTGTTTGAAAAAGCCACAAGGCGACTTAGTACGCTACCTGCTGGCCGCGAACAGCGTCAAGCTTTTTGGCGCAGAAGTTTGCCAATCTGCGGCAGGCACCCGAGCACAGCTCCCACTGCTAACCCCGCGCCGTGTGCCGTGTTGGCCACGTGCAGGCCGGGAATCAGATTCAGCAGACAGATCACGAACCAGCCGATCATGAACATCATGGTGTTGGGGTGGATGTATAAGCCCGAGGCAGGATCGAACCGACCTCGAACCCAGGCATAGCTCAACAGGCCATACACAACCCCCGACATGCCGCCGAACATCGGCCCGCCGGCGACGAATTGGGCGATGTTTGAAATGACCGCGATCACCAGCACCAGCAACGTGAAACGGACCGCGCGCAGCCGATTCTCGACCAGCGATCCCAAGTCGTAGAGCCACATCATATTGAACAAGAGGTGCATGAGCGTGAAATGCACGAAGATCGGAGTCACCAACCGCCAGATTTGCCCGCCGGCAATTTCCGACAGGTCCGATTGGATGCTGATGCGTTGTGGTTGGTGCGCGGAAATGAGCAAATCTGAAACGACTCCGCTGTCGCCCAAATCCGTGACGAGCGAAATGAGCACGCTGGCCACGATCAAAAACAAGGTCACGCGCCGGCCGCGCCAGGGGTTGGCAAATTGGTTGCGCATGTCGACGTAGTTTTTTTGCGCCTGACGAGTCTTTTGCGCCATTTCGCGCCGTGCAATCTTGGCTTCCTGCTCGGCCGCCTGATATCGTGCGTCGTTCGGCTGGGCAACGAACTTGTCGAGCTCCGCCTTGCTTCGATCCACCTGGTTCTCGTCGCGAACCCAGATCGACCACACGCCATCGCTCGGCTCCACTTTGGAACCGATTCCGAGCGTGAGCAGGTAACTGGCAAAACGCTCGGCGTCTTGCTTGATGGGAATCGTGCCGGCTTGCCGCATGGAATGAGGTGTGTTGGCTGGGTGGGTGAACTTGATTCGAGGCGAGATTTGCTTAGGCGGCGATCACGGAGAAAGGCGCACGTGCTGGACCTGATTGGCGATCATCCATTCCAGCCATTTCTCTTGTTCTTCCGTGATTTCCACTTCGGCCTGGTTCTCGCTATCGAGCGGAGAAACCAAGAGCAGCATGCCATCGGCCAGCACGCGCTCGGCATTGTCGAGGCTGACCCAATAGTCGCCGGCCGGCAATTGCGGGGCGCCGTCCTCGCCAGAGGGAGTCATGAAGTAGGCAATATCATGTTTGAACCGTGCTGGCATTTCCAGCGGCGCTAGATCGGCTCGATCCACGGCAAACACTCGCATCACACAGGCCCCTACTTCTGACACGACCATCCCATGGATAAGCCTACCAGAACGCTCCTCGACTCGCCACGCACCGAAGGAATCGGCCACGTTGTACGCCCTACGGGCAATTTTTACACGCTTTGCCCGGCCAGAAATCCCGTGCTCCAAGCGGCTTGAAAATTATATCCGCCGATCGGTCCGTCGAGATCGAGCACTTCGCCGGCCAGAAACAAGTTGGGCTGCAGCTTGCTTTGCATCGTGCGCGAATCCACTTCAGAGAGCGAAACTCCGCCAGCGGTGACTTCGGCCTTTTTGAAACCACATGTTCCGCTGATCGGAATGATCGCTCGCTTGCAGGCCTCGACCACGGCCGCTCGAGCCCGATGGCCCAACTCGGCCCCTTTCACGTCCGCTGCGACTTTCGCTTCCGCAAGCAAACTTTCGGCCAGCCGCCGCGGCAAGCTCTCGGGCACCAGTGTGATCAGATGTTTCTTGCCGTTGGCGGCCGCCAGGCTGCGCAGATTGTCGTCAAGCTCGGCGCGACTCGTCTGGGGCAAGAAGTCGACCTCCAGCACTAACTTATGCGGCAGCGGGTGGCCGCTGACCTCGCGGCTGACGTCGAGCATCACTGGACCAGACAAGCCGAAGTGCGTAAACAAGAACGAGCCGCGTCGCTCGGCCAGCACGTGCGATTTGCCGCCAGCGCCATCGGCCTTTTCGACGACGCGAACGGTCACGTCCGGAATCGTAATCCCCTTGAGATCGCGCACCCAAACGGCGGTTGTGGTGACCGGCACGAGCGCCGGTCGAGGCGGAACGATCGTGTGGCCGAACTGCGCCGCCCAACGATATCCCTCGCCGATTGTGCCGCACAGCGGGTACGATTGGCCGCCGCTGGTGATCAGCAGTTTGGCAGCCGAAAGTTTTCGCTTGCTGGTTGTCAGCTGAAACGTATCGTCTGCCTGCCGTTCAACGCCGACGAGCGACTCTTCGAGCGCCAGCTCGCACGGGGTCCGCTCGAGCCGGCGCACGAGCGCCGCGAGCACGTCGGTCGCCTTGTCGCTGGCCGGAAAGATCTTGCCGGTGGCTTCGACCTTGGTCGCCACCCCTTCGCGCTCGAACAAGTCGATGGTGTCTTGCACGCTGAGCGCTGCCAGCGCCGAGTGCAGGAACGAACCCTGGCGGCCGAACGCTTCGACGATGCCGCGATTGTCGGTGTCGTGCGTAATGTTGCAGCGCGTGCCGCCCGACATCAGGATCTTCACGCCCGGCTTGCGGTTTTTTTCCAACAGCAGCGTGCGTTTGCCGCGCTCGGCTGCCGTCGCCCCGGCCACCAGCCCTGCCGCCCCGGCTCCGACGACCACGACGTCCCAGGTCGATTCGCTCGCCATGTTCAATGCCCGGCCGCTCCCGATTTGGCGCTCGTTGGCGCCACCGCGCGGGCGGCATCGATTGTATTTGGGCACTTGCGACCCGCGGCGATATCGGAAATGCTCGCGCAGGTCGTCTCGGCGATTTTCACCAGAGCATCGCGCGTGAAGAACGCCTGATGGCCGGTCACTACAACGTTTGGAAACGTGAGCAGCCGGGCGAGGACGTCGTCCTGGAGCACGCGGTCGGAGAGATCCTGAAAAAACAGATCGGCTTCTTCCTCGTAGACGTCGAGCCCCAAAGCGCCGACGCGACCCGATTTCAAAGCCTCGACCACCGCGCGCGTGTCGATCACCGCGCCGCGACTGGTGTTGATCAGCATCACTCCCTGCTTCATGTGGGCTAGCGCCGTCTCGTCGATCAAATGATGTGTTTCCGGCGTCAAAGGACAATGCAGCGAAATGATGTCCGACTGTTTGTGAAGATTGTCGAGCGAGCCGTACTGCACGCCAAGTTTTAAACACTCCGGGTTGGGACTCAGATCGTGAGCCACCAACTGGCAGCCGAAGCCGTGCATGATCTTGGCCACGAGCGCGCCGATTTGCCCCGTGCCGACGATGCCCACCGTGCGGCCGTGAAAATCGAATCCCAGCAGTCCTTCGAGCGCGAAGTTCCCTTCGCGCACTCGGGCCACGGCGCGATGGATTTTGCGGTTGAGCGTGAGCATCAGCCCCACGGTGTATTCGGCCACGGCGTAGGGCGAGTAAGCCGGCACGCGCACCACGACAACGCCAAGTTCTTTGGCCGCCGCGAGGTCAACGTTGTTGAACCCTGCGCAGCGCAGCGCGACAACCTTTGTGCCGCCGGCAGCGAGCGATGTCAGCACGGCGCGGTCGAGCGCGTCTTGCACGAACACGCAGACCGCCGGATACCCGGCAGCAAGCGACGCCGTCTCCTCGCTCAGCCGGGGCGAGAAAAACACCAACTCGTGGCCGCTCGTCGCGAACGCCGGCTCGAGATACTCTCGATCGTAGGATTTCGTGCTAAAAACGGCGACTTTCATCGATCGACTTCTCAAGGGACTTGTGCACTGCGTCACCGATCCAATTATGCCCCTTCTCGACTTGGACGAATAGTCGGCATTTCACCGAAGGCCCGACGCACCGCCATAGACGAATTTCCAACTTTCGCGGTAAGCTCACGCTTTATCCAACGACGATCGCGGGTTTCTCGTAATGACGGAACTAACTGTCTGGGCGGCGGTGTTGATCTTTGCGGGTACGTATGCGGTGATTGCCTTCGCCCGGCTGCCGTGGTTGCATCTCGACCGGCCTGGAGCGGCCGTGCTGGGCGCGGTGCTGATGGTTGCCTGCGGAGTGCTTTCGTTCGACGAAGCCTGGCAGGCCATTGATGCGCGCACGATCGTGCTGCTGTTGGGCATGATGATTCTCAACGTCCTGTTGGAAGAGAGCGGGTTCTTTGAGCTGGCGGCTGGCGCTGTGCTCAGCCGCACACATTCGGCGGCGTCGCTATTGATTGGCCTGACAATCCTCTCGGCCGTGCTGTCGGCCCTGTTTCTCAACGACACCGTGTGCCTGATGCTGACCGCGCCGGTGTTGTCGATCGTACGCCGCATGCGTTTGCCGCCGGTGCCCTATCTGGTGGCGCTGGCGATGAGTGCCAACATCGGTAGCGTAATGACCCTGGTGGGCAATCCACAGAACATGTTGATTGGCAGCTACAGTGGCTGGACCTACGCCCGGTTCCTGTTGTGGATGGCGCCGGTCGGCGCGGCTAGCCTGGCGGCGCTGATTGGCATTCTGCTGTGGTTCTATGGCTCGCGATTGAAAGCAACAACGGCCAATGGTTTGGAGGGTGTCGCCTCGGTCGAATTGAGGGATCCGCAGGTCGATCGGCCCTTGCTCATCAAATCGCTGATTGTCCTGGCGGGCGTGTTGGCGGGATTTATCTTCGTGGCGGATTTGCCGCTGGTGGCCATGCTGGGCGCGATGCTCTTGCTATTAATTTCGCGGCGCTCGCCCGAGCAGATTCTGTTGCGCGTCAATTGGGTGCTGCTGATGTTCTTTGCCGGCTTGTTCATTGTCGTCCACGGCTTGGAGCAGACGGGACTCGTCAAGCAATTGATCGCCGTCCTGCGGCCGATGTATGGCACGAGCCTGGCCACACAGATTCCAATGTTTAGCCTGGTGACCGTGATCGCCAGCAACGTGGTCTCGAATGTGCCTTTTGTCGTGCTGGCGCGAGAGATTGTGCCAGAGTTTGCCGATCCACAACTGATGTGGCTGGTGCTGGCGATGGCCAGCACGCTGGCCGGCAATCTGACCATTCCCGGATCCGTAGCGACACTGATCGTGCTCGAAGTAGCCAAGCGACAGTCGCCCGGACCAGAGGGCCAAGTCGGATTCTTCGAATTCCTGCGCGTCGGAATTCCCGTCACGCTGATCTCTACCGCGCTAGGCGCGTTGATCTTGGCCGCGGAGCATGTGTTATTTGGCGGCTCGCAATAGCTACGCTCAGGATGCCGGGTGGGCCAGACGACATCGTCGTCTGGCTTGCGCAGCAACAAGAGGCGAGTCTTCCTTGTCGGCGTCTGGGTTGCTCAGCAAAAAGAGGGGTAGCCATTCAGCAGGAGCTTCTCTTCTGCATCATCCTCAAGCAGTTTCGCCTCTTGTCCCTGCGGGCCCCAGACAACGAGTTGTCTGGGCCACCCAATGAGCCCGATTGGGGTGGCCCAGACGCCGGCTTCGGCGTCTGGGTTGCGCAGCAACAAGAGGGGCAGCCATTCAGCAGGAGCTTCTCTTCTGCATCATCCTCATGCAGTTTCGCCTCTTGTCCCTGCGGGCCCCAGACAACGAGTTGTCTGGGCCACCCAGAAGCCAGTCCCGACTCAGCTTCCAGCCATCGGCGGATACAACGAATACCCACTGACAGCGGTTTCAATCCTGAACACTGTTTTACCGGACGTCACA
>Ga0163150_10006451_pt1 | contig 14338 bp, 7 predicted proteins | sample OliLakLV19P2IB_FD_148628 | JGI IMG/M metagenome (GOLD analysis project Ga0163150, IMG submission 148628) | Freshwater microbial mat bacterial communities from Lake Vanda, McMurdo Dry Valleys, Antarctica - Oligotrophic Lake LV.19.P2.IB | ecosystem: Environmental > Aquatic > Freshwater > Lake >...
GCCGAAAAACTGGCCATGGCGCTGGATGACGTGCTCGATTTCGTCGATAGCGACATCAGCGATTTTGAAGCCGGTCAGCAACTGCGGGCTTTCCTGAACCGGAACGGAGCGGTGGCGAAGCTTCGCAGGGACTGCGCAGCGGTCAAAGAGTGGGACAACAATAACTATCTGCCGCTGCTCTGGAAATATTACCGCAGTCACCGCAAGGTTCTCTTTCGATTGGCGCGAGCGCTCAAGTTGGAGGCCACCAGTCAGGATCGTGCGCTGCTGGATGCGCTGGCCATTGTGCTGCAGTACCGCCGGGCCGATTCGATTCCCGCCAAAGACATCGATCTGTCGTTCGCTACGGAACGGTGGCGCACCCTGATGTGCCGTGAGCGCGACGGCGGCCAGTTTTTGTTGCGCCGCCAGTTCGAGGTCTGCGTGTTCTGTCACGTCGCCGTCGAGTTGAAATCAAACGACATCAGCATCGCTGGATCGGAAGCTTTTGCCGACTATCGGCGCCAGTGTTTGACGTGGGAGGAGTGTCAGCCCCTACTGAACGAGTACTGCTCCAAAGTCGGCCTGCCATCCGCGGCCAAAGGACTCACTGAGCATCTGCGGACACAACTCGCCGAAACTGCAATGAAAGTGGATCAGGGTTATCCAAAAAACGAAGGGGCGATCGTGATTGACAGTGGCGGCGTGCCGGTGTTGAAACGCGCCCGGGCGCGGGTAGTTCCAAAATCCGCCGAAGCTCTGAGTGCTGCCGTCGTGAGCCGGATGCCGGAGCGGCACCTGCTCGATGTCCTGGCCAACACGGAATACTGGACGGGCTTCGCGCGACACTTCGCACCTCTGTCTGGCTCGGATCCGAAATTGGATCGGGCAGTGGAACGGTACATCCTGACTGTGTTCGCAATTGGCTGCAACCTCGGTCCCAACCAGGCCGCGCGGCACATGGCGGGCTTAGTGAGCGCGCACATGCTGTCCTGGGTCAACCGGCGGCACGTTACGATCGAAAAGCTCGAAGCGGCGCAACGGGATTTGATCGAACTCTACTTACAGTTGGACCTGCCGCAGGTGTGGGGCGACGGGCTGACCGTGGCCGCGGACGGCACGCAGTACGAAATGTACGAGGAGAACCTGCTGGCTGGTTATCATTTTCGTTACCGCAAAACAGGGGCGGTGGCATATCGGCATGTGGCCAACAACTATATCGCCACCTTCGGACATTTCATTCCGCCGGGCATCTGGGAAGCGGTTTACGTGATCGAAGGTCTGCTGAAGAGCCGGTCCAGCGTCCAGGCGGAATCGGTGCATTCCGACACGCAAGGGCAATCGGAGACGGTATTCGCCTTTACGCACCTGTTGGGCATCAAGCTGATGCCGCGCATCCGCAATTGGAAGGGGCTGAAGAGTTGTACCGGCCCGACGAGAAAACGCGGTACGACCACATCGGCACGTTGTTCGATGGCGCCATCGACTGGGAATTGATCGAGTCGCACTGGCAGGATCTGATGCAGGTGGTGCTATCCATTCAAGCGGGTAAGATTTCCTCCGCGATGTTGCTCAGAAAACTGGGCAACGAGAGCCGCAAAAACAGACTGTACCGGGCGGCGCGAGAAGTCGGGCGGGTGGTACGGACGATGTTCTTGCTGGATTGGATCTCGAATCTGCCGCTCCGCCGGGCCGTGACCGAGACGACTAATAAGATAGAGTCATACAACGGCTTCGCCAAGTGGATTTCATTCGGCGGCCAGGGCGTGATCGCCGAAAACAATCCGGACGAGCAGCAGAAGCGGCTGCGCTACAACGACCTGGTGGCGGGCGCGGTGATTCTGCAAAACACCGTCGACATTACTCGAATCCGGAAGCAATTAGAGCGGGAAGGGTGGACCATTCGCCAAGAGGACCTCGCTTTCCTCAGCCCCTACATGACACGCACGCTCAAGCGTTTTGGAGACTATCACCTGGATCTGGGACGAGCGCCGGAGCCGTGGTCCGGCGAAACAGTCCTGCCGCGCAGGGGACCGCAACGTGCCGAGCAGGGCGTACTGCCTTTCCCGATGGAAGCGTGATGCCGGATACCAGATCCGTTGAGGACCGGGCCGGTCTCACAAACGAGGGTTTTTGATAAGCCTCGCCGTCCTCCCTTTGCAGTACGTAGAATCAACGTGATTCGGTTCTCACAAAGGGTTCTTGAAATGATATTCTCATTTCATTCCATCCTCATGAGTTTCGATAAGGAGGCTCCCGGCAATGCTGATCGGTTACGCGCGCGTTTCCACGCAGGACCAGAATCTTGATCTACAGGTCAAGGCTTTGACCAAGGCCGGGTGCAAGAAAGTCTTCGACGACAAGCTCAGCGGTACTCGCGCCGAACGGCCTGGACTGGCCACGGCGCTGGCCATGCTACGCGAAGGCGATACCCTCGTGGTCTGGAAACTCGACCGGCTGGGCCGTAGCGTCAAGAATCTTGTCGATTTGGTCGGCGAACTTCATGGGCAGGGGGTTCAGTTCAAGAGCCTCACCGACTCTATCGACACCGGCACCGCCTCTGGCCGATTTTTCTTTCACGTGATGGCCAGTCTTGCCCAAATGGAGCGCGAACTTATGGTCGAGCGCACCTGCGCCGGTCTGGAAGCCGCCCGCCGCCTCGGCCGCAAAGGCGGTCGAAAACGTCAGATGACGGATAGCAAGGTTACGTCCGCCAAGAAACTGCTGGCCAACGGTGTCCCGCCTAAAGACGTCGCCAAGAACCTCGGGGTCTCCGTCCCTACCCTCTACCGCTGGATTCCCGCCTCTTCCCAGCCTTAACGTACTTTATAATCCGTTTTCTGAAGCGACCCCAGGTACTTGGCGGAGCAATGTCCTATTTTTACGCTTATTCCGGCTCAACCCGATCTGCTGCTCTAGCAACAGCGCGATCTCGGGCCCTCTGTACAAGGTGCGGCGCCCTCGCGGTGGAATCGATTCCGCCCCCCAGAACCAGTCCTGCCAGAAATCGCGCGGCCTGTCGTGTGCCCCTGCCGAGCCACACGTCGAAGGAGCCGCGGCCGAACGTGAGATTAGCCGTCGCGGTGTCCCAGGAGACGCCCTGTTCCCTGTCGTCAGTGTCAGATTCGATTGTGATCACACAAGACAGCAGAGGGATGTCGTTCGGCTCCGCTTCCCACAGTCCTCAGCACAACGAGAACGTCACGGAGGGCCGATAGGTGGCTACGGTCGTCGTCAATGTCCTCATCGTTCGTACCGCGCTTGGGGTGCGGGCCTGATGCGGTCGACGGCATGAAGTTGGTTCCATTGGCCGCCCACTCTCGATGCCACGCCACAAGGTCTAGGCGGGAATCCGCGAGAGATGCGGCGAGGCTCTTCAACGGCGCGGCCGGTGGCTGCGGTGCCAGGCTGCTGAAGGCATATAGCAGTTCGAGCTCTTGGGGCTGGTGCAGAACGATGCTCACTCCACCTGAGGCCGTCCCGTTCAGCTCGGGCACCCGCGAGGATGGCGAGGATGGATCGCATGGGCATGCGCTCCGATCAGGCTCGCGCTGGTGAAACCAAGCCTTCCAATTTTCTGTTCGCGGTAGGGAATTTCTCCAGGTCCGCGCCGAGCACGCCGCTTGCCAGCGTCAGGTACAGCTCCCCCATGGTGCCGGTTGTCTTCGTGTGAACGCCTTTGCTCAGCCGCTTGTGTCCGGCCAGGATCGCAACCAGACCATTGTTCTTGTGTGCGTTGGCTTCGGCGTGCTCATGGATGTAGGCCAGGCAGCAATGGTCCAGCAGCGTTCCGTCGCCTTCCGGGATGGATTTCAGTTTCGCGATCAGGTAGGCGAACTCTTCGGCGTGCCAGCGGCAAATGTCGCGCAAGATCCGCTGGCCGCGCGGGGAGTCGGCGCTTGTGTGGGTGTAGTCGTGGTGCCGCAGGGTCGTGTAGCCCAGCCATGGCAAACGCACCAGGCTCTGGCACTTCGTCAGCATGTACGTGGCTACGTGCGTCTGGCCCGATGCCAGCGCGTGTACCAGCAGATCCGATTGTAGCTTCGCGATGCGCGGATAATCTTTCACGTCGCCGCCAAGCTCGGGCTCTTCGGCCTTGCTGTATTCCGGCGGCAGCGCCAGGATCGCTTTCTCCAGGTCGCGAATAGAAGCGAAATGGTCTTCCACGCGCTGCACGTCGTTCTTGCCTAAGGACCGCTTGAGGTCTGCGAAGTCGTCGCGCACTGCGTCCAGCACACTTTGCTTGCGCTGGCGCCAATCCGGTTGCTTGGTTTGAAAAATACGATCAAAGAGGTTGTGAGGGATCAGCTCCGGCGGAAGGGCGCGCTCGTATCCGGCCCAGCTCATGTTGCGGTGAATGCTCTCCCCGCGCGATTCCTGGCACACCCCAATCTGCAAGGAGCGGAAGCGCGTGGACCCCCCAATCCTGGCGGCGATCAGCTGATCGATGGAGGGGCCGCCAGCTCCCCGTCCGGTAAACGAAGTCCCCGTAACCAGGCCGCTCATCGACCGGTGATGATCGTTGCCCGGTCCGGGCATCCGGGCAGCGGGATTGTCCAGTCCGGAGAGAACGTGAATGTCGTCGCGGAACGGCGCGAGAGGCGAAAGGCAGGGAGTCAGTTGGTATTCCGGCCCGGTCTCGGGCGGGATCCAGTACCGCTCCGGGATTCCATTGCCGTTGAACCAAAGCACGAACCGGGACGGAATGGTAGTGCCAGCGGCGTAGGCCGTGCCGTGTGAGTTGAACATCACATGCAGCGGCGGCAAGCCCACCCGGATCAATGCGCCAGCCGAGCCTACACCGCGCAGGAACCGCCGCCGCGAAAAATCTTTATCTCAGACATCGGTTCACTCCTGTACGCCCATCGCCAGTTCCCCAGTTAGGAATATCATTAGCTCTTTCAATCGGTATTGCGAGAGTTGAAAGGTTTTCAGGGTCCGGGCCAGCAAGGCTTGGTCGGCAGGGGTCTCGTGACGGCCGTACGCATACCGGAACAATTGGCGCACCACGCATTCCTGACACTGCGGACTGCGCGCGAGAAGTTCTCCCAGTTGCTTGGGCCCTGTAAATGGAGAGTCCGAGATGCCGCTGACAGCGCCGCGCGCATCGAGTTCCAATTCCACGGTAACCGGTTTGTCGTCGCGGCTCTCCCGGATCGGGAAGAACGTGATGCGATCCTTGTCCCGGTACCGTCCTATGGCGTCGAACCGCTCCAGGCCGAAACCGATGGGATCCATCAGCGTATGGCAGCCGGCGCAGGCGGGGTTGGCTACGTGCTCCTGGAGCCGCTGCCGGTTGGTGAGAGGCCTGGAGGCAACCAGCGGCGGCAGATTGCTATTGGTTCCAGGCGGAGGAGCAGGAACCGTCTGGCAAAGAAAATGTTCCCGCACGAAAAAGCCGCGCACGGTGGGGGAAGTTTCTCCCGGCTTGCTGGTGAGCGCCGGAAACATCGCATGCCCAAGAATGCCGCTCCGGTTCATGGCGTGTAGCGCAGGTCCAATTCCCGCAGGTGCGTCATCGCTTTCAGCTTCTGCAATCCGGCGTTGGTGACCTTGGTGCGGTACAGGTTCAGCGATTCCATCCGCGTCATTCCCGCCAGGGCGTCCAGGCCGGCATCGGTCACTTCCGCGCCAAGCAGGTTCAGACTGCGCATCGCGTTCAGGTTGCGCAGGTGGGCGAGGCCGGTGTCGGTCACCTTGGTACCGTACAGGTCGAGTTCGGCAAGCTTGCCGAGTCCGCTCAAGTGACGCAGACCTTCATCGGTAACCAAAGTGTCGCGGAGATAGAGCTTGGTCAAATCCGGCATCGACGCCAGATGCTTCATCCCCTCGTCGTCAAAGCGTGTGTGCTTTACGTCGAGCGCGCGCAGACGGGTGAACGGGGCCAGCGTATGCCCTTTGATCCTGGCTTGCGCGACACGCAACTCCACCAGATTTGTGAGCGGAGCCAGGGCCTCAATGGCGTTGTCTTCGAGCTGCACATCGGTCTGCACCGGCAGGCTCAGCGCAAACTTTTCCAGTTGAACCATACCGGCGAAGTATTGCAGCGTGGTTCGTGAAACCGATGTTGGCAGCGAGTGCCAGCTTCTGCCCGAAATGTAGAGTTCCCGCAGTTGCCGGAGACCGCTCAACCGTTTCATTTGCGAGGGCTCCACGTCCAGCGGCACCAGATTGACGGTGTGGAGCTGAAACTCCCCGGCCGGAAGCTGGTCCAGGCCCCAAATCCGCACACGGCTTCCGTGAACGACAACGCTGCCGCCCAACCGCAGAACCCATTCCGCTACCGCGCGGTCGCTCCCGGCGTCTGCGGGAGCCTGACCGTTCGCCATGGCCGGCAGCGTGAGCAGAGCCGTCGCGATCATCAGCAGGCGCGTCATTTCCAATAGCTCCTCGATTCAACTATTGCCGGTCTAAGCTGTCCCATATCAGAACTCGATCCTCGTGCCGAGCATTACCGTGCGGGCACCGCTTTCGTCCTGCGACTGGAGGCTGCGGATCCGGCCGCGTTGGGTGATCGAGCTTATGTCCGCGTTGGGGGTGCTGAAGTTGGGATGGTTGAGGGCGTTCGTCGTGGTGAAGCTGAATTCAAGCCGGCGCCGTTCACCAAGAGAAACGTTCTTGTACAACCCAAGGTCCCAGTTGACGGTGCCCGGCCCTGCGAGAATTCCGTTGCCTGCGTTGCCGAAACGACCGGCGTTCAGCGGGGGAATGACGAAAGCGTTAAAGTCAAACCAGCGGTCGATGGTGCGCTCGGACTTGGGCAGGTTGCCGGCCCCGATTCGATCGGGCCTGCCGCCGATGGTGTCGGTGTTTGACGGGTCGCGCCCGGTGAAGGAAGGGGTGAAGCGTTGGCCGGTCTGAAAAAGAGTGATCCCTGAGAGGTTCCATCCGCCCACCAGGTGTCCAGCCAGGCCGCGCCACCCGTTGAGCCATTTCCGGCCGGGACCGAAGGGGAGTTCCCAGATGTAGCTGGCCACCATGCGGTGGCGTCCCAGGAACAGGTCGTCACCCCACTCAGGCCTTCTGTTATAAGCGTCCTGGATCCCGGCGCCTTGCTCTCCGGAGTCCAAGCCGTGAGAGAGTTGTTTGGCCCAAGTCCAGCCCACCTGGTAGTAGACGCCGCGCGCCAACTTCCGCTCGGCCTCCACTTGCAGCGCATGATACATGGAATTGCCGCCGTTGGCGACCAGCGTCACGTTGCGGTACTGGGGATAGGGGCGGCGGTTGTTATTGAATGGCGTGACGCTCGCCGGCGGCTGATTGAAGTTACGGCGGTAGAGCAGATTGACCGAGCGGGTGCCGATGTAGGAGGCGCGGAAGCCCGTGGCCAGGAACTCCTGCTCAAGCGTGAAATTCCACTGCATCGTGTAGGGATTGAAAAGGCCGGCCTCCACCGCCGAGATGTTCTGCGAGCCGGGCGAACCGACGCCAAGAAAGGGCTCCGGAAACTGGAACAACGGGACGCCGTTCACGATGCGGTTGACGAAGTTCTCATTCGAGGTGAAAGGCCCGCCCTGGCTCAGGGTATGGAAGGTGCTGGAGGACAGGTTGTTGTGGTACACCCCGAACCCAGACCGCACCACCGTGCGGTTATGGTCCAGTGGCCGCCAGGCGAGCCCGACGCGCGGGCCGAAGTTGTTGTTATCGCCCCGCCTCAGACCCCGCCTGGGGAATCCGGCCTCCTGAGCGCTCACGATCCCTATGCTGGCCGGGAAAATGGGGACGACGTCGCGCTCGATCACGGTCCGCGTGGGCACTACCAGATTGCCGGTGGCCGGGTCGAAGTTGAACATGCGGTCGAACTTGTCGGCAAACGGGTTCATCCACTCATAGCGCAGCCCCAGGTTCAGAGTCAGCCTGGAGTGCAGCTTGAAGTCGTCCTGTATGTAGCCGGCGTGGATCTGATTGCGGCCGTAGGTGCGGCCCTGCGGAGTGTTGCGGAAGGTGCTCTGCGGAATCCCCAGCAGGAAGTCGGCGTAGGAGAAACCGGTGAAAGCGCCGGTGAAATCGTAGCGGCCGAAAATCGTGATGGGGATCGAGTTGCGGGAAGCCTGCTGCCTGCGGAAGTTGTAGCCCAGCTTGAGCGAGTGGCGGCCCTTGACGATAGTCAGATTATCGATGAAGTCGTAAACCATGTCTTGGCTGCGCTGGTGTTCGATTTGCGTAATCTGCGAGAAGTCGTTGATGCGCACGTTAGGGACTCCGGCGATGTCGGCGGTGGCTGTCAGGCCGCGGATGCCCAGCTCGCGGACGATCGGAAGGCCGCGGAGGGGGCCCTGGAAGCGGTTCTCGTGCCATGCGAAACCGGCCCGCAGCTCGTTGATGACGCGCGGCGAGAAGATATGCGTGTCCACCAGCGACATGTTGCGGATGCGGCGCATCTGATCGCGCAGGCCGGTATCGGGCAACTCACCCTCCGGCACCGGCGTCGGCATGTTTCTCCAGGAGAATCGGCCGAAGAACGAGTTCTTGTCGTTGATGCGGTGATCGATGCGCGTGTCGAAGTGGTTCCACAGCGGAGCATTGCCGACCTGGGCGCGGAGGTTCTGCTGCAACTGGTCGGGCGGGCCAAAATTGGGAGCCTGGAAGAAGCGGTCCTGAATCCTGGCCGACACCGGGCTAACGCGCGAGGCCGGGATCAGGTTGCCGGCGAAAGGCTGGTTGTTGGCCGGGTCGCGTACGACGATGAGAGCGGCGCGGCTGTCGCGCACCTGCGAGAAATTGCCGCGCCGAATGGCCGCCGTAGGCACGCTGGAGTTGAAGACGGTCTGGGTATGGTTGCGATTGCCCTCGAAGGCGTAGAAGAAGAAGGTGCGGTTGCGCCCGTTGTAGCGCGGCAGCAGCACCGGCCCGCCAATGCTGGCGCCGAACTGATTGTACACGCGGAACGGCTTGCTGGTGGCGAAAAAATTGCGCGCGTTGAGGCTGCCGGTGGAGTACTGATGAAACAGGCTGCCGTGAAATTTGTTCGTGCCGCTTTTCGAGGTGACGATCACGCTGGCCACGCCGGGGTACTCGGCGCTGTTGTTGACCATGATCAGTTTCATCTCCTGCACAGACTCAAAGCTCGGCTGGGCCGGAGTAACCTGACCGCCGCCCTGGTCGCCCAGTTGAGTTCCGTCCATCACGAAGTTGTTCTGGGAACTGCGGCTCCCGCCGAAGGAGTGCGAGGAAGCACCCTCATAACGGAACGAGCCGGGCGAGAGGCTCATGTATTTGAAGATGCCGCCGCCGAAGGCGTCGCCGCGCACCATGTTGAGAGGCAACTCGCGCATCTGGCGGCCGGTGCGCACGTCGCTGATCGTGCCCGTGTCGGTTTCCACCAGCGGCACCTCCGAGGACACGGTGATGTTTTCCGTGACATGGCCGACCGACATTTTCATGTCGATACGCAGGCTCTGGCCGGTTTCAAGCAGCACTCGCTGATAAACCAAGCGCTGGAATCCAGGCGCTTCCGCCGTCACCGAGTAGGAGCCGGGGTTAAGATGCGTCACCTCATAATCGCCACCGTCCGCCGTGGTCGTTTGGCGGGAAATGTTGGTGCCTTCGTTGGTCACCGTCACTTCGACGCGGGGCACCGCGGCTTGGGCCGGATCCAGAACCGTGCCACGGATTGTGCCGAACGTGGTTTGCGCCGTCAGAACCGGCGAAATCAGGATACTTCCAAAAACGGCGCACAGAAACGCAGATCGCCATAAGCCCCTGCTCGTCATTGTATCCCCCTTCCAGGAAAACTGCGCCGAGAGTATCACGCTGGCAGCGATTCCGCAACCAAGTTTGAAAAACTGAAAACTGCTCAGACTGCTAATTTGGACGGGAGTGAGTGTATTTATGAAATCGAGTACTTAGCGTTTAGAAGTTGACACGCGCCCCCAGTTGCACCTCGCGTGGATTCACAAACAGTCCGGTGATGCGCCCGAAGTTCGGGCTGGTGACACTGACGTTCGGCGTTCCGAAGTGTGTGTTGTTGAACAGATTATAGAACTCCGCCTGGAACCTGAAACTGACCTTTTCGGTGATGGCGACCGTTTTCTGGAACGTCACGTCCCACTTATTGATGCCCGGAGCCCGGATATCGGCGATTCGTGAAGAGGTACGCCGCAGCGTGAATGGCTGCTGGGGGACAAACTGGGTAGTGTCAAACCAGGCGTCAACATTCCGCGGGTTCGCGGTGGACCGGGCCATTCGCTCAACGCTTGCCGGTTCCAGCGGGGCGCCGGACTGGAGGGTGACGACCCAGTTCATCTGCCAGTTGGAGACCAGGCGGCGCAGCACGGGGTGCGTGGAAGCGGCAAACTGTCGTCCAGGGCCGAATGGGAACTCGTACAAGCCGTGGAGCACAAGGCGCTGTGGACGGTCGGAGTTGGAGATAACGTTCTCCGGCTTGGCGTCATTGGGATTGAGATACGAGGTGGCCTCCATCAGTTTTGACAGTGTGTAGGAAAGGCCGAAGTAGAGCCCCGCCGACATACGCTTGTTGATCTCCAGTTGCAGGGAGTGGTAATTGGCCCAGCCGAAGGGGAGATTGGAGTTCGTGAAACCGGTGAACTGCGGAAATGGCCGTAGCAGTTGCGCGACCGTAGTGGTGGGCTGGCTCAGCGCACTGGTTGTATCGGTGATCACGCCAAAGAAGGGATTGGAAACGCGGGCATTCAACCGGGTGCCGAGAGCGAGGAACTGATCGGGATGTTGGTTGATGTTGCGGTTGTTCATGGTCAACCGCTGCGAGACGCTGCCAACGTAACTTGCCTGGATAGACGTTTGCCCCGGCAAAACGAACTGAAAGCCTTGCGAGAACTGCTGGGTGAGTCCGTGCAGAAATGCGGGTCTTGAGCCACCGGCCGAGATCGTGTTGGCGGTGATGCTCTGACCCAACCCGGTCATCAAGCCGCCGGAGGCGCCCGGCGGCAGCAGCAAGCCTTGCGGGAAGGGGTCCCGCAGGGTGTGGAAGGGTGTAAGGTTATTGTCCAGACTGGTAACCATCTGGGTGGCTAGTGAAAAGCCGTCCAAGCGGTAATTGGAAATATTATTCGGCGCCAGGAAAATGCCGTAGCCCCCGCGGGCCACCATCCAGTCGGTAACCCGGTACGCATAGCCGAAGCGCGGCGCCCAGATAGCGGCGGGCATGGCGAGGTGTTCGCGCGGCGTGGCGTCCACGGCAAGAAAGCGGAGCCCGCCCCTGACAGTAATGTCAGCGAGCTCGGGAATGCGACTGGCTGCGTAGTTGGCTTTCACGCCTGCTTCAATCGGACTCGCCAGCGCACCGTCCAGCCCTGCGCTGCCGCGGTTAAAGCGGTCGGTAGTACCGTTTTCGTGTTCGACGCGAAGCCCGAGATTGAGGGTTAACCGCGCAGTCACTTTCCAGTCGTCCTGAAAATAGACGGCGTGGTAGGTATTCTGCAAAGCGGGCGCCGCGTTGATGTCGGCGGCGCCGGTTGTCGGCGTGCCGAGCAGAAAGGCGGCAAAGCCGTGGCCGGCGGTTGCGGACACGGTCACCGGATTGGGCCCCTGGGTGAAAGCGCGGTTGAACCGAAAAACGCCAGCGGCGCGGGCGGCGTTATAGGAGTTAGACTGCGCCAGTTGATAACGATAACCCCACTTGATGGCATGGCGGTTCACGGTGTAGTGGAAATTGAAGAGCGGATTGTACTGATTGATAAACTGCCGGGAGGTGGTGCGGCCGGCGCCGAGGTTTTCAACATCGCCGTTCATTTCGAAACGGGGGAAGGTGGCAAACGAAATACTACGGGTAAAGACTTCAGGAAAGCCGAGGGTGGCAACGTTGAAGCCTTCGCCGTACATGATATTCGCCTCATTATAGCGAGTAAAGCCGATGCGGGCGTCGAATACCATTCGCGGGCTCATCACCCATGTATAACCAGCACCCGCGCCAATGTTACCGCGCTCGAACTCATCCTGGCCCGAGGTGGGGTTGCCGGCGGGGCGGCTGGCTTCGCCATAAAACGGGCTCGATGGATCGAGGCGATGGTTCCAGCCGTAGCGGAAAAAGAGGAGGTGATTGGCGTTGATTTGATGGTCGGCGCGCGATGCAAGCGACGCCCAGCGACGCCCGCTGATCTGGGGATTTTCGAAATTCTCTAGATTTTCCGCGGTGCGGCGGAGATTGGGGATGGGGTAGTATTTCAGTGCGTTGACCGCCACGGGATCAAACCGGTTTTGTGGCATGCGGTTACCGGGAAACGGGGACCGGACTAAACCGGAGCCCTCGGCGCGGATAGTGGCCGGATCAAAGATAGTTAGCAGGCGGCTGATGCGGTCGGTGGTTTGCGAGAAATCGCCCTGCCTCTCTAACTCAGTCGGAACCATGGCCCGGGCAAATGCGGTGCCGCGGACTTGCGTGCCCTCGAAGTTGAAAAAGTAGAATGTTTTGTCGCGCCCGTTATAGAGCTTTGGAAGCCGGAATGGCCCGCCGAAACTGGCGCCGTAGGTGTTTTGCTTGAATTCGTTCCTCGGGTTTCGGTTGCGATTATTGAAGAAGCTATTCGCGTTGAGGTTGTCGTTGCGCAAAAACCAATAGGCTGTTCCGTGGTAGTCGTTAGAGCCCGACCTTGTCGTCACATTGACAAACGCAGCGCCGGAATGGCCGAACTCGGCATCGTAAGCCGATGTCTGCACGCGCATTTCCTGCACGGCGTCGGGCGAGGGCGACAGCGAAACGACGTCGATGCGCATGTTTGGAATGCCGTCCAGCAGGAACTCCGAACGCGCCTCAGCGCCTGAGGCGGCGAAATCCGCCGGACCGAACACATCCCAGGGATTGAGAGCGCCCGGACTGCCGGTGTATTGTATGCCCGGCGAGAGCGCCAGGAAGGCGTAGGGATTTCGCCCGATGAGGGGCAGTTCGTTGAGAACCTGGGCGTTGACGGTGGTGCCCAGCGATCCGGTTTCGGTCCGCAGCAGCGCCACCTCACCGGTAACCGTGACGCTTTCGGCCACTACGCCGAGCGCCAACTCGAAATCGACAGTGGTAGTTTCGCCGGTCTGCAACTCGACCCCTTCGCGCACGGACCGTTTGAAGCCGGTTCGTTCGGCTTCGAGCCGGTAAAGGCCACGGTCGAGCAGCGTGAACCGGTAGAAGCCCGAATCGTCGGTCATCTGGGTGGCGACGAGTCCGGTAGCGGAGTTGGTGAGCCGGATCTGCACGGCGACTGCGGGAGCGCCGGTTGAGTCGCGCACGATTCCGGTGAGATTAGCCTTGTTTACCTGGGCTGACAGGGACCCGAGAAGAGTGAAAAAGACGCTTATACAGACGACATAGCGCATGGTCAAGCCCATCCTTCCGGGGCCCAGAGTATTACAGGTGGCTCCCCTTAGTCAACACGAATTTCCGGACACCAGCGATTCCGCAACGAAGGTGAAGATTTGGGGGCACGGCAGAGCGATGGTCCGTTTTTCCTGGATTTGGGATGCAGATGAGTGAGGCGGCGACCGTTTCGCTCGTGGGGAGCGGTTATTTTCGAGGCGCGGGCGTACTCCGTCGATAGCGGGCGGAATGCGGGAGTGAAACGCAGAACGAAACAGCGGACGGGAGATCGAGGAAATAGGGAGACTCAGGGCGATAGGTTTGGGATTATTCCGGCGTGAATGTCGGCAGACATGAGCTTGGCCCAGAACACCTGAGTTCTGCCCTTGCGGATGGCTGGCTTGAGATTCAACTTCAGAAAAGCGTGAAAGAAATTGAAGGCGAGGAATGCCATCAGCAGGAAGCATTCGATGGCGTTGGGGTCGTGCTTATAGATGTGATCAGCGTTCCAGTGGGTGGACAGTTCGTTGAACGCGTGATTCTCGCTGTCCCACCGCATATGGCCAAAGGCAACAACCTGTCCGGTTGAAACCGGTTTGGCTGGAAGCGTGGTAACCCAGACCCAATCACTGGTTAACGTTGCGTCTTTGCCGTTGAGTTGACGCCGCACCGGCCAGGTCTCCAGGGAACGGACCACGCGCACCGGAGTATTGACCTGCGGCCACGAAAGCAGATCCGGAAAGTCCCACCACAAACACTCGCGGAACCGGAAGGAGCCTTCCTGCGGGGCGACATGTTCGAACAGGCCGGCGACAGCCTGATACAGGTTGCGCTTTTCATTCTTGAGCACCACCAGGGCGTGCCTGCCGCGGTCCAGAAGAAAGTTGAAGAAGGGCGCAGTGGCATAGAGAGCGTCGGCGAATACCAGATCGAAAGCACGGGGGTACGCGGCGATCACCCGTTCCAGGAGCCGCAGAGCCGTGTCCACTTCGCCCTCTCCGGCTCGCTGCGGCTCGAGATCCAGCAGCAGGCGAACGGGCTTGCCGCCTGGCCGCACGGCAGGCAGCAGCATCAATGTTACTTGCCGGTGGTAAT
>Ga0163150_10006452_pt1 | contig 14338 bp, 7 predicted proteins | sample OliLakLV19P2IB_FD_148628 | JGI IMG/M metagenome (GOLD analysis project Ga0163150, IMG submission 148628) | Freshwater microbial mat bacterial communities from Lake Vanda, McMurdo Dry Valleys, Antarctica - Oligotrophic Lake LV.19.P2.IB | ecosystem: Environmental > Aquatic > Freshwater > Lake >...
TTTCCTCCTGACACCAGTTAACTCTCCGCCTCCACGCCGCCATTCTCGCCTCGCACTCCCGGTCAAGCCACTCGTGCGCCCAGCCTTCGCCCCCCGTAACTAACGCATTACTTAACCTGATGATCGATGGATTCACAGGAGATTCTGAAGAGACAGCCATCAATCACATTCTCGAAGCAACCAAGGCCAACGATCCGGACGAGTTCTACCAGATCATCGTCGCAGTGGGTTACGACGAGCTGGCATCGAATCTCCATGGCGAGGAGTGGGATGACTTCTTGAAGTTGCTGGCAGCTTAGCAGGACTTGGTCGTGGGAAGGTGTCTGCCTGTTACGCGGTGGGCAACTTTCCCGCAGACCTCGCGATAAGCACGACAGGGGCAACCGCCCCAACAAAGGAGATTGATATGAGTATTGTCATTGGAATAGACCAACTGGCTCGGCTCGTCAGAAGGTTCGATGTGCAGGCCCTCAACCCCCAGCCGTTGCCACCGAGGGAGGAGTGCTTCAGCTTGTTCGACAACCTGAAGTCCCGTGCGCTGAATCCGCAGCCCTTGCCTCCGAAGGAGCTGGGCTTCCAGCTTTTCGGCAACTTGAATTCTCGAGCTCTGAATCCCCAACCCTTGCCCCCCAAGGAGCTGTCAAAATTGTTTGGTAGTCTTTTCAACTCCCGCTTGCTTAACCCGCAGCCGCTGCCCCCCAAGGGGGAGGCTGCCTTCGCTGCTCGGCTCTCGAACCCGGCCGATGCCGTCGCTCTCAATCCACAGCCACTGCCACTCAAAGGAGAGACCGCGTTCTCTCTCCGGTACTCGACGCCGGTTGACAGTGTTGCTCTCAATCCACAACCTCTGCCACCCAAGCCACAGCCCGACCCTCAACCGTTTGCCGGTGCCTTGAATCTAGCTCTGGCAAGCCGTAGTTTCGTAGTTCGTTAGGCTCGATCTCCGGTCCCCTCTGCGCCATGCAGGGCCAAGGGGACCTCTTCTGCATTGCCGCCCCATCAAAGCCAGCCGTCAGCCGTTCCTTTCTTTTGTTCGATCTTGGTGTGTACCGAATGCTCTTTGCTCTGGTTCCAGCTATAACCAAACGGATTGCGTCAAATATTCTGCCTGGCAGGCAACGTTTCGGCAGGAGCAGCGATAATCAAGGTGTCTGAAGTCGAAAGGCCAACAGAACGAGGAGAAAAAAGCCATGATCCGCACCTCCAAAAACCCAGCAGTTTCAACCGCTACCATCGAGACAGCGGTTTATTTTGGCATCGAAGTCGAGGTTATCTCGCAGATGGAGCACTGCTCATTGATTCACTATGGCGACTTGACGGTTGTCGTGGAGACCGCCGATCTGGTCTTCGCAAGAGCGATGAAGACCGCCGCCTAGTTCTAGCCAGCGACCTCACACCACCCAGGGTTGCGCCTTCGTTGGCGGCTGTCCCCTCACCCGGCCTTGTGAACGCTTCTCAAGCGTTCATCCCTCTTCCCACAAACGGGAGAGGAGTAACTTCAAATTTGAGTGAACTTTGAACTTCATTGGCAGCAAGTGACCTTAGTTGGTAACGGCCAGATCTCATCGAACTGGATTGCTCGCACAGTCCTCCCCGCTGCCCCAGCGTCCCCGTGGTCAGCTTGAAAATGCTTTGGATCGGCAGCCGGCCGCGGTCACGGTTCAAAGACAAAACTAGACTCCCACCTGCAAAAGTCACCCCAAAAGTCCAGCTGTCACGGTCGTTTCCCGCGATCCAGCATTGTCTTTTGCCGCCCCGCTTCCCTATAATGGCTAAACTTATTCATCTCGGTCGCCTTGACTGAGGCACAACGAGCCAGCGAGAGCCGCGGCATCTTCTGCGAGTCCAAGGCCCGGGCAACCCAATTTATTTCCGGGCGGGCCTTCAGCGACGATTGAAGAGCCCGTTCGATAACTCAGGAGCTCAAGCTATGATCCATAATGCCGCCTTGTCGGACACCGGTCGCAAACGTCAAACGAATCAAGATTGCCACCTGGCAAATCCCAGCAGCGGTCTCTACCTTGTGGCTGACGGCCTGGGCGGGCACGCAGCGGGCGGCATCGCAGCCCAGATGACTGTCAGCTCGATCGATGACTTTGTCAGCCTGGTAAGCGCGTCGGCCGAAGTGAGCTGGCCGTTCGGTTACAGTTTGCAAATCTCGTTCGAGCAAAATGCGCTGCGGACAGCCGTTTTGCTCGCCAATCTAAAGGTGTGTCATTCAGCCGAGGAGCGGGAAGACTGTTCCGGCATGGGGTCGACACTCGTGGCGCTCTGGGTGCGTGGCGAAACGGCGTTCTGGACGCATGTAGGAGATAGCCGAATTTACCAGCTTCGGGGCGGGGAACTCCGCCAGCTTTCGGAAGACCATTCGTTGGTCCAGGAGCAGTTGCGCCGCGGCATCATCACGGCCGAAGAGGTCAAACATCACACGTTGAAACACGTCGTCACCCGGGCCATTGGCACGCGCGATCCTCTTGAAGTGAATGTGCAGCATCAAACGCTGCGCCCGGGAGATTGCTACCTATTGTGTTGTGATGGCTTGACCGATTTGGTAACCCACCCACAGATTCAGCAGCTCATTGGGAACGGTCAGGACTTGGAGGCCTCCTGCCGGGCCTTGGTCGACGCCGCCAATGAGGCAGGCGGAGAAGATAACATCACGGTGGTTCTGGTTCGAGTAGGCGAGTAAGCATGGCACAGCAGAAGTTTGGCCGGTACATCATCAAGGGAACTCTCGGTCGGGGCGCTATGGGAAGGGTGTATCTGGCCTTAGATCCCATTCTCGACCGGCTGTCGGCCATCAAGGTGATGAACACCGGCGGGGAGGTGGATGAAGGTCTTCGCACCCGGTTCTTTCGCGAGGCGAAGTCGGCCGCCAGACTCCGGCATCCCAACATCATCGCGATTTACGAAATGGGCGAGGAAGGCAAGCGGCCCTTCATCGCCATGGAATATGTCGAGGGCGAGGATCTGAAGGCGCTGATTGAAAAACGGACCTTCATCCCTTTCGAACAGAAGATACGCATCCTGGTTCAGGTCTGCGAAGCCCTGAGCTACGCTCACCAGCAAGGCGTTATTCATCGAGATATCAAACCGGCAAACGTTCGTATCGCCCAGGATGGGGAGGTCCGGCTTTTGGACTTCGGCCTGGCAAGGCTTGGCTCCTCCGATATCACGCGAACCGGCATGTTGATGGGAACTCCCTATTACATGTCTCCGGAGCAGGTTCGCGGTGTCCGTGATCTGGATGGGCGAAGTGACCTCTTTAGTGCCGCGGTGTTGCTCTACGAGCTGCTGGCCTACGCTCGGCCCTTCGAAGCCGAGAGTTCGACCGAGGTTTGCCTCAAGATTGTCTCTGAACCCCACACGCCGTTGTCTTCGGTGCTGCCGAAGGTTGACGCCGATCTGGCAGCGATCATTGACCGCGCCCTATCGAAGAACCGCGACGCCCGGCAAACCGATTGTCAGGACCTGGCGCGAGCCCTCAAGGGCTATGCGCAAAGCGTTCCACAGAGATTGCCCGGGCTGGAGTCTGAGGTTGCGCGGCTGGAGAAGGAGTGGAAGTCCTGCTGCGACGCGTCGCAACATCTGGTGCAGCTTGGAATACTCGAAGAAGCCCTATTGGCCGCGCCTAGCCCGACCCCAGCCCCTTCCATCGACCCTGAAGAGACCACGGTTTACAACTTCAGCCTGGAAGCGTCCCAGCGCGATTTTGGAACGCTGCTGCTGGCGCACGCCCGCCTCCACGGCCGGTTGGAGGAGGTTCGGCAACGCTTGAGAGCGGCCGTGCCGCTGCAAGAACTGTTTGAGCGCAGCCAGCAACAGCTGGCACAGGAACAGTTTGAAGACTGTCTGAAGACCTCGGCAGAAATTTTGGAGATGGTCCCGCTGAACGCCCGTGCCTTGGACATACAGCGGGAGTGCCGGCGCCTGATCGAGGAGCGGCGCGTGGAAGAGGAGCGGCGCGCACGCTTGAGACAAGCGCTGGCATTGGCTTCCGAGGCCCTCGAGCATGGAAACCTGGCTCAGTGCATTCAATCAGCGTCGCGTGCCCTGCAAATCGACCCCGGGAATAGCCAGGCGCAGGAGTTGAAGCAGCAGGCATCGGAGGCCCTGGTACGCCGCCGCAAGGTGGCTGAATTGTTGGCAGCCGCGCGTGGTTTTCACAAGGCCCAAAACTACGAGTCCGCCTGTCAGGTGTGTGCCGAAGCGCTTGCTTTGGATCCTGGGCATGCCGAGATCCGTCTGATTCAGCAGCAGTCGCAACAAGTTCTCGAGCGCCAGAGCCAGATCCGGGAATGGCTCAATCACGCACAGGAGAAGCTGCAGGCTGGAGATTACCTGGCCGTCCTGGGAACCACCGACCAGTTGCTGACACTTGAGCCAGATCTTCCTCGCGCTCTCGATATGCAGCAGCAGGCTGCCGAGGCGCTGGAACGGCAACTGAAACTGGAAGAACTGGTGACCGAAGCGCGGGGCTGTGAGATGGCTGGCGATTTTGAGGAATGCCTGCGCGTGTGTGACCAGGCTCTGCAGATCAGTCCCGAGAACCCGGAGGTTCTGGATCTCAGCAAGCGCGCTTCTGAAACACTGGCAAAGCAGCGCCGTATCGCGGAACTCCTGTCGTGCGGCCGCCAGGAAATTGCGCGAAGAGAATTTGCTCTGGCAACGGAAACCGGTCGGGAAGCCATCGGCCTGGACCCGGGCAACGTCGCGGCTCAAGAGCTGCTGCAAACAGCGGAGGCAGGCCATCACCGGCAACAGCGGGTTGCGGAGTTACTCGCTTTGGCCCAAGCGCATCAGGCCCAACGGAATTTCCAGGGTTGTCTCGAGGTCACTCATGAGGCGTTAGCACTCGATCCGGCCCACCCAGGCCACCTCGAACTGCGCCGCCTGGCGCTAGACGCCTTGGAAACGGTGCGGCAATTCGAGCAACATCTCGAGGCGGCTCGGCAGTGCGACGAAGTCGAGGACTATGCTCGCGCACTGGAGCAACTGGAGCGGGCGCTGGAACTCGACGGCGGTCATGCGCATGCAGTCGCATTGCAGCAACACGCAGCTGCCAAGCTGGACCGGCGCAACCAGCTGAACGCCTGCCTGGAATCAGCCCGCCAACATCTTCATAGCAACCGTTATGCCGAGTGCCTTGACTCCGCGCAGCGTGCCCTGCAACTGGACGCAGACAACGCAGAGGCGCGCGGCCTTTGCTCCCAGGCAACCGAGGCACTCGCTCGGTTGGAACAAGAAACCCGTTTGCTGACACAAGCGCGGCGGTGCTTTGAAGAGCAACAATACGAGATGGCCATTGAGGGCGCGGACGAGTTGCTGCATCTGAACCCTCATCACAGCGGAGCGCGAGCGCTCAAACAGGAAGCCATCGAAACTCAGGATCGGCGGCAACGCTTTGAGGCGTGCCTGGTGGCCGCACGGAACCACGCCAAATCTCAGGACTATTCAGCTTGCCTGGCAGCCTCGACCGAGGCGCTCGCGATCGAGCCTCAACATGCCGAATTGCGGCGCCTTCAGGAGAAGGCCGTGCAAGCGCTCGAAAGGGAACGAGCGACCGCCGCGGGTCTGGAGCGTTGCCGGCAGCATCTCGCAAACGAAGACTACGCGGCTGCTCTCGAAGCCGTCGACGAAGTGCTTCGACTTGAGCCCAAACATCGGGACGCTCAAGCGCTGCAGCGGCAGGCCGCTGAAGGGCTGGAGCACCAACAACGCTTTGAGGAGCTGTTGGTGCTGGCACGCAATCACAGCAAGGCACAGGACCATGCTGCCTGCCTCAAGGCTGCCGATGAAGCTCTCGCCCTTAAGCCGGAGCATTCCGAAGTCCGCAAGCTTCGAGACAGATCGTCCCAGGCATTGGAACGCCTGCGCGCGATTGACGCTGGCCTGGCCAAGGCCCGGCAGGCACTTTCCGAGGAGCGTTTCCTGGAAGCTCAAGGGGCGGCGCAAGAAGTTTTGGCCTTGGAGCCGCAGCACACGGACGCCATAGGACTGGCACGCACGGCCTCTGAAGGGAGGCAGCGACAGCAGCGGATTGAGCAGTTGGTAGAGGACGCCCAGCGAAAACTGGAACAGCGAGACTACTCGGGAGGCCTTGGAGCAGCGGAAGAGGGCTTGAGCCTCAAAGGCGGCCACGCGGCCTTGCTTGAATTACACAAGACGTTGAAGCAATCGCTGGAACGGCAGCAAACGCTTGCGCGCTGGATCGAAACAGCACGAAAACAACTCGAGGTTCGGGACTATGCTGGAGCCATCGAAACCTGCGATCAGTGCCTCGAATTGGAGGCCGATCATTCCGAAGCCTGGAAGCTGCACCAGGCTGCCTCGGAAGGGATGGAGCGCAGACAGAGAGTCGAAGAATTGCAAGCGACTGCGAAGGGGTACTGCACCGCCAAAGACTATGACGCTTGCTTGAAATCCGTCCAAGAGGCCTTGGCACTGGAGCCGGAAGACGCGGAGCTGCAGAGCTTGCAGCGAGAGGCCTCGCAGGCACTCGAAAAAGAGCAACGCCTGGCGGCTCTCCTGGAAAACGCGCAACGAAGCTTCCAGGAGCAGCGCTTTACCGATGCACTGGGCTTATTGAACGGACTTTTGTCCACCGATGCGTCTCACGCGGCCGCGATCCGCCTGAAGGAGAAAGTCAGTCGCGAATGGCAAAAAGTTCAGCAAGTTGAGCAATTGCTTGGCGAAGCCAGGGATCAGGCTTCGCAGGGCAACTGGGAGGCGTGTCGAAAAAAGACTCAGGAAGGTCTGAAACTGGCTCCAAACCAGGAAGAGTTGCAGCAGATCCAGGAACGTGCGCAACGCGAGTTGGAGAAACTTAAACGCATCGCCGAGTTACTAAGAAAATCGCGGACAGCGTTTGAGGAGCGCCGGTTTGAAGATGTTCCTCCGGTGGTGGCAGAGATCCTGGAGCTCGACTCGGGCCATCAAGAGGCATCGGAGCTTCGTGGAAAAGCTGTTGCCTCCTTGGAGCGCCAGCGCCAAATCCGCGAGCTGCGCCAGGCTGCTCAGGCGCACCAGGCCGCTCAGGAGGCAGAGTTGGCACTCCAAACGGCTGGCAAAGGGCTGCAGTTAGATCCAAGTAATGTCGAGTTCCTTTCGATTCAACGCTGGGCTGCGGAAGCGCTGGAGCACCAACGGCGCGTCAGCGCTTTGCTTCAGGAGGCGCAGCAACAGGCTTCTGAAAGCCATTGGGAGTTTTGTCGCAAGAAAGCGCAAGAAGGCCTGAAACTTGCTCCAAACCACGAAGAGCTGCAGCAGATCCACAATCGTGCGCAACGAGAGTTGGAGACGCTCAAACGCATTGCCGAGTTACTGAAGAAGTCGTGGACAGCGTTTGAGGAGCGCCGGTTTGAAGATGTTCCTCCGGTGGTGGCAGTGATCCTGGAACTCGACCCTGGCCATCAGGAAGCATCGGAGCTTCGGGGAAAGGCCGTTGCCTCCTTCGAGCGACAGTGCCAGATCCGCCAGCTGCTGCAGTCCGCTCAAGCCCACGAGGCCGCTCAGGAGCCGGAGTTGGCACTCCAAAAGGCTGGTGAAGGGCTGCAGTTAGACCCTGGCCATGTTGACTTTCTTTCGATTTACCACTGGGCTGCGGAAGCGCTGGAGCACCAACGGCGCGTCAGCGCTTTGCTTCAGGAGGCGCAGCAACAGGCTTCTGGAAGCAATTGGGAGTCTTGTCGCAAAAAAGCTCAAGAAGGCCTGAAACTGGCTCCAAACCACGAAGAGTTGCGGCAGATCCAGGATCGTGCGCAACGGGAGTTGGAAAAGCGCAAACGCATTGCCGAACTGCTCAAAAATTGCCGGGCAGCTTTTCAAGAGGGTCAGTTCGAAGGAGCGCTGCCGCTCGCCAGCCAGATTCTCGAGCTTGAGCCCGGCCACCCGGAGGCTTCGGAGCTGCGGGCAAAAGCGGCGGCAGCTTTGGAGCACCAGCGCCAGATTCGCGAACTGCTTGAAGCAGCTGAAGCCCAGGAACGCGCCGGGGAGCTCGAGTTGGCCCTGGAGAAGGCGCGCGCCGGATTGCAGCTAGAGGCCCGCAATGCACAGTTTCTCTCGATTCAGTCACGCACAACTGCGGCGTTGGAGCACCGGCGCCGAGTCGGCGCCCTGCTCGGTCAAGCCAGGCAGCAGCTCAACAACCATCAGTATGAAGCTTCCCTGCGGGCCTCTGAAGAGCTTCTCAAGCTGGAACGTGAGCACCCTGAAGGTCAAGAACTAAAGCAGGCCGCAGCTTCAGCGCTGGAACGCTTGCGACAGCTCAACCAGTGCCTGGCGCAAGCCAAGGCCAAAGCGAAGGCAGGACTCTGGGAAGAGTGCTCAAAGGTGGCCACGGAAGGCCTCCGGCTGGATCCGACCCATGCCGAGCTGACCGCATTGGCGTCGCAAGCTTCAGAGATCCTGGACAAGCGGCGCACACTTCAAGAATTGCTCGACTCCGGACGCGGCCAGTTGGGTCGCGGGGAGCACGAGGCTGCGCTCAAGAGCGCTGAACGGGCATTGCAATTGGGTCCGGACAATGCCGAGGCGGCCCAACTCAGGCACCAGGCGCAGAATGCGCTCGAAGCGAGGAAGAGAAAGGAACACGTGGCTGCGTTCCTGGCCGAGGCTCGCAAGCACGAACAGTCTGACGATGTGGAGGCGTGTTATCGAACGGCATCGGAAGGACTCAACCTTGAGCCTGAGCATGCTGAACTGAAGTCCCTTCGCGAGAGCTCGGGACGAATTCTCGAAACACGGCGCCAGATTCAGATTCTGCTGGAGCGCGCCCGCCAGCAGTGGCAGGCCGAGGATTTTCCCAAGGTTGTCGAGACTGCCGCCAGCATACTGAAGCTCGATCCGCAGAATGTGAAGGCTGCCGAATTCAAATTGAAGGCCGAACAAGAGATGGACCGGCGGCAGCGCCTGAAGGAGTTGCTGAGCCAGGCAAAGCGGGCTGATAAGGAAAGGGATCATGAGGCCTGCCTGCGGTCCGCTGAAGAAGGTCTGGCCCTGGATTCAGGCCATGCCGAGCTTCAGCGGTTACAGAGCCGTTCCCGCCAGATGCTCGAGCAGATCCGCCGCATAGCTCAACTCCTGCAACACGCAAGGGCAGAGATCGAAGCACAGAACTATGCTGCAGCCTTGAAAGCGCTCGACTCGGCGTTGCAATTGGAGGGCTCAAATGCTGAAGCCGTTCAGCTCAAGCAGAAAGCGCAGCAGGCCTGGGAGCGGCAGAAGCGCCTGGAGGGACTGCTGAACGACGCGCAGCGCCACCTCAAGGAGAGCCAGTTCGAGGCCTGTTTGGAATCGGCAGGCCAGGGGCTCGCCCTGGAGGCAGGTCACTCGCTCTTCAAGGAACTGGCGGCTGAAGCGCGGCGACAGCTCGAGCTGCGACGCCAGATTGGCGAGGGACTGAAGCGCGCGGCCCAGCACCTTGAAAAGAAAGAATACCAAGCGGCTAGCGAAGTCTGCGATTCCGTCTTGAAGCTGGCGCCAGGCCAGGCCGAAGCGGCCGAGGGTCGCCGGCGAGCCCAGCAGGCGTTGCAGCGCCAGCAGCGCCTGGAAGAGTGTCTGGCTCGTGCCCAAGCGGCCTTCGCGGCCAAGGACTTCCACAGCTGCCAAACCGCGGCTCAGGAGGGTTTGGGGCTGGAACCCGGACATCCCGCGCTGCAGGCCTTGGCAAAGCAAGCAGCCGATATTATCGAGCGAACTCGGCGCGCTCAGCAGCTCTGGAACGAAGCGTCACAATCCCAGCAGAAGGGCGACTTGCCAGGCTGCCTGCGCTCTCTCGATTTGCTGCTGAAGTTGGAGCCGGAGAACGCCGCGGCAAGTGAGTTGCGCCCCAAGATCGTCGAATCCCTCGAAAAACAACGACGCGCCGCGGGACTGCTGGCCGAGGCGGCTTCTCTCGAGAAGTCGGGCGATTTGGAGGCCTGCCAGCGACTGGCAGAGCAGGCTCTTGAGTTTGATCCCCACCACTCCCAGGCACAACAGTTCCATCAAAGAGTCTCCGTGGCGTTAGACTGCCGGCGGCAGATCCAGAAGCTCCTGGAGCAAGCCGTAGCGCGGTTCAAAGAGCAAGATGATGCGGGAGCCTTGAAGGTCGCGCAAGAGCTCTTGAGGTTGGACCCAGCGCATCCGCGAGGCTTGGAGATTCAATCCCTGGCCTCGAAACGGTTGGAGCATTGCAAGCGGGTGGAAGAGCTGCTCCAGCAAGCCCGCCAGGCGCAGAACGCTCGCGACCCTGAGAAGTGTTTGAGGGCTGCGGAGCAAGGGCTTCAGATGGAGCCCGGCCACGCGGAATTCAAGAAATTGGAAGCTCAGTCGCATGAGCAACTGGAACGGAAACTCAAGGTTCGCGAGCTGGTGTCTGAGTGCCAGCGGCAGCTGGGCGCGGGCGCTTTTGAAACGTCCATCGCTGCGGCCCAGAGTCTGGAATCCCTGGACCCGGGTAACACAATCGCTGCCGAGACTCGCCGGAAGGCCAATGAGGGATTAGAGCGGCGTCGGCGGCTGGAAGGCTTGCTGGCTCGCGCACGAAAATTGAATGCCGCCGGAGATTTTGCTGCCTGCCACACAGTTTGCACTGAAGCGCTTGAGATCGATCCATCGAACCCCGAGCTGCTCGAACTTCGGGACAAAGCTTTCAAGGTATTGGAGGCGCGCCGCCACGAGGAAGAGCGCCAGAGGCGGATGCAGCAACTCCTCGCATCAGCCAAGGCGTCACTCCAAGGCGGCCGTTTCCGCGCAGCGCAGCGCGATCTCATGGCCTTGCTCGAACTGGAGGCTGCGCACGCCGAAGCGCGCCGGTTGCTGGCGGAAACCGAGGCCCAGCTGGCTCTGGCGCGTCAAAAGAATTCACGGCTGGCGAAACTGGCGGCGGCTGCCGTTTTGGCTGTTTCTCTTTTGGGCAGCGGGATCTGGTATGCAATGCATATCTTGAAGCAGGCGCCCAACACTCCGCCCAGCCAGACAAACTCAGATCCCACGCCCCCGAAGCCACAGCGGCCGGCTCCGCAACCTCCCCCAGCGCCGTCAACAGAAGACCAGGAGATTGCCCGCTTGTTGGAGACCTCCCGCGGTCTTCTCCGGGAAAAGAAATATGCCGAAGCGGAAAAAGCAGCCGCAGACCTTTTGGCGCGTTCTCCTAACCTCGCAGATGCGGGGAAAATCAAGCAGGAGGCGCGCAAAAGCCTGGAGGCAATCGACGATGGGCTGAGGCGCGCACGGGCGCTACTGAGTCGCAAACAGTATGCCGAGGCCGCTTCTGCACTGGGCGCAGTGCTGGCCGTGGACGGCGCCGAGCCGGAAGCGCTTCGGCTGATGTCCCAGGTAGACAAGTACGCCAGGAGAAATGCTGAAGACGCACGGAAACAGATGCAGCAGATCAAGCAGCAAGCTGGACAAGCGGGGGCGCCTTCTCTGGTACAGAACCAGTATCAGATCGCCAGTGTGATTGAAAATAACGCGACTCGGCTTTTTGAAAGCAAGAAGTTTGGAGAAGCCACGGGGAAGTTTTACGAAGCTAGCGATGCTTACAGAATTGCCGAAGGCGACGCTCGCTCGAAGGCGGTGGAGCTGGCGCGCGAACCCCCGGCGCGTGAGAAGCCGGCCGGTAGTGGTGAAGTGCCCACGGCTCCAGCTCCCGTGGTTGTCGATCGCCAACAGGAAGAGCGAGAACGGCAGATTACGCTGCAGCGAAACCAGGCCCAGTTGGCTTCGAACGAATATTTGAAGGCACTTCCCCGCGCGTCGCAGGCAGGGGCGGACCGGCTTGCTTCGGAAATCTTCCAGCAAGCCACCACCCTGGGCATGCGCGCCCAGGATAAATTCAGCCAGGGGAATTACGCAGGCGCTCAGACCGACTTCGGAGAAGCCTTGCGACAGTTGGTGAACGCCATTGGGCGAGCTGAGGAGATAGCGCAGCAGCGTCGCCAGGTGGAGGAAAAACAGCAAAAGGAATCCGCTCAACGCGGCGACGATGTCCGCGCCATTCAGCTGGTCTTGCGAAACTATCAAGGAGCCATTGAAAGCAAGGATATCGACACTCTTAAGAGAATGTGGCCCGGAATGAGCAGTCAGAAGGAAAAGGAAAGCCGGCAGGTCTTTAAAGATTCGAGGTCAATCCGCGTCGAGCTGGAATCGCTGGGAGAGCCACGATTCTCCGAAGGTTCCGCCGTGGTGAGCTGCCGGAAAATCCAGCGGGTCGTCTTTAGCAACGGACAAAAGTTTGATCCCAGATTTGATTCAAAGATTACGCTCAGGAAAAGCAGCAGTGGGTGGTTTATCGAGTCGATCGATGATGTCGTGCGGTCTCAATGATAGCCGGGTCGTGTCTCGCATAAGAACAAAACGTTGCGCTCAGTAACCATCGCGCCGGGAGGCGCATTACAAGCGGCGTTTAGAGTATGATTTGGTAAATGCAGTGAATCAGCCGGAGCAGCGTCCTTCTTGAGGATGCTGCTCGGAGCAAACGGGGCCAGCGTAGCGAAAATCGGGATCTGAATCGGAATGCAAGCCGGGGCACTCCTGGCTTCTTGCATATTCAAATACGAGTGCTTGTAAAGGAAAGAGAGGAACTATGCTCAAGAAGGCCTGCCTGATCGCGTCTCTGTGCGTTATTTCGAGTGCCAGTCTGGCTTTGGCTCAAACCCAAAGTGGCAGGCTCGCGCTGCTCATCCCACAGCTCTTTGGCCCTGAGGGGCTGATCGTCGACACCACCACTCCGCCTCAACAGCAGCACAGAGCGCATTTCCTGAACGCGTTTCAATCGGAGTTCACTCAGTTCAACACCGCGCTGGCCAATCAGTTGACGGCCTTGCCGCTTCCCTCGCCTGCGTCTGGTTTTACCTACTCGTTCGACTCTGCGTCCGGTACCTTCACCCGCTCGGCTCAGAGCTTTGGCCCGATCCTGGCCGAGCGCGCTGAGACGATTGGCAAGCGAAAGTTCACCGTTGGATTCTCTTATCAGCGATTCACCTACGACTCGGTTGAGGGCGGCGATCTCAACCAGGTGCGCGCTGTGTTCACACATCAGGATTTGCCAGCAAACTTTCCCCCGGGGGTCGACTCGAGTTTCGTGGCAGACATCGTGACCACGGTGAACACCGTCAAGAGCACGTTCGATCAGTCGACCTTGTACTTCACCTATGGAGTCACCGACCGGTTGGATGTCTCTCTCGCCGTTCCCACAGTTCACGCCTCGTTGAATGTCTCGTCGCTCGCCAATATTCAGCGGCTATCTGGCAGCGCTCCGAATATTCATTTCTTTGCAGATTCCTCGGCACCCGGGGGCTTTGGAAGCATCAAGTCATACGCCAGCTCGGGGAGCGCCACTGGCCTTGGCGACCTGACGATCCGGGTAAAGGGCCGGGTTGCCAAGTGGGAACACGCGGGGCTGGCTGTCGGGATGGACTTTCGGCTGCCGACTGGAGACGAAATGGATTTGCTCGGCTCAGGAGCGGCAGGGTACAGGCCCTTCGCCGCGATTTCCTTCGGCTACCACCGCATTTCACCGCACGTCAATATCGGCTACCAGTTCAATGGAAAGAGCGTTCTGGCAGGCGACCCCAGTGCCGGAACAAAAGCGAGCCTGCCTGATCAGCTTTCCTATATAGGCGGTGTCGACATTGGTGTGACCCAACGGCTCACGGTGGCTTTTGACGTCCTCGGACAACGTTCGACAAACACCCAACGGTTGTTCCGCGAGCCCTACAAAACAACGTCTTTCGAGACGATTGGATTCCGTTCGGCAACGCTGAACACGCTGGATGGAGGCATCGGTCTAAAATTTAATCCCTTCGGAGGGTTGTTGCTGAACTGCAACTTGATCTTCAAGATGAATGACAGCGGGTTACGCGATAAGTTGACACCCCTGTTCGGCGCAGCCTATACATTCTGAACTGCTGTGGCGCGCAACCTCTACTTCATGGGATTGGTTGGGGCACTCGCAGGCTTGCTGTGCTGGAGCGCAGCCGTGTGGATACCGGAGGCTGTGTCTGTTCCCCAGGAGCTTTTCTGGCTCATCGATCTCATCCAGTTGACGCTTTTGGGCGCCTTGATCGGAGGGCTGACCGTGGGCTTCTCCGATCATTGGGCCGGAGAGAAAATTCTCTGGAGGTGGCTTGCAGCCGGTACCTCTATGGGACTTGTGTTCGGAGGTATTGCCGCGCTGCTGGCGGCGCTTCTGTCGCACTACTGGGTCACGGCCTCCGGCTGGGGCGAGCGGGTGTTGGGATGGATGCTGGCTGGAAGCCTCATTGGCCTCGGCATCGGTCTCCGCTGGAGCAGTGTCAATCGATGGAGAGCTCTTCATGCGTTCTTTGGGGGCGGGACTGGAGGTCTTCTCGGT
>Ga0163150_10006453_pt1 | contig 14336 bp, 12 predicted proteins | sample OliLakLV19P2IB_FD_148628 | JGI IMG/M metagenome (GOLD analysis project Ga0163150, IMG submission 148628) | Freshwater microbial mat bacterial communities from Lake Vanda, McMurdo Dry Valleys, Antarctica - Oligotrophic Lake LV.19.P2.IB | ecosystem: Environmental > Aquatic > Freshwater > Lake >...
GCCCGCCCGCCGTCGGTTTCATCTTCGTCACGCTGACGCTGGCGATCATGGGCTTCGGCCTGCTGATCCCGGTGCTGCCGAAGCTCATCGTCGAGTTCCGGGGCGGCGACACAACCAGCGGGGCGCACACCTACGGCGTGATCTTCGGCATCTACGCGCTGATGCAGTTCATCGGCTCGCCCATCCTCGGCGCACTCTCCGACCGGTTCGGCCGCCGGCGCATCATCCTCATCGCCACGGCGGGCTCCGCCATCGACTACGTGATCATGGCCTGCGCCCCCTCGCTGGCCTGGCTGTTTGTGGCGCGCACCATCGCGGGTTTCACCGCCGGCGTCTACGCCACGGCCAACGCCTACATCGTGGACGTCACGCCGCCGGAGAAACGCGCCGGCGCCTTCGGGATGCTCGGCGCGGCGTTCGGCATCGGCTTTGTCCTTGGCCCGCTGCTTGGCGGGTTCCTCGGGGAGATCGACCTGCGCCTGCCGTTCTGGGCCGCGGCCGGCTGCTCGGCGGTCAACTGGTTCTGGGGCCTGTTCGTGCTGCCGGAGTCGCTGCAACCGGAGAACCGCCGGGCCTTTGAGTGGAAGCGCGCCAATCCCATCGGCGCCCTCCTCGCCGTCCGGCGCTTCCCCGCGGTCCTCGGCTTGGTGGAGGCCTATTTCATCATGATGATGGCGCAGGCCATGATGTTCTCGATGTGGGCGCTCTACACTGAATACCGCTACCAGTGGACGCCGCGTATGGTGGGCTTCTCCCTGATGCTGGCCGGCGTCATGTCCGGGCTCTTCCAGGCCTTGCTGGTGAAACGGATCGTGCCGCGCCTCGGTGAAACCCGCTCCGTCCTGACCGGCTTCGCCATCGCCGCGCTGGCCTACACCGGCTACGGGCTCGCCTCGCAGGGCTGGATGATCTTCGTGATCATCGTGGTGGCCTGCCTGGGTGGGCTCTCCGGCCCCGCTCTCCAGTCCTACATCAGCCGGCACGTGCCGCCGAACGAACAGGGTGCCGTGCAGGGCGTGCTCGGCGGCCTGCAAAGCCTGGCGAGCATCCCGGGTGCCCTCATCGCTACCTGGAGCTTCGGTTGGGCCATCGCCCCGGCGAGTCCCATTCACCTGCCGGGCATCGCCTTTTTCGAGGCCGCCGTCTTCTTCCTCGTCGCCCTGCTGCTCGCCGCGCGCAGTTTCCGGAAGGACGCCGCCGCGGCCGCGGCGGCCCACGCCTGATCTCATCTTTCTCGTTCTCGTAATCTTTTCCGAGAGGACGAGAACGATTAGGAGAAGGAGAACGATTGTTCAGCTTAGCTCACTTTCACTCTTACTCTCACTTTCTCTTTCACTTTTCCTGCCCACCCCACGGCGCCGGCGGGACCTCGACCGGCTTGGTCAGGTCGAACTCCACGCGAAAACGCCGCCCCTCCGCCTCGCGCCGCAAACCGTAGCCAAACGTCTTCCCGGGCGTGATGATCAGCGTCCAGATATTGGTCGCCGCCGCCGGGATCAGCCGGGCCGTGAAGGCGTCCGCTGGAAAATCCTGCCGCTCCGCGGTGCCGGCCCCGATAGTGTCGCCGCCATACTGCGTGACCTTGTCCTCGCTGCCGTCCTCGTGCCGGTGGTCGTGCTTGAGCCGCAGGCCAGTGGCCGTGCGGGTGATCACCCAGGTGCGCGAGCGGTCCGCTCCGACATGGAACGGGATGCGGATCTCGTTTTCGCCGCAGGCCCGCACGTGCATGACCATCCGCTGGCCCGCGAACGCCGCGTCGGACGGCGCCGTGCCCTCGGTCATTTTCCCCTCGAAGGCCTGCCCGCAGAGTGCGGACAGGTTTTTCCAGAACGCCTCCTGCGCCGGGTTTTCGGCGGCGGTGACGGACACACCCAGCAGGAACAGCGGCAGCCAGCGGAATAGTTTCATCCCCGCGAGTTAGCGGCGGAAGCGGCCGAAAATCCAGCCGGCAATGCGATGTCTTGAGGTGGAACCCGGGCTCCGGACGGGTTTTCCGCAAACGCACCTAAGCCCGTCCGGTCTGTCCCCGATCACCGACCCCGTCACCGGTGTTTTCGAAGCCGAGCAGAATGTGACCGTGGATGGAAATCCCCGGCTGAAATCCTCCAAGAGCGAGTCCTACAACCTGGGGGTGGTCTGGTCGCCCAAAGGCCGGCTCAGCGGCTTCACGGTCGCCGTTGACGTCTGGAACATCCAGCGCGATGGTCAGGTGCTCGCCAACTATCAGGACGCGGTCAACCGCTCGACCAGCAACAACCTGGTTCCCGGCGAGAGGATCATCCGCGACGCCGCCGGCAATCTTGTCCAGATTCAGACCATTTTCCGCAACGTGGGCCTGTTCAAGACGGCCGGTATTGATCTCACGACCAGCTACCTCTGGAAGACCCAGACCATGGGCCGGTTCGACTTCGGCGTAAGCACCACCATGCTGACCAAGTTCGACTACCAGACCGCCTTGACGCTCCCCTTGGTGGACTACATCGGCCAGCAGGATCCCCGCGCCAGCCCGGGCGACGATGGCGTGCTCAAATGGAAGGGCCAGGGCTGGGTCGGCTGGAACTTCAAGGGCCTCAACGCCCGGCTGACCGGCACCTACACCGGTGGCTTCGTGGATGTCGATGGCAACGGCGCCAATTTCGACGTCAAGCCCACCATCTTCTATGATGCCCAGGTGAGCTACAAGCTCTTCACTTCAAGGAGCCAGGATGAAATGAAATGGTGGACCGACCTCAAGGTCACGGCCGGCTGCAACAACCTGCTCGACAAGGATCCTCCGTTTGCCTCCGGCGGCGGCGGCAACTCCAACGGCTACCCCGGCTTCCTCTACACGGACGAAGGCCGCTTCTGGTATATCAGCCTCGAGAAAAAGCTGTAAGTCTCCGCATCGTTTTGATCACAACGCGCGCCCTCCCGGGCGCGCCTTTTTCTTTTGGTCGGGGCGCTTGCCCTCAAGCGCCTTTCCGGGCCGTGGGGGGCAACGGCCCCTACCGGCCGGACCGTGTCTTCTGGAGGGCCGATCTCCTGACCGGCCGAGGTCGGCCGGGAGACTCGACCCTCCAGCTGCATCGATCCGCGCGATCCGTGGTTAACAACCGGCCCCTACCCCCTCACCCCGCCGGCAGGCCGCCGAAATGCGCCTTGCCTGCCAGCCGTAGCCTTGGCGAAGGCTGGTGCCCGCTGCTTTCTGAAAATTAACTGGCAGGTGGAGTTCCAAAATGTGCCTTGTGGGCACTATACGCCGCCTGGTCCGCCAGCATCGACTCGATCGTCGCCGCCAGCGGTTCGATCCTAACCAGGCCGGAGAACACCGCCTTGTCGCCGATCCCGCTCGTCAGGACGAACGCCGGGCGCTGGCTGATCTGGTGCGCGAAAAAATCCGCCGTGCTGGCCTGGATCCGCGCCACCACCTCGGCCGACTCGGCCCGGGCCTGCAGTTTTTTCGGGTCGAGCTTCATGGCCTGCACCGCCACTTCGATCGCGGGGCCCATCGACGCGACCTTGATGCCCTCGCGGTCGGCCGCGTGCGCCAGTGCCAGCCGCAGCTCATCGCCGGTGATGCCGAAATCCTTGCCCGCCTCCGCCACGTAGCTCGCGGCGGGGAACAGCCCCTCGCGCCACGGCTCCAGCCAGCCGGAGTTCAGCATGAAGGGCGACTGCATCATCAGCCCGCTGCGCCGGTAGAACCAGTCGCACTGCTCCTTTGACACGGGGTAGTCGCCCTTCTGCATCAGCGCGATCTTCCAATCGAATTCCACCCGGTCGGCGTAGCGGCGCTTCAGTTCGGCCCAGGCCGGCTCGGCCCAGTAGCACCACGATGAAATGACCTCGAGATAGTAGGTGACTTTCATGCCGCGAGGATTCGGACGCCGGCGCGGCCCGTCAATGTCGCAATCCCCGCGGGCCTTCACAGCGCCCACTGCCGGTGGCCGCTACAGCTTAAGCGCCACCCCTCGTTCTCGTTCTCTTACTCGTTTCTCATTCTCCCGATTGGAGAACAAGAAGGAGAACGAGGAACGAGAACGATTCCAAGTCCTCACCCGCCCCGGTTCTTATCCAGGATCCTGATCGTCTCCCGCAGCACGTGGTCGGGGCCGATGTAGTCGTCGCCGTTGTAGCTGTCCGCCAGCACGCGTCCGGCGGCGTCCACCAGCACGAGGCACGGGATGCCCGCGCCGGCATAGCGCAACAGCTCGGGGTTGCCGCCACGCAGGTCGTATTTCAACGCGGTCCACGGCATCGCGTCCGCCTTCATGTAGTCGCGCATGTCGGCGACCGAACGGTCGGCGCTGATAAAGACCACCTCGAATTCCGGATATTTCTGCCGGATCTGGCGGTAGGTGCTGATGAAGCCGGGCGTGAACTGCCGGCAGGGCCCGCACCAGCTGGCGGAATAATACAGGCCGTAATACTTCACCCCGGCCAGGCGGCTGTCCGCCACGGGCTGGAGCATGTTGCCGGACAGCTGCACCAGCTTGCCGGACAGGCGGCGGTGCATCGCCGTCATCGCCCCGGCCGGCGCGGCGGAGTCCGCCGCGGGCTCGGGCTCCGCGGCCACCGGCGGCGTGAACGACGGGTCGAGCCGCTGCATGAGGTCGGTCTTGTCGAGGGCGACCTTGACCGTGGCGCCGCCGAGCTTGCCGGTCACCCCGTCGGCGGCGAGGGCGGTCACGGTGAGCTTTTTGCCCGCCCCGACCAGCATCATGCCGGCCGGCTGGCCGTTCCTGATCTGCGTGGCCTTCGTCAGCGCGGTCACGGCGACCTCCGCCGGCCAGAGCTGCGGATCGGCGATGGCCTCCTCCAAGGTCGCGGCCTGGGCCAGCGGTGCAAAAAGCAGGGCCAGCAGCAGCAGTCCGCGGATCTTCATGCCGGCAGGTTGGAGGATTTCTCCGCCCTGGTCACCAGCCAAATTCAGCCACCGGATTGCGCGCAGGCCAATAAGCCGTGAACCATGGAAATTGACCAATCGGCCTCACCTAAGTTTTCAGGTCTCAGATCTCAGCTTTCAGCTTTCAGCCCTCCTGACGCGGCCGCCGCCGCGTCACGGCTTCCCATCAAACAGCTTCTTGAGGCTCTCGCCGGCCTTCTTGGCGGCTTCCTTGGTCTTCTCGACCGCGGTGGCGCCGGAAGTCGAACCGACCTGCCCGAGGGCGTTGGCCGTGCCGCTGACGATGCTGCCGAGCACGTTCTTCATGAGCGCCGTGGCCAGCTGGTCGGCCGTGATGCCGCCCTCCGCCACGCCGAGATTGTCGAGGCTGATGGGCGGCAGCGGCACCGGCAGCGCCGCCCCGGCGGCGCCAAGCGTGGCCTTGGCGTTGGTCATGCGGAATTTCTTCACGACAAACTTGATCGGCTGGCCTTCCTTCGTGGTCGGCGCCTTGCCGGCGCCCGTGAACTCCTCGATGTTCTTCAACAGGTCCTTGATGTTGCTGGAGACGATCTTCGTCTCATAGGCGAACTCCGGCTGGTCGATGACGAGCTCGTTGATGACGATGTGGTCGCCGAAGACCGACATCGGCTGCAAATCGATGCTCACCTTGCCGAGGTAGAAGGCGCGGCCCTCGGTCCAGCCGCGAGGATTGTCCACCGCCAGGCCGCTGAGCGTGCCCGAGCCGGTCAGGGGCGAAATCACGGCGCCGTCCAGCATGACCTTGGTCTGCGTGAGCTTCGGGCCGAAATTGTTAACCCCGGCCTTCACGACCGAGCCGAGGGTGTAGGCGACGACAAAATAGCCGCCGACCAGGAGCACTAGCAGGCCGAGCACGGCAAGTTTCAGGAGTTTCATCATGGTGAGTGTTGGATTGCCCGGAGCGTGTCCGGTTCCCGGACCGGGGCAAGTCTTCACCCAGCGAGTTGGGCCAGCCAGCTTGCTCGCGCCTTCCCCGATGCGCGTGCAAGCACGCCGCCTACCCCGCAATCGCGCTTGCCAGCCGCGCCGCAGCCTCCTCTCTATCTGCTCACCAGCCCCCGCCGCTTCGCCTCAGCTCGCTGAAGACGAACCGCGCCGAAGCCCTTGGGCGCAGGTGGGCCACATTCACTTTCACTCTCACTTTCACTTTCACTCCACCCCATGGCCTCCAACTATACCGAAGCCAGCATCAAGACCCTCAGCTCCCTCGAGCATATCCGCCTCCGCCCGGGCATGTATATCGGGCGCCTCGGCAACGGCACCCACGCCGAGGACGGCATCTACGTCCTCCTCAAGGAGACCATCGATAACTCGATCGACGAGTTCATGATGGGTGGCGGCCGCAAGATCGAGGTCGAGCTCACCGAGCGCTCCGTCAAGGTCCGCGACTACGGCCGCGGCATCCCGCTGGGCAAGCTGGTGGACTGCGTCTCCATCATCAACACCGGCGCCAAATACGACTCCGAGACTTTCCAGAAGGCCGTCGGCCTCAACGGCGTCGGCCAGAAGGCCGTCAACGCCCTCTCCCTCTCCTACCGCGCCCAGGCCGTCCGCGACGGCGAGACCAAGGTCGTCGAGTTCGAGCAGGGCAAACTCAAGTCCCAGTCGCGCGTCACCAAGTCCGACGAGCGCACCGGCACCATCATCGAGTTCACGCCCGACCAGAAACTCTTCGGCGCCGACTTCAAGTTCCGCACCGAGTTCATCGAGGACATGCTGTGGAACTACGCCTTCCTCAACCGCGGCCTCACCCTCACGCTCAACGGCAAGCCCTTCAAGTCGGAGAACGGCCTCAAGGACCTCCTGACCAAGGAACTCTCCGGCGAGCCCCTTTACCCGATCATCCACCTCGAGGGCGAGGACATCGAACTCGCCGTCACCCACGGCAAACACTACGGCGAGGAATACTGGTCCTTCGTCAACGGCCAGCACACCACCATGGGCGGCACCCACCTCGCCGCCTTCCGCGAGGCCTTCGTCGAGACTCTCCGCAACCATTTCAAGAAGGACTTCGACGCCGCCGACGTCCGCCAGTCCATCGACGCCGCTATCGTCGTCCGCGTCCAGGAGCCGGTCTTCGAGTCCCAGACCAAGACCAAGCTCGGCTCGACCGATATCGGCCCCAAGGGTCCCTCGCTCAAGGAATTCGTCGGCAAGTTCGTCCAGCAGGCCCTCGACACCTATCTCCACAAGAACCGCGAGACCGCCGAGATCATCAAGGCGAAGATCGAGGAAAACGAGCACGAGCGCAAGGAGCTCGCCGGCATCCGCAACATCGCCCGCGAGCGCGCCAAGAAGGCCTCCCTCCACAACAAGAAGCTCCGCGACTGCCGCCTCCACCTCGGCGACCGCAACCCGCGCTCCGAGGAAAGCACCCTCTTTATCGTCGAGGGTGACTCCGCCGCCGGTTCCCTCACCGCCACCCGCGACGTCCAGACGCAGGCCGTCTTCGCCCTCAAGGGCAAACCGCTCAACACCTACGGCCTCACCAAGAAGGTCATCTACGAGAACGAGGAATTCCACCTCCTCCAGTCCGCGCTGAACATCGAGGAAAGCCTCGACGGCCTCCGCTACAACCGGATCGTCATCGCCACCGACGCCGACGTCGACGGCATGCACATCCGCCTGCTGCTGCTCTCGTTTTTCCTGCAGTTCTTCCCCGACGTCATCCGCAACAACCACCTCTTCATCCTGCAGACGCCGCTCTTCCGCGTCCGCAACAAGAAGATCACGCGCTACTGCTACTCCGAGGCGGAGAAGCAGGCCGCCGTCGTCGAGTGCGGCGCCACGCACGAGATCACGCGCTTCAAGGGCCTCGGCGAGATCAGCGCCGGCGAATTCAAGGACTTCATCGGCGAGAACATCCGCCTCGACCCGATCAACCTCCACCACCTCTACAGCTCCGACGAACTCCTGGGCTTCTTCATGGGCAAGAACACCCCCGAAAGACAGGACTTCATCATCAACAACCTCCGGGGCGAAAAAGACCTCGTCGAAGCGTGAGTTTTGGCACCACTAATCTGCACTAATTTGCCACAATCACATGTCTGTCATTCTGAGACATGGACGAAGGCGGCCTTCGGTGATTCTGCCTATGAGCTCTTCCATTCCGGTCATCCTGAGCCCCGCGAAGGATCCAGAGGCACATTTTCCAGCGCTTTCCGGCAGCGTCTATCCAACTGGATCCTAAACTCCGTTCCGGATGACGATTCGTTCGGTTCCCAATTAGTGTCTCATTAGTGGACATTAGTGGTGCAAAAATCCCTAATCTTGACTTAAACATGAAGTTAAACATCAACATTAACTCATGAGAACGATCTCCGCCGTGGACCTGCGCAACGACTTGGAGGGCATCGTTAAATCGCTCAAGAAGGGCGAACACATGGAGCTGACTTATCGCGGGGAAAAAATAGCCGAGATGGTGCCGGCTAGGCCTTCCGCCAAGCTGACTCCATTGGAAGCACTCCGCCGCGCCCAGGAAATCACGGCCCGTGATCCTGATTATGCCCAGAAAACGGAAGTTTACCTGCGCGAGTTGCGGGAAGACCAGAAGGCATGGGGTGATCGCTCCCCGTGATCCATCTCGACGCCAACTACCTCATTCGCGGCACCCAGACCGGATCCCCCGAGGATGCCGCCCTGCGCCGTTGGCTGGAGACATCCCGGCCGGTGGCGGCTTCGGCCATCGCCTGGATGGAATTCGTCAGCGGTCCCGTCTCTCCGACCGTGGTCGAGTCCATCCGGCATGCCTTGGGTGGGCGGATTGTCGCGTTCACGCCGGTTGAGGCCGAACTGGCCGCGACACTCTACAACGCGACCGGCCGGCGCCGGGTCCTGCGCTACGACTGCATGATCGCTGCGGCAGCCATCGGCGCCGGCGCCAGCCTTGCCACCGCCAATACCGCCGACTTTCAACCCTTCGTCCCGCACGGACTGATTCTGATCCAACCCTGATTTTTTCCGCAATGTCCCGCAAAAAACCCACCAAGAAAAACGACCAAGCTGAGCTCCCGCTCGACGCCGCGCCTGCGGTGCCAGCCAGTGCCAAACCTGTAGCCGGGGTCGCTGACCCCGGTGCCCCGGCCGGCAAAACTGTAGCCGGCCTCGGTGAGGCCGGATCCGGACCGGGGTCAGCGACCCCGGCTACACCTTCCGAACCTCCCCCCAAGCGCCCAAAGGGCCAGAAGGTCCAGGACGAGCAAGCCCCCCTCGCCCAAGCTTACCGCAACTGGTTCCTCGACTACGCGTCCTACGTCATCCTCGACCGCGCCGTCCCGCATATCGACGACGGCCTGAAACCCGTCCAGCGCCGCGTCCTCCATACCCTCTGGGACATGGACGACGGCCGCTTCCACAAGGTCGCCAACGTCGTCGGCGCCACGATGAAGCTCCACCCGCACGGCGACGCCTCCATCGGCGCCGCGCTCGTGGCCATCGGCCAGCGCGCCTGGCTCATCGAGCCCCAAGGCAACTACGGCAACACCCTCACCGGCGACGATGCCGCCGCCCCCCGTTACATCGAGGCCCGCCTCACCAATTTCGCCAAGGACGTCCTCTTCAACCCGAAGACCACCACCTGGCAGCTCAGCTACGACGGCCGCAACAAGGAGCCCATCACCCTCCCCGCCAAGTTCCCCGTCGTCCTCCTCGAGGGCGCCGACGGCATCGCGGTCGGCCTCTCGACCAAGATCCTCCCGCACAACTTCAACGACCTCTGCCGCGCGGCGATCAACCACCTCCAGGGAAAAACCTTCCGCATCCTTCCCGACTTCCCCACCGGCGGCACCGCCGACTTCGCCGAATACAACGACGGCGAGCGCGGCGGCAAGGTAAAGGTCCGCGCCAAGATTGAGGAGCGCTCCAAATACCTCCTCGCCGTCACCGAGCTCCCCTACGGCGTCACCACCGAGTCGCTCATCGAGTCCATCCTCGCCGCCAACGCCAAGGGCAAGATCAAGGTCAAGCACGTCGACGACAACACCGCCGACAAGGTCGAGATCCTCATCCACCTCCCGGCCGGCTCCGAGCCGGACAAGGTCATCCAGCAGCTCTACGTCTTCACCAGCTGCCAGGTGCAGCTCAACCCCGCCGCCTGCGTCATCGTCCGCGACCCCAAGACCGGCGACGACAAACCCCACTTCCTCGGCGTCCGCGACATCCTCAAGACCAGCGCCGAGGCCACCCGCGAGCTCCTCAAGCGCGAACTCGAGATCAAGCTCGGCGAACTCGAGCAGCAGTGGCACTGGGATTCCCTCGAACGCATCTTCATCGAGGAGCGCATCTACCGCCTCATCGAGAAGTCCAAGACCTGGGAAAGCGTGCTCGCCGAGATCCGCGGCGGCCTGAAGCCCTTCCTCAAGCAGCTCCGCCGCGAGGTGACCGACGACGACATCACGCGCCTCACCGAGATCCGCATCAAGCGCATCTCCGCCTACAACCGCTTCCAAGCCGAAGAGGCCATGAAGAAGATCGAGGAAGGCATCAAGGAGACGAAGGCCAACCTCAAGAAGCTCACCGAGTATGCCGTCGCCTGGTTCGAGCTGCTCCAGGAGAAATACGGCAAGGGCATCAAGCGCCGCACCACCCAGGGCGATGTCGAGCAGATCGACGCCTCGGAAGTCGTCTCGGCCAACCAGCGCCTCTACGTCAACCGCGAGGACGGCTTCATCGGCCTCAACTGGCGCCAGCACGAGTTCGTCACCGAGTGCACGATCCTCGACAGCGTGCTCTGCCTCATGAAGGACGGTTCGCTCAAGGTGACGAAGGTCTCCGCGGAAAAGACCTTCATGGGCCTCGGGATCATCCACATCGCCATCTGGCCCAAGGAAGGCGACACGGCCTTCTACACGATGATCTACCGGGACGGCCCCGAAGGAAAATGCTACGCCAAGAAGTTCCAGATCGGCGGCCTGAGCCGCGACAAGCTCTACCCCCTCGCCAAGACCGAAGGCTCGACCCTCGTCTGGCTGGACATTCAGGCCAAAGAAAAAGACATGCCGAAAAGCGTGCACATCAGCCTCGACGGCCGCAGTGGTGCCAGGGTGCGTGAGTTTGATTTTGATCTAACGCCCGTGCCCGTTTCGACCCGGACATCAAAGGGGCTAACCGTGACGAAATGGTCCGTGAAGGAAGTCAAAGTCAACGACCTCGCCCTGAAGTGATCGCGGCCCCCGCCGCCGTCCATTCAGTCTTTGCCTCGGTTTCGCGACGAATGGCGCGCGAGAACCGAGGACAAATCCCGGGCTGGCAGCAGCCAGCAACGGGGCATCATCGCCTCCCCGTCCGCACCCGATACAGCCGCTCCGTAAACCCGCCCTCCCGTTCGAAGTCAGCCGCCAGCCGCTCGATCTGACGATCGAGCAGCGCACACGCCACTCCGACCAGGACATGCGCCGCGTTCGCGGCGACTTCGGGATAGGTGGACTTTATTGACCCCATGGACGGCATGGACTCCGCACCAATGCCCGATCCACGGTGTCGTTCCTTTGGGTTTCTCTGTCCATTCCGTCCATCCAGTCCATCTCGTCCATCTCTGGTTTCCCTCACCCACGCCGCCACCTCCTCCGCCGTCTTGCACCGCTGGGCCACCAGCGCCTTCCGGCGCGGATCATCCTCCGGCCAGAGCGCCAGCCCGCGCTGCCGTAGGTAGTCCTCATAATCCAGCAACAGCTCCTCCAAGCTGGCCCGCGCCACGTTGGTCAGCTTCAGCTCCATCTTCTTCGACGTGCCGCTGGCTTTGCTGCCCTCGGCGATGTTCTGCACCCCGCTGCGCGCCGCCTGCACCATCTGGTCGTGGGTCCGGCTGCGCGGACTGATGTAGCGGTCACAGAAGCGCACCGTCACATCGAAAGCCAGCTGGCCGATCTGGAAGCTTTTCAGGTGCCGGTAGCCCCCATGCACCGGCAGCAGCGATTCTTCAGTTCTCTGGATTTTGGGCATGGCCATAAAAGCAAGTGGCGGCCCGTGCCCTGAAGCTACACTCCGCCCGCCTTCCGCCAAGCCCGATTTCATTCACCCGGCCCATACCGTCCATCAGGTCCATCCCTCCGCCTTGGCTCGGGTCCATCCCGTCCATTTCGTCCATTCCGCCAAAATGCGACTCAGAGTCCGTGGTCTGATAGTCCCCATTCGGCTAAGGCCTGCGGGTGCCTGCTACCGAACCCGCCCTTAGAAAATCCGGAGGCAATGTCCCTGCACTCCGCGAGGCGCAGGATCTGCAAGCTGGATGGGCCACTTTAATCTTATTTCCCCTTTTCTGACGAGATTCCTACTATTTTCGTTTGACTTACTATTATCGTTATGTCCGATATCGACCGTGCAAAGCAACCTCCTGTCAGAAACAGTTCAGTTCACGACCAAGGGCCAGGTCGTGATCCCTGCGAAATTTCGCAAGGAGTTCGAGATCGAGGAAGGCACAAAGGCATCGGTCACCATGACCCCGGAAGGCATCCTCCTCCGGCCCATCACCCGCACCTACATCAAGAGCCTGCGTGGCTCCCTGAAAGGTCGAGGCGTAATGAAATCCATGATGGCAGATAGAAAACACGAGAGGGCTCTCTGACATGGCCAACCGCGTTTTAGACAGCTGGGCATTGATGGCCTTCTTCGAGGATGAACCAGCGGCGGAAGCCGTGGAGGAACTCCTCGACCAAGCCAGCCGGGAAAAGCACCGGCTATTCCTAACGACCATCAACTGGGCGGAGGTTTACTACAGCACCATGCGTGAAGTCTCGCAGGAAGCAGCCGAGCAGCACGCCCAGATAATTGCTAACCTGCCCATCGATATCGTGGGCATAGGCGACGACCTCAAACTCGCCCGTCAAGCCGCCATCTACAAAGCGACTCATCGCCTAAGCCTAGCGGATGCTTTTGCGGCTGCTTTAACAAAGGATAAAAAAGCTGAACTCGTTACTGGCGACTTAGAGTTCAAACCCCTCGAGAAAGAAATTAAAATCCACTGGCTGCAATCAAAGCCCTTATAACAGCACCGACTGGATACGCTAAATCATGAATCCCAAATGGCATTTCAATCCGCGACGTCCATGCGATCGTATGAGGGATTCAGCAAACGACGCATTCTTTACCGCTGAAAGCTTGGAGAACTTGAGCGAGGCCCTCGTGCGTGAAGGCATCCAGAACTCACTCGATGCGGCTAGACGCGATGAGGGAAATGTCCGTCAAGTCCGTATTCGTATTCACTTTGAACCATCTGCAGCGCCTGACGCACGAGCCTATTTGGCAAAGCTGTTCGGTTCCGCAAAGCCCAACTTCGAGCACGGTTTATCAAACACAAACCTCGACAATCTTTTTGCCGAAGATTGCGGCTACTTATTGTTCGAGGACTTTGGCACACGAGGACTTACTGGTGATGTTGATGAGTGGCGCTTGGAGAACGCAGAGCAAAACGCTTTCTTCAGTTTTTTTCGTGCGGAAGGTCGTTCAAGCAAATCCGGAGAAAGCTTAGGCCGTTGGGGTATCGGCAAGCAGGTGTTTCCCACTGCCAGCAGGCTGCATGGCATGCTGGGCCTGACCGTCCGCGATGAATCCCCCAAACGCGTTCTAATGGGTTCAGCCGTAGTTCGAACTCACTCAGTGGACAGTGTAGACTTTCAGCCTGATGGCTGGTTCGGAAACCGCGACCAAGAGGAGAAGCCGGTGTCTCCGGTGACAGACGTCGCCTTCATTGATGCCTTTGCTAAAATATTCGGCTTTAAACGCGGCGATGAAACAGGCCTATCCATATTAGTCCCGTCTGTGGATGAGCGGATTAATATCGCCGACTTGCGGCGAGGCATTATCAGAAGCTTCTTCTGGCCTATCTTACAAGGGGAGCTGGTTATTGATTTGGAGTCACCAGGTGAATGTTGGCTAATCGACGCAGAAACTTTGGCCAGTCACAGATTTCTCTTACCGGACAATGAGGCGGCTGTCCTTGAGTTTGCCGCGTGGGCTTCAACAGCTAAACCAATAGACATTGTTTGTCTGCCTACCGAAACCGCAACGCGCCCTGTTTGGCGCGCAGCCATCGACTCGATCCTTCCTGAAGCAAAGCTAGACGAGATACGTGGCCGCATTGAGAAAGATCTGCGAGTGGGAATCAGAGTGCCCGTTCGAGTGCGCCCCAAATTTGATGGAGGCCAAGAAATCGCGTCCTATTTTACTGTCTTTATCGCGCCCTGTGGGTATGCTGGACATCGTCCTGTCTTTCTTCGCGACGGCATTGTTATCACCGATGTTCGTTGTCCTCCCATGCCGGGCAACCGTTCTTTGGTAGTTGTCGAAGACCGCGCCCTAGCAGGGTTACTCGGCGATTCGGAAGGCGTAAACCATACCCAGTGGCAGAAGGATTCACCCAAATTCCATAACCGCTACGTTTACGGCACTGACACCATCAAGTTTGTTAGTCGGAGCATTTATGAAATCATGCAGA